>Ga0208594_1000088_pt1 | contig 31040 bp, 32 predicted proteins | sample LakMenEpi14Sep10_FD_150699 | JGI IMG/M metagenome (GOLD analysis project Ga0208594, IMG submission 150699) | Freshwater microbial communities from Lake Mendota, WI - 14SEP2010 deep hole epilimnion (SPAdes) | ecosystem: Environmental > Aquatic > Freshwater > Lake > Epilimnion/Euphotic zone ...
AGCCCAAGATCAGTTGCATCCGAGTCCTAGCCGAGCGGCGTAATGCGTAAATCTCTATTTGGCTTGATTACCTTGGTTCGGGGATTCGCCCATAATGTTAGTTATGTAAAGTTAATATAGACTAGAATAAGGCAAATAAACACTTTGAACAATTCCCCGTCATCTGGTTTGCCAGCATCAAAAAGTCAATTGCCCGAAATTGGTTGGTCAGCAACCGACGTTTTTGACAGCCTCGAAGTGATGCGTGCACGCGATGTGCGCTGGCGCGAAGGCCGCGCGTTCAGTCTCGCCTACAACGCTGGCCCCGACGCTTTAGCGGTCGCTGAAGAGGCCTACAGGCGTTTTAGTGGCGAGAATGCTTTGAGTACCGATGCCTTCCCCAGCCTGAAACAGATTCAAGCCGAGGTTGTGGCAATGGCCGGAGTTTGGCTTGGCGCGACGCCCAACTCGGCTGGTTTCATGACCTCAGGCGGCACAGAGAGCATCCTGATGGCGGTTAAGGCGGCTCGAGATCGTCTATTAGCCGAGCGACAGATTCGCCAGCCAAACATGGTTTTGCCCACTTCTGCACATGCGGCTTTTGCCAAGGCTTGCGCCTACTTCGGGGTCGAAGTTCGCCGTGTCGCCGTTGGGCCCGACTGGCGCGCCGACGTTTCGGCGATGCGCAGTTGCGTGGATGAAAATACAGTTCTAATTGTTGGCTCAGCGCCGCAATATCCGCAAGGTGTTGTCGACGACATTGTCAGCATTGCCAAAATTGCAAGCGATGCAAAAATCAACTGTCACGTTGATGCCTGCATGGGTGGTGTCACGCTCGCCTACTTAGAGCGCCTCGGCGAGAAAATCGCACCGTGGAATTTGCAAGTGCCCGGTGTTAGTTCGATATCAGTCGATCTACACAAATTTGGTTACACATCCAAGGGTGCATCTGTGATTATGTATGCGTCGAAACATTTGCGCTCTTATCAAGGCTTCGTCACTGCTGACTGGCTCGGCGGCATTTACGGCTCATCGGGTGTGCTCGGCACAAAATCTGGTGGCTCAATGGCAAGCGCTTGGGCCGTGATGCATTTTCTCGGCGATGATGGATACCTGCGTCTTACGCGCCAAGCGCGCGAAGCAACATCGCAGCTGGCCTCAATAATTAGTGATTCGCCTGAGTTAGTTTTACGTGCGGAGCCCGAGTCGACACTTTTGTGTTTCGGCGCGCAAGATCCAAATTCGCTGAATGTTTTTGCAGTCGCTGACGAACTTTCAAAACGTGGATGGTACGTCGATCGCCAGACACCCCCCGACTCGCTGCACTGCACGGTGAACGCAATTCATCATGACAAAATTGACTGGTTCGCTAACGATCTGAGCAACAGCGTCGAGACTGTGCTCAGCCACCGATCAACCGGCAACGTCGGCGCCTACGGCACCATTGAATAACTCATGACATTGACACGTTCAAAGTACGGATACTTTCTGAATTTGTTTGTTTTGTTTTCGTTCATTTTGTCTTTTTTGCTTACTCACGCTGTCTCTGCCCAAGATTCTTTGCGCTTATCCGTGTCTTTGGCAATTGATTTACTGACTGGCTCATTGATTTGGATCTTCGCTTCGAGAAAGAAGCACTTTCATATTTTTGAGCTTTTCGGCATTGGCACCGTAATTGGTTCTACGTTAAGCACGATCGCCCAACTTCTCACCCGCAACACTTTCATTCAACCCTTCGTCAATCTTCCACTCTGCTTGCTTGTTGTGGTGCTTGCTCTTAAGAGACTCAGATCGACTGAAGCACAAATTGAAATACAAACGCCAGCTTTATCGACAAATTTAGGAACGCTGGCTATAGCTATGCTGCTATTAAGCGGAGATCGTTACTACCTTTGGACGGCCACGCTGCTACTTTTTGCCGCATTCATTTTCGCAACGAAATTCGACAACGAGAATACCGAGCCAAGCAAATTCCGAATTCTTCCTGCAATGCTCGTGGCGGGCTTTGCCGCAGTTTCACTCGGCGTAGCGTCGGTAGTTGAGACCTTGATTTATGGTCGACGCACGACAATCAGTTATGTCAGCGGATGGGATGGTGTTATTTTTGAGGCAAGTAGCAAGGCGCTAGTTAAATACGGTCCGTTTGACCACATCTTTCTTTCAAATATCAAATATGCCTACTACTGGTTTCACGATGCATGGGCAGGAGCACTTACTCAGAGAGCGGGTGTCGCTTACTGGGTTGTAACCACTCAGTTTGGAGCAATCGTGGTAGCGATATCTTCGATCGCTCTGCTGTACGTCATTGTTGAGAGTCGTGTCAGCAACCAGAAACTTAGAATTTTCGTTTTAGCCATCGTTGCTTCCCCATCGCTTATAGGTGCCCCAAGCGCACTTCTTAGCCTTGCGAGCTTCAGTCAAATGCTTGCTCTTTTGTGGATCATCACTCTCGCATTTCTGATTGATGAGTTTTTTACAAAAGCAAACAAAGCGATCGCTCTCCTTATAGTTTTCTTTTCATGCATTCTCGTTATGACCAAATTGACTATCGCTGTGCCTGTAATTGCTGGTCACATTGCAGCATGGGCTGCATTAGCCACTTTTAAATCAACCAACAAAGGCTTGAAACTGTTTGCGTCTACTGGTGGCTTGTCAATTCTTGCGTCAGGCGTCCTTTACGTAATTTTTATCAAGCCTGAGCCCGAACTTGCGCAAACATACTTCACCTTCGAGATTGGATTTACAGAAAAAATGTTCGGAATTGTCACTGGACAACTGATTCTCGACATAGTGATTTTCTTTATCGTCAAAGCATGCGCTTCTTCACAGGTATTTGCGAATCGTCGAATACTTAGAGATCCGTTCACGCTGACTATGTTGTTGATCTCACTTGCGAGTCTTGGTTGCGCATTGCTGATCGAATTTGAACTCTCAGTCGCTAACACTTACATGCTCGTGCCATTCTTGGCTTTCTTCACTTTGATTGTCGGCATTGAGACGGTCAATAAATTCGATCAACTTAAAGTCGAATTCAAACAGTTAAGAAAATACTTTTTGTTCGCGATTGCAATCGGACTTCTGGCAGGAGCAGTATCTACATATCGACTTCATAAGTTGAATTACGAGTTCGTAACTACCACTTCCCCGCTGTTGTTGGCCTCTTTAGTTCCTGCAGTTTCGATTCTTATTGCTTTTGTTTTTTTCTCATTTGTAAACCAATTTGCAAAATCTGCGTTACCAAAGTTCTTTCTCGTCTCTGTAGTTGCATTGGCTGTTCCGACTGGCTCATACATTTCGCATTCATTTAGAGAGGTCCAAAGAACACGCGCATTAGAAACCTTGGGCTGGGACGACCCAACTGTTGAGGATGTTGAATCTAAATTCAATGAGTTAGAACCGGTCGTGAAATTTATGGCAACAGAACTCGACTCCAGCGATGTTCTTGCGAGCAATTCAACCTCTGATTTTGGCTTGCTTGCTGCAATGACAGGCATCCGCAACTATGCATCTTCGTATGTTTCAGATATGCAAGGTGTTGAAGGTCGGTTTCCGAAACAGTTCTCATTCGCTCAAAGTCCATCAGATCAGACTTATTCGGCATTGCGAAATGAATGTGTGACTTGGTTCTATTACGACCGAGACGAGAACAACACAGAAATCAATGACTTCAAGCCATTCGCCGAAGTTGCCTATGAAGATGAAACTGGTGTGTTGTTGAAACTTTCAAGCCAAGTTGGCCTGCCAAGCTTCTGTGGCTAATTACGAGGGTTGTTTAGGAGGCGGCGGAGCAAACACGAGTGGTTTGCTCCACGAGTTGATTCATTTCGGCTTCAGTCAGATGCAATGCGATAAGACGTGCCATCGCATCGTTAGTTGCCATCTCTGCGGCATCTCGTGCTGCTACTTGATGCGAAACATCTGGATACGGCGGCGCCCAACCATGCAACTTGGTCATGCCCTCGCCTGACGAAACAAGCGACGCCTCAAGACCTGAAAGTCCGTGCGTGACGCACGCTGCGATATGCAGGCAACAGCGCAACTCGCGCAGCAATGTGATTAGACGGTAAGCACGTGCAGATAAATCACTTGGCAACGGCTCGGCGCGCAAACCAGCAAAAAGCGATAACCCAGAGCTATCAACTTGCGAAATCAATTTTTCGGCTGGCGAGATGAAGAGATCAAGATTGTCGACGTTTGCCAAATGCTTTTTGCCCCAAGCATCGCAACTCTGCATATATCGCTTGCTTGCAGCTCGCGCACCTTCAACTGCGACACCGGCCTTCCAAAGCTTGTCAATCAGTGTTCGCTCGAAAAACATGAACGCCGAGTACACAACATCGCTGTCGACATCACCAAGCACTCCTCCCCGACCGACGACGTAGTAAGCAAAGCCATTTGGATAACCAGCCTCAGCACCGTGAGCCATCGTTTCGGGGTCAAGCATGTACTTGGCGCCCAGAGACCCGATCAATGGCGCGATCGTCGAAGCGACTTGTGTTGCGTTCGCAGACATCAAAGAGCCACCGACTGAGTAGCAACATTTGATGCGATTGAACTCGACTGCGACGTCACCACCGTATTTCTGTCGGCAAGACTGACAATCATCGCATCAACATCGGATTTAATGTTCGCCAAAGGCAAAACATTTAGTACACCTTGACCGTTGCGAACGACATCAACTAACTGGTCGCCTTGACATAAAACAACTGCCTTACCACTAATCACGATATGCGCAGCCGCAATCTCTGTGTCAACATGACTGCGCAGATAATTGAAGACCTCTCGAACAGATTCGAGTTTGATACCCGCATCAAGTAGCTGTTTGATTACTTTAAGTTCAAGAAGATCTCGATATTCGTAGCTTCGTCGCGAACCGCTACCTTTAGCGTCACTTAGCGAAGGACGAATCAAATTCGTTCGAGCCCAATAATCAAGTTGACGATATGTAATGCCTGCAATTTGCGCAGCCTGACTACCACTAAAACTTTGTTTCGCCATTGCGACTCCCCAAGATTGAAAACCTCAACGCCCTGCTGTCAGGCTACGGGTAGATAGCGAATTTGGAAATACTTAGCTCTGAAAATCCTCAGGCTTAATTGAGTCAATAAAATCACGAAAATCATCGATAATTTCTTCGGCGTTGTCAGGTGCCGTTGCTGGCACGACCTTACCGACAGCGTCAAGTAGATCGTCTTCGGCATAGATAGGTATGCCCGACCGAACGGCCACTGCCACACCGTCTGAAGGACGACAGCTAATTGCAATCACCTTTCCGCGCTGCAAGAAGTGCAAGTCAGCAAAGTATGTGTTTTCTTCAACTTTGGTGATGACGAGTTTGACTGGTTGCGCGTCAAGACCCTCGGCGACATTGATCAACAAGTCATGTGTCAATGGCCGATCTGGTTGCAAACCCTCGAGTGCATAGTGAATAGACGAGGCTTCAGGTGCACCGATGTAGATCGGCATAATTCTTCGCGAGCCAGACTGCTCGCGCAACATCAACACGGGCGTATTCTGCGGAATTTCGAGTCGAATACCCTCTAACCGCATCTCAATCATTGGCTCAGCGTATCTTCGCGTCTAGAAGTAAATTTCTATCGATGATCAACATGATCACGGGCCTGCGCTGCAATTAAAGCCGCACGCAACTTGGCACCCTGCTCAACTAGTTCGGCAAACATCTGCATTGCTTGTTGTCGCGCTTGCGGGTTTCGCTGTCGCATCATCGGCACGACACGACTCTCAAACAAAGAAACTTCTTGGTCTGCAGCCGAACGCCATGCTTTAAGGTGACGCGAATCAATGCCGAGTTCAATGAATCTGGCCGCTGCCTCCAAAATTTGCAAATCAACTTGATCATAAAGATCGGTCGAACCAACGCGATGCGCTCGGACAATACCGAACTTCTCAAGTTCTTTGAGTGTCTTTTCGTCAATGTTTGCCGCAGCAAGAATCTCGCTTCTATTAAATGACGCATCGCTGACTTGATCGTCATTTGATTTGAGTGGCGCGATATTTGATTTCGCACTTGCGACCTCGGGTGCCTTCGAAAGTTTCTTCACACCCGCCGGATGCCCTTGACCTCGCGGCGCCGGAATATGACCCAAACCTCTTGGTGCAGTGATTTCATCATCTCGCAACATTCCGTCGCTTGTGTCGCCTTCAAGTCGAGTACGAATAACTTTCAGCGGAAGATAGTTTTCGCGTTGCTCGCGCAAAATAAATTTGAGACGATCCACTTCGGCTTGCGAAAATTTTCGGTAACCAGACGCCGTGCGTTCGGGTTCGATCAAACCCTGACTTTCAAGAAAACGAATTTTTGAAATGGTGACATCAGGAAACTCTTCGAGTAAAAGTGCAAGCACTTCCCCGATTGAAAGATAGTTGCGAGCCGTGTTCATCTGACCAGATTGTAATTCGTCATGACAAAATGTCTGATTTGCTGAATAAAACCATGCGAAATTTGCCTACTTGCAGCTCGTCGCCATGCTTGAGCACAAACTCATCGACGCGAGATTGATTGACATAAGTTCCGTTTAAAGATCCGAGATCTCTTACGAGAAGCGATTTAGACGTCTTGATAACTTCGGCGTGACGCCTCGACACAGTTATGTCATCAAGCAAAATGTCACTGTCTTGATGTCGACCAATTTGCGTTACATCTTTGCTCAGAGTGAAGCGACTGCCGGTCAAGTCACCAGACCTAATAACCAAAACCGCATGCTCGCCGATTTCGCCGAGACGAATTGTGGCATTGTCGCTTGGCCCTGGTAGGTCTTGCAGTGGATCAACCTGTGCGATGACAACCGTCCGCTCGTCGGGCAGGTCTAATACCGCCCCACAAGATGAGCAAAATGACGAATTCGGCGGGTTTCGATGACCACAGTTATTGCAAAATACATATGACATAAAGCCTTAACCCTCTATCAATTGTCGATATTGATCGGCGTTAATCAAACTCTTCATTGACGCTGAACTTTCAAGTGAGAGTTCGAAAATCCACCCCTCACCGTACGGGTCTGAATTGATTAGTCCCGGTGCTTCAGAAAGCTTTGCATTAGTCAATGAGATTGATCCTTCAATCGGCACATAGATATCAGAGACGCTCTTCGTGCTCTCAACTTCACAGCAAGCAGAACCGACAGAGAATTTTTCGCCAACATTAGGCAACTGTACGAAAACGACATCACCAAGAGCGTCTTGTGCGTAATCGGTTATTCCAACGCGCGCCGTCGAACCAGATACCAACACCCACTCGTGATCTTTGGAATAAAGACGATCTTCCAAAATCTTCATGACTTAAAGTTAGCCTCGCCTCGACTGTCTGCCAGCATGAAGATTGCGACGAATCTCTGGAATGTACGCAAATGCAGTCGTGTAGGAGAGAATGATGCCTGGGATGGCAAAGAGCCACGCCAAAATCATTACCAAATTTGCTCCCCTGCCGTCGTCAGCAGCCAACAACATCAACGGAACGGCAAACATCAGCAAGAACGTATACCGCTTACCCCAAATGCTGACTGAGAAGCGTTGCATGCCAAAAGCAGTTGCAGTAACCATAACTACAGCCACAGAAATCTCACGCGCCAAAACGGCGATCGCAAACCAAAGTGGCATCGATTGATCGATCACGATTGCAAAAACAGCGACAATGAACATGCCTCTGTCAACTGTTGGGTCGAACACGGCGCCGAACGAACTCTGCTGGTTGAACCTACGTGCAACCCAACCGTCAACCCAGTCCGTTGCGCCGAGCGCACCCAGCAGCCATGCTGCTCCACCCTTGTCATCTACTTCGAACAGCAGCCACAAAAACAATGGCAAACAGAAAAGCCGGATCAGAGTTATCAGGTTCGGTGCGGTCATAACCCTGTTTGACGACATATGCCGAGCGTACAAGTCGGACAATCCCCTACGCTGATTCTGTGGCTTCGACGCTTTTTACGAAGATTATTAACGAAGAAATTCCGGGCACATTTGTCTATCGAGATGAGCTCTGCGTTGCGTTTATGACCATTAGTCCAATCACCACTGGTCATTTACTTGTGGTGCCGATTAAAGAAGTTGATCAATGGACAGATCTACCGCAAGCGTTGAATGAACACCTATTTAACGTGGCAAAAATCATCGGTCAAGCAGCCAAGCGTGCCTTTGATTGTGAGCGCATAGCGCTGGTTATCGCAGGTTACGAGATACCACACTGTCACTTGCATGTGATCCCGAGTAACTCAATGGCCGACCTCGAGTTCGCCAATGCGCGTACACATGTTGATCGGAAAGAATTAGAACAAGCGGCCGATCGAATCATTGTCGAGTTGCGACGCGCCGATATCGCTGGCACTGCTGCTACGACTGGCTCGCTCTAATCGACTCGTAGGCTCACTCGAAACAATTTCGTCTGAAGCAACACGCAATAAATTAGCCGGCATCGGCGCATTTACCGTCAGCCACTCATCGATTGTTTCGCGCTCAAGAACCACCGGCATTCGGTGATGTATCTCTGCGAGTTTATTCGTTGCCTCAATTGTGATGATCGTGCAAGTTTGTAGCAACGAGTTATCTGTGTCTTTCCAAGTCGTCCACAGACCTGCAAGTGTCATCACATGACCGTCGCTTCGCGAAATATAGTGAGCCTGCTTCTTCGGTTTTTTAGTTTCACTAGGCAAAACCTGCCATTCGTAGAAACCTTGAATCGGTATCACACAGCGATTCTTGGTCAGCAGATTTCTGAAGCTTGGTTTTTCTGCAAGCGTTTCACTGCGCGCATTGATCATGCTTGCTGATCGAGTCTTATCTTTCGACCAACTTGGTACGAGACCCCAAGTCATAGTGCTGACGACTTTGTGCGAGTCATCTTGAGTTAACACATAAATCTTGGAGGTTGGTGCAACATTGTGATTCGGCTGCAGTTCGATGCCACCGAACTCGGCACCATACGTTTTTGCGAAGTCCTTGCCACTTGCTATCGAATTGAAACGTCCGCACATGTGCTTGTTATTGAATGAGACCGTTCGGGGTTGCAAAGATCCAAACCAAAATCGGTGTAATTATCAAGCCTGGCAGTAATGAACCGAGTCGAATCTTCTTGATTTCGAGCAAGTTGATGCCGATAGCAATGACCGCTAAACCGCCTGCGCTAAATAGTTCAAGTCGCATTCGATCTGTGAGTAACGAGTCAAGAGTTGTACCAAAAGCTGTCAACGAGCCCTGGACAACGAAAACGCTAATACTGCTGAAAATTGCGCCCACACCATAGAGCGCCGCGAAAATGATGGTCATGAAGCCGTCAAGCGTGCCTTTGATGATGTAGAGCTGAGGTGTCTTACCACTTGCATCTTCAATCGCGCCCAAAATAGTTAACGGTCCAACGCAAAACAGAAGTGTCGCTGTTACAAAGCCGTTCACAAACGAACTCTCGGCGGCCTCTTTTGCGAACTTTCGACGCAGAAACTCGCCAATATTTGCGAGACGGTCTTCAAGTCGTAGAAGTTCGCCGACTATGCCACCAAGCACCATGCCGACTAGCGGAAACACGATGTTGTCAGTATCGATTACATCTCGTAAACCAATAGCCAAAGTTGTGAGGCCAATTACTTGAACGATTATTACTCGAATTCGTTCGGGTATTTTGTCGCCAATCAGCAAACCTAAGACTCCGCCACCTAAAACGGTGAGAGTATTGATTATGGTGCCAAGACCGCGCATTAGTTAATTTTCTAACCGACTGGAGTCAACGGCGACTTGCCGTTAGCGATGGCGACTGCGTTGTTCGCTGCGAGCATCGCCATTGCATCTCGAGTTTCAGTTGTCGCAGAACCCAAGTGCGGAATCAGCACGACATCATCGCGATCTAACAGACCTTCGTTGATTTTGGGCTCAAACTCAAACACATCAAGTCCGGCGCCGGCAATTTCTCTTGCTTTCAAAGCGTCGACTAGAGCTTGTTCGTCAACAATTGGCCCCCGTGCCGTATTGATTAAGAACGCCGTCGGTTTCATCTTCTTAAATTGAGATGCACCAATTAAATGGTGAGTGCTCTCATTTGACGGACAGTGAATCGAAACCACGTCACTGTCTGACAAAAGTTCGTCAAGCGATACCTTTTTTGCACCTAGTTCATTTGCAATTTTTGGATCAATTTCACTTCTCGAGTAGTAGATCACAGACATTCCGCAGGCTTTGGCACGACGTGCCGTTGCGATGCCGATTGCGCCCATGCCTACAACACCTAAAACACGATTTGTTACACCTGTGCCGAGCATGTAATGCATGCCCCATTGCCAAGGGGTTTTTGACCTGATAACTCGCTCGCCTTCAGCCAAACGTCTTGTCACCATCAAGATCAATGCCAATGCAATATCTGCGGTTGCATCTGTCAAAACTCCGGGGGTATTCGTAACCGTGACTCCTCGAGTTTTGCAAGCCGCCACATCAATGTTGTTGTAACCGACTGCGACGTTGCAGACAGCCCTTAGTTGTGAACCGGCCGCATCAAGTAGCTCGTTGTCGACTTTCTCGGTAAGTAAAGTCACGAGAATATCTGCACCCTGAACTTGCTTAAGCAATTCTTGGCGGGTCATCGCCGCGTCTTGAGACCATGCCTGGGGATTAAAACCGGCTTTATGCAAAACCTCTAGTCCGGCATTCGGTATTTTGCCGGTGACGACAATCTTGCTCACTTCGATGAGACCCAAGCAGCCAGTTTTGACAGACCCTTTTCGATCTTCTCGTTGTCAATGCCGCTGTAAGCCAGTCGGATGTAGTTTCCTTTTTCGTCTGCTGCCGGACGACCAAAATGTCTGCGAGTACAAAACGACATGCCCGAGTTGTGAAGCGCGTCAAGTGCAAACTCGCCAACATCTGTGTGCCCAGTACGAGACATTGTTTCTGAAACTTCGGGGAATACATAGAACGCGCTATTCGGTGTGTGCACTCTCATGCCCGAAACTTTGTTGATGCCAGCAATGGTCGCATCCCTACGCGACTTGAGAACTCGAACTAAATCATTCGCGCCTGACTGATCACCATTAATTGCCTCAACACCAGCCCATTGAACGAATTGCGCAGTACAACTCTCTTCGTTTGTGTTTAGTTTCGAGATGCGGTCGACGATTTCGCGCGGTCCGATTGCTGCACCAAGTCGCCAACCGGTCATCGCAAACTTCTTCGAAAACGTGTACAAAATGACAGTTCGATCTTGCATGCCAGCCAAAGAGATGATGCTCTTACTTTCACCTGCATAGCGAATGTCGAAATACGCCTCGTCTGACAGCACCCACAAGTTGTGTTTGTTTGCCAAGTCAGCCAGAGCTTGGCGCTCGGCGTCAGTCATTTCAGCAGCTAGCGGATTTTGTTGGTCGTTAAGAATCAATGCCTTCGTCTTGTTGTTTATCTTCGACTTCAGATAATCCAAATCGATTTGAAAGCCGTTCGGGGTATCGAGATATCGATACGGCACAGCAATGCCGTCATTGAATTCGATTTGGCTCTCGTAAATAGGAAACCCGGGGTTCGGATACAAAACTTCATCTCCAGGATTCATCACCGCACGCAAGAATTTTCCGATAACTGGTTTGCCACCGGGCTGCACTGCGATGTTCTCTGGAGCAAACACAACATTGCGTTGCTTGCCAAGGCTCTCGGCAAGAGCAAGTCTCAATGGTGCAATGCCTGCGTTGGGACAATATCCAGTTTTACCCTCTGCAACTGCTCGCTGCATCGCTGCAGAAATGTTGGCAGGCGTAGGAAGATTTAGGTCTCCGAGGTGAAACGGAAACACTTCATTACCTTTTGACAACCAGTCGGCGGCGGTAGCCGCAACTGCGAAGGCTGTTTCAGTACCAAGTCGATCTAAACGATTCGCTAATTTCACATTGCCCCCGAGTTCTTTGACTTTTGCTGATCAAATACTAGACAAATAGTAATAGTTGTCGGGCTGGCGGGATTTGAACCCACGACCTCTTGTCCCCCAGACAAGCACGCTAACCAAGCTGCGCCACAGCCCGCATTTCAAATTTCAACGACTGTCAAGGTATCTCAGATAAACAGCGACACAACTCGCCACGCCAAATAACCGACCAAAAGCGCGACAAGCAACTTGAAATGCCACGGAACCTTCTCGTCTTCACCGTTTGACTTAGCAAGACCTTTGAGGTCAAGCGTCTTGTGGGTGACCGGCTGAGCTAAAGGTTTTCCGTTGATTGTGAACTCTGCGATTTCTCGTCCGCACTTTGGACATTTGCCCTCGAGAGTTAGAGCATTTGGTACGAAATATTTGGCGCACTCTTGACACCAAGGCATGGCTTTTTACTCAGCCCGCTTTCGCACGCGAATTTTGATCGGCACCGAACCAAACTCGAAACCTTCACGGATTGAACGCTCAAGATAACGCAAATAGGTTTGCGGCAACTCTTTGTTAACAAACAAAGTAAATGTTGGCGGATCTGATGCACCCTGAAGTGCATAAAGCACTCGCCCGCCGCTTGGTGCAGGCTGTTGCTGCTGAGCGCGAGCGATGACTCGGTTCACATCTCGGGTTGGCACTCGACGGTGATATTGCTCGATTGAATCTTTCAAGACGGGAAGAAGTTTTTGCACTCCTTTGCCTGTCAGCGCACTCATTTTAAGGACAGGCGCATCACCAACGAAAAATAGTTTTCGGCCTATTTCAATGTCGATCTCATCTCGCTGATCTGCGTTGAGAATTTCCCATTTGTTGAGAACAACAACAACGGGGCTGCCCGATGCATCGATGCGTTCGGCGAGTCTCTGATCTTGACTAGTGATGCCTTCAGTTGCATCAATCACGAGCAGGGCGATGTCAGACTCATCTACCGCACGAAGAGCGCGCACGAACGAGTAATACTCTGTCGATTCATCGACTCGACTGCGACGACGCATACCTGCAGTGTCGACGAAAGTGATCGGTCCGTCTGGCGTTTGCACAACCGTATCGATCGAATCGCGAGTCGTTCCTGGCATATCGTGCACAACCGAACGGTCTTGACCTACGAGTCGATTAAATAGAGTGCTCTTGCCAACGTTGGGTCGACCGACGATTGACACGCGTGGAATGCCGGGTGTGCGGTTGGCGTCGTTGCGATCAGGCTTAATGACTTCTTGGTCGTCACCTTCGCGACGAGGTAGCCGCGCCAAGATCTCGTCAAGCACATCGCCAGCCTTGCGCCCATGAAGCGCTGAAACTGGGTACGGATCGCCTAGACCCAGCGACAAGAACTCCCATTTATCAAATTCACGTTTGTCGGTATCTACTTTGTTCGATACAACAAGAACTTCTTTGCCGCTTGTGCGTAGCCATTTTGCAATTGCTTGATCATCATCGAGTACACCTGCAGTTGAATCAACCACAAACAAGACGAGGTCAGCCTCTTTTACTGCCGCCTCAACCTGACGGCTTACTTTGCTGTCGAGTTCAGAGCCACCTGGCATCCAACCGCCAGTATCAACGACATTGAAATGGCGACCTTGCCACTCGACTTGGCGTTCAAAGCGATCGCGCGTAACGCCTGGTTGGTCTTGCACAATTGCAACCTGAGAACCCATAAATCGATTGAACAATGTGCTCTTGCCAACATTTGGCCGACCGATGATGACAACAGTTGCAAGGTTCGATGTCACACTTATCAGTTTACCTTTGCCACTTCAAGGTAATCTTCGAAGCGGTGAATAAGATCGAAAAAATTATTCTCGCATCACCTCGCGGTTTTTGTGCAGGCGTTGAAATGGCGATTAAGGCTCTTGCGTGGATGGTTCGTACATTCGATGCTCCCGTGTACTGCTATCACGAGATCGTTCACAACAAGATCGTGGTCGATCGGTTCAAGAAACTTGGCGTGATCTTTGTCGACGACCTGAGTGAGATACCACTTGGCAAACCAATAATGCTCTCGGCGCATGGTTCTGCCCCTCAAGTCGTGCAGCAAGCGATTGCTAAAGGAAGTTACGTCGTCGATTCGGTGTGCCCGCTAGTAACCAAAGTGCACCATGAAGTCAAGACGCGTGCATCGAAAGGTTTCCACATTGTCTACATCGGCCACGATGGGCATGAAGAAGCGGTCGGGACGATGGCGGTCGCACCAGATTCGATCACGCGCGTCGAAACACTTGCCGAGGTTGATGCGCTGCCAAGATTTGATGAGCCTGTAGCAATTTTGGCTCAGACAACGCTCTCACATCGCGATTGGAAAGATGTCGCCGAGGCAGTGAAAGTAAAATTTCCGGAAGTTTGGTCGCCAGGTAAAAGCGACTTGTGCTTTGCGACAACTAATCGTCAAGGTGCATTGATGAAAATTGCAGAACAGTGTGATGCGATCATTGTGATTGGCTCTGATAATTCATCGAACACGCGGGCACTAGAGAAACTTGCTCGCGAAGTCGGGTGCGAAAACGTCTATCGCGTCAACGATGTCTCTGAATTGCCAAAGTCGCTGACAGGCGTAGTCGGCATCACTGCTGGCGCTTCTGCCCCAGAAGAACTAGTCACCCAAATTATTGACCAGCTAGCACCCTCTCAAGGCGTCGAAGAGATAAAAATTGCTCAAGAAGACGAGTACTTTCCTCCACCACGTCATATTCGGCAATTACAGATCGCAATTGAAACCGTAACTACGGTGATGCTTGGCGGCGAACTTACGGGCAGAAAAATTGTCGACGATCGCAAACTCGCGGCCAGCACCGTTCTTGCACTTTTGGCAAGCTAGATAAGAATTAGTTGCGCGGCGAAGCTCGCTGAGAGGCGCAACTAAAATTGTTGCTAGTTGCGCGGCGAAGCTCGCTGAGAGGCGCAACTAAAATTGTTGCTAGTTGCGCGGTACTTCGTGCCAGGGCTTGTCACGATCGACGCGAACATCGCCTGGTAACCCAAGAATTCGTTCACCGAGAATGTTCTTCATCACTTCTGTCGTGCCGCCTTCAATGCTGTTTGCACGACTGCGCAAAAATGCCTTCGGCACAGAATCAAAACTCATCGCCGTCTCTGGACGAACCATTTCGTAGCTGCCATAAAGCATTCCGTTTGCACCGAGCAGACCGACACAAAACTCGTAAGTGTCTTTGTTTAACTCGGCACTCGCAACCTTGCCGATAGAACCTTCAGGGCCGGGGGTGCCCATGCGACGGTTCTGACCTGCGCGAATGTTTGTCAAACGCAAAACCTCGGCTTTGATCCATAGTTTCATCAATTCATCTTTGGTTGCTGAAGATTGCATTTCAGGTGACAGAGACTCCCAAATTTTTAAAGCTTCTCGAATCGGACCAGTGGCTTTGCGCGGAATTGCTCCTCCGATTGCAACTCGCTCGTTCATCAGAGTCGTCAAACTCACACGCCAACCATCACCCGTGCCACCCAAAGTTTCGGCGACTGGCACTCGAACATCAGTGAAATAAACCTCGTTAAATTCGGCTTCACCGGTCATCTGACGCAATGGTCGCACTTCTACTCCCGGAGCTTTCATGTCGACTATGACGGCTGTAAGACCAGCGTGTTTGACTGCCTGGGGGTCTGTGCGCACAACCAACAGTCCGTACTTGGAGAGATGCGCGAGAGTTGTCCAAACTTTTTGTCCGTTAATGATCCACTCTTCGCCATCTCGCACACCCTTTGCCGACAATCCTGCGAAGTCAGAGCCAGAGCCCGGCTCAGAAAATAGCTGACACCAAATTTCTTCGCCTGTGAAAAGTGATCGCAGGTATTTCTTTTTCTGCGCGTCGGTGCCCCACTGAATGATCGTCGGTGCACACATTCCGTATCCGATTGGATTGCGTGCATAACTTGATGGTCCGTTCGCCGCCGCAATTGCTTCATTAACAATCTTCTGATATCTAGGCGACGCCCCTAAACCACCGTTACCAACCTCAAAATGCACCCATGCCAAACCAGCATCGAATTGCGCACCCAAAAACTCGATGGCTTTCGTTTTATTTGGCGGATATTTTTCGAGCAACGTATCGACCAAGGCACTGATCTCGGCATCAGTAATTACATTTTCAGTTTCTAGGGCAACCATGATTCACCCAACTTACCCGTCTAATACAAAGATTCTGAAGTTGGCAGATAGTTATCAAAACCGACTAGTTTTCAAATATGTTTCCGGGGGCGATCGCTGCTGATGCGCCAAATCGACCAGCCGTCATCATGGCATCAACGGGTCAAATAATCACCTTCAAAGAACTAGATGATGCCGCTAACCGCCTGAGCCAAGTGTTGCGTAGCGCTGGACTCAACCCCGGCGATCATGTTGCGTTTTGTATCGAGAATCACCCCCGTTATTTCGAAATCTTATGGGGATGCCACTATGCGGGGCTTATATATACGGCTTGTTCGTCACGACTGACGACCGACGAGCTCAATTACATAATCAACGATTGTGGAGCAAAGGCATTCATCACAAGCAAACACAAAGCTGACCAAGCCGCCGAGGTGGCCAACACGACACCGAATGTTTCATTGCGTCTGATGCTCGACGGAAAAATAGCCGGCTACGACTCTTACGAAGACACAGTTTCTAAAGCACCTGCGACTGAGTTGAGCAACCGTGTCGATGGTGTCGACATGCTTTACTCAAGCGGTACCACCGGTCGCCCAAAAGGAATCAAACTCGGACTAGCAATGACCCCCCTAGGCACGCCAACTTCACTAAGCGGGCTGTGTTCAATGTTGTTCGCGATCGACAAAGACTCGATATATCTCTCACCTGCTCCGCTTTATCATGCTGCACCCCTGCGCTTCACAATGACGACGCATCGGCTTGGCGGTACGGCAATCATCATGGAACATTTCGATGCGCAAGAGTATTTAAATCTGATCGCCAAACATAAAGTCACACACTCACAGCTTGTGCCGACAATGTTCGTGCGAATGTTGAAACTTGACGAAAAGACCCGCAGTCAGTTCGACACATCAAGTCTGAAGTGCGCAATTCACGCTGCGGCACCATGCCCGATCGAAGTGAAGAAAAAAATGATCGACTGGTGGGGCCCGGTAATTCACGAGTATTACGCAGGCAGCGAAGGCAACGGTTTTGTCTATTGCAATTCTGAACAGTGGCTTGCCCACCCAGGCACCGTCGGCGTGGCGCTTAATGCGACCGTTCACATTTGCGACGAAGATGGCACAGAATTGCCACTTAACGAATCTGGCACGGTTTACTTCGAGAGCAATGTCAATTTTGAATATCACAACGATCCAGAAAAGACGAAGAGTTCTCGAGATCCGCTCGGACGCGGATGGACAACACTTGGTGATGTCGGCTATCTCGACAAGGACAATTTTTTATATCTGACAGACCGAAAAGCCTTCATGATTATTTCGGGTGGAGTAAATATTTATCCGCAAGAATCAGAGAATATTTTGATTAATCATCCAAAGGTTGTCGACGTCGCCGTCTTTGGTGTGCCAAACGAAGAGTTTGGCGAAGAAGTCAAAGCAGTCGTTCAGCCAGTCACAATGCCGAAGAGTCCAGAAGAGGCTCTCGAGTTGGAGGGCGAATTGAAAGCTTTTTGCCGTGCCTCACTCGCAGATCTCAAATGTCCACGCTCGATTGATTTTCGCCCTGAACTACCTCGACATCCAACGGGCAAACTTTACAAGCGCTTGCTTAAAGACGAATACTGGAAGAATGCGGGCCGCGCAATTTAATTGTGCGCGAAAGCAAATTTTCGACTAGTGAAACATCCTTTTCTCAAACATAATTCGCCCATCGCCTTTGCTCACCGTGGCGGCGCCAGCGATGCGCCAGAAAACACAATGCCAGCGTTTCAACGCGCAATGGACCTCGGATACATATATATAGAAACTGACGTGCATGCCACCAAAGACGGTGTCTTGCTTGCGTTTCATGACGACGACCTGTCGCGAACTTGCGGAAGGCCCGGTTTGATCAGCGAACTCAATTATGACGAAGTCAAGAATGCCCGAGTCAACGGCACTGAACCAATACCGCTACTCGAAGATTTGATTTCTACCTGGCCAAACGCCCACATCAACATCGACTGCAAATCAGATCAGGCACTGATGCCACTCACATCGCGCATTGCCCGTGGAGATCTTTTTGATCGAATTTGCGTTGGCTCGTTTAGTGACAGACGACTCAATAGTTTGAGAGATGAGTTTGGTGAAGACTTGTGCACATCGATGGGCCCGAGAGACGTAACCAAGTTACGTTTAGGCAGTTGGGTACGCCGCTCGGGCAGCTTTCGAAATGTCCATGCGGCTCAAGTGCCAGTCAGTCAAGGGCCGCTAACAATCGTAGATAAATCGTTTATTCAGGCGGCTCATAATGCTGAGATCCAAGTGCATGTTTGGACCATCGACGACGAAGACGAAATGATTCGACTATTAGATCTAGGCGTTGATGGCATAATGACCGACAGGCCCGAATCTTTAAAAAAAGTATTAGTTTCGCGTAATGCCTGGCATGGCAACTGAGATATTGTTAGCACTATGAGAGTAGATGCCAACTTTTTCTGCACAGTTCCAATGGATGACGCCGGAAAGGTAGCGCCAAAAAATAGACGCTACGGCAACGACAGCGTCATCGAGTGCTACAAGAATCTCGTCGCTTGGGCCAAAACCGCCGACGAAGTCGGAATCGACACGATGTGGCTTACCGAGCACCACTTTCAATACGAGGGCTACGAAGTTTTGCCGAATCTGATTTTGTTTGGTCAACACCTGACGAGCGTCACAAAAAATCTTCGCCTTGGTCAGATGTTCAATGTCTTGCCACAGTGGCACCCATTACGGCTCGCTGAAGATTTCGCAATAGCCGACATCGTCACTGGTGGTCGAATGGAGTTCGGCGTTGGCCGTGGCACAGTGCCGCGCGAGGCATGGAGTCTTGGCACGGTTGTTGCTTCAGGCGACAATGCAATGAGCGCTGAACATGACCGAATCAACCGCGAAGTCTTTGAAGAAAGCATGGAAGTCATCAAACTTGCTTGGTACAACGAGCGCTTCTCATATCGCGGAAAACACTTTGTGTTTCCTCCAGATGAGATTCCAGATCGTGGCAGTTATGTAGACGACTTGACTTTGATACCAAAGCCACTTCGCCACATCGACGTCTATCAGCCAGTGACATCGCCCGAGACAATCGAATACGTGCCAAGGGTTGGTCATAAAGCAATTTATTGGCTTCAAAACGCTGATAGCCAAAAACAGAAATGGGATCGTTACGCCCAGATTCGCGAAGAAATCGGCAACCCAGTTGCGCCTGGTGAAGATCGAACCTTGGTAATGAACATCCATGTTGCAAAGACTCGTGAAAAAGCAATGATCAAGGGCAAACCTGGTCACGACGAGTTCGCCAACTTTCTGTCGCCGTACGGTCGCTTTTCTTCGTATCGCAACCCAGATGGCAGCAAGGTTGCTTTCAATCACTGCCCGACAGTTCAAGAGTCAATTGACCAGAAGATACAAATTATTGGCTCAATAGATGATGCAGTTGACACTTTAGGTTTTTGGCGAGATTTACTCGACCTCAAAAACATTTGCTTCTTCTTTGACTACCCCGGCGTAACACGAGAAGAAATGTCAGAGCAAATGCACCTTGTTATCGAAGAGGTTTTTCCAAAACTAGGTGAAAAAGTTGAACGACGACCTCTGCCAAACCTTCAGCCACTCATTTAAAAATCAGTTGACCTAGCGAGCACACAGAAATGTTGCTGCAGAACTGCAAAATCGACGGTTACCCGCAACTACAAGACGTCAGAATCGTCGGCGATCTAGTTTCAGAAATTGCGGCTGATCTTGTTGCATTCGAAAGTGAACAAGTCATTGATGCGCACGGCTCACTTCTGACCTGTTCTCTTGCCGAGCCACACGCTCATCTCGACAAAGCATTTTTGGCTGAACGAATTCATAATCCAACGGGCGACCTCATGGGTGCGATCATGGCGATGGAACATTCACGGGATCTGATTACTGTCGCCGACACGATAGAGCGTGCAGAACGAGCCGTGCGACTAATGGTCTCGAACGGAGTCACAGCAATTCGCACGCATGCGGATGTCACCGAATGGAACAATCTCGACGCAATTCAAGCCTTAGTCGAAGTTCGTAATCGCACACGAGGTTTGGTGGATCTGCAAATCTGTGCGTTACTCGGTTGGCCGCTATCGGGTGAAGCAGGCAAAGAAAATCGTGAACGTGGACGACGCGCAATCGAAATGGGTGCCAATGTTTTGGGAGGTTGCCCACACCTCGATGTCGACCCAGAGGGCGCCAATATCGCTCTCATCGAACTCGCCGGCGAACTGAACTGTGACTTAGATTTACACACAGACGAACACACGGATTCAAATCGTCTCTCGTTAGAAGACCTGGCTGATCGTGTAATCACTTCGGGACTAAAACAAGCTGTCGTTGCCAGCCACTGCGTCAGTTTGGGCATGCAAACCGAGACCGTACAGAAGCGTGTTTCTGAGCGAGTAGCCGAGGCAGGGATCAGCGTCATCGCATTGCCGCATACGAACTTGTTTCTGCAAGGTCGAGATTTTGCAACTGCCACCCCACGAGGTCTGACGGCAGTTTCAAATCTTCGCAAGGCAGGTGTCAAAGTTGCCTTCGGGGCTGACAACTTACAAGACCCGTTTAATCCAATCGGTCGAGGCGACCCACTCGAAAGTGCTGGCCTAGCGATACTCACCGCGCATTTGTTGCCTAGTGACGCTTTTGATTCTGTATCAACAGTTGCGCGACTAGTTATGGGACTCGAAGTTGCGGGCCCACAGGTCGGGGCGACTGCCAATTTGATGCTGACTCAAGCAAGTTCGACAAGAGAGGCAATTGCCAATACCCCGACGCGAAACTTAGTTTTATATAAAGGTCAAATCACCCATACGCGTTTGGCTGCAGTCAACTAATCAACTATTCTCTAGACGTGGCTGGGGCGCTCGGGTTCAAAAACGTCGGTATGACGTTTCCTGACGGCACGAAGGCTCTTGGTGGAGTTTCCTTTGACGTCAATCCTGGAGAATTCGTAACTGTTGTCGGCCCATCTGGTTGCGGTAAGTCAACCTTGTTGCGGATTGCGTCAAACCTAGAAACCGAAACAGAAGGCAAATGCGAAGTCGACCGCAACAGCATTGGTTACGTCTTTCAGGATGCAACACTTCTGCCTTGGCGAAATGTCCGCAAAAATATCGAGATAATCGCCGAACTACACGGAATCGAAAAAACACAGCGCGCCAAACTTGCGCAAGATGCGATTGATTTGGTGGGTCTGACAGGCTTCGAAGACAAATACCCGCGACAATTGTCTGGTGGCATGCGGATGCGCGCCTCGCTCGCCCGTTCTCTTGTCATGAAGCCACGAGTGTTCTTGTTTGACGAGCCATTTGGCGCCCTCGACGAGATCACTCGCGAGCGATTGAACGACGAACTGCTGCGGTTGTTTCAGCTTGAAGGTTTCGCAGGTCTTTTTATTACTCACTCGATTGCCGAGGCTGTCTATATGTCTACAAAAGTATTGGTCATGTCGGCAAGACCTGGTCAGATCGTTGGCAGTTTTGACATTCCGTTTAGCTATCCACGAGCACACTCATTGCGATACGAGCCGAAATTTGCCGAAATCTGTGGTGAAGTTTCACTTGCCCTTCGAGGAGCACTGGTATGAACGGTTCCAACAGCATCAAAGTGACGAACACGATTGATCAGTCTGTGCCACCAAGTCTGCGTGTCGACGATGCGCCTCGCGAAACAAGTGAACGAAATCTAGTCAGCGACTTTGCAGGACCAATTGTCGTATTCGCGATCTTCATCGGCGTTTGGTACCTGCTTTCAACTCGGCTCTTGCCACCTCAGAAACGGTTCTTATTGCCAACACCACACCGCGTAGTCCAAGAGGGCTTTCTAACTTGGTCTGTTGGCGAACAGCGTGGATTAAAACCAATTCTGCGATCATTATGGGACTCGATCAAAATTGCCGTGATCGGTTTGTTCATAACAATTCTGATCGGCACAACACTCGCAACGTTGATGGCCACTCGTCGATGGATGGAACGGGCTACTTGGCCATATCTAGTTGCACTGCAATCAGCCCCCATTTTGGCGATGACACCACTAATTCGGGCGCTGATTGACGGCATCACTTTGCAGAGAATTCTCGTTGTCGTTTTAATCGCATTCTTTCCGATCGTCAATAACACTTTGTTCGGCCTGCTTTCAGTGGACAAGAGTCAACACGAACTATTTTCGCTGCACGGGGCCAGTAAATTCACCCGCCTTCGAAAATTGCAGTTTCCTGCTGCGATGCCAAACATCTTCGTCGGCCTTCGAATTTCGGCCGGCCTATCAGTCATCGGTGCGGTAGTCGGCGACTTTTACTTCCGTCAAGGAGGCGTTGTCGGTATTGGCGCTCAGATTGATATTTACCGCGGGCGGCTATGGGGTGCCGAGTTGATCGCCGCAATCATCTTGGCCAGCATTTTCGGTTTAGTCGTGTTCATCTTGTTCGGGCTGCTCTCAAAAGTCGCCATCGGCAAGTGGCACACGACGACAAGAGGTCGGTGACGATCTCTTGACGAAAAATAAAATGAAAAGTAATGCAAGGCAATGAAAAGTAATAGATAATTGGTTGCAATTTAATCCAGCCCCAGACAACAACAGGAGAAACAAATGCGAAGAAAAGCAACTGCTCTCTTTGGTGCTTTGTGCTTGGTCACCCTTGCCGCTTGCGGTAGTGATGACGACACAGCTACTGAAGAGGTAACAGAAGAAACAGAGGCCGCACCAGCCGAAGAGACGACCACAGAGGCCGTTTCTCTCGCTGGCATCTGCCCAGACACAGTCACCTTCCAGACTGACTGGAACCCAGAATCAGAACACGGGTTCTTGTACAACATGGTTGGCGAAGGTTACGAGGTTGACGCCGCTGGCGTGCGAGTAACCGGACCACTCGTATCGAAGGGTCAAGACACTGGTGTCAAGATTCAAGTTCGCGCTGGTGGACCAGCAGTAGGTTTCAGTTCACCAACATCGTTGATGTACCAAGACCCAGAAATTTTCTTGGGCTTTGTCAGCACCGACGGTGCAGTACAAGATTCGGGCGAATTCCCAACAATGACTGTTGTGGCTCCGTTCAACATCAACCCACAGATCATCATGTGGGACCCAGCAACGTATCCAAACGTGAAAGCAATTGCCGATCTTAAGGCAACTGGCGCAAAGGTTCGTTACTTCGGTGGTGCTGCATACATGGAGTACTTCACAGCAAACGGCATTCTTGATGCAAAACAAGTTGACGGCAACTACGACGGCACACCTGCCAACTTCGTAGCTGACGGCGGCAAGGCTGCACAGCAAGGTTTCGCAACTTCAGAGCCTTACTACTACGAGAATGTGCTCACAGACTGGGCGAAGCCAGTTGCATACCAGACAGTTCACGATGCAGGTTGGACAGCATATGCCCAATCACTTGGTGGATTGCCAGCAACAATCGAATCAAACAAAGACTGCTTGAAGCTTCTTGTACCAATGATTCAGCAATCACAAGTTGACTATGTAACAGATCCTGCTCGCGCCAACGCGTTGATCCTTGATCTTGTTACTCAGTACAACAACGGTTGGCTGTATGACGCTGGTCAGGCTGCAGCAGCAGTTGAATTAGGTCTCTCAAACAACCTCATCGCCAACAGCCCAGACGGAACTTTGGGCAGCTTTGATCTTGATCGAGTAACCAAGTTCATCGAGATTGCAGTTCCAACTTACGAAAAGATTGGTGCAAAGATGAAAGAGGGCATTACTGCCGCTGACATCGTCACCAATGAATTCATCGATCCAACTATTGCATTGCCATAACGATCAATAGTTAAAAATTGATACCTTGGGGGGCGCTTGCGCCCCCCAAGTGTCATTTACAGGCTTAATTTATTTTCCGAAATTGAAAGTTGAGACTTCGGCAAGGGCTTCAGAGAAGTTCTCAACTGCCGAGGCAAACATTCGAGCGCCTAGTTCGGCACTTGCAAGAGTTGGGTCACCGATATGACCTTCAACAAAAAAATCATTTGAGAGCCATCCGAAACTTACTGCCCCACCGAACCGCACGTGCTTGTTCATGGCAATTTTCTCGGGCACCCGTCGCACCGCTTTTGACATATCAACTAGATCTGGCCGCAGATGCAGCATCACTGATGTCTCGTCGGTGCCACCGTGAATACCCATACCGAGTTCGCTTGCGGCTGATGCCCCACCTTGGTCTGGTGGCATTGAGGGGTGTGCAGTAAAGGTCTGCAAACCATAGTTAAGTCGCAACTCGCGATTGACAACATTCAGCAAAGCCGAGTTTCCGCCGTGACCATTGAGAAACACAAGTTTCTGAGCGTTAGTGCGTGAGATGCATTTGCCAATGTCGTCTAAAACGCTGAGCATTGTCGTTGCCGAGAGCCAAATCGTGCCGGGCGCCCACGCATGTTCATTTGACTTTGTGTACGTCAAGGTCGGTAATAGCCAGACATCAAGTTTTTCGCCAACACGCTCAACTGTCGCCTCAGCCACAGCCGTAGCAACAACTTCATCAGTATTCAGTGGCAAATGTGGGCCATGCTGCTCGATTGCACCAAGAGGTTGCACGAAAATCGATCTGGATGTGATTTTGCTTATGACATCTGGACCACGTAGATCACCAAGACGACGAATCGAATTTGACATGACAAACACCCTACCCAAATGGCAATATAGAGCGTGGCAACTGCAGATAATTCAAAACGTTTTGATGCAGTTATTGTCGGCGGTGGACACAACGGTCTTGTGTGCGCGGCATATCTAGCCAAAGCCGGTCAGCGAGTCGTTGTCATTGAAGCGCGTAGCGAAGTTGGGGGCACAGCCTCAAGCGAGACTTTCTCGGGTGTCACCGTCAACATCTGCAATTGCGACCACCTTACTTTTCGAACAACTGGCGTAAGCGAAGACCTCGATCTTGCCAAACATGGTCTTAAATATCTAGATGTCGACCCGACGCAACTCGCAACTTCTTGGAGCGACCGTCGAATTTGGCCACACTTTCGCGATGTCGACAAAACATTGGGTGTCATAAAACATTTTTTTCATGATGAAGTAGACGGATATCGCGCCTATCTTCGTGACGCGATGCCAATCGCCGAAATGATCATCGACGCCGCAAGCCAGCCGCCCACTCGCCGCTCTTTGATAAGTAAAGTCATTTCGCGACGCGGTCGCGGTGTCACAACGATGTTGCGGTGGAGCAAACTCTCGTCGGCACAAGTGCTGAGAAAGTATTTTAAGTCAGAGTTGTTGATCGGCCCCGCACTTGTCACGGGCCCAACAGTGTGGGGCGTTTCGCCGCACACTCCGGGCACAGGCCTCGGCGCACTCACATATGCGATGCGTCATGTTTCGAAAGTGGGCAGACCAATCGGCGGAAGCGGCATGGTGCCAATCTCGCTGCGACGAAGCATCGAGTCAAACTCGGGTGTCGTAATGACAAATACAAGAGTCGCCCAAATACTTTGCGAAGGATCTCGAGTGCGCGGTGTCGCTCTCAGCGACGGAACTGAAATTCTCGCCGACTGCGTTGTGTCTGCATGCAACCCACACGATACGTTTCTGAAGTGGCTGAAGAATCCACCATCTAGTGCCAAGCCAATGATCGACAAGTGGAGGGCAACACCGCACTACGAGGGCTACGAATCGAAAATTGACGCTCGAATCACAGCTAAGCCGCGATACACAAACCTTGACAACAAACTTTTCAATGATCTCGGTGTCGATCCACTCTCGCCAACACTGATTGTCACGCCAACTACTGACGAATTACATCGTGGTTTTGAAATGATTTCGCGTGGAGAGATTCTTGACCAGCCCGCAATGTTGGTCAACCTGCCATCAATTCTTGACCCCTCAATGACCAAGTCAACTGACCATGTATTTAGTCTTGAAGCTCTATTCACACCCTTTTCGTTCAAAGGTGGATGGACAAACAACGTCGAGCCTTACCGCTGGCTTGAGAAATACTCACAACTAGTTGAGCCAGGTTTTATGAACTCAATTGCTGATTGGCGCTGCATGACTCCGGCACACTACGAATCAGAATTTTTCTTGCCAAAAGGTCATGCAACTAGTTTTAGTGGCGGCCCTCTAGCGGCGCTTCTCAATTCGCAACCAGAACTAACCCGCTATCGAACCCCAATCAAAGGACTCTTTCTCACAGGGGCGGCAACATTTCCTGGCGCCGGCGTGTGGGGCGCAAGCGGAAAGAACGCCGCCTTGACTATTTTGAATCAGTAAAAACTAAGACGCAGAGATCAGGCGTCGCGAACGTTGAACTCGCGTTTTGCCACGGGTTCTTTGTCGCTCCACGGGAAGTTGATCCATTCGTCGGTCATCTTCCAGACATATTCACACTTGACAATTGAATGTGGCTTTTCGTAAAGAACCGCAATGCGCGATTCTTTCACTTGGCCGTGACAAAAATCGTTCACAAGCTTCAAAGTATGACCGGTGTCAGCGACATCATCGACAATCAAAATGCGCGAATCTTTTAGGTCGACCAAATTTGGTACTGGCGGCAAAACAATTGGTATTGGTAACCGCTCGTCAACGCCCGTATAAAACTCAACATTCAGCGTGTAAGTATTTTTCACTGAGAGCGCATACCCGAGTGCGCCAGCGGCCATCAAGCCACCCCGCGCAATCGCCAAAATGATGTCAGGTTCGTAGCCATCTTTTGCTACCTTCATCGCCAATTCGCGACTCGCGACACCGAAAGACTCCCAAGTCATAATCTCGCGTGCTTGTGTCAAAACCTAAACTCCTTTTTCCGTAAAAGCCGATTATAGAACACAGTCGCCGCTGGCGACGATTATTCGACCCGAAAAAACGATTTACGATTTATAAAACGAGCGCAAAACTACAAAATAGTTCGGCCAACTCTTGCTCACAACTTCAGGGTTGTTGACAACTACGCCATCTACTTCATGCTGAATCAGCGCAAATGCCATAGCTAGTCGATGATCGTGATGTGTCTCTAGGGTCGCGCCATGCAGCGCTCCCGGCGCAATCACCATGCCATCGGCGGTTTCGCTAACGTTTGCGCCTAACTTACGCAGTTCGCCGATCAAATCTCCGATGCGATCGCTCTCTTTATTGCGAATAAAGCCAACACCGCTGATTCGAGTTGGCGTTTCAGCAAACAACGCCACAACCGCCAAGGTTGGCACGCAATCACTGATTTGAGACATATTCACTTCAATTCCGCGCAATGGTTTCTCTTTTTGGCGACTTAGCTTCAAACCCTCAGGGCTCTCGCTCACATCGCATCCCATTCGCGCCAACAAGTCAACAAACTCAACATCGCCTTGCAGACTGCTGCGCGACAAACCTTCGATTGTCACTGATCCGCCGCTTATTGCCACTGCACCAAGTGGATAACTTGCCGACGACGCATCTGGCTCAACACTGAAACTTGTGCCCTGATACTCGCCTGGGCTGACCCAAATCTGATTGCCAGAGAAATCTGTGTTTGCACCGAACGCTCGCATCACCCCAACGGTCATTTCGATATAGCCACGCGAAACAACCTCTTCGCTGAGAGTGATCTCAAGACCCGACGGCAAATATGGCGCAATCATCATCAACCCACTCGTGAACTGACTCGACATACTTGCACTAACGGCCACCTTTGCTTGCCATTGCGTGCCTCTAGAGACTCGCACGGGTAAGTAGCCGTCGTTTTCTACGGGCGTCACTCGAGCACCTAGGTCGCGAAGCGCCTTGTGCAGATCGTGCATCGGCCGAACTCGCAACGTTGCGTCGCCGTCAATTGTTGTGGTGCCCGCACGCAAACTGCAAAGTGCGGTCAAAAATCTTGATGTAGTGCCAGCCAACTTTGCATTCAACTGCAACTCGTGAATCGCTTCAAGATCCAAATTTCCGGCAACTTGAATTGAATCAGCCTTGCGCTCAATGCCAACACCCAAAATCTGAAGCGCATCAATCATCGCCTCGGTGTCGTCACCAGGTGCGCAGTTCGAAACAATAGATTCAGACTTTGCGAGAGCCGCACAAATAAGAGCACGATTCGCAATTGACTTTGACCCTGGTACCGAAACTAAGTTGCTGCTACCTCGAGTTGTCATGCCACGGTCTGAATACTTGGACGAAACTTGCGCGCCATTAAACCCCCGCGAAACATCTCAGCACTTGCTTTATCGATTATCAGCACAAGAATGCCGCGATCGCCTTCAACCGAATGAGAAACTTCAAAGTTCGCAATGTTCACGCCCAGATCGGCAGCCAAAGTAAAGATCTCAGCCGCAGCACCAGAGCGGTCAGGTATCGGCACTCGCACTTCGCAAACATCCATCAATTCGTGTACTCGACCTGGCAAGTTCGCTCGCGCGTTACGCGCAGTTGACAAACGAGTCAAGAGTGCCTGGTTATCTTGCGACTCGACGATGCCGCGCATTTCGGTGAGACCTGAGATCATTCCGTCCAGAGCATCTAAAATTGCGACTCGATTTTCGCGGCAGATGTCAATCCAAATTTGTGGCAGACCTGAGGCAACTCGAGTCATGTCACGAAAGCCACCTGCAGCCAAACGCAAAACCGCTACGTGTTCTTCGGCAGTCAAGTGCGCTAAGCCCATCAAAGTTGCCGCAGTCAAGTGCGGCAAATGACTAACAACAGCAACTAAACGATCATGACGCTCAGCGTCAAGTACGACAATTTCTGCGCCGAGTGTGCGAATTATCTTTGCCAAACTTTCAAAACTCTCGTCAGAAGACTGCGCCGATGGTGTCAAAACCCAAACAGCACCTTCGAACAATGCATCATCAGCGCCATCAAGGCCCGCTAACTCACTGCCTGCCATCGGGTGCCCACCAATGAAACGTGCGTCCGAGACAGAATTGACTACCGAAGACTTCACCCCGCCAACGTCGGTGACAATGCCCTTTGTTTTTGAGAGTGCCAATTTGGCTTGATCTGGTATCGAACTGACAGGCGTCGCAATGAAACTAATTTCAGCCAGCGGATCAATACCGACAGCGCCGATAACGCCTCGAGCCAATGCCGACTGTTCAACTTCGCTATTTGCATCGCTGCCCGAAACGACAAAACCATGTTTTGCCAACGCAAGTGCCAGCGAGCCACCAATTAACCCAAGACCGAGAATGTTCGCTCGACGCGTAGCCACCGTCAAATTCTACCGTTGGGTCAGTTTTTAGTTGCCTGATTTAACTCAACGACTTCACTTGTTGTCAAATGTCGCCATTTGCCTGGCGCAAGGGTGCGATCGACGATTGGTCCAATTCGCACGCGAACCAACCGCTCAACTGGATAACCCACCGCATCACACATACGACGAACTTGACGATTGCGTCCTTCGTGAATCACTATCCGCAACACACCAGTTTGCAATTGCCCCACGTCTGCGGGCGACGTAACGCCATCATCCAATTCGACACCATCTCGCAATTTCTTCAGGGCAGATTCGCTGACACCATTCTGACCGCACTGAACCTGCGCTAGATATTCTTTTTCGATACCAAAGCTCGGATGGGTCAATCGATGCCCCAACTCACCATCATTAGTCAATATCAACAAGCCCTCGGTATCTGCGTCCAAACGCCCCACCGGAAACACTCTTGGCTCAAGCGGTACAAGTTCAATCACAGTTTGTCGGCCGTGCGTGTCTTTGGCTGTGGTAATCACATCTACTGGTTTGTTTAACAAGTAGTAGACCAGCCCTGGTGCGACGCCGATCGCGACACCGTCAACTTCAACTTTGTCGGTTTGTGTTTTTACTCGCCGTCCCAAAACAGCGACTTCGCCGTTTACTTTGACACGACCATCTTCAATCAGAATTTCGCACTCACGACGCGAACCCCATCCGACTCGCGCTAGAACTTTCTGTAGGCGCTCGCCCTCGTCACTTGCAATTTCGCCTGATGCACCAAACGCAATTTCACCAGACATTAAAAGGTGGAGTTTGCTTTTATTGCTCTGGCATTGTCGGGTCTTCGGGCACGACTCGCAAACTGCGTTCAAGTGTTTCTACAACACTTGCGTCCGGAATAAAGTCTGCGATGCTTGGCAAATCTTCAAGCGAGGCAATGCCAAGCCGCTCTAAGAACAAAGGTGTGGTGCCGAAAAGAACTGCCTGCCCTGGGCCATCATCGCGTTGAACTTCGGTGATGTAACCACGCGCTTGAAGAGTTCGCATTACTGCCTCTGGATCAACACCTCGAATGGCAGCAATCTGTGAACGCGATAATGGCTGCTTGTAGGCAATAATTGCCAACGTTTCGAGTGCAGCTGATGAGACTCGCGCTTGTTGACCATCTAATACAAATCGCTCAACATATGGCGCCAAATCGGGATGAGATTGAAAACGATATCCACCAGCAACTTTGACGAGCTGAAAGCCGTGTCCTGCGCTTTCGTAAGTTGTCGCCAAACGCTCGCACAAAGACTCGACTGTTGCCTGAGAAATCTCCAAAAGCTGTGCCAACAAAGCAGGCGCAACAGGCTCCATTGCGACCATCAAAATCGCTTCGAGCGCACGTACAGTTTCTGGATCTAAGTTTGTTTCGTCTTTGCTCATTGTTTATCCTTCGTAATTATCTATGGCGATTGATTCGTCTTCAACGCCCAACCAAACGACCTCAATGTCACCGAACCGCCGCAACTGTTCGAGTTCGACACGACCCTGCTTATAAAGCTCGAGTATCGCCAAAAATCGAACCACAACTTCGATCTTGTCAGTGATGCCATCAACAATATTGCGAAATGTTGTGCGACCAGCCTGACGCATGTGATCAGCAACCCAAATGATCGCCTCGGCAACACTCGCTCTAATCGGTGCAACGTGCTCTAACCCGATCACCTTCGGCGCTTTCGGTGCAGTCGCCCGCATAAAGGCTCTCTGAACTCGTAACGGGCTAACACCTTCGAGCAAATCTGGCATCAAAGATGCAAAGCGCTCTTCTGGCCCTGCCATCCGCGGAAAACTCAAGTCTGCTCGACTTACTAAGTCACTGAAAACAGTTGCGACATCTTTAAATGTCTTGCAGTCAAGCAACCG
>Ga0208594_1000096_pt1 | contig 29516 bp, 26 predicted proteins | sample LakMenEpi14Sep10_FD_150699 | JGI IMG/M metagenome (GOLD analysis project Ga0208594, IMG submission 150699) | Freshwater microbial communities from Lake Mendota, WI - 14SEP2010 deep hole epilimnion (SPAdes) | ecosystem: Environmental > Aquatic > Freshwater > Lake > Epilimnion/Euphotic zone ...
GGGGGGGGGGGGGGGGGGCAGCAACTAGTACAGGTGTACGGCGGAACTGGGAACCGTGGGCACCCCTCTCCCCAGTCCAGCCGCACTGAGCCCATGCCGGAACACAAGGAATCCCGGCTCAAGCTCCCCGGGCCTTTCGCAGGCGCCGTAGCCGGCGGTAGCCGCGGCGCACCCCATCCAGCACCGCGCCGGGCACCCGCAGCCGCAGGGGGGCGATCAGCGGGCAGTAGACCATGCGGTAGGCCCAGCGCAGATCGCGCCAGGCCCGGCATGGCTCCGGGTTGAGGAAGTCGGAGATGTCCACGATCAGCCCCCGCCCCCGGTGGAGCATCACGTTGCGCCCATGCACGTCGTGGGCATACAGGCCCCGACCAGTGGCGTAGGCCAGGGCCCCATCCACATCGGCGATCACCCGCGGCGGGATGGGGATGCCCTGGCGCAGGCAGTCGTAGAGGGTGGTGCCATACAGGCGACGCAGCACCAGGTAGCCATCCCCCACGTGGAAGCACTGGGAGAAGGCGGGGTGGGAGCCGATCCGGCGATACACCTCGGCCTCCTGCTCCAGGCCCGGCCGCCCCGGGCCATACACCTTCACCACCAGCTCCGGGTGGTGGTGGTGGTGCAGCACTGCGGCGTAGTTGCCGCAGCCGAGCCGCCGCCAGGGGTCGGGCAGGCTCAGCACCCGCACCGGATCGTGGGGATCGGGGCAGTGAATGCGCAGCCCCGGCAGCAGCTGGCTGTGGATGCACTCCAGCAGCTCCGGCAGCAGGGGTGCTTGGGCCATCGGGCAGAACGGGCTGGGAGCAGCGGGTTGGCCCGCCAAGCCTGGCGCAAAACAAAAGCCCCCGGCCGGAGCCGGGAGCAGGGGTTCTCATGAATCAGGGCCGCAGCCCAGGGATGGCATCAGTCGGTCAGCCCATCAGCCCTCCACCTGCACGGTGACGCTGCTCACCTTGTGGGCCTTGGGGGCGGTGACGGTGAGCAGGCCATCGCGGTACACAGCCTGGAGCTGGTCGCGATCGATCGGCTGGGGAAAGCGGAAGCTGCGGCTCCAGGTGCCGTAGCGGAACTCGCTAAGCAACGGCGCGGGAGCAAGGTTGCTGGCCGCCGCTTCAGCGTCGCTGCCGGCTTCAGGGCTGGCGGGCTGCTGGCGCAGGTTGCGGCGCTCGGCGGAGATCACCACCGTGCGGTCTGTGGCTTTCACCTCGATGGCGGCCTTGTCCACGCCGGGCAGTTCAAGCACCAGTTCGTAGGCCTCGGGGGTTTCGTGCACCTCGGCGGCGGGCACCCGCTCGGCGCTGTGCAATTGCTGGCTGAGCTGGTGCTCCAGCCGGTCAAAGAGTTCGAAGGGAGAAGAAGAACGCAGGGTGCGCATGGTTCGGATGGCGAAGGTTGGGGTGGCGGGGTCGTCGTTCGCCCCCGGTGCGCTCACTGTCGCCGGGCTGGATCGGGCCGGGGGAGAGGTGAGCCGTACCGCGCGATTCGGCCTGCACCACCGGAGTGCGGCAGACCCCACCTCCCTGCCGCAACAGCCGAACCCCCCGCGCTCGCTCAGCAGCGGAGGGACAGACAGCCACCCTCCGGGCGGGATGGTTCCGGGATCCGGGCTAATTTCACACCAGCCGTGTCGCGGTTGGCCCCAGCGCCCTGCCCATGCCCCTGCAGCTCGGCTCTGCCCGCTCCTACATGCAGCTGTCGCTGGCCGCCGCGGTGGCCACGATCGCTCTCAAAACCTGGGCCTGGCGGCTCACCGGATCGGTAGGGCTGCTCTCCGACGCCATGGAGTCGGGGGTGAATCTGGTGGCAGCCCTCGGAGCCCTGTGGGCCCTCAGCCTGGCGGCCAAGCCGGCCGATCGCAGCCACCACTACGGCCATTTCAAGGCCGAGTACTTCTCAAGCGGCCTGGAGAGTGTGCTGATCGTGGTGGCCGCCCTGGCCATCATTCACTCGGCAATCAGCCACCTGCTGCAGCCCCCGCCCCTGGAGCAGCTGGGCATCGGCCTGGCCATTTCCCTGCTGGCCACTGCCATCAATGGGCTGGTGGCCTGGCTGCTGCTCAAGGCCGCCAGGCGTTTCCACTCGATCACGCTGCGCGCCGATGCCCACCACCTGCTCAGCGATGTCTGGACCTCCCTTGGCGTGGTGGTGGGGATCGGACTGGTGAAGGTCACGGGATTGACGAGCCTCGACCCCCTGATCGCGATCGCGGTGGCGCTCAACATCCTCGTCACGGGCTGGAAGCTGCTGCACGAAACCGCCTCCGGCCTGCTCGATCGGTCGCTGCCGGAACACGAACAGCAGCAGTTGGAGCAGCTACTGGCCAGCCGTGAAAGTGATCACGTGCGCTTCCACGCCCTGCGCACCCGGGTGGCAGGCTCACGGCGGTTCGTCTCCCTCCACGTGCTCGTTCCGGGCGACTGGAGCGTGCAGCGGGGCCACGACCTCTGTGAGCAGCTGGAGCAGGAGATCGCCGCCATGCTCAGCCGCTCGGATGTGTTCACCCATCTCGAGCCGATCGAGGACCCAACCTCCTGGAATGACCAGACCTTCCGCTGGGAGCAGGGCTGAGGCCCGTCCTCCCTACCAACCCTCCCTGCTGCGCCTGCTCCACGGCGCCACCGCTCTGCTGGTGCCCCTGGCCTGGCTGAGCGGCCTGCTCGTGTATTCGCTCCACGACGGTCGCTTCGGGCGGCTGCCGTTCCGTCTTCCCGGCGAGTGGATCGACATCCACGGCACGCTGGGCGTGTTGCTCTGGCCCGTCGCCCTGCTGTTCGGCCTCTATGCCCTCAGCGCCGGCCGCTCCCGCCTGCGCCAACCCGCCAATGCCATCGCCCTGCTGGCCCTGGTGCTGGCGGTGGGCAGCGGCAAGCTGATGAACGAAAACTGGATACGGGATGGCCAGCTGGATCACGTCGTCTACGCCATCCATCTGCTGGCCTGGCTGCTGATCGCCTTCGCCGTGGTCCTGCATGTCGGTGCGGTGCTGCAGCGTGGGGGAATGCCCCTGGCCCGCTCGATGGCCAGCCTGCAGCTGCGCTCTGGGGATCGTCCTGGCAACTGGTTCGATCAGATCCGCCGATCCCTCAACAGCAGGCGCTGACACCCGGGTGACCTGTTCGGGGGCGGCCACCATGCCCGTTGCCAGGCACGGGCCAACGGGGACACAATCGGTGAGTTGTTGTGCTGGCGATGCGCAGGGACGTCCCCCCACCCACCACGGCACCGGTTCAGGAGCAGCTCCAGTGGGTGCGCCGTCAGCACCTGGCCTTCGCAGACGACTGCAGCGAGGTTCGCTTTGATGCCCGCGACCTTGCCGACGAGATCGGCCTGGCCGTGAATCTCAGCCGCTTTGAAGCCCGTGAGCGCGCCCAGGAGTTTGTGCATCGCGCCTCCTATCTGCTGGCCGGGGACATGGTGATCAGTGCAGCCACCTATGTGCCCCTGGTGGCCAGCACGAGTGACTACAGCGAGAGCACCCTGGAGATCCCCTATGCCGGCAGCACCCGCTTCCGCATTGAGGGCCGGGACTGGTTCGACCATGCCGGTGAACAGGCTCTCTATCTGCCGGGTCAGCCCTCAGAGGTGGAGACCGGCCATTTCAATGGCCTGCTCTTCAACCTCAATCCCGACCGGCTGGCGACAACCATCGGCTGGGTGAGCCACCGAACAGTGCCGCTGGAGCTGGCCGAACGCTGGGTGCAGCGCCCGGTGCCGATCGACCTGCGCGATCCCAGGGTGATGCACCTGCAACGCCACCTGGAACAGGCGCTCGCCGGTTTGGTGGCTTTCAATGGCGCTGGCCTGGGCAATCCACTGGCCGCCCCTGCCCTGAAGCTGGAGCAGCTCGTGTACAGCAGCAGTGCCCGGATGCTGCTGCTGGCAATGGTCCCCAGCCGGGGCGACTGATCCGATCCGCTGGGAGCCTGGAGCCGGCGCGCAGCCAGCCGCACCTTCCGTAGCAAACAACACACAGGAGCAGCAAGGCCTGCCAGTTCAGTGGGGCTCCCGCAAGCCGAGCCGGTGATGGCGTCCAACCCCGTGCCATCGCCGCCGCTCAAGGGGTCCGCCCGCTTCACCCAGCTGCGCGGGCTGCAGCTGCTGCGCGATCCAGCCCTGAACAAGGGCACGGCCTTCAGCCTTGAGGAACGCCGGACCCTGGGGCTGGAGGGCCTGCTGCCCGAGCAGGTGGAAACCCTGGAGCTGCAGGTGGAGCGCAGCTGGCAGCACTTCAACAGTCTCAGTAGCCCCCTGGAGCAGTTCAGCTTCGCCGACACCCTGCGCCGCAGCAACCTGGTGCTGTTTCACCGCTTCCTGGCCACCCACCTGGAGGCCGTGTTGCCGGTGGTGTACACCCCCACGGTGGGCAGGGCGATCCAGCGCTTCAGCTGCACCTACCGCACGCCGAGCGAGGGGCTGTTTCTCAGTGCCTCCCAGCGGGGCCGGCTGGCCGCGGTGCTGCAGCCCCACATCCAGAACGGCATCGACCTGGTGCTGGTCACCGACTCGGAGGGGATCCTGGGCATCGGCGACCAGGGGGTGGGCGGCATCCACATCTGTCAGGGCAAGCTGGCCGTGTACACCCTCTGTGCCGGCCTGAACCCCGAACGGGTGCTGGCGGTGGTGCTGGATGTGGGCACCAACCGGGAGAGCCTGCTGCAGGACCCGCTCTACCCAGGCCTGCGCCAGCCCCGCCTGCAGGGCGACGCCTACCTCGCCTTCGTGGATGAATTCGTGGAGGCCGTGGCCGAGCTCTGCCCCGGCGCCTGCCTGCACTGGGAGGACTTCGGCACCGGCACCGCCCAGCGGCTGCTGGATCGCCACCGCGGCCGGCTGCCCAGCTTCAACGACGACATCCAGGGCACCAGCGGCGTGGCCAGCGCGGCCGTGCGGGCCGCCTGCCGGGGCCTGGGCCAGAACCTGGGCGACCAGCGAATCGTGATCTTCGGGGCGGGCACCGCCGGCTGCGGCATCGCCGCAGGGCTGCTGCGCCTGCTGCAGGCCGAAGGGCTCTCCGCCAGCGAGGCCCGCGCCCGGCTGTGGGCGATCGACCGGCCCGGCCTGCTGTTCGAGGACATGGCCCACCTCAGCCCGGCGGCGGCGGGCCTGGCCCGCCCCGCCCAGGAGCGCCAGCACTGGCCCGGCAACGGCCAGGAGCCCATCGGCCTGCTGGCGGTGGTGGAGCAGGTGCGGCCCACGGTGCTGATCGGCACCTCCACCGTGGCCGGAGCCTTCAGCGAAGCGGTGGTGCGGGCCATGGCCGCCCACTGCCCGAGGCCGGTGATCCTGCCGCTCTCCAACCCCACCCATCTGGCCGAGGCCTGCCCGGAGGATCTGCTGGGCTGGACGGACGGCCGCGCCTTGGTGGCCACCGGCAGCCCCTTCCCGCCCGTGGCCACAGCCAACGGCACGCGGGAGATCGGCCAGTGCAACAACTGCTTTCTGTTCCCGGGGCTGGGCTTCGCCGCCGCAGCCCTGGGCCTGGGGCAGATCACCGACAGCATGATCGACGCCGGCCTCAACGCCCTGGCCGAGCGGATCCCCGCCAGCCACGATCCGGACGCGGCCCTGATGCCTGCCCTGGCGGAAGCTCCGGCGGTCGCCCGGGCCGTGGCCGAAGCCGTGGCGATCACCGGCGTGCGCGAGAACCTGGCCCGCCGGGCCCGCACAGAGACCGAGGCCCTGGCGTGCCTGGAGCGGGCCCGCTGGCAGCCGACCTATGGAACGGTGCGCCCCGAGCCCTGAGTGTCTAGCGGTAGTGGTTGGGCACGAAGAACTGTTCGTTCAGCGGCGGCCGCTGGTAATCGCCACTGGCCTTGCGCGGCGGCAGTTCGATCGGATCGGGGGTCATGTCCTCGTAGGGCACCTTGCTGAGCAGGTGGCGGATACAGTTGAGCCGGGCCCGCCGCTTGTCGTCCGCCTCCACTGTGAACCAGGGGGCCTCGGGGATGTTCGTGCGGGTGAACATCTCGTCCTTGGCACGGGAGAACTCCACCCAGCGGTCGCGGGATTCCAGATCCATCGGGCTCAGCTTCCAGCGGCGGGCCGGATCCTCCAGCCGTGAGCGGAAGCGGGCCTCCTGCTCCTCATCGCTCACCGAGAACCAGTACTTGAGCAGGGTGATGCCGCTGCGCACCAGCATGCGCTCGAACTCCGGGCAGGAGAGCAGGAACTCATCCACCTGCTCGGGGCTGCAGAAGCCCATCACCCGCTCCACCCCCGCGCGGTTGTACCAGCTGCGGTCGAACAGCACGATCTGACCCGAGGAGGGGAAGTGCTCCACGTAGCGCTGGAAAAACCACTGGGTTTTCTGCTGATCGGAGGGGGTGCCCAACGCCACCACCTGGCAGCCGCGGGGGTTGAGGGGCTCGGTGATGCGTTTGATCGTGCCCCCCTTGCCCGCCGCATCCCGGCCCTCAAACAGCAGGATCAGGCGATAGCCCACGTGCTTGATCCAGTACTGCATCTTCACCAGCTCCACCTGCAGGCGGGCCAGTTCCTTTTCATAGAGCTTGCGGTCGAGCTTGGGCGAGCGACCCTCGGAAAACTCCGAGAAATCATCGAAAATCGGTGAGGGATGGTACTTGTCGTTACCACCATTGAGGCCAACCAATGCCGCCTCCTTAGCTTTCTCCTTCGCCTTCTTCTTGCTCTTCTTTTCGGCCTTTTCGTGCTTGTCTTTCATGATGGACTCCTGCTGATCAACAGCCTGGGCGATTTCATTGAAAATAATGGCAGCCGCCGATGGCAATCGAAATCAGATACACCATGGCGCCAAAAACCGGAAACTTTTTAGATTCCCAGCCGCCGCCTAGGGGAGCGGAAACACCACCAGCCAGTCCCGACGCATGTCCACCACCGTCCAGCCGCGGGCCCTGGCCTCATCGAGGGCCCGCTCCAACCGGCCCACCCCACTGCTGCGGTCGTAGGCCCACTCCCGCTCGCCATCGGTGTGATGCACCAGCAGGGCAAAGCGCTCACCTGGCCCAGCCATCGTCCACTGCAGCATCGCCAGGTCGCCATCGGAGTTGCCGAAAGCGGCGATCGGCCGCCGGCCGATGTGGTGCTGAATGCTCACAGGCTTGACCGCGCCATCATTGAGCACCTTCATCTGGGGCAGCCGCACCAGCACGGGCTGGCCGTCGCGCAGCTCAAAACGCGTCTGAATGCTGCTGCCGATCACCCGCTCCGGCGGGATGCCATAGGTGCGCTCCACCCAGGGCCGCATGAAGTCCACGCCCCCACCGGACACCACGAAGGTGGTGAACGCGCGCTGGTGGAGATAGGCCAGCAGTTCCAGCATCGGCTGGTACACCATCTCTGTGTACAGACGGCCCGTCTGGGGATGGCGGGCGGTGCTGATCCACGTGCGCACCACCTGATCAAAGGCTTCGGTGGTGAGACCGGCATGGGTGGCGGTGACGATCGTGCTGATGGCGGCCTCGCCACCAGCCAGAGCAGCCTTGGCATCCCCGCCCAGCAGCGTGGCGAAGGGCTCCTGCTCGCCCCACTGGGGGTTGGCCGGAGCCAGTTCCCTCACCCGATCCACGGCGAACAACCCCTGCACATAAAAGTGCTGCTCAGCCCAGAGGGTGCCGTCGTTGTCGAAGGTGGCGATGCGTTCGGCCGGTGGCACGAATCGGGGAGAGCCCGGCGTGGACACCGCCTCCACAAAGCCGATGATCGCCCGCTTCGTGGGGCCATCAACCCAGGAGGGCAACGGGTCGCCTGGGCGGGCCTGAACCCTGCCGGCCAGGGCAAGCACCAGCAGCAGGAGCAGCAAGCGGCCGGCCTTGGTCCAGAACATCCAGCTGGCAGGAGCAGTGACGCCATGCTGGCAGCCCTGAGGCAGTGGGCCCTGGAACAAAAAAACCCACCTGGCAAAGCCAGGCGGGCGAGGAGGTTGCAATGGAATCGAGAGGCGTGAGCGAAGCGGCTCAGCCCAGACCGAGTTGGCCGAGGATGCCCTGGCCGGTGAGCAGTTCGGTGCCCAGGCCGATCACGAAGCCGAGCATGGCCAGGCGGCCATTCCAGGTTTCAGCGAAAGCCACGAAGCCGAAGCGGGAAGTGTTGGAGTCAGCCATGGAGGGGGCGTTGCGAAACGTGACAGAACTATAAAGACATTTGAAGCGCGCTGGGTGGTGGGCGGTGGGGCAGATACCCGCACCTTGCCAGCGGCCCGGGGGCCGTGGATGGTTTCACACCTCGCTGGGGCCATGGCTGGTGTAGCGGCTGCGTCCGGCGTGCTTGGAGCGATACAGGGCCTGATCGGCGCGGCCGATCAGCAGGGTGTCGGTGATCGGCTGGTCACCCGCCGGCTCCGTGCAGGCAATGCCCACGCTCACCGTGATCAACGACACCAGGGCCTGCTCGGGCAGGGCCAGGGGTGTGGAGGCGAAGCCATGCACCACCCGCTCGGCCACAGCCTCGGCGCCCGCCAGATCGGTGTGGGGCAGCAGCACGGCGAATTCCTCGCCGCCATAGCGATACACCCGATCGCCACCACGGCCCACCAGACCCACCAGCCGCTGGGCGGCCGCCTGCAGACAGGCATCACCGGCCAGGTGGCCGTGGGTGTCGTTGAACTGCTTGAAGCGATCGAGATCGACCATCAGCAGGGCCAGGGGCGCAGCCAACCGCCGGTGCTGCTGCAGTTCGGCCTGAATGTCCCGGCGGAACAGGCGACGGTTGGCCACGCCGGTGAGTTCGTCATGGGTGGCCACCTCGGTGAGCTCGCGCGTGCGCCGCGACACCTCATCCTGCAGCTGCAGACCATTGATCTGCAGCCGCAGCACCGAGTCGAGCAGCCCATCGTGCCGGGGCATGTCAGCCAGGCCGATGCCGAGCTGGCGGAGGTCCTCCAGGGAGTGCACGGCCGGCGAGCCCAGGAAGAAGCCGTGCCCGTTGTCCACCAGCACCTCCCCCTTCAGCTGCAGGGGCAGTTGCCGTAGCTGCAGCACGGCCAACCGATGGCTGAGCCTGGCCAGGCCCTCAAGGCTGTCGTCCACGGCCGTGGGACGCCGCCAGCTGATCAGCTCCTGCAGGGGGGCTCCGATCGCCTGCTCACCCAGCAACCGCTCCAGTGCCACCCCCAGCTGGGTGACAACCATGTCTGCATCCACCACCCAGTGAAACGGGAACAACGCCGGAAACCGCTGGGCCGAAGGGGCCAGGGTCATGGTTCGGCAGCGGGCGGTTCGTCGTAACGAACCTCGAAGACGTCGTGGTCATCCCCCTGGCTGCGGCAGGCCAGCTGACCCACCTCAACAGGCGTGTCGAAGCGATCGCCGAGGCCTTCCACCAGTCCGATCACCATCGGCGCCAGCCCCTCGCGCTGGGAGTGGTAGTGCAGGTGCATGGTGCCCGGCTCCTGCTCCTCGGTCTCAAAGCTGGGGGGAGACAGGCTGGGAAAGTTCACCCCCACCCGGGCGTGCAGGTCGTCGAGATTCTGCAGAAACTCGGGCAGGCTGGAGCCCGCCAGCTCCATCAGCTGGCCGTAGCCCTCCGCCGCCGTGTAGGTGACCCAGAACTCACCGAACGCCCGCATCAGGGCGTGGGGATGCTGGCTGAGCTCCTCGCTGGCGGCGGCGATCAACTGCTTGGTCAGCCCATCGGGGTAGGGCTCCATGGCCTCAAACCGCTCCGCCTCCACTCCAGCCCGCTGCCGAACCCTGGTCCAGACCTCCTCCCCGTGTTGGACAAGGATCATGTCCCGGAAGCCCTGATTGATTAATCCGTACATGGGCTTGACAGAAAGCGAAAGAGCAGGGCCAGCTAAAAGATTGAGGTTTAGGCCACAGTAGGTACACCTGCGGGTTTCTGATGGGGTTGCGTTCCAACCTGGCCGCCTGGCTGGCGAGGCGGCTGCGCTCCCTGGGCGAGCGCCTGGAGGCCCGAACGCTGCGGGCACCTGCCCCTGGACAGGATCCTGAGCAGCACCCCGATCTGGGACCCGCCGCCGCCCTGGACACCACGCCGTCCGAGCCCTGGCAGGGGGTGCGGGAGCGGGCCCTGGGCAAGAGCCTGGCCACCCTGCGCTCGGAGGCCCTCTACAGCCTGGGGGCCCTGCACGCGGCCCACCTGGCGGCGGCGGCCGTGTTCGACGACCGGCGCCTGGCGGCGGCGGTGAACCAGCACCGGGGACTGGCCGTGGGGGAGGAGGCCATGAGCAAGCTGGCCGAGGCGGCGGCCATCTGGCACCGCGACAGCGCCTCCCTGGGGGTGGCCCTCACCGCCGTCGGTGCCACCCAGGTGCCGGACATGACCCTGGCCGAGGCCCTGGAGGTGGATGAGCGCGAGGAGCAGGCCCTGGAGGCGATGGCCGAGGGCTATCAGATCGAGTTGAAACGCCAGCTGCTGGAGGAGGCGGATAGCTGAAGGGGGGGTGCCTCAGCCGGCCACGGCATCCACGCTGCGCAGCGCTGGCCCCAGTAGCTCCTCCACCCTGGCGAGCTGGGCCTTGCTGCCCATCACCACCAGCATCTGGCCGGGCAGCAGCTGCAGATCGCGCCCGGGGTTGGCCACCAGGCCATCCTCTCCACTGCGGTACTGGGAGCCACGGTACTGGCGCACAGGGGTACTGGACTGGGGCGTTTTCACCGCCAGCACCAGGGCACCGGTACGGCGGCCCAGCTGCAGATCGCCGAGGGTGGTGCCGTGCAGCGCACCCAGATCCTGCGGATCGCCGCTGAGCCGGAACTCCTCCACCTCGCAGTCGCTGCCGGAGATCAGATCCATGAAGGTCACCGCCAGGGGCCGCAGGGCCGAGGCGGCCATGATCCGCCCCCCGCTCACGTAGGGACTGATCACCTCATCCGCCCCGGCCAGGCGCAGCTTGCGCTCCGACTCCTCGCTGTCCGCCCGGGCGATCAGCCGGCAGTCCGGGGCCAGTCCGCGGGCGCTGAGCACCACGTAGAGATTGGCGGCGTTGTTGGGCAGGGCCACCACCAGGGAGCGGCAGCGGTGCAGGCCCGCCGCCTCCAGGGTTTCATCAAGGGTGGCATCGGCGGCCAGCACCGCCAGCCCCTCCTCCTCGGCGGCAGCACCGCGCTCCGGATCGAGATCCACCACCAGCAGCGGCACCCCCTCGCGGGTGACCTGGCTGGCGATCTCCCGGCCGATGCGGCCATAGCCGCAGAGAATCACATGATCTTGCATGGCCCTCAACCAGCGACGGAAACGCCGCTCCCGCAGGCGGCGGAAATAACCGGACTCACTGAGCCCCAGCACCCCCTGGATGCTGATCTGCACCACCACCAATCCACCCAGGACCAGCAGGGCGGTGACGATCCGCCCTCCGGTGGTGAGTGGGTTCACCTCGCCGAAACCGATTGTGCTCAGGGTGATCGCCACCATCCAGTAGCAGTCACCCCAGTCCCAGCCCTCCACCAGGCGATAGCCCAGAGCCCCCAGATTCACCACCAGGGCCAGGGCCAGGGGCGCTCGCCAGGGGCGCCGATTTCTGCTGGAGGGGGGTCTTCGGAGCTGGCCGCGCCTGCTGGAGTTGGGGGGCATGGCGGGGCGGGACCGGCAGCCGGTGTTCCCCATTCAATCAATCGAAAACGGGAAACAACAGCGCAACGACGCGGAAATCGACACCGATCCGCAGCAAATCTGTAGCGGAGTGAGCCGCAGCATCACCGCGCTGACCGAAACATAAGGGCGGGCATGAGCCCAACCCCACAGCGCCCCTGCGAGCCCGACTGCCCCCGATGAACTGGATGGATCAGGCGGCCGAACGGGCGGAAGCGAGGCTGCAGCAGGCCGGCATTGCGCTCACCCTGGGGGGGGAGCCCACCTACATCCCCCTCAAACCGGACGGAGCCGAGTGGACCGTGGCGGCCGACGGCCCCACCAAGCTGCCCATGGCCCGGGCCATGGCCGCCGCCATCCAGCGCCGCAGCTGGCCGGGCTCCACCCTCCTGTATTGCAGCGGCAAGCGCTACGAGGGGGAGGTGAACCCCCGCTGGGCCCTGCGCCTGGTGACGGGCCGCGACGGCCAGCCGATCGCTCCCTGGCCCGCAGCTGACGCACCGGCGCGGGCGCTCCAGCCGCAACGGGCCCTGGCCTGGTTGGAGGCCCTGGGCCAGCGGCTGGGCAGCTCCCTTCAGCCCCTGGAGCTGGAGGACCCTGCTGATCCCGGGCGGCGGGTATGGGCGGCGCCACTCACCTGGAGCCCGGATGGGGGCTGGAGCGGGGCTGCCTGGCCCCTGGCCCCGGAGCGGCGCCAGCTGGTGCCGGCACCAGGGCCGGCCGGGCTGCGGCTGCCGCTGGAGCACTTCCCGCCGGAACTCCCCTGCCAGCTGCTCACCCTGGAGATCACCCCTGGGGAGTGGGGCGTGTTCCTGCCACCCCTGGAGCGCCTGCCCAGCGAAGAGTTGCTGCGGGCGATCAGCGACCTGGCCCAGGAGCCCGCCCTGGGGGGGGGCCTCAGCTCCCCCCTGTTCAGTGGCCTGCTGCCGTTGGATGCGGCCGACGGCTGGCAGGTGCTCGGGCTCACCGCCGATCCGGGCGTGCTGGAGATCAACCTGCCGGTGTGCCACAGCTGGGCCGAGTACAGCCACTGGCTCCAACTGCTCGAGGAGGCGGCCGCGGAGGTGGGGCTGTGCAGCTGGCGGGCCACCCCGGCCGGCGGCCAGAGCGGCACCGGCGGCGGCAATCACCTGCTCTGGGGCGGTCCCGACCTGGAGCGCAACCCCCTGTTCAGTCGGCCGGCCTGGCTGATGGGAATCCTGCGCTACTTCCAGCACCATCCCAGCCTCAGCTACCTGTTCAGCGGCGATTGCGTAGGAGTGGCCTCCCAGTGCCCACGAGCCGATGAGGCCCTGGGCTCCCTGCTCGACCTGGAGCTGGCCTACACCGTGCTGGAGGGCTGCGAGCCGGGCGACCAGCGCTGGCTGATCGGCGAAACCCTGCGCCACCTCCATGCCGACCGCTCGGGCAACAACCACCGGGCCGAGGTGAGCTTCGACAAGTTCTGGAATCCGGGTGCGCCAGCCGGTTGCCTGGGGCTGATCGAGTTCCGGGCCATGGAATCCCTGCCCACGGCCGACTGGATGGCCGCCATCGCCCTGCTCTGGACGAGCCTGGCGGCGCTGCTGCTGGATCCCGAGCGCCGGCCCCGGACCCTGCGCGACTGGGGAGCCGAGCTGCACGACCGCATGCTCCTGCCCAGCCAGCTGCGGGCCGATCTGCAGGCGGTGCTGGCCGAGCTGGCCGCGGCCGGTTTGCTCCTGCAGGCGGGGGTTTTCGACGCGATCTGGGCCTGGCGCTTCCCCGTGTTGCTCGATTGGCACGACCCCGCCAGCGGCGCCGCCCTGGAGGTGCGCCAGGCCCTGGAGCCCTGGCCGCTGATCTGCGACACGCCGCGGGAGGGGGGCTTCACCAGCCGCTTCGTGGATGGGTCGATGCGGCGGGTGGAGCTGATCGCCAACCCAGCACTGCGGGAGCGCTGGCAGGTGCGGCTGCAGGGCCGTGCCCTGCCCCTGGGGGCAGAACCGCTGGCGGTGCGCTGGCGGGAGCAACGGCTCTATCCCTGCCTCCATCCCGGCCTGGCACCGGAGGGGCCTCTCGTGCTGGAGCTGGAGCCGTTCGCCACCAGCCCGAATGCCCCCACGCCGATCCGGCGCTGGCAGTTGCAGCCCGGAGCCACGGGCTTTGAACCGCTCAGCCCGGAGCCGCCCCACCAGGCCCCGCAGTCCGGCCCAGCCTGGCCCAGGGCCGCCGGCTACACCCTCGACCTGCGCCTGGCACAGATGGGGGATCCCGACTGCTGATCCCGAACAAATCCCATCATTTCAACCATTCCTGCCGCACGCCGCGCCGCCGCGCGGCACCCTGAGGCCTGTGCCTTTCTGGAGTCCGGCATGACCCTCGCCGCCAGCTCCCCAGCCCCTACCTCCCCCGCCCCTGCATCCCCCGACGTGCTGCGCGAGAGCGGCCAGCGGGAGGTGTTCTGCGGGCTCACCTCAATCGTGTGGCTGCACCGGCGCATGCCGGATGCCTTCTTCCTGGTGGTGGGCTCGCGCACCTGCGCCCACCTGATCCAGAGCGCCGCCGGCGTGATGATCTTCGCCGAGCCCCGCTTCGGCACCGCGATCCTGGGGGAGCGGGATCTGGCCGGCCTGGCCGATGCCAACGAGGAGCTCGACCGGCTGGTGGCCCAACTGCTGGAGCGCCGCCCCGAGATCCGCACCCTGTTTCTGGTAGGCAGCTGCCCCAGCGAGGTGATCAAGCTGGATCTGGCCAAGGCGGCCGAGCGGCTCAACCGGCAGCACAGCGGCCGGGTGATGGTGCTGAACTACAGCGGCAGCGGCATCGAAACCACCTTCACCCAGGGGGAGGACGGCGCCCTCCAGGCCCTGATCCCGCTGATGCCCCGCAGCGAGACCTCGCAGCTGCTGATCGCCGGCACCCTGGCCGATGCGGTGGAGGACCGGCTGGTGGGCCTGTTCCACAAGCTGGGCATCGAGCGGGTGGCCAGCCTGCCGCCGCGCCGCTCCACCGAGCTGCCGGCGGTGGGGCCCGGCACCAAGCTGCTGCTGGCCCAGCCGTTCCTGAGCGGCACCGCCCGCGCCCTGGTGGACCGCGGCGCCGAGCTGATCCGCGCCCCCTACCCCTTCGGCGTGGAGGGCAGCCGCGCCTGGATGGCGGCGGCGGCAGCGGCCTTCGGGGTGGCGCCAGAGCGGGTGGCCGAGGTGCTGGATCCGCTGGTGGAGCGGGGGCGGCGGGCGTTGGCTCCCCAGCGCGAAGTGCTGGCGGGCAAGCGGCTGTTCCTGCTGCCCGATTCCCAGCTGGAGATCCCCCTGGCGCGCTTTCTCTCCCTTGAGTGCGGCATGGAGCTGGTGGAGGTGGGCACGCCCTATCTCGATCGCCAGCTGATGGCCGAGGAGCTGGCCCTGCTGCCGGCCGGCACCGCCCTGAGTGAGGGCCAGCACGTGGACAACCAGCTCGCCCGGGTGCGCGCGGCCCGGCCCGATCTGGTGCTCTGCGGCCTGGGCCTGGCCAACCCGCTGGAGGCCGAGGGCATGGCTACCAAGTGGTCGATCGAGCTGGTGTTCAGCCCCATCCACGGCATCGACCAGGCCGGCGATCTGGCCGAACTGTTTGCCCGCCCCCTGCGCCGCCGCGCCGCCCTCGCGTTCGCCTGAGCGCCTCCCACGCCTCGCTCCTCACCCGATCACTCGCCGGCATCTCTCTCGATGGAACTCACCCTCTGGACCTACGAAGGGCCTCCGCACGTGGGCGCCATGCGCATCGCCACCTCGATGGAGGGGGTGCACTACGTGCTGCACGCCCCCCAGGGCGACACCTACGCCGACCTGCTGTTCACGATGATCGAGCGGCGCGATAAGCGCCCCCCGGTCACCTACACCACCTTCCAGGCCCGCGACCTGGGCGGCGACACCGCTGAACTGGTGAAGCGCACGATCGCCGACGCCGTGGCGCGCTTCGAGCCGGAAGCCCTGCTGGTGGGTGAGAGCTGCACGGCCGAACTGATCCAGGACCAGCCCGGTGCCCTCGCCGCCGGCATGGACCTGGGCGGCATTCCGATGGTGAGCCTGGAGCTGCCCGCCTACTCCAAGAAGGAGAACTGGGGCGCCGCCGAAACCTTCTACCAACTGGTGCGTGGCCTGCTCAAACCCCAGCTGCCGCCGCCCGGCACCCCCAAACCGGATCCCACCCGCTGGCGGGCGGAAGGCCGCCGGCCGCGGGTGAACCTGCTGGGCCCCTCGCTGCTGGGCTTCCGCTGCCGCGATGACGTGCGCGAGATCAGCCAGCTGCTGGCCTCCTACGGCATCGATGTGGCCGTGGTGGCCCCGCTGGGCGCCCGCCCGGCCGACCTGATGCGCATCCCCACGGCCGACGCCAACCTCAACCTCTACCCGGAGGTGTCGGCAACGGTGTGCAGCTGGCTGGAACGCCAGTTCGGCATCCCGGCGGTGCACACGGTGCCGATCGGCATCGGCGCCACCGTGGCCTTCCTGCGCGAGCTGCACGGCGTGCTGGGCCTGGACCTGCCGGCGGAGCTGGTGGCCGGCAGCGATGGGGTGTGCGCGGCGGAACGGCGCTCGCGCCTGCCCTGGTATTCGCGCTCGGTGGATTCCACCTACCTCACCGGCAAGCGGGTGTTCGTGTTCGGCGACGCCAGCCACGCCATCGCCGCCGCCCGCATCGCCAGCCGCGAGCTGGGCTTCCAGGTGGTGGGCCTGGGCAGCTACAGCCGCGAGCAGGCCCGCGAGGTGCGCGCCGCGGCAAAGGAGCTGGGGCTGGAGGCGTTGATCAGCGACGACTACCTGGCGGTGGAAGCGGCGATTGCCGAGGCGGCTCCCGAGCTGGTGCTCGGCACCCAGATGGAGCGCCACAGCGCCAAGCGCCTGGGCATCCCCTGCGCCGTGATCAGCACGCCTCTGCATGTGCAGGATGTGCCGGCCCGCTATGCGCCGCAGATGGGTTTTGAGGGGGCCAACGTGATCTTCGACACCTGGGTGCACCCATTGATGATGGGGCTGGAGGAGCACCTGATCGGCATGTTCCGCCACGACTTCGAATTCGTGGACGGCCACCGCAGCCATCTCGGCGATGGGTCGCCGGCCCCTGAGCAGCCCCCGGCAGCAGACCAGGCACAGGCCGGGGCGATGGCCGGGGTGATTGCTGGGGCGACAGCGGCGGCGCCCGAGGGTGAGGGTGGTCTGGTGTGGAGTGCCGACGGCGAGGCAGAGCTGCACCACATCCCCTTCTTCGTGCGCGGCAAGGTGCGGCGCAACACCGAGCGCTTCGCCCGCGAGCGGGGCATCGCCACGATCGACGCCGAGACCCTCCACGACGCCAAGGCCCACTACAGCCGCTGACGGCGGCGCCGAGCCATCCGGTCGAGCACATCGCCGACCAACAGCGCGCCCACCACCACCATGCCGATGGCCAGCGCGGCGGCCAGGGCCGTGGTGTTGGCCATCGGCATGATCACCTGCAGCTGTGTGGCCATGGTTCCCTCTCCCCCAACCCATCAACCGCCAGCCTGGGGCCCAGCGCCGCCGGCGGTGAGCACTGCAACCCACGGGCAGCAGAACAGCCGCGCGCGGGCCCTGCAGACAGATTGTGCGTTTAGCCACCTATTTGAGTATTGCTACCTATGATTCGGTGGGCAGATCATCACCGTTTCAGCGGGCGATGTTTCGCTTTACACCAACAGCCGTCACCACCCACCTGCGGCTGAGTTGGATGGCATCTGCACCTGCGAAGCCTTGCCATGACAGCCACCCTCAGTCGACCCGATGGGGAAGGCAGTGTGCAGGTGCATCAGGACCCCGCCATGCACATCGAGGAGGGCGCCCTGGTGATCGCCGTCTATGGCAAGGGGGGAATCGGCAAGAGCACCACCAGCTCCAACCTCTCCGCCGCCTTCTCCAAGCTCGGCAAGCGGGTGTTGCAGATCGGCTGCGATCCCAAGCACGACAGCACCTTCACGCTCACCAAGCAGATGGTGCCCACGGTGATCGACATACTCGAGACCGTCGACTTCCACACCGAGGAACTGCGCCCTGAGGACTTCGTGTTTGAGGGCTTCAACGGCGTGCAGTGCGTGGAGTCCGGCGGCCCTCCGGCAGGCACCGGCTGCGGCGGCTACGTGACTGGGCAGACGGTGAAGCTGCTGAAGGAGCACCACCTGCTGGAAGACACCGATGTGGTGATCTTCGATGTGCTCGGCGATGTGGTGTGCGGCGGCTTTGCCGCACCCCTGCAACACGCCGATTACTGCCTGATCGTGACGGCGAACGACTTTGATTCGATCTTCGCCATGAACAGGATCATCGCCGCGATCCAGGCCAAGGCCAAGAACTACAAAGTGCGGCTCGGCGGCGTGGTGGCCAACCGCTCCAAGGACACGGACGAGATCGACAAGTTCAACGCGCGGGTGGGCATGAAAACCATGGCCCACTTCCCCGATCTCGACGCCATCCGGCGTTCGCGGCTGAAGAAGTGCACGATCTTCGAGATGGAGGCCACACCCGAGGTGGTAGCGGTGCAGAACGAGTACCTGCGGCTGGCGCGCACCATGCTCGAATCTGTGGAACCCCTGGAGGCCGAATCGCTCAAAGACCGGGAGATCTTCGACCTGCTGGGATTTGACTAAAGGGCATCTCGAAAAATTCAGGAACTCATTAAAGCCTGCCACTGAGACACACTGCGGCATCTAGGCATGTTTGAGCCCGTGCCCGTCGCGGATGTAATTTTTCGAGGTTCTCCAAAGAAATCTGAATCATCCAGGCTCAGCGCAACTGATTATAAAGCAGTTTTTGATATAGATCATGTCTTTTAACTACTGGCCTCTGTTTCCAGCAGCTATTCTCATCTGCATATTGGCTACCGCTTCTGGTTTTTCAGGAAGCGTGCTTTTTCAACCCGTCTTTTATTTTATCCTTAAAGTACCCCTTGCCCAATCCATTGCAACCGGAATCGCCACAGAAACCATTGGCATGACCAATGGCGCTGTAACTTATGCAATGATGGGTGATGAAAAGACAAGCATCGATCGAAAAGCACTGCGATCAGTTGTTCCGTTTGTTATTTCGGGAGTAGTAGCGGGAATCTTTTTCTTTGTCTATGCTCCAAGACCCCTGCTCAGATTCATGGTTGGCGTGGTGATTTCTGCGATTGCCATTTATCAGATTTACCTTGCGGGGGAAAACAAGCTTGGCAGCAACAATGCAACGGATCTCCAGGTGCTCGCCAAGCCTCGCAACCGAATCTATCAATTCCTGGCGGGGGCTTTTTCGGCCTCAACGGGAACTGGTGTGGCGGAAATGCATCAGCCGCTCTTTGAAGAGAGGGGCGGACTTGCCACTCTAAAGGCTAACGCCACGGCGATCTGCATCGAAGCCATCGCTGACTGGACGATCACATTGACCAACATCAAACTGGGTAACTTGCGGTACGACATCTTGGTGTTCACAGTGGCAGGAGTGCTTGTGGGCGGCCAAATCGGTCCGCGGATTGCCAAATACATTCCTCCGAGAATCACCAAAATTATCTTTGGCATCAGCGTCACAACCATCGGCGCAATTTATATCGTCACCTCCTGGCCCCAAGTGGTGAAGCTCTTCGCTTGAGCTGATCGCGACGGTTTAGGTAATGCGATAGCTTTCGAGGGCGTGTTGAAGCGAGGATGGAATCGCTGTGGGCACATTTTTCCCACCCTCACGTCGCATGCAAGCAGCTTGTTGCTCCCCAATCGCCACTAGGGTTTTATCTCTCTCCGTTGAGCGCCAGTACTCAAAAGCCATTGTGATGCGATTTTGCACCATTTCTTTGAGCTGCATGGCGATAATCACCTGATCAAAGGCAAACAATTCAGAGATGTATTGGCACGAAACATTGACGGTGACCAGGGCCAACCCTGAAGAGATCTGCTCAATCACATCTGGAGCATGCTCAAAGAGAAACATCTCGCGAGTTCGACCCTGCCAGAGGACGTAGTTGGCGTAATAAACATTGCCAACCAGATTGGTCTCCTCGAAGCCAACAACATGCTTGTATTCATAGGCTTTTGCCACCTGATTAGCAAGGGACCATGGTGAGGATGGCAACCACAATTGGATCAGTCAGGGCGTGCAGTTGAAACACCCAAGTTGCTATCTCGAGGGAGCTGCCATTCTCCCCTGATGAAACAGCCCGGGCTTCCAGCCAGACGAGTGTGTTCTGGTTGTGGTGGAGAGTGAGAGATGTTTGTGCTGGAAGACCAGCTTTTTTCAGGCATTCCTTGGCACTCCAAATGCGCGTTGCCGCTATGTCAAAAGCTTCCCCGGTGACCTCAGCAATAACTCCAGCGAGCTGGAACGCTGCATCGCCAAGCAAGTCTTCCCAGGTCCTGGATGGGGAACTGCTCACTTGTTCGATGTCGCAGGCAATCTGGGGCTTTGTGCCGTTGGGTGTTGGATGGCAGCGCTGCAACACTGCCAGTGTGAGGTCTTGGCAATGGGATGCAGACACCGGTTGATCGTGAATCGAATCGGGTTTTCCGTCGATGCGACGGGTGATGGGCTCGGAGGTAGCCGACAACTGATGTAACAATTGGTTGGTCATCTCCTGTGGATTGGGGCCGGAATCCTTGGCCAAGGCGATGGCCATCGCTAGCTGGGGTTGTTCCTCCAGCAGACAACGCTCCAAATAGGGAGGCAGCAGGGGGGCAGACCAGGATTCCTGCGGGGGTTTGGCTTGAATCACCTGCAGCGTCAGGCCCTGCCATTGCTCCAACAGCACGCCATCGGCCGACAGCACCCAAAGGTCGTAGATGAATTGGTCGTCCCCATGGGATTGCTCGATGGCCTTCACCGTGTGGGGCACTTCATCCTGCACCTGGAAGATGCGCAAGCATTGAATGGCCACGGGCAAGATCGTGGCATGGGGAACACAGGCCTGCAAAGCATGAATGGCCGCATCTCTGGCGCCAGCATCACCGAGCATCATGGTTTGAGGCACGAAATCACTGAACCAGGGTGTGGTTGGATCTGTGGCAATGGCAGCCACACAACTTTTGGCTCTGAGGTGTTGGTAGTTCGAAATTCTTTGGAAACGCCTCTGGTGGAACAACAACTCTCCATAGAGGTGCGTATCGATCTGCAGGCTTGGAACCACGTAGGGAGTCAGATCAGGGGATTCACCTGAGCTTTGTGCAGCACTGAAGCCAACCATGGCTCGAAAATGGTCAACAGCAAAGCCAGTCTGAGCGGTGCGAATCACCACCTCCACCTGCTCGGGCCCAAGGACAATGGCCGCAATTCTAATCATGAGCGCATCCGATGCGGGCACCACGATGGGGCGATGAAACTGCACCTGTTCAAAGGTGATGAATTGATCTTCACCAGCTGGATCGCCCAAGAGCGCAACTGCCACCTGGGCCATTGCCTCCAATCCCATCACACCAGGGTAAATGTATTCTCCTTCGTAAACATGATCCCGCAGGTAGGGATCAGTGGCCAGACTCAGATTCACATCCACCACCAACTCCACACCGGGAAACACCACCCTGGGGATCTCCAGGAACCGCTGCAAGGGAAGCTCAAGGGGTGCCAGGCGAATCGTTGGCATGGAGCCCATGCGGCTGCTGATCACCAGCGAGGGGCTGGGTGGGGGCTGGCGGAGCAGACGCCTGAGCAGATCAATGCCCTGATCGGGTGCGATGGGGAGGATGCCCTGCTGGCTGAGGGCTTCGATGCGTCCCAACCGCTCCCCCATGCCGATGCCAGCCCACACGGACCATTCCAGATTGAGGCAATCGCAATAGGGATTCTCCGCCTGAAAGGCCGCGAGAATGGGGTTCAACAGTTCGTTGGCTACCGCGTAGTGGGCGTCACCGGCCATCCCTGAGCGGGCGATGATCGATCCAAAGGTGATCACCCGCTTGAGCTGGTGGGCGGGAATGGTGGCCAGCAGATGGGTGAGCCCAGTCACCTTGGGCTGGAACGTATCGGCCAGATCAGCTGTGGTGAGTTGGCCGAGCAAGCGGGGGTGGTTGATGCCCGCCGCGTGCAGCAGGGCGGTGATGGGGCGCAGTGTGGTGGTGATGGTGGCCAGGGTTTGCTGCACCTCCTGGGCATTGCCCACATCGCAGATGAAGTAGTGGGCATCGATGCCCTGGATGTGGAATCGCTCCAGGTTTCGGGCCAAGTCCGAGTCGAGGCTGGGATTGGAGCGACCCAGCAGCACCAGCTGGCAGCCGCTCTCTAGGGCGAGTGCAAGGGCACATTCGGCAGCGATGCCCTTGCCCCCTCCGCTTACCAGGAGGGAATCGCTTGCGGATAACCCTTGGGAACCTTCGGGGCTCTCTGAAACGTTGGGGATGGCCACAGGCTGAAGGATGGGGACCCACCGTTGCCCCTGGCTGTCGGTGCGCGCTTCAACAAAACCTTTGGCGGCCTGCAGTTCCAGGCGAATGCAATCCGCGAGCTGGGGATGGTTGAGGGGGATCTCCAGGGCGAGGGTGGTGAGGTGGGGATGCTCGAGATGGAGTGATTTGGCCCAGCCACTGCCCCAGCCGGCATGCACCACCACGAAGGCCTCCAATGCTGGATCTTGCAGGGCCTGTTGGGTGCCCTCCAGCAGGGCAGCCAGGGTGGCCTGCTGGCACAGCTCCGGCAGGAGCACCAGCCAGCCCCTGCCAGGACACGCCTGCAGCTGGGCGAGCTGATCAGCGGAAAGGGCTGTTGGAGTGAGGTTGAGGATCTCCCAAGCGCCAGGGGTCGGGGTAGGGGAGGCTGGCGGCGTCGGCAGCGGCTCGGGCTGCCAGTGGGTGCGAAAGGCACGCAACCAGGGCGTCACGCCAGCGGGAAAGGGTTCCGGAGCTGCGTGTTGTATCGGCTGCGCCTGGAGTTCAGAGAGGGCCGCAGCCACCTCGGCGAGGGTGGCATTGGCGTAGGCGGTGGGATCGGCTGGTGCCTGCAGGCCGAGGGTGCGGGTGGCTTCGCTCACCAGCTGCCCCACCGTGATGGAGTTGAGATGCAGATCACTGAGGAAGCGATGGTGATCGTCGATGGCCGCGATGGGCAACTCGGTGCGGAGGGCCACCAGCTGCCGGATCTGCTCCAGGGGCGAGGGCGGATCTCCGGAGGGTGAAGCGGGCAGGGGCGTGGGGTGGGCCTGTGTGTCGGAGGGGGCCTGCTCGGGTCTGGGATCTGGACGGCGGGAAGGCTGGTGTTCCAGGAGTGCTGTGAGATCGGAGCCCAGTTCAGGTGCCTGCTCACAGGGGTTGGGGATGAAGCGCAGGGGTTGCAGCAGCGCCAAGGGCCGGTGAAAGCGGCTTTGCATCAGAGGGGCGAGATCCACATCTCCCCCCAGGGTGTAGACCACGCCGATCGCCTCCAGCAGCCCCGCCAGGGAGGCTCCGCCGCTGTCAAGAGCCACGCTCCTCACGGAACCGGCCTGGGCGGCCAGACGGCTGAGGATGTGCCCAGGCCCCACCTCCAGCCAAAGATCCACCTCCGCCGTGGCCTGGGTGATGGCGGGCAGAAAATGAACAGGCTGGGTGATCTGATCCAGCAGCAGGGCTTGGAGATTGGCATCTGCAGCCAGGGCCTGACCGGTGACGGTGGAAAGCACCGTTCGGCGCAGGGGCGCGAAGGCCAAGGATTGCAAGCAGGCCCGCAGGGGCTCGGCGACCGGGGCCACAAGGGGCGAATGGAAGGCCTGGCTCACGGGCAGCAGGGTGGCCTGGAGCCCCTGGGCACGAGCCCGCTCCACCACCTGCTCCACGCTGGGGCGATCTCCGGCGATCACGGTTTGGCGGGGTGCATTGACGCCCGCCACACCCACCTGATGCTGGGCCGATGGCGGAGCACAGAGGGCCCGCACGGTGGGGGCATCCGCCTCGATGCTGGCCATGGCGCCGGAGGCGTTGCCATGGGTTTGCATCAGCCGCCCACGCTCGCGGGCCAGATGGAGGAGAGAGGGCTCGTCGATGGCGCCGGCCCAGTGCAGGGCGGCAAGCTCGCCGAGGCTGTGGCCAATGGCCACGGAGGCCTCGATGCGCAGCTCACGCAGCAGGCGCAAGCCCAGCAGGGTGGAGGCGATGATGGCGGGCTGGGCCAGCGCGGTGGAGCGATGGTCAAGGATGTCGGGCAGCTCGAGGGAGCCATGGAAGGCGGCGAGGTCGGCGAAGCGCCGGCCCCAGAGGCCCGCGTCGCGATACACAGGAGCTGCTTGGCCGGGGAAGAGAAAGCCAAGGCGCGGTGGCGCCAAGGGGCTGTTCACCATCACCGTGCGCTCCTGAAGGGGCTGATCGGAGTGTTGGAGATGGGCCAGCAACCGCTCCAGGGAGGCCACCGCGGCGGGCACCGTGTCGGCGACGACTGCGGCGCGCAGCGGGTGGGTGGTGATGATCTGACCGGCGAGGGTGACGGAAAGATCGCCGAGTTCGGCGCGGGAGAGCCGATCGATCCAGGGCAGCAGCTCGCTGAGGCGGGTGATCAGGGCGTGGCGGGATTCGGCAGAAAAGAGGAGGAGTTCAGCGTCTTGATGGCTGGCGGCGAGGAGCCGCTCGTTGGGAGAAAGGCTGGTGCGGCGCAGCTGGCTGGGGTTTTCCAGGGCGAGATGGGTGTTGATGCCACCGAAGCCCATGGCGCTCACGCCAGCGCGAAGGGGGAGCTGTGCCGGCCAAACCTCCGGCTGGGAGAGCACTTTCAGGGCGGCGTGCTCGCCGTTGAGGAGAGCGTGGGGGGTGGGGCAGGCGCTGGTGGGGGGCAACACCTGGCTGTACAGGGCGAGGGTGGCCTTGATCAGGCCTGCCACACCTGCGGCGGCTTTGGTGTGGCCGATGTTGGCCTTGATGGAGCCGATCGCAACGGGCTCCAGGGGGGTAGGGGCAGTGTGGAGGCGGCTTTCGGAGAGGGCCTGGAGTTCGGTGGCATCCCCCACCACGGTGCCGGTGCCATGGCCTTCGAAATAGCCAACGCTGTGGATGGGCCAGTGGGCGCGGTGATAGGTGCGCTCAATGGCTTGCTGTTGGCCGGCCACTTCCGGGCGGGTCATGCCGCCCTGGCCATCGGAGGAGATGCCCCAGCCACGGATCACGGCGTAGATGCGTTTGTGTTGGGCGATGGCCGCTTCATGGGGCATCAAGACGACCATGCCGCAGCCTTCGCCTGGGATGAAGCCTGAAGAGCGCTGGTCGTAGACGCGCATGGAATCAGGCGTAAGGGCGCCAACCTTGGCGAAGCCCACCAGTTCAAAGGGATCGATGCTGATGTCCACCCCGCCGGCGATGGCCACCTCAAGGTCGCCGGCAAGGAGATGGGTGCAGGCCTGGGCGCAGGCGAGGAGGGAGGAGCTGCAGGCGCCATCCACGGTGAAGCCACCGCCATGGAGATCGAAATGGTTGCAGATGCGGCCAGCGATGGTGTTGGAGAGGCTGCCGGCGAGGGATTCGGAGCCGATCGGCTCAAAGGGGGCTTTGAAGCGCTCTTCCAATTGGCTGAGGAAGGCGTCGAGCTCAGCGGCGGTTTTGCCCTCTTGGCGCAGGAGGGCGCTGACGGTGCGCTTCACGTAGGGCCAGCGCAGGCGAAGAGTGTTGGCGCGCGAGAGCTCGCCTGTGAGGGTGTTGCCGAGGATGACGCCGGTGGTGGCGTGGGGAAGATCGATGCCGTCAGCAAAACCAGCATCGGTGAGGGCATCGGCGGCCACTTCCAGGGCCATCCAATGGGAGAGATCGGCGGATCGGAAGGTGCTGCCAACGGTGCGAAAACGATGGCGATCGAAGTCGTAATCGCGAATCAGGGCAGCGGTTTGGGAATAGATGGCATCCGGGGTGGAGTGCTCAGCGCTGAAATAGTCGCTGAGCTGGAGGCGTTCCGGGGGAAGCTTGCGAAAGCCCGTGCGCTGGGCGAGCACCGTTTCCCAGAGTTGCTGGGGGGAGTGGGCATCGGGATAGCGGCAGGCCATGCCGACGATGGCGATCGCGGGAGTCATGGGCAAGACCCGGAAGGATTGAGAAAAGAAACGATCGGCGTGGAAGGGAGGCGCGAGGGGGATCAGTGGAGGCGGAGGGAAGCGAGCCACGGGGGCAGGAGCGGCCTGGCCAGCGCTGGCACCGAGGGCAGGGAAAAGGCGAGGGGCTGGCTGGGTTGGAGGAAAAGCCAGGCGCCACGGCAGAGGCAAACAAGGGTGAGGGCGAAAAACATGCCGAAGGCCACGTGGCAGGCCATCAGCAGGCCATAGGTGGCACCTACGGCGGCTCCAAAGACCAGCTGGCCGCGCAGGGTGAAGGGTGTGGTGCCGGGGTCTGTCACCATGTAGAAGGTGAAGAGCACAAAGGCCACCCCGGTCATGGGCAACAGGGCCGGAATCATGGGAGTGCCAAACAAAACGCTGCGGAGCAGGGCTTGGAGGGCGAAGGCTGCAAGCCAGGCGCCAATGAGCGGCATGCGATGGGTGAAGCGGCTGTTGAGGAAAGAGCCGGTAACGACGATGGCGGCGGGCAGGAGCCAATCCCCAGCGCCATGGAGATTTTCGGTGAATTGGTAAGGGGCGGTGATGCCCACCCAGGGGAAAAGGAGGAGAACGAGCGAGATGCCGAAGTTGGAGGGGTTGAGGAAGTGGCGGGTTTGGCCGCAAACGGCAACACGAAAGATGGCTTTGGAGCCAATGGCGATCGCTGTGGCCAAGGCGATGGGCCAGAGGTTGGCGTTGCTATAGAGCAACATCGCGATAGCCAGGGAGGTGATGTGGGCCGGCAGCAGGAAATCGATGAAAGTTCGGGGGCTGCCCCAGAAGGCGAGGGGCCGCTGCAGGGCGCTGGCCTCCACCACCTCCAACAGCAGCTCAGTGCTGTAGCCGGTGGCCAGGGCCACAAGCGGGTAGGCATAGGCCGCTTCAAAACCAAGGAGGGTATGGCCAAGGAGGTTCAAGGCGGTAATGGCCACCGCGAAACGACGCAGCCCTGCCAGTCGACTGGCGGTTGCCGTGGCTTCGGGAGCAGGCAACGGTAGAGAAAGTGTGGCGGCCATAGTGTGGGGAAGCAAACGACGGAGAAGAAAGTAGGTGTATCGATCTTTAGGTTTTCTAATAGTGTCAGCAGGAGAGCTTCGCCGCAGTCCGTGTCACGCCTACAATATCCTAAATGCTAGCCGTGAACCCTAAGCAACTTGATGGGTTAGCGTATTGGGATTGCACTACATCGTCCCATTGCGTTCTCTTCTTGAGCCAGATGGTAATTATGACCATTAGTGTACAGGCCTAGGGTTGCAAATTGGCGACAGAGGAGAAAGCCGATAGTTGATAAGGGAAGGGAGGCAATCAGCGATAGCTGCTGGGTGTCTCCCGATCTGCTTCATACAGCAAAGGGTCTGCTATTTATGTGCAGCCTTTGCAGCCATTCGGCATTTTCCCCTAAGGCGCCGCGAGAATGAAAAAGCCGCCCCAAGACCTAGGATGGGTAAAGGGCCTGGAACATCAATTTTATGAACAGATCCACCACCATCGTCATGAATGACCTGCCCTGTCATGAAAAAGTTCTGCTCCAAGCCCGGCTGCACCAAATTCGGCCCGGTGAAAACCCCCCTTGGCGTCAAGGTGTAAGGCTCGTTTGTTGCCAGGAATGGTCCCTTTTCAAAATTGGTACAAGTAAATCCAGGAGTTCCACATTTGGTTTGGATCAGAGTTTTCACAAAATCAACTCCCTCGGGATTTGTACCGGCTGGAGCTTCAACTAAAACACCATTAATGGTAAAAGACGAACTCCATGTTGATTCTCCTATTGTCATGTTTCCGGTTGAGAGCATACCATTACCCCCAGGTAAGTATTTCTGAAGGCCGACAAATAGGCTTGGAAAGTCTGTGCCTTGCAAAGATAACCCAACAATTTCAAGGCGTGTACTGTTCCCAGCAACCGAAACATCGTCTTCTCGATTAATGACAGTGTCAGACAAACCGCTGTCACCACCGTCAGGGGGGCTGTCCGTAGGGGTTCCAATTGGTAAGCCAGTGAAACTTACAAAACGATTATTGAAAAAGATTGTTGCCCCACCATCTGGTGTGACCACATAATCAGTTCCTCTGTTAACGGTTACGAAGGCATTGGCTGGATTGGGAGCGAATGCGACTGCTGCGCCTATCAATGAAAGAACAACGCAACCGGAGCGGGGCAGAGATCCAGGATCAAATAGGCTTCTAAGCTTTGAGATAGTCATAAGAAATACCGGAGTGGTGGTGGCGAAAGAAGAAGTTTTCCAGGCATCAGTCGGCATGGGCAATAATGATGAGAACAATGAGGCTTGGGAGCAACTCTCCTCATAGACTTTAGGGGCAATCCTCAATACAGGCAATTAACTTAAGCCCGGCCTCCACACCCTTGCCGAATAATGACAACTCTGCACTTCTTTGATTGCCACCACTGTCGTAAACGCGCAGCACTACAAAAAAAACGCATATCTCTATAGTTTTATTACAACTCTCTCGTGCGAGTGGTGGGCACAGGAGTTGGCAGTGACGTGGACCCCAGAAACTGAACCAGTCCTTATGAGAGCTTCCCTACCGGCCAGACTTGGCCAGGAGAAGCCCCATGAAACGCAAGCGTCACACCCCAGAGCAGATCATCTGCAAGCTGCGCACCGCTGAGCAGCTCCTCAACCAGGGCCAGACCGTCGCCGACGTGTGCAGGACCCTGGAGGTGTCGGCTCCCACGTACCACCGCTGGCAGCAGCTGTACGGGGGGATGAAGGCAACAGAGGCCAAACGCCTCAAGGAGCTGGAGCAGGAGAACACCAGGCTCAAGCGACTGCTGGCCGATGCAGAGCTCGATAAAGCCATGCTCAAGGAGCTGGCCGAGGGAAACTTCTGAGCCCGGAACGACGCCGCAGAGCCGTCATGGTTCTGGAGGATCGATTCCGGGTTTCCCAGCGGCGTGCCTGCCGGCTTGCGGGCCAGAACCGCAACACCCAACGCCGGCCCATGCCGGTGGCGGCGATCGAGGAGCTGAAGCTCAGGCGGAGGATCCGCGAGCTGGCCCGGCGCCATGTGCGCTGGGGCAGGCGACTGGTCTACCGCCGTCTGCGGCTGGAGGGCTGGAGCGTCAACCACAAGCGGGTGCAACGGATCTGGCGGGAGGAGGGGCTCCAGCGGCCCCTGCCGCGCCGGCGCAAGCGTTCCCGCCCTGCCAGCGGCTCCAGGGAGCTGCTGCGGGCCCAATACCCGCACCACGTGTGGGCCATTGACTTCCAGTTTGACCAGACGATCGATGGCCGGACGCTCAAGTTCCTGAACGTGGTTGATGAATTCAGCCGGGTCTGCCTGGCCATTCGTGTAGGCCGGCGCTGCCAGTCCGTTGATGTGATCGACACGATCGAGGAGCTGCTCAGGCTGTATCCACCACCCACCCATCTGCGGATGGACAATGGCCCCAGGGCCGCCTAAAAGTCTGTCTGCGTAGGTCTTGGCAGGTCTGTCAGCATTGGGTTTGGTCAGCGGGATTTCTCCCTTCCAATGGCCGAGACCCGTTCTGCTGCAGTCGATCAAGCTGGTTCGGATGACCTGATCAGCTTCCTCAAGGCCATCCCCGATGGCCGCTACCGCCGTGGGGTGCGCTACCCGCAGTGGTTCCTGCTGCTGGTGGCAGTACTGGGGATCCTGAGCGGCTGCCGCAGCTCCCGTGATCTGGAGGCTTTTGCCCGTCGGCACCGGGAGGCTCTCAACCAGGCGCTGAACCTGGATTTCAAGCGCTGGCCATCGGATGCCACCTTCCTCTACCTAGGGACTTCTGAAAAAGGGATCCACCGGCTGGATCCAAATACTGCGAACGAGCGGCGCGATGTCTTCCCAGGCGCTTGGCTATAGAGCGGCCAGTGAACCGGCCATTTCAAGCTTCCATATGTTCCTGAGGCTGATCCAGTGGCAGCGAGGCCACTGTTGAGAACAGAACCAGACAGAAATAGCGATTAAAAAGAGGCGGAGGAGCCTCCAGATCTTCTCTGCACACATCACCACAAATGCCATTGAGATCGTGCTCTCTGCACCTTTGGGGAGACGCGCCATAA
>Ga0208594_1000098_pt1 | contig 29475 bp, 24 predicted proteins | sample LakMenEpi14Sep10_FD_150699 | JGI IMG/M metagenome (GOLD analysis project Ga0208594, IMG submission 150699) | Freshwater microbial communities from Lake Mendota, WI - 14SEP2010 deep hole epilimnion (SPAdes) | ecosystem: Environmental > Aquatic > Freshwater > Lake > Epilimnion/Euphotic zone ...
TCGCCGCGAAAGTGCGCGCGACATCGTGAGCGTCGGCTTCGACGGATACGGCATCGGTGGATTATCGGTGGGCGAGACTCGCGAAGAGATGCTTCCGGCGCTCGCTGCGGCGCTTGAGGAGTTGCCTATAGATCAGCCGCGCTACTTGATGGGGGTCGGGGATCCCGCATCGATGATTGAAGCAATCGGCCTGGGCGTCGATCAGTTCGACTGCGTCCTGCAGACACGGCTTGGGCGACATGGCACCGCGCTCACGAGTAGGGGGCGGCTGAATGTGAAGCGTGCAGAATTCGCCGAGAGCGACGAGCCACTTGATGCAGCGTGTCAGTGCATGGTCTGCCGGTCGCACACACGCGGATACTTGCGCCACCTCTTCCAAGTCGGCGAACCCACCGCATCGCGGCTCGTATCACTGCACAATCTCGCGTGGACACTCGATCTCATGGCTCGAGCGCGAAGTGCCATTATTGGCGGCACATTCCCGCAGCTGAGGCGCGAGGTGCTTGAGGTGTGGGGGTAGCGTAATTCCTTATGTTCAGCCTCCTTCTCGCCGAAGAAACCACCACGACCACCTCAACCGGGGGCGGAATCCTCGGACTGTTGCCGCTCATCCTCATCTTCGTAGTCATGTACTTCCTGCTGCTGCGCCCGCAGCGCAAGCGTCAGAAAGAGGCTGCGGCGTTGCAGGCGGCCGTGCAAGTGAACGATTCCGTGTTGTTGACGAACGGCATCATCGGCGTGGTCACCGGCATCGAAGATCGCTACCTGTGGGTGGAAGTCGCTGAGGGCGTGCAGGTGCAAGTGATGAAGGGTTCAGTCGGCAGCCGAGTCAACATGGACGGCAGCCCGATTGTCGTGCCGAAGCCTGAGAAGAAGTCGAAGAAGGCCGACAAGCAGTCGGACGCCGACAAGGACAAGAAGTAGCAGCCGAACCAGTCACCTGGTTCCCGCATCTCACTCGTTTCATGAATCGCAGACTGCTCGCCTCGCTGATCGGCATCGTCGCCGTTGCGGTGGCGGCGATTGGCACCACGATTGGCACCGGAAACTCGCCGTCGCTTGGTCTTGACTTGCAGGGTGGTGCCTCAATCACGTTGCAGCCGGAGGGCTCGTACGATGCGGCGGCGCTGGAAGTAGCGGTGGAAATCATCCGCTCGCGCGTTGACTCGATCGGCGTTGCTGAACCAGAGATTATTCGTCAAGGCGACACGGTCGTCGTGAATCTTCCGGGTGTGCGAGACCAGCAGCGCGCACTCGACATCGTCGGCCGCACTGGTGACCTGCAGTTGCGCCCCGTTCTGCAAGTTGGAACGATCGATCCGAACGCCATTGAAGGTGCAACGACCACGACGGTTCCGAGTGAAACCACCGACCCAACTGAGACATCCGTTCCAGCAGAAGGCGGTCCGGGTGAATCGCGTGGTGCACGCCCAGCGACTGACACCACGATTCCAAGCGACACCACCGTCGCACCAGACACTGCCGTGTCTTCTGACTCCAACCAGTCGACGGAGACCACCGTCGTCGCGCCGGAGGCAATCGCCGAGGGCAGTGACGGCACGGCTGAGGCGGTGACCACCGCCGCTCCGGTCGCCGAGCCGCCTCCTGGATCGGAAGTGATTCCTGGCCGTGACGGTCTGGCGTATCTGCTCGGACCCGTCGCAGCCACCGGTCTCGTCTTCGAGAACACCGCTTCCGCGACGATTCAAGGTTCGTCGTGGTCTGTCGTCGTCCAGTTGCGTCGCGGTGCCGAAGGTGAAGATGTTTGGAACGCGCTCACCTCTCGCTGTTTCGCCCGCGATAACACCTGCCCGACTGCCCAGGTGGCAATCGTGCTCGACGGTGAAGTGCTCTCCGCCCCGGTCGTGCAAGAAGCGGTCTTTACCGGCGGTGAAGTGCAGATCACTGGTGACTTCACCGAGGCTGAGGCGCGCGACTTGGCGAAGGTGCTCGAGTTCGGTGCGGTGCCCGTCAAATTCGCTATCTCGCAAGTACAAACGGTTTCCCCGACACTTGGTGGTGACTCGCTGCGTGCCGCCATCATCTCGGGTCTCGTCGGTCTCGGACTGGTCGCCCTGCTGATGCTGCTCTACTACCGCTTCGTTGCGCTCGTGGTGTTTTTGGGAATCTCGGTATCCATTGCTCTGCAGTTCTCGCTCATCACGTACCTCTCCAAGACCAACGGGCTGGCACTTTCGCTTTCTGGTATCGCCGGCATCATCGTGTCGATTGGCATCGCCGTCGACTCCTACATCGTGTTCTTTGAGCGTCTGAAGGACGAGCTCACATCGGGTCGCACATTGCGCAACTCGGCTCAGCGCAGTTTCGAGGGTGCCTGGCGCACAGTGTTGGCCGCAGACACGGTGTCGTTCCTCGCTGCTGCCGTGCTCTGGTGGCTGACGGTGGGTTCAGTGCGTGGATTCGCATTCTTCCTAGGCTTGGCAACGCTCGCAGACGTGATCATCGTCTGGTTCTTTACGCGACCAGCGATGTTGCTGCTTGCTCGTAGCAAGTTCATGGAGAATCGTTCGCTGCTCGGTGTGAAAGCCAAGGCAAAGGCGGTGACTTCGTGAACGTTCTTGCAGGGTTTGGTCGTCTCTATCGCGGTGAGACGACGGTCGACTACTACGGCAAGCGTCGTGCCGCGTTCGTTGTCTCCGGTTCGTTCATGGTCGCCACGATCATTGCGCTGGTTGTCGGTGGCCTCAACCTCGGTATCGACTTCAAAGGAGGCGTGGCTTGGGAGGCCCCTGCATCGGCAACCTTCCGCGAGGACGACGTCCGCGAGGTTCTGGAAGCCAACGGCATCGAGACAGCGAACGCAAAGATCCAAGTTCTCGCTGGCACCGAGGGGGAGCGCATTCGCGTGCAGGTTGGTGACCAGCCAGACGACGTGCGCAGGACCGTGCAAGAAGCGATCGCTGCCAAGGCGGGTGTCGACACGGAAGAAGTAAGCGTTGCGGCCGTCAGCTCGTCGTGGGGTCGCAGCATCACCGAGAAAGCGATTCGTGCACTTCTTGTGTTCTTTGTGATTGTGTCGCTCTATATCGCGTGGCGCTTTGAATGGAAGATGGCTATTGCTGCGATTGCGGCGATGGCACACGACGTGCTCATCTCGGTCGGGATCTACGCAATTCTGCGTTTCGAAGTGACACCAGCGACAGTCGTCGCCTTCCTGACGATTCTCGGCTACTCCCTCTACGACACCGTCGTGGTGTTCGACCGAGTTCGCGAGAACATTGATCGGTTCGCATCGTCGCGAATCTCCATGGGCAACATCGTCAATGTCTCAAGCAACCAGGTGCTCGCTCGCTCGCTCAACACGACCCTGTCGTCGGCCCTGCCGGTCATCTCGCTCCTCGTCGTTGGTTCGGTGATCATGGGCGCGACCAGCTTGCAAGAGTTCGCCATCGCACTTCTTGTCGGAATGATCACGGGCACCTATTCGTCGATCTTCGTCGCGACTCCGTTGTATGCCGTGCTGAAAAACCGCGAGCCGAAGTACGCCGCGGTGGCCAACCAGATCGCGAAAGGTGCCGAGATGGCAGCGCTGTTCGAGCACTCGACGACTCGCGCCGCACAGAAGGCTGCTGCAGGTGAGGCCGTTGCCTCACGTGAGTCTCAAGTGTTGCGAAACACGGCAAGCAACGTGCTGACGCATCCGCCGCGACCCCGCAAACGCCGCCGCCGCTAGTTCGTAGACTTTTTCTATGGCAACCGGTTCCCGGGTGCTGCCGTGGCGGCGCCAGCAGTCCACCACCGCGCAAGAAGTCGCGCCGTTGCTCGCCACCTACAAGAGCCGCCATCCGAAGGGCTCACTCACCAACATCAACCGTGCCTACGACACGGCGCGTGAGGCGCACCGACACCAGACGCGAACGACCGGCGAGGCGTACATCTCGCATCCGCTGGCGGTCGCGCGCGTGGTTGCCGAGATTGGACTCGATGAAGCCTCAATCGTTGCAGCCTTGCTGCACGATGCCGTCGAAGACACCGAACTGACGCTCGATGACATCACCCAGGCCTTCGGTGGGGAAGTGGCGTCAATCGTTGACGGCGTCACGAAGCTCGATCGTTTGCAGTTCGACTCCCGCGAGGCGCAACAGGCCGCAACCATGCGCAAGATGTTGGTGGCGATGGCGCGCGACTTGCGCGTGCTCATCATCAAGTTGTCCGACCGTTTGCACAACATGCGCACGCTTGCATCCAGCCCAACAGAGAAACAGCAGCGAGTAGCACAAGAGACCCTCGACATCTATGCGCCGCTGGCGCATCGTCTGGGAATGCAAGAGATCAAACAGCAATTGGAAGACCTCGCGTTTGCGGCTCTCTACCCGAAGCGTTACGCCGAAGTTGAGCATCTGGTGAGCACTCGGGCTCCGGAGCGCAACGTGTATCTCGCTCGAGTACTTGGCCAAGTTGAGAAGCTGCTTGAGTCGGTGAAAATCAAGGCCGAACTCACCTCGCGTGGCAAACACCTCTGGAGCATTTACGAAAAGATGGTGCAAAAAGGTCGCGAGTTCGACGACATCTACGACCTCATGGCAATCCGCATCGTCGTGGAGAACGTGCGCGACTGCTACGGAGCGCTCGGCGTTATCCACGGTCACTGGAAGCCAGTGGTCGGGCGCTTCAAGGACTACATCGCAATGCCGAAGTTCAACCTCTACCAGTCGTTGCACACCACCGTGGTGGGGCCCGACGGCAAGACCATCGAAGTGCAGATTCGTTCGCGCGAGATGCACCACCGTGCGGAGTGGGGCGTGGCATCGCACTGGGCGTACAAAGACTCAGCGAGCCCCCAAGAAGTGGAGTGGCTCAACCGCATCATCGAATGGCAGGGCGAGGTCAGCGACCCAGGGCAGTTCCTTGAAGGTTTGAAGACCGATCTTGAGCAAGACGAGTTGTTCGTCTTTACGCCGAAGGGTCGTGTTATTTCGCTTCCGCTTAAATCGACGCCTGTTGATTTTGCGTATGCCGTGCACACGGAAATTGGCCACTCCTGCGTCGGTGCGCGAGTGAACGGACGACTCGTCTCACTCGACCACCAGCTCGTCTCGGGTGACACCTGTGAAGTGCTGACATCAAAGGCAGAAGGGACCGGTCCGTCGCAGGGATGGATGGATTTCGTCGCATCGAACAAGGCGAAGAACAAGATCAAGCAGTGGTGGACGCGCGAGCACCTCGAAGACATGGTTGACGAAGGGCACGACGAATTCGTCGAGGAGCTCCGTCGCGCTGGGCTTTCGATGCGCCGAGTTGAGGCATCACCCGAGTTGGCAAAAGAAATCGCCTCCCTGGGTTTTGCCGACTTGAACGGTCTCCTTGCGGCAATCGGTCAGAAGAAGGTTGCGGTGCGACCACTCGTTGCCCGCGTGGCGGAGATGTTGCGGTCGCCGGACGCATCCGACGAGGTGCCGGCGCTGCCCACCATGCGCCCCCGCAGTGCTGCAACGAAGTCAAAGAATGCGGTGTTTGTCGAAGGACTCGACGATGTGCTCGTTCGACTTTCCAAGTGCTGCACTCCTGTGCCTGGTGACGAGATCATGGGCTTCATCACGCGGGGTCGCGGCGTTACGGTGCACCGCGTCGACTGTGCAAATGCAATCTCGCTCACGACTGACCAATCTGCGCGTGTCATCGACGTGGAGTGGGCGAGCCTCGATGCCACGCACACGTTCGTTGCCGCGGTCGAAGTGGTCGCACTTGACCGCACCCGATTGTTGCGTGACGTCGCCAACGCACTCTCGGATCAGCGTGTCAATATCGTGTCGTGCACCACGCACACCGGCAGTGACCGTGTGGCGCGGATGCGTTTTGAGTTCGAATTCTCCGACCCTGGCCACCTCCAGGCGATGCTCACGATGATCAAGAACATCGATGGCGTGTACGACGCCTATCGATTGGTGCCTGGGCAGGGTGACGGCGTGTCGGATGACGATGACATCGCCTCAACGCACCCATCAGCGAATTAGCCTTGATGCGTGCCGACCTTCGCCACTAGTCCCGGCACGCGCGACATCCTCGCCCCGGAAGCCGCTCGATGGCGGGCGTTCCAACAGTTGTTTGCCGATGTCGTTGAGACGGCGGGCTACGGCCATATCATCCCGCCGATGTTTGAGGACTTGGGCGTGTTCCTCCGGGTGGGTGAGACCACGGAGATTGTCACGAAAGAGATGTATGACTTCGATGACAAGGGTGGGCGTCGCATTGCGCTTCGCCCCGAGCAGACCGCGAGCATCTGTCGCGCGTTCGTTGAGCATCGACCGGTTACACCGTGGAAGGTCTGGTACGCCGGCCCCAACTTCCGCTACGAAAAACCACAGCAGGGTCGTTATCGGCAGTTCGATCAGGTCGGCATTGAGGCACTAGGTGCCGATGACCCGCAGCTTGATGCAGAAGTCATTGCGCTAGCGATGGAGTTCTATGGCCGACTCGGCCTTCGTCACGTGACGCTCTCGGTCAATTCGCTCGGTGACTCTGGTGATCGTGATCGCTACGCGGCTGCGCTCCGCACGCACTTCACGGCCCACCTCGACGCGTTGTCACCAGAAAGCCGTGCCACTCTCGAGCGCAATCCGTTGCGTGTGCTCGACTCAAAACGTGCTGAGGATGCGCCACTCATTGCGGCTGCACCGAAGATGGCTGACCACCTGAGTGAGGCGGCTGCGGCTCACTTCGCGAACGTGCAGTCGTCGTTACGGGCGGCGGGAATCGAGTTTGTCGTCAACGATCGTCTTGTGCGCGGTCTCGACTACTACCGTCGCACGACGTTTGAGTTCGTGTCGACGGCACTCGCTGCTGCGCACACCGCAATCGGTGGTGGCGGACGTTACGACGGTCTCGTCGCAGAACTCGGCGGCCCAGAAACCCCTGGTATCGGATTTGCACTCGGGCTCGATCGCACACTTCTGGCTTGCGATGCAGAGGGAGTGTTCGCCGCGCCCGCGTCGCGCGTAGAGGTATTCGTCGTTGACATCACTGGAGGGGATCAAGCGACATCGGTATGTGCGGAGTTGCGTGCCGCCGGCATCGGCGCGGACCGCGCTTATGAAGGCCGTCGCATGAAGGCTCAGATGAAGGCGGCTGACCGCTCAGGTGCGCGACTCGCGGTCATCATTGGTGACGACGAGCTCACCGCGAATACCGCCATCATCCGTACGATGGAGGGTGGTTCGCAGCAATCGGTGCAGCGCGACGGTCTCGTCGCAGGCGTGCGCCAAGCGCTCGGCCGCTCGACACCATGACTTCTTCCGCTTCATTCACCGCGCTGCGCACACACTCGTGCGGGCAACTCAACGCGTCACACGTCGGCACACGGGTTCGACTCGCAGGCTGGGTCGCTCGTCGGCGTGAGCACGGCGACAAACTCGCATTCGTCGATCTGCGTGACTATTCCGGTGTCATGCAGTGCGTCATTGACGACGGGGCTGATGCTCGTAGCGAGTGGGTGGTGCAAATCGAAGGCACCGTCACGGCACGTCCGACTGGCACGGTGAACGCCAACTTGCCGACCGGTGAGGTGGAGCTCACGGATTGCACACTCACCGTGCTGAACGCTGCAGAGCCGCCACCGTTTCCGATTGACCAACGCGCCGACGAAGTGGATGAGAACATTCGCCTCAAGTATCGGTATCTCGACATTCGTCGCGAGCGAATGCAGCGCAACCTTCGTTTGCGCGCCAGTGTGAATGCCGCCATCCGCGCGGCGATGGACGAGCAAGGTTTCATCGAAGTTGAAACGCCGCTCCTCATGCCGAGCACACCAGAGGGCGCCCGCGAATTCTTGGTGCCGTCGCGCAAAGAGCCGGGCTCGTTCTACGCATTGCCGCAGTCGCCGCAGTTGTGGAAGCAGCTGCTGATGGTCGCTGGTCTCGATCGTTACTACCAAATTGCCCGTTGCTTGCGTGACGAAGACCTGCGAGCCGACCGCCAGTACGAGTTCACACAACTTGATGCAGAGATGAGCTTCGTCGACAAAGACGACGTACTCAACGCCATCTCGCGCGCGGTGATGGCGGCCGCCCGTGCTGCAACGGGGGAGGCACCGCCACCAATTGAACGCATTACGTGGCACGACGCGATGAACCGCTTCGGCGTCGATAAGCCCGACTTGCGTTTCGGAATGGAGTTGGTCGAGCTCACTCCAGTGTTCAGTGCCACTGGATTCAAGGCGTTTGCTGCGGCGGGATGTATCAAGGGTCTGTGCGTTGATGCGGCCACCTATCCCGAAGCCGCGGCGATGGGTCGCAACAAGTTGGATGCTCTCACTGACCGCGCCAAGCAACTCGGGGCAAAAGGTCTTGTGTGGATGAAAGTTGGCGAAGGCGGCGCACTCGACTCGCCGGTGGCGAAGTTCCTTTCGGATGCGGAGAAGTCGGCACTCGTGTCGGCGCTCGGCGCGAAGAGTGGCGACCTGCTCCTGCTCGTTGCCGATGACTGGTCCACCACCTGCTCCGTGCTCGGGCAGTTGCGCAATGACATCGCCCGTCCGCCGGTGCATGAAGGCCCATATCGCTACGTGTGGGTCGTTGACTTCCCGCTCTTCGTCGGTGTCAACCCGACGACGAAGAAGCCGCAGCCTGGTCATCATCCGTTCTGCCACCCGCATCCCGACGACCTCGCAAAGATGGAGACCGACCCGCTCAACGTGCGGGCGCTGGCCTACGACCTCGTTCTGAACGGATGGGAACTTGGTTCTGGTTCGATTCGAATACATGAACCTGAGTTGCAGCGCCGAGTGTTCCAGTTGCTTGGCATCGACGACGAAACCGCCGACAAGAAGTTCGGTTTCTTCTTGCAGCCGTTCAAGTACGGGGCACCTCCGCACGGCGGGTTTGCCTTCGGTGTTGATCGACTCGTAGCCATCTTGGCGGGTGAAGAGAACATTCGCGAAGTGATTGCATTCCCGAAGACACAGTCGGGGCTTGATCCGATGACGAATGCGCCTGGCCCGGTGGAAGCTGCTCAGCTCGGCGAACTCGGTTTGCGCACGTTGCCCAAACCGGCCAACTAAGTGTCGAACGGCGGCGACGACCTCTTCACGCAGGCAGCACTCTCAACGCTGCGCAGCCAGGCACCGCTGGCGGCACGCATGCGGCCCCGTTCGATTGACGACATTGTCGGGCAGCAACATCTGCTCGGTCGTGACGCGCCTCTGCGTCGACTGATCGAGTCAGACCGACTGTCGTCGGTCATCTTGTGGGGTCCGCCTGGCACGGGGAAGACGACCATTGCCGAGGTGATTGCGGTGGCCACGCGCCGCGAGTTCGTGCGACTCTCGGCGGTGACCTCTGGTGTCAAAGATGTGCGTGAGACCATTGAGGCGGCACGGGCCCGTCTAGGCGAACGTCAACGTCGAACCATCGTGTTCGTCGATGAGATCCATCGCTTCAACGCCGCTCAACAGGACTCGCTGCTACCGGCCGTGGAAGAAGGCCTCATCACACTGATTGGTGCCACGACGGAGAATCCGTTCTTTGAAGTCAACGCTCCGTTGCGCAGTCGCAGCACCTTGTTGCGTCTTGAACCACTGTCGAACGATGACATCGCAGAACTGCTCGATCGGGGTGCCAAGGCTGAACATGCCCATGTTGCACCCGAGGCACGAGACCTCATCGTCGAACGCAGCGGGGGAGATGGACGCCAAGCGCTCACGTCGCTCGAGGTGGCAATCGCACTTGCCCCCGAGAAGCGTGTCACGTTGGAACACGCAGAAGCAGCACTGTCGACCAGCGCCTTGCGTTACGGGCGCAACGACCACTACGACGTGGTGTCGGCGTTCATCAAAAGCATGCGCGCCTCAGACGAGAAGTCGGCGCTGTTCTGGCTTGCCCGCATGCTCGAAGCCGGAGATGACCCACGTTTCATCGCGCGGCGGATGATTGTGTTCGCCAGCGAAGATATTGGGCTCGCCGATCCGACATCACTGACCGTCGCTACGGCGGCCGCGGCTGCGGTCGAACACGTCGGCCTGCCAGAAGCGCGATACAACCTCGCACATGCGGCGATGCATCTTTCGAATGCGCCAAAGAGTCGCGCAGTTACGGATGCAATAACGGCGGCCCGCGAATCGTTGCTTGGCGGCGCGTCCATCGAAGTGCCCGAACATTTGCGCGACGGCAACTCGCCACACGGCTCCATCATCCCGCCTCGGCGGTACGATACATAGCGGTCATGTTTCGACGACTCTTCTGGTTCGCGCTCGGTGCCCTAGCGGCATTGTTCGGATACGGCTGGTTGCGCCGTCAGGCCGACCAGGTGGCCACGAAAGAGTCCGTCGACCAGTTCATTGATGGTCTCGTTGACCGCGTGACCGCCGTGAAAGAGAAGGTTTCCGACACGGTGGGCGGCGCGACGAGCAGCAAACGCGACTCGACGAGCGACGACCTCTTCGAGTAGCCGAAATGGCGCGCGCCGACATCAAAACGGCTGACGACCTGCGCCGGGCCTTCGTCGATTTCTTTGCTACTCGAGCCCACACGGTGGTGCCGTCGGCGAGCCTGATTCCCTTCGACCCCTCGCTCATGTTCACGGTGGCGGGGATGGTGCCATTCAAGCCGTACTTCGTCGGTGAAGAAACTGCTCCGTACAACCGCGCGGTAAGCGTGCAGAAGTGTGTGCGAGCGGGCGGCAAACACAACGATCTTGACGACGTCGGTCGCACCAAGCGACACCTCGTCTTTTTTGAGATGCTCGGCAACTTCAGTTTCGGTGATTATTTCAAGGAGAAGGCGATTCCGTGGGGTTGGGAGCTCGCCACCGAGGTGTTTGGTTTTGACGGCGATCAGTTGTGGATCACCGTGCACGAAAGCGACGACGAGGCGGAACAAATCTGGCATGAGGTCGTCGGTGTGCCGATGTCACGCATTCAGCGCCTTGGAGACAAGGACAACTTCTGGCAGATGGGTGACGTTGGCCCGTGCGGTCCGTGCTCGGAGATTCACATTGACCGCGGAAGCGCATTTGGGCCGGATGGTGGTCCGCTGCACGATCCGAAGGGCGACCGCTTCCTTGAATTCTGGAATCTCGTCTTTATGCAGTACAACCAGGCGAAAGACGGTTCGCGCACTCGACTGCCACGTCCGTCGATCGACACTGGTGCTGGCTTTGAACGCATCCTCACGTTGGTGCAAGGCGTCGACTCGATTTGGGAGACCGATCTTTTGTCGCCCCTCATCGAGACTGGTCGGCGACTGAGCGGTGCGGAGTACAAGGTTGGTGATTACGAGCACCGTCCGAGTTTCAGTTTGAGAGTGCTGGCCGAACACGCACGGTCGTCAATGATGATGATCAACGACGGTGTATTCCCCAGCAACGAAGGTCGTGGCTACGTACTGCGTCGCATCATTCGTCGCGCGGTGCGACACGCGTACTTGCTCGGTTGCGACAAGCTCGTGATGCCGTCACTCGTAGAGACGTCACTTGGCATCATGAAGGGTGCTTACCCCGAGCTGGTTACAAATAGCGATTTCATTCTCGGCGTGATCACCCGCGAAGAAGAGAAATTCCGCGCCACGCTTCGCAACGGGCTGACGATACTTGAAGATGAGATTGGCGGTGACAAGAGTTCCGGCAAGCAGTCAGTCATCAGCGGAACCGCAGCCTTCACGCTGCACGACACGTACGGCTTTCCATTGGAGTTGACGCAAGAAATCGCAGGTGAGCGAGGCGTAGGCGTGGACACCGATGGTTTCGAGCGCGAGATGAACCAGCAGCGCGAGCGCGCCAAGAATGCGCGTAAGAGTGACGCTGCCGACCCGCAGCGTGTGGCCGCCTACAAATCGCTCGTTGACCAGCACGGTGCCACCAAGTTCGTTGGCTATGAAAAAGACTCAGCTGAAGGCAAGGTGCTGGCGGTGCTCGGGCCCTATGACCACGAAGACGGCTCGAGCGTGCACGAGATCTACCTTGATGTTTCGCCGTTCTACGCAGAGAGCGGTGGTCAAGTCGGGGACACCGGCAGCATCGTGCAGGGTGATACGTCGGCGCCGACTGCGGTCGCCCAGGTCATCGACACCACATTCGCTGCACCTGGACTTCGTCGGCATCTGGTGCGCATCACACGCGGTGCGTTTGCTGCCGGAACCCGAGTCGTTGCATCTATCGACTCTGCGGCGCGTGCATCGACCCGTCGCAACCACACCGCCACCCACGTCTTGCACTGGGCATTGCGCGAAGTGCTCGGCGATCACGTCAAGCAGGCGGGATCGCTCGTTGCACCCGACCGGCTGCGATTCGACTTCAGCCACTACGAAGCAGTCACCCCGGCAGAGATTCGTCGTATCGAGCACATGGCCAACTCCGAAGTGCTCACAAATAGCCGAGTCTCCGCAACGGAGATGAGCAAGCAGGCAGCAACGGAAAAGGGTGCCATTGCGTTCTTCGGCGACAAGTACGGCGACACGGTGCGTGTGCTCGAAGCCGGGCACTCCCTTGAGTTGTGCGGTGGCACTCACGTGTCAGCCACTGGCGACATCGGCCCGATCAAGATCGTGAGCGAAGGCTCGATTGGTTCCAACCTGCGCCGCATTGAGGCCGTGACTGGCGAACATGCCGTGCGGTACATGCTCGACGCCGCAGACACACTGGCGAGTGCAGCCGACGTGTTGGGGGCCAAGCCCGACGACATCGTTGCTGCCGCACAGCGTGCCGTCGACCATGCGAAGTCACTCGCCGATGAAGTGAAGAGGTTGCGTCAAGCGCAACTTGGTTCACAGGCGTCCGAATTGGCTGCTCGTGCGAAGGATGGCGCTCTCATTGCCCGCGTTGACGGCTTGACGCCAGCCGACTTGCGTGACCTTGCCATCGCAGTGCGAGCCAACAACGGCATCGAAGCCGTCGTGCTTGCCGGAGTATCCGACTCGGGTGGCGTTGCACTCGTCGCCGCCGTCGCACCAGCCAGCGGATTGAAAGCGGGCGACCTGATCAAAGACGCCGCCAAACAAGTGGGCGGTGGCGGTGGCGGTAAGGGTGACATTGCCACCGCTGGTGGCAAGAATCCGGCCGCACTCGACGATGCACTCATCACGGCGGCAAAGGCGGTTGAGGCCGCGCGACGCTCGTAGTGATGCGCTGTCTCGGGCTCGATCTCGGCAGCAAGCGCATCGGCGTGGCGCTCTGTGATCCGGATGAACGAGTGGCAACTCCGCTCACTGTCGTGCAACGCGGTGCATCGCGCAAAGACGACCACGAAACAATTCGGGCACTCGTCGTTGAATATGAAGCAGAAGCAGTAGTGGTCGGACTCCCGCTGAATCTGCAGAGTAAGGTCACGGCGGCCGCAGAGAGCGCGATACAGGAGACCGAACAGTTGCGGGCCGTGCTCGGCGTGCCGGTGTACCTGTACGACGAGCGGCTCACCACGAAGACAGCTGATCGCTCGCTCATGGAGATGGAGATGAAAGCCGATGCGCGGCGGCGGGTCGTCGACAAGGTGGCGGCTGCAGTGATGTTGCAGTCGTTCATCGACCATCGGCGTAACCAGCGGGCGAGGGAGTCGCAACCATGACTGAGCGACGGGGTTTGTGGGGCCGCTCATGAATGAGCGGCCGTGGTCTGAGGATCCGTGGGATCCTGCGCGCCCCGACGACGACTCGGATGTCGACGGCATGCTGCCCGACCTGCGCCGCTATTCGCGGCAAATCCTCATCGGTTTGACCGTCGTTGCCGTTGTCTTCATCGCGTGGGCAGGTTGGCAAGTTCGATCGATTGCCGACCAGGTCGATGCTCCGCAAGCGGCGACCGAACCAATTGACAGCAACGTCATCGAAGTTGAAGTGGTCTTCCCTGAAGGGTTCACTGCGGCTCAGGTGGCGGCACGGCTTGAACGTGACGCGCCAGGGTTTACGGTCGCTGAGGTGCAAGTAGTTCTTGAAGCGAACACCTTGCCGGCGCCGTTCAGGCCAGCAGGTATCACGTCGTACGAGGGGTTGCTGTTCCCGGCGCTCTATCGAGTAGCGGCGTACGAAACGGAAGAAGACGTTCTCGCGCGCATGATCGAAGAGATGCGCACTCGAGCGCTCGCCAACGACATTGAAGCGGCGGCACAACGACTGGGCCGTACGCCGTATGAGCTGCTCATCATTGCATCACTCATCGAGAAGGAAGTGAAGGTGGCAGAAGAACGTGCGCTCGTCTCGCGTGTGATTCACAATCGCCTCGAGCTCGACATGGAGCTGCAGATTGACGCAGCCCTCTACTACGGAGCACCAGAGGGGGCATCGTTCACGGATCTGAAGCAGGCAGACACGCCATACAACGTGTACCTACGCAAGGGTTTGCCACCGACACCGATTGCTAATCCGGGCGAAGCGTCGCTCATTGCCGCGATGAACCCTGCCGATGATCCGACTGACGAAGATCCGCTCTGCACAGCGCGCAACAGGCGCGAGAAGCGCGAAGAGTGTCGTCTGTTGTTCTACGTGTTGAGTGATGCAGATGGTCGTCATGCCTTCTCAACGACCTACCGATTGCACGAGCAGAACGTTGCGACCGCCATTGCGGCAGGAATCCTCCCGTGAGTGCAGGAATCGTCAGATGACACCGACTTCACGCACCAAGCTGGCGGCAGTCATCGGAAGCCCAGTTCGCCACAGCCTGTCACCGGTGATCCACAACGCGGCATTTGCTGCGCACGGTGACGACTGGGTCTACACGGCGCTTGAAGTTGATCCTGCACATGCCACCGCCGCAATTGAAGCGATGCGTGTGCTCGGTATTGCGGGGCTTTCGGTCACGATGCCGCACAAAGAAATGGTGATTCCCGCGCTTGATCGTGTCGACGATGAGGCACGTCTCGTGCACGCCGTGAACACGGTCGTACGCGAAGATGACGGCTCGCTTGTCGGTTGTAACACCGACGGGATTGGTTGTGTGGATGCGCTGCGGGCGGCTGGTGCCGATCTGTCGAGTGTTGCGGTGATCGGCGCTGGGGCCACCGCTCGCGCAGTGGTGGCTGCGCTGGCGCGGGCAGGTGTATCAGTGCGAGTTGCGAATCGTACGACGCAACGCCGAGACGAAGCAGTCGAGATCGGCAATGTGGTGCGCGCAGGCAGCACACAGGCGATTGAGCTTGATCAAGTGGGAGCGTGCACCACCATCATCAACACCACACCGCAAGGCATGGCGGGCGTCTTGCCGGACGCGACTCCGTTTGACCCACGGGCACTTTTGCCGCATCACTTCGTGCTCGATGCTGTCTATAACCCGCTTGAGACGCCGCTCCTGCGCGTCGCACGAGAGCGTGGCAGCACCATCATTGACGGACTCGACATGCTGTGTGCGCAGGCCGCCCGTCAGCAAGAAGCGTGGCTCGCAAGACGACCTGATGTCGCGCTCATGCGACGCGCAGCGCTCGCCGAGCTGGCAACACAACAACGGTAGAATTCACTGCGCATGTTGCGCTTCTTGACCGCCGGCGAGAGTCACGGTCAGGCGCTGATGGTGATCGTCGAAGGACTCCCGTCCAACCTGCCTGTGACCGCTGCAGATCTCGCAGCGGAACTCGCGCGTCGCCGACTCGGCTTTGGTCGCGGACCTCGTCAGAAGTTCGAACAGGACGAGTTCGAATTGATTGGCGGTATCCGTCATGGTCGCACCTTGGGTTCTCCGGTTGCCGTGCTCATCAAGAACACGGAATGGTTCCGCAGCGATGTATGGCACGAAGAGATGTCACCGCATCCAGGGGCGACGAAGAAGCCACTGACGCAGCCTCGACCTGGCCATGCTGACTTGGCGGGCATGCAGAAGTACGACTTTGTGGATGCGCGCGATGTGCTGGAGCGGGCGAGTGCGCGCGAGACAAGTGCGCGCGTCGTTGCTGGTGCGCTTGCCAAGTTGTTGCTCAAGCAGATTGGTGTGGAGATTGTTTCACATGTCGTGTCGATGGGCAGCGCTGCTGTTACTTCGCAGGCACGTCCTACGCCAGCTGACCAACAGGCAATCGATGACTCACCCGTTCGATGCTTCGACAAGAGCGCCGAGTCGAGGATGATTTCTGAGATTGAGGCAGCAGCCAAGGACGGTGACAGCCTCGGCGGCGTCGTTGAGGTGTTGGCGTACGGTCTGCCGGTTGGTCTCGGTAGCCACGTGCATTGGGATCGCAAGATTGATGGCTTGCTCGCCCAGGCAATCATGAGCATTCAAGCCGTGAAGGGTGTGGAGATCGGTGATGGATTCGCAGGAGCAGCGCGTCGGGGCAGTGAGGCACATGATGCAATCTCTTGGGATGAAGGCAGCGGGGCATACCGCCGTGAATCCACGAAAGCCGGCGGCACCGAAGGCGGTATGACCACCGGAGAGTTGCTGGTCGTGCGTGCCGCGATGAAGCCGCTGTCAACGTTGAATCGTCCGACGCTGAAGACCGTTGATGTGGTGTCAAAAGAAGAAACCGTGAGTTTCAAAGAACGCACTGATGTGACCGCGGTTCCCGCAATGGGTGTGGTCGCAGAAACGATGGTTGCGCTCGTATTGGCTGCAGAGGCGCAGCGCAAGTTCGGTGGCGATTCCGTCGGCGAGTTCGTTCGCAATGCCCGGTCGTTCGCCGAGTCGTTACGGCAGTGATGGCAAAGCCGCTCGTGCTGGTTGGCATGATGGGTTCAGGCAAGACGACCGTCGGTAAACGACTCGCTGCCAAGCTCTCGTATGAGTTCGTCGATACCGACGACCTCGTAGTCGCTCGCGCTGGCAAGGCGATTCGAGACGTGTTTGCAGAAGACGGAGAGCCGGAGTTTCGACGACTCGAGTCGCTCGCTCTCCACGACGCGCTCGTGCGCAGAGACGTGGTCGTTGCGGCAGCAGGGGGCACGGTGCTCTCTGCTGAGAATCGTTCGCTCATGACGGAGCACGCGCGATGCGTGGTGTGGTTAGACGCGGATGTTGGCACGCTGGCCAAACGAACGATGGGCGGGGTGCACCGACCTCTTCTCGATGAGCAACCGCAGGAGCGCTTGATGACGATGGACGCACAGCGACGCTCGCTGTATGAGGCGGTCGCCAATGTGCGCGTCGATACCGCTGGCAAACGGATTGAGGTCGTGGTCGACGAAGTCGTGGCGGCACTCTCGAAAGAATTTGCGTCATGATCCGCAACGTTCACGTGGAACTTGGCGATCGCTCGTACGACGTGGTCGTGGGTGCTGGCGCAGTCCAGCATTTGGCATCGCTCGTGCCGTCGTCTGCGCGGCGTGTTGCGCTCATCACACAGACGGGAATTCCCGTCGATGTGGGCGGTCACTTGCCTGAATCGGTTCACGTTTCACGCCACGTGATTGGTGACGGCGAAGATCACAAGACTCTCGCCACCATTGAGCGCCTGTGCGACGAGTTCGCCGCAGCCGGCATCACCCGTAACGACGTGGTGGTCGGCGTGGGAGGCGGAATGGTCACTGACGTCGCCGGCTTTGCCGCTGCCTCGTGGCATCGCGGCGTTCGAGTCGTGCATGTTTCCACGACCTTGGTTGGCATGGTGGATGCGGCAATCGGCGGCAAAACCGGAGTCAACATCGCCGCTGGCAAGAACCTTGTCGGTGCCTTTTGGCAGCCCAGCGGTGTCATCTGCGACACGAACCACTTGGCGTCACTGCCTGAGCGTGAGCAGCGTTGCGGTCGAGGCGAAATGGCGAAGTACCACTTCTTGACAGGCGATGATCTGCTCAATCTCGATCTGGACGCTCGGGTCGCGCGATGCGTCGAGATCAAAGCAGAAGTCGTCGCTAGCGATGAACGAGAGTCAGGTAGGCGAGCGGTGCTCAACTATGGACACACACTCGGTCACGCATTAGAGATCGCCACTGATTTTCGGCTTGCGCATGGCGAATCGGTCGCGATTGGCATGATGTTTGCCGCGCACCTCGCCAAGGCACTGGGTCGCATCGATGATGCTCGTGTCGCTAAACACCGCGAAGTGATCGTCGGTCACTACGGCCTCTCAATCGAGGTGCCGCGTGGAGTAAATCGCGCTCAGTTGATCGATCTCATGAAACACGACAAGAAGGCCATTGATGGCCTCACCTTCGTGCTCGACTCTGTTGATGGAATCCAGACAGTCCCCAACGTGAGTGAACGCGCTGTACACCAAGCATTCGACGCCCTCTCAGTACCCTGAATCTCATGCCAGCGATGCGTGGTCGGTTGCTTTTGTTGCACGGACCCAATCTGAATCTGCTCGGCACCCGTGAACCTGCGATTTACGGCAACCTGACGCTGGCCGACCATGTTGCGCGCGCTAGCAAGGCTGCCGAACAGCACGGATATGGCGTTGACAGTGAGCAGACGAACGATCTCTCCACGATGATTGGCTTGGTGCAGGGTGCGCCCGGCAAGTACCTCGGCATTGTGCTCAATGCCGGGGCGTTCACACACTTTGCCTGGAGCCTGCACGATGCCCTGAAAAGCGCAAAGGTGCCCGTGGTGGAAGTGCACATTTCGAACCCCGCTGCACGTGAACCGTGGCGCCACGAGAGTGTGCTGGCTCCGGTGGCAATCGGCACCGTTGCAGGGTTCGGTGCGGATTCGTATGTGCTCGGAGTCGAAGCAATGATCAAGTACTTGGAGGCTCACCAGTGACGAACACCGTTTCATCTGTTACTCGGCCTGCGTTTGATCTCACATCCGCGTTGCCGCCGCTGTCGGTCGCCGGGCGCGATGCGCTCGTGCGCGAAGAACTCGCCAGGCGAGCCGCTGCTTCTGGTGGCGCGAAAGCTGACACGCTCGTGGTGTTTGACCTGAACAACATCCGTTGGTTGACGGGGTTCACTGGTTCTGCGGGCACCTTGATCGTGCGCAGTGACGAGATGGTATTCGTTACCGACGGGCGATACGGCGAGCAGGCGCGGGCTCAGTTCTCGGCCGCGGGGGCCCACGCGCGCGTCGTGGTGGGTACCAGTGCTGCTGTGTTGCGCGAAAGCATGGAACAGTCGCTGTCTGGATCTGTCGCCGTGGCGGTCGACCCAACGGAGATCACCCACGCCCAATATGAATCGCTGCGAGAACAGACTTCGGCGAGTCTGGTGTCAATTGGAGGAGTCGTGCAGCACTTGCGCAGGCGCAAGTCGGCGGCGGAGATCGCACGCATGCGTCGAGCCTCGGCGTGCACCGACGCAGCGCTGGCCGAAGTAGCGCCCATGATGTCAGGGCGCCCGACAGAGCGGGATGTACGCGACGAACTGGAATACCGCATGCGACGGCACGGTGCCGACGGCCCGAGTTACGACACCATCGTGGCGACCGGCGCCAATGGTGCACGACCGCACCACCGTCCGACCTCGACGGTGATCGAGGAGGGCCATCTCGTCGTCATCGATGTCGGGGCGTTGGTCGACGGCTATCACTCCGACATGACCCGCACGTACCTCATTGGTGACGTCGATCCCGTGTTGCGCCGCATGCACGACGTGGTGCGCGAATCCCAGCTTGCTGGTCTTGCCGCAGTGCGTGCCGGAATGACCGCTGGTGACGTCGACAAGACTTGTCGCGACATCATCGTCGATGCCGGGTTTGGCTGCGAGTTCATTCACTCGACAGGGCATGGTGTGGGTCTGCAGATTCACGAACAGCCCTGGGTGCGAACGGCGATGCCCGAACCGTTGCAGAGCGGTGAAGTAGTGACCGTTGAACCAGGGGTCTATCGTGAAGGGCTCGGCGGTGTGCGAATTGAGGACCTCGTGGTCGTCACCGACACTGGCTGCGACATACTCACCGCATCACCAAAGGACATCTCGTGCCTGCAATTAGCACCAACGAACTAAAGAACGGCGTCACGCTCGAGCTCGATAAGGGGCTCTTCAACGTCGTTGAATTCCAGCACGTCAAACCGGGCAAAGGTGGTGCATTCGTTCGCACCAAGTTGCGCAATATGCGCACCGGCGCGGTGATTGAGCGCACCTTCAACGCAGGCGTACGAGTCGAGCAGGCCATCATCGACCGCCGCGACATGCAGTTCTTGTACAAAGAAGGCGATGACTTCGTCTTCATGGACACTGATACCTATGAACAAATCAACGTGAGCCCCACTGCGCTCGGTGACGCTGCCGACTATCTCGTCGAATCGGCGACCGCGCAGATTGCGCTGTACGGCACGGAGATTGTCGCCGTCGAAATCCCTGCGTCTGTCGAGCTCACCATCACACAGACCGAGCCCGGCATTCAGGGCGACCGCGTCTCTGGTGCCCGCAAGCCTGCGACCTTGCAGACCGGCAAAATCATTCAAGTTCCGCTCTTTATCAACATCGGCGACAAGGTGAAGGTCGACACTCGCACCGGCGACTACGTCACGCGAGTCTGAGGCGAGACCACTCTTGTCAGACGTAGACGACTGGAACCGCGACTTCGACCCGCGTTCTGACGCGCGTGAACGTGCGCTGAACGTTCTGTTTGAAGCAGACCTGCGCGGAAGTGCTACCGCTGAAGTCGTGTCGCGAATCAAGGTGCCGTTCGACGACCTGACCACGGAGCTCATTGACGGTGTCAGTGCGAATAAGGATCGCATCGACCAGCTCATCTCTTCGCATAGTCACTCATGGACCATCGAACGAATGGCGACCACCGATCGCAACGTGTTGCGTATCGGCACGTTCGAGTTGCTCGGTCGACCTGCAATACCCACCGCCGTGGTGTTGAACGAAGCGGTTGGGCTGGCCAAGCGATATGGCACGGATGATTCGGGGAAGTTCGTCAACGGTCTGCTCTCTGCCATCGCGCGAACCGTTCGGGGCGGCGCCGGAACGGAGACCGGCGACGGCTCTAGCGGCGCCGGAACGGAGACGGGCGACGCCGATACGGGCACGGCTGTCGGCACCAGCGGTGCCGGAACTGATACGGGTGGCGCCGATACAGGCACGGCCAGCGCCGACTAGAACAACATCATGGCAGTCGACCTCCGCCAGTGGGTGGAGTCGCAGATGTTTCGGCTGCGGGCCCTCAGCATCTGGCATGTACTCGCACTCTCGCTGACGTTGCTCTACACCGTGTGGTTGGCAGTGCGGACGACTCGAGACCATTTTGGTCTGGGCACCTCTGCATACGATTTTGGGTTGTACGACCAAGGTGTGTGGTTGCTGTCGCAAGGCAAAGCTCCCTTCGTCACGTTGATGGGGCGAAACCTCATTGGCGACCACACGTCGTTCATCTTGTTGCCGCTCGTCCCGCTGTATTGGGTGGTGAGCTCGACTGGTTTGTTGTTTGTCGTGCAGGCAATCGCACTTGGCATTGGAGCATTGCCGGTGTGGAAGACCGCACGCTTGCTACTCACCTCGCTGCCGATGAGTTGTGTGGCAGTGGTGGCGTACCTGTTGCATCCAGCACTCACCTTTACGGGAATGGAGAACTTCCATCCTGATGCGGCACTTGCCCCGCTCATCGCCTGGGCCATCTATGCGGCTCTTGCGTATCGCTGGGTGCAATATGCGAGCGCGGTCGTGCTCATCTTGTTGGTCAAAGAAGACACCGCGCTGTTCGTGATGGCGCTCGGCACCTGGGTGGCGTTGCGCCGCGATAAACGCATCGGTCTCGTGACACTGTTTGGTTCGCTATGGGTCGCCATCATCTTCATGTTTGCCGTGATGCGTGGCATCGTCGGCGTTCCCTACCGCAACGAATGGCGTGTGCCGTTTGGCGGCTTCGGTGGATTTCTCAGGACGTCATTCACTCGTCCTGACAAGGTGATACGTCATCTCGTCTCGGGGGAGCGCCCTCTGTATCTCTTACAGTTGCTTGCACCGGTCGGGTTCGTTGCACTGCTGCGGCCCGAGATTGCCTTGCTCGGCACGCTGCCGTTGCTTTCAAATCTCGTCAGTACGTTCTGGTATCAGAGCCAGATTGAGTACCACTACGCAGTGCAATTCGTGCCCATCCTCGTGATTGGTGCGATGTACGGCATCTCTCGCGTGGCGGAACATCTCCGCACGTGGCTGGCATCGCTCGTACTGGTGGCGAGCCTTGTCTGTGCCTACATCTGGACACCGCTGCCATTCATGCGCACGGAGATGCCGCGGTGGTCGCCCTCACATCCGGCAGTGGCCGCGGCGCACGAAGCGATGAACAAGATTCCCGATGATGCAGCCGTGTCGGCGTATCACACCTTGACGGCCCACATGGCGCGTCGAGAACGTATCTACGTGTTCCCGGTGCCGTATCGCCGGGTGCTCTACGGCCCCAATGTGTTCGCCAAGGGAGACCGTCTGCCGTTTGCCGAGGAGGTGCGGTACGTGATCCTGCCGCGACAACTGGAGGGTGAGGCGGCAGTCGACTGGCAGTCAGAACAGATGTTCTTTGACGTGGTGTTCGGCAATGACTATTGGATGGTCTACGAGCGTGTAAGGTGAGGCAACCGTAAAACGAGTCCTGTGAGGCTCGAACGGCAGGAGTTTGACGTGAGTAACAACGTGATGTCGGCTGACGACGTCAGACGCGCGATTACACGCATCGCCCACGAAATCCTTGAACGGCAGCAGGGATCTGCGCGCCTCGCCATCGTTGGGTTGCAGCGCGGTGGGGCGTGGCTGGCGGATGCCATCGGTGCGGCAATCAATCACATCGAGCCGCAATCACAGGTGCCCGTTGGCTACATCGACGTCAGCATGCATCGCGACGACATCGGTCTGCGACCCGTCGTGCCCGGTGCAATCAGCAACATCAACTTCGCCGTGGATGGCACCACCGTCGTGCTGGTGGATGACGTGCTTTACACAGGTCGCACGGTGCGAGCAGCGCTGGAAGGCATCAACACGTACGGGCGCCCCAAATCGGTGCAACTTGCCGTGCTCGTCGACCGCGGGCATCGCGAACTGCCGATTCGGCCTGACTACGTGGGTAAGAACCTCCCGACCCGCATCGATGATGACGTGAAGGCCACGGTCGACGGAGTGGTGATCACGGCGAAGGATGCACGATGAAGCACCTACGCAGCATTGACGAACTCGGCCACGACGGTCTGGTGCGGTTGCTTGACCTCACCAACCACATGGTGGAAGTGAACCGTCGGCCCGTGCCAAAGGTGCCAGCGTTGCGCGGGCGAACGGTCGTGAGCCTCTTCTTCGAGGACTCCACGCGAACTCGCTTGTCGTTTGAGACGGCAGCCAAGCGACTGTCGGCAGACACCATGACGTTCAGCGTGTCCACCTCGAGTGTGAACAAGGGTGAGAGTCTGCGCGACACTGTGGAGACCATCACTGACATGGGGGTTGATGCGTTCGTAGTGCGCCACAAGTCGACTGGTATCCCGTGGCAGATCAGCGAATGGACGAGTGCATCGGTGGTGAACGCCGGCGACGGCTGGCACCAACATCCAACGCAGGCGCTGGTCGACTGTTTCACCGTGCGCGAAGCACTTGGCAAAGAACGCTTTGATGGTCTCACCATCACCATCGTCGGCGACATCAAGCACAGCCGAGTGGCGCGAAGCAACGTGACGGCGTTTAGCATGCTCGGAGCCAAGGTGGTGCTCGTTGCACCCCCGACCCTCTTGCCACCGGACGTGTCGCACTGGCCTGTGGAGGTGTCGTACCGATTGGATGACGTGCTGGGTCGAACGGACATCCTCTATATGTTGCGACTGCAGAGCGAACGGATGTCGCAGGGTCACGTGCCAAGCTTGCGCGAATATGCCGAATCGTTCGGGCTCGACGCGGCTCGAGTCGCGAAGCTGCCCGCACATGCAGTGGTGATGCACCCAGGCCCGATGAATAGAGGAGTCGAGATGTTGATTGATCCTTCGTCGTTGCCCAACTCGCTCATTCACCGACAAGTGGCCAACGGTGTGTCGGTGCGAATGGCGGTGTTGTTCGACTTGCTGGCCGGCGAATCGTCAGCCGCGAATCTGGCGCAGGTGGCCCCATGAACACGCGAGCAACGAGAAACGATGCAAGCCGGCGAACGGTGCTGAAGGGCGGCACGGTGGTCGATTCGCGTGGCGAACACACCGCCGATGTCGCCATAGAGAACGGGACCGTCGTCGAAGTTGCTGCGTCGTTACAGGGTGACATCAACGTTGATGCCACTGGTTGCGTGGTTGCTCCGGGCTTTGTTGACCTGCACGCACACTTGCGCGAGCCAGGCAAAGAAGAAGCTGAGACCATCGAGACGGGTAGCCGTGCCGGCGCCAAAGGTGGTTACACCGCACTCGTGGCGATGCCCAACACCGATCCAGCGCAAGACAGTGTGGCGGTCATCGACTTCGTGCGCGAGCAAGGCAAGCGCGCGGGTTTGGTTGAGGTCGTGCCGAGCGGTTGCATCACACTGGGTCGCAAGGGGGAGTCGCTTGCACCGATGGCTGAGCTCGCGGCAGCAGGAGTGCGAATCTTCACCGACGATGGCAACGGCGTACAAGACGAACTCCTGATGCGCCGGGCGATGGAGTACGGCAAGGGGCTCGATGTGACTCTCGCGCAGCACTGCGAAGTTGCCACCCTCACCAAGGGTGCGGTGATGAACGAATGTCAGTGCTGTACCTCGCTCGGCTTGCCTGGTTGGCCCTCAATCGCTGAAGAACTGATGGTCTTCCGTGACATCGAATTGGCTCGCCTCACCGGAGCGCGCGTGCACTTTCTGCATCTCTCTACCGCGCGCAGCGTTGAACTCGTCCGTGCGGCAAAGCGCGATGGTCTCCCCGTCACTGCAGAAGTGACACCGCATCATTTGTCGCTCGATGAAACACGACTCTTGACCTTCGACACCGTGTTCAAGGTGAACCCACCACTACGCTCGCCCAACGACATTGCCGCATTGCGTGAAGGCGTGCGTGACGGCACCATCGACGCGCTCGCCACCGACCATGCCCCGCATCCACGTCGCGACAAGGAACTCTCGCTCGATCAGGCCCCACCTGGCATGCTCGGCCTCGAAACCGCCCTTGGCGTGGCACTTGGCGTGTTGCACATCGACCTCACCCATCTGGTGCGTGTGATGTCGATCAACCCGGCACACATTGCAGGTATCGAGGATCGTCACGGACGCGATGTGCAGCCCGGTGCGCCGGCGAATCTCGTGGTCTTTGACCCGAATGTGACGTGGCAGGTTGAGCCCGAGAAGTTGGCAAGCAAGAGTCGCAACACGCCATATGTAGGCATGACGCTGCGCGGCAAGGTGCGGCACACGATGTTCAATGGCGCGTTCACGGTGCTCGATGGAGAAGCACAACGATGAAGTGTGACAGCGTGGGCTGGCTGTGACGGGGTCAACGACTGGTTCAACGAAGATGCCTACGACCGCACCAAAGTCCGCATCAAAGACCGTGCGTCCGTCGCTCTTGCTGCTCGCTGACGGGAGTGTGTTTGAAGGCGAGGCCATCGGCGCTGAGCTCCCCGTCGCATCTGGTGAAGTGGTGTTTCACACTGGGTTGAGCGGATACCAAGAAGTGCTCACCGACCCCAGTTACGCGGGTCAGATCATTACGTTCACCACACCACACATCGGCAACTACGGCATCTCGCGCCACGACAACGAAGCAAACAAAGTACACGCGCGCGGCGTGATCATTCGCGAGATGGCACGCCGCCGCAGCAATTGGCGAAGCGATGAGCCGCTCGAGGTGTTCTTGCGCGAGCGGAACCTGGCTGGCATCGCCGGCATCGATACGCGGCGTCTCACGCGGGTGTTGCGCGACGCTGGCGCCATGAACGGCGTGTTCGGCACCGCCGACGAGGCCACCTTGCGTGCCGCGTTGGCGAAGGAGAAAGGCACGGCGGGCAAGAACCTCGTCGCCCAAGTCACGACAGTCGCACCCTACGACGTGAAGAACACCGCAGGTAAGGGTGCGAAACCGTTTCAGGTCGTCGCCTACGACTTTGGAATCAAGTCGACCATCTTGCGCTGCTTGTCGGAGATTGCCGACGTGCACGTCGTGCCGGCGCGCACCCCAGCTGCCGAGGTGCTGGCGCGCAAGCCTGACGGAGTGTTTCTCTCCAACGGCCCTGGCGATCCCGAGATGGTGTCACAGGCACCACAGATCATCGGCGAGTTGCTCGCTGCTGATGTCCCACTCTTTGGCATTTGTCTGGGTCATCAGTTGCTGGGGCTTGCGCTCGGTGGCAAGACCTTCAAGTTGCCGTTCGGGCATCACGGCGCGAATCATCCCGTACGCGACATTGCAACGAACAAAGTGGAAATCACCAGCCAGAACCACAACTTCTGCATCGACCCGACATCGCTCGATGGGAAGGTCGATGTCACGCATGTGAACCTCAATGACAACACGAACGAAGGTATGCGTGTGCGTGGCAAGCGTGCCTTCAGCGTGCAGTATCACCCTGAGGCTGGGCCAGGACCGCACGACTCGCGGTACCTGTTCGCACGCTTCGCCGAGCTGATGCACGGAGCAGCTCGATGATTAGTCATACTTCGACGAGCGGAACGAACTAGCCATGCCGCGCCGTAACGACCTCCGCAGCATCTTGGTGATCGGCTCTGGTCCAATCGTCATTGGCCAGGCCTGCGAATTTGATTATTCGGGTACGCAGGCGTGTCGCGTGTTGCGTGCCGAGGGGTACCGCGTGATTCTTGCGAACTCGAACCCGGCGACAATCATGACCGACCCCGACTTCGCTGATCGCACGTACATCGAGCCCCTCACGCCCGACGTGCTGGCAGCAATCATCGAGCGCGAGCAACCTGATGCAGTGTTGCCCACGCTCGGTGGGCAGACTGCGCTCAATCTCGCGATGGCTCTGCACGAACGCGGCCTCGTCGGGGTGCCTGGGACTCCGGAGCTCATCGGCGCGAACGCAGAAGCAATTGCAACGGCTGAGGACCGCGAGAAGTTCAAAGAAGCGATGATTGAGATTGGCCTCAAGGTTCCTAAGAGCGGAATTGCGCACTCCTACGAGGAAGCCGAAGCGGTGTTGCGCAAGGTGAAACTGCCGGCGATCATCCGGCCGGCGTACATTCTCGGCGGACGCGGCACCGGAATCGCCAATGACATGGCGGAATTCGAGCACATCGTGAAAGCGGGTCTCGCAGCGAGCCCGATCAATGAAGTGCTCATCGAGACATCAATCAAGGGCTGGAAGGAATACGAGCTCGAAGTCATGCGCGACCGAGCTGATAATTGCGTGATCATCTGTTCGATTGAGAATGTCGATGCGATGGGCGTGCACACTGGAGACTCAATCACCGTCGCACCAGCCATGACACTCTCTGATGTGGAATACCAAGAGATGCGCAACGCAGCGTTTGCGTGTATTCGTCGAGTCGGCGTGGAGACGGGCGGCTCGAATGTGCAGTTTGCGGTGAACCCAAAGACGGGGGAGCAAGTAGTCATCGAGATGAACCCACGAGTATCGCGCTCGTCGGCGCTCGCATCGAAGGCGACTGGTTTCCCGATTGCAAAGATTGCCGCAAAACTCGCCGTGGGCTACACGCTGGATGAAATTGCCAATGACATCACGAAGATGACACCGGCCAGTTTCGAGCCGACCATTGACTACGTCGTTACCAAGGTTCCGCGCTGGGCGTTCGAGAAGTTCGACGGCGCCAGCAACGTGCTCGGCACGCAGATGCGCAGCGTGGGCGAAGCGATGGCTATCGGCCGAACGTTCCCCGAAAGTCTGCAGAAGGCCCTGCGCTCACTCGAGATTGGTCGAGCCGGTCTCAACTGTGATGCGGCCGAATCGGCTTTCGCCGCGCTCGACGACCGGCAGTTGCTGACGGCAATCGAAAGCCCGACCCCAGACCGCATCTTTCAAGTTGGGGAGTGCATTCGTCGTGGCATTGAGCTCGAGTCGATTCACAAAGCCTCAGGCATCGACGTGTGGTTCTTGGATCAGATGAAGGCAATTTATGAAGAGCGCGAAGTGCTGGCGGATGGTTCACCTGCCACGCTCGACAAACGTGCGTGGCGTCGGGCCAAACGACTCGGTTTCAGCGACGCGCAGTTGGCGTGGCTGTGGGGCACCGACGAATCGCAGGTGCGCGTCGCCCGAGAGGCGGCGGGCGTTCTCCCGACATACAAGTCAGTCGACACCTGCAGTGCGGAGTTTGCGGCGGAGACGCCGTACTTCTACTCGACATACGAAGACGAGTCTGAGGTGCGACCGTCCGCCAAAGAGCGTGTCATCATCCTTGGCAGCGGACCGAACCGCATCGGTCAGGGCATCGAGTTCGACTACTGCTGCGTGCATGCGAGTTTCGCGTTACGGGCGGCGGGCTATGAAACGGTCATGCTCAACTGCAATCCGGAGACCGTGTCGACCGACTACGACACGTCTGATCGTCTCTACTTCGAACCACTAACGACAGAAGACGTGCTCAATGTGATTGCCGCCGAAACACAGGCAGCAGGCAAGGATCCGCGCGTGATTGTGTCGCTTGGTGGGCAGACGCCACTCAAGTTGGCAGGCACGATTCCGAGCAACTTGGTCGCTGGAACATCACCAGCATCGATTGACCTCGCAGAAGACCGAGAGCAATGGAATGCCCTCTGTCATCGCCTCGGAATCGCACAACCGCCCGGTGCGACCGCAATCGACTTGGCCGGTGCACGTGCGGTGACCGCAACGACGGGGTATCCAGTGCTCGTGCGGCCGAGTTATGTGCTCGGTGGGCGTGCGATGCGCATCGTGCATGACGACGCTGAACTTGCTGTCGCTATGGCGGAGATGGAACGATTCGGAACGTTGGGCCGTGAGGGCGGCCTGTCAGCGAGCCGACCAGTGCTCATTGATCGGTTCTTGCAGGATGCCACCGAGGTCGACGTCGACGCGATTCGTGACGCCAGCGGTGAAGTGTTGATCGGTGGCGTGATGGAGCACGTTGAAGAAGCGGGCATCCACTCCGGCGACTCTGCGTGTGCGCTGCCGCCGCAGAACTTGTCGGCAGCGGAATTGGGCGCCATCGAAGCGGATGTGCGCAAGATTGCTGATGCGCTTGATGTGCGCGGTTTGATCAACGTGCAGTTCGCGGTGGTTGAAGGCAAGGTGTACGTCATCGAAGCCAACCCACGGGCGAGCCGTACGGTGCCGTTTGTGGCGAAGGCGACGGGTGTGCCGCTTGCGATGATCGCGAGTCGCGTGATGCTTGGGGCCACACTTGCCGAGTTACGCAAGGAGGGTTTGGTGCGCACTCCGGCGACTGGGCACGTGAGCGTGAAAGAAGCCGTGTTGCCGTTCAATCGATTCCCTGAAGTTGATACTGCGCTTGGTCCTGAGATGCGCTCCACGGGCGAAGTCATGGGAATCGACACCACTTTTGGGCGAGCATTCATCAAGGCGGAATCGGCAGCTGGCACCGAGCTGCCGACGAGCGGTCGAGTGTTTCTCACATTGAACGATCGAGATAAAGCCTTCGCGGTGGAACTCGGCAGGGCGTTGCTTGATGTCGGCTGCAGCATCGTGGCGACAGCGGGAACCGCGAGCGTGCTTGCTGACGGCGGAGTCCACGTCGAAAGCGTCGTGGGGAAGGTGTCGGAGCGTCGAGCGGAGACACCTGGAGACAAGGTGTCGGAGCGTCGAGCGGAGACGCCCGGAGACAAGGTGTCGGAGCGTC
>Ga0208594_1000101_pt1 | contig 29001 bp, 27 predicted proteins | sample LakMenEpi14Sep10_FD_150699 | JGI IMG/M metagenome (GOLD analysis project Ga0208594, IMG submission 150699) | Freshwater microbial communities from Lake Mendota, WI - 14SEP2010 deep hole epilimnion (SPAdes) | ecosystem: Environmental > Aquatic > Freshwater > Lake > Epilimnion/Euphotic zone ...
TGGAACTGGATCGCGCTGCGGGCCATGGCCGGACTGGTATTTGTGTACCACTCTATGGCCCCAAGGTGGCTGCTGCGGAGCGAGCTGGGTAATCAAGTCCCCTTTTCTCTCACCCTCAGCTTCGACGACCTCGAGGTGCTCGTGCTGGCGGAGAACGGCGGCGCTACGCCGCTGGACGTGGAGGAGTCGTTGGGTCTGGAGCGGCAGGACACGAAAGCCCTGTTTCGGCACCTGGTGCGCCGCGGTCTGCTCGATTGGCAGGGCAGCCCCCATGCCCAGGGGCCCCTGCCCTGGCCCTGGCGCTTTGGCTCCACCGTCTTCCATCTCACTCCATTGGCCCGCAGTCTGCGCAACGATCACGACTTCTCAGAGACAGCTTTTGCCGCCTCTATCTTGCTACCCCTATTGAAGCGCAAATGATGAGAATGGCGCCAGTGTGTTGCATCCTTTGCTGGCAATCAGATCAAAGCGAACCCTGACAATCCCTTAAGCCCCCGCCGCCACCCAGCTGCCATGCAGGCCATGGGGAATGGCCAGGGGCAACTCCAGCACCGCCTGCTCGCTCAGATCGGCCGCGTTGAGGATCACCAGGTCGCTGGCGCAGCGCGCGCCGTTCCACACCAGGCAGAGCACCCAGCCCTGATCTTCAGTGGCGGGATCTGCTGAGGCGGCATCGGGATTGGGCACCATCAGCGGCTCGCTCACGAAGCCCCGCGGCGCCGCGCTCCACAGCCGCCGCTCGCCCGTGGCCAGATCCAGCTTCTCGATCGCCTGGAGCGGATCGTTGCCGCGCTCGCGCTCGGCCACCGCCATCCAGGCGTAGCGGGCATCCAGGCCCTGGCGGGCCGGATTCACGCAGGCGAATTCACAGCAGCGCTGCTCCAGCCACTCCTGGCGCACCGCGCCCGTCTCCAGATTGATGCGGCAGCGCATCAGCTGGCCTTCGGGGATGCTGTCGAAATCCACCTGGCGGAAGTCGGTGCCCGGGCCGATCGAGGGGAAGTCGGCATACACGATCGAATCCACCACCAGCTCCTGGCCATCCGGGGTTTCAAAAGCGTTGAGGTGATGGAACACGAAGCCCTCCGGCGCCGGCACCTGCAGCGGCGGGGCCGAGGCATGCGCGCCAGCAGGGTTGCCAGCACCCGGCCGGGGGATCAGCCAGAAGGCACCGGCCTGGCCGGGCTTGCTGGCCAGGCACTGGGCCGCCCCCTTCTGCCCCAGCACGAAGGGCAGCGGGTTGAAGGCCACGGCGTTCTGCAGAAACACCGCCCAGTGGGGGGTGATGGCGAAGTCGTGCAGGAAGGCGAAGCCCTTGAAGCTGTCGGGGCGCTCGGCCAGCAGCTGGCCCGCCTTCACGCCGGCAGCCGGGTCGTCCTGCGTGGCGAACTCCATCAGCCGGATCGTGCTGGTGGGGCCGGCCTTGACGCCGAAGGTCACCATCCGCGGGCTGCCGTGGTGGCCGGGATCGAAGCGGGGGTGGGCGCTGAAGGCCTCACCGGGCTTGAGCAGCCCGTCCAGACGTGAGAGGCCGCGGGTCTCGAGCGTGTCGGGGTCGAGGGCGTGGGGTTCGGCCGCCTCCCACAGGGCCAGCAACTGATCGCCCAGGCGCACCACGTGGGTGTTGGCGATGTTCTTGAGCCGCAGGTCGAAGGCGTTGGCCAGCACCCCACCCGGCTTCTGGGTGCCGAACACGCCGCGATACACGAACTTGCCGGCCTGCTCTTCCGCCTGCCAGCCCTCGGTGCGCACGAAGCGGTTGCGCAGCACGGCGCTACCGCCCTCGAAACGCAGGGCTGTGATCATGCCGTCGCCGTCGAAGGGGTGGTGCACCCACTGGCCGCCGCGCTCCAGCCTCCCCGGCCCGTTGCGGTAGAGGGTGCCCACCAGGGCCTCAGGGATCGTGCCCCGGGCCGCCGACACCGGCACATCGCTGAGCTCCACGCCCACGTTGCGGAAGGCGCTGGCCCAGTCGTCACGGGCGAACCGGGGAGCGCTGGCTGCTGAGCTGCTGGGGGCTGGTGCGGGGCTGATGGTCATACCGCGGGTGCCGGCCGGGCGCTGGCGAATTGAGTCGAAAATAGGGAGGCGTAGCGGCCACCGCGGGCCAGCAGCTCGGCATGGCGACCCGACTCCACCAACCGGCCAGCCTCGATCACGCAGATCCGATCGGCATTCACCACCGTGGAGAGGCGGTGGGCCACCACCAGGGTGGTGCGGTTCTGCATCAAGCGGTCGAGCGCCTCCTGCACCACCTGCTCGGAGGCCGAGTCGAGCGCCGAGGTGGCCTCGTCGAGAAACAGGATCGGTGCGTTCTTGATCAGGGCCCGGGCAATCGCGATCCGCTGACGCTGGCCGCCGGAGAGCAGGGTGCCGTTCTCGCCGATCAAGGTGGCGTAGCCCTGGGGCAGCTCACTGATGAAGTGATGGGCGTTGGCGGCCCGGGCAGCCGCCTCGATCGCCTCGGGGCTGGCGCTGGCGTGGCCATAGGCGATGTTGCTGGCCACCGTGTCGTTGAACAGCACGGTGTTCTGATCCACCACGGAGATCAGGCTGCGCAGATCGGCCAGGGCCAGCTGGCGCAGATCAACGCCGTCGAGGGTGATGGTGCCGGCCTGGGGTTCGTAGAAACGGCAGAAGAGATCGATGATCGTGCTCTTGCCGCCGCCGCTGGGACCCACCAGGGCCACGGTGCTGCCGCAGGGCAGCTCCAGATCCAGCTGGTCGATCACCGGGTCGTCGCCATAGGCGAAACACACACCCCTGGCCTCCAGCCCCCGCTGGAAACCGGCCAGCGGGGTGGGCTGGGGGGGATCCACCGGATCGGCCGGCGTATCGAGGATGGCAAACAGCTCCTCGGCCGCCGAGAGACCCTGCTGCAGGGTGGCATTGGCCTTGGCCAGCCCCTTGAACGGGGCGTAGCAGAGATACAGCGAGGTGAGGAAGGCGAAGAAACTGCCGGCAGTGCGGCTGCCATCGATCACCGCCTCGCCGCCGTAGATCAGCACGGCACTGAAGCCCAGGGCGCCGATCAGCTCCATCAGCGGCTGGTTCACCAGCTTGGCCCGGGTGGTGCGCAGGGCTGAGTGGAGCACCGAGCGGTTTTCGGTCTGGAAGCGTTCCAGCTCGTAGGCCTGCATGCCGAAGATCTTCACCACCCGCGAGCCCACCAGCGCCTCCTGCAGATAGGCGGCCAGCTGGGCCAGGCGGGTCTGCCCCTTGCGCGAGTGCCGGCGCACCTTCCTGGAGGAGTTCAGCACCGGCCACACGCCCAGGGGGAAGAGGATGAAGGCAATCAGCGCCAGCAGCCAGTCCTGGTAGAAGGCCACCACCACCAGTGCCAGCAGGGTGAGTCCATCGCGCACGAGGTGGGAGAGGCCATCCACCAGGCCGCTCTTCACCAGGTTCACGTCGGTGAGCACGCGCGACACCAGCACCGTGGAGGGGTGGCGGTCCACATAGGACTGGGGAAGCTCCAGCACCTTGCCGGCCAGGTCGGCCCGCAGGTCGGCGGTGATCCGCTGCCCCACCGATTCCGTGAGGTAGCCACCCAGAAACTGGGACACGGCCCGCAGGCCGATCACCCCCAGGATCACCAGGGGGGCCAGGTAGAGGCGGCTGCGATCGTTGGTCGGCAGGATGTCGTCGAACAGGGAGCGGATCACCAGCGGCACCAGGCCCGTTGAGGCCCCGTACACGACGTTGAACAGCAGCGCCAGGCTGAACAGCGGCCAGAGGTAGCGGCGGCCGTAGGCCAGGAAGCGGCGATGGGGCGAGCGGGTCATGGCAGCAGCTCCAGCAACAGGTCCACCGCCCGCTCCGAGGCACCGGCGGGCCCCATCTTCGATCGCAGCTCCGTCACCGCCGCCTCCACCTGCGGGCGGCTGGCCTGCAGGCCGCGCACGGCCCGCACCAGGGCCTGCGGGCCCAGATCCCGCTGCACCAGCTCCGGAAACTGCCGCCGGCCCAGCACCACGTTGGGCAGGCCCATGGTGCGCCGGCCGATCACCAGCCTGGCCAGCAGATAGGTGAACCAGGAGAAGCGATACACGATCACCGGCGGACAGCCCAGCAGCGCGGCCTCGAGGGTGGCGGTACCGGAGGCGATTAGGCCGGCGTCGGCGGCCGCCAGCAGGTTGTAGGTGTCGCCCGCGATCAGGGGCACGGGCAGGGGTCCGCCCGCCACCTGCTCCAGGAAGGCCCGGTCCACGGTGGGAGCCTGCAGCAGGGCCACCTGCCAGCCATCGGCCTTGAGCAAGGCGGCGGCCCGCAGCAGATCGGGCAGCAGCAGACGCACCTCACTGCGGCGGCTGCCCGGCATCAGCGCCAGTAGCGGCTGCTCCGGGGAAAAGCCGTGGCGGCGGCGGGTGTCCGCAGGTGCCGCGCTCACCCGCAGGCCATCCAGCAGGGGATGGCCCACGTAGCGGGCAAAGGGGCGGCCATGGGCATTGAAGATCGCCTCCTCGAAGGGAAAGATCACCGCCAGCCGGTCGATGAAGCCGGCCATGCGCCGGGCCCGCCCCTGGCCCCAGGCCCACACCTGGGGCGCGATGTAGAACAGCACTGGGATGCCCCGGCGATGGGCTTCCCGCGCCACGAACTGGTTGAAGCCGGGATAGTCCACCAGCACCACCGCATCGGGTCGGTGCCGATCCATCTGCCGCTTGAGCTGGCGCATCACCCGCCAGTGGCGCGGGATGCTGCCCACGATTTCCACCAGGCCGGCAGCCGAGAGCTGCTTCACATCCGCCAGCAGCTCCAGGCCCGCCGCCCCCATCTGGGCCCCACCAACCCCCACCAGGCGCGCGGCGGGACAACGGCGCCGCAGGGCCTGGAGCAGGTGACCGCCGTGCAGATCCCCTGAGGCCTCCCCAGCCACCACCAGGATACGGGGCGCCATCAAGCCGTTCTCAGGCATCGGTTGCTTCCCCGGGCCAAGCAGCGAGCCGTTGCAGCACCGCATCGGTGATGGCGGCCACCACCTCGGGATCGAGCACCAGCGGCAGCGGCACCACCCGCTCCTGCCAGCCCGCCGGCAACCGCTGCCAATCCTTGACGGTGGTCACCAAGGTGGCTTGGAGCGTCGAGGCACGCTGCTGCAGGCGGTGGAGATCCTGGGGAGCATAGGGATGGTGGTCGGGAAAGCTCCGCCGCTCCAGCACCGGCAGGCCGGCCTGCTCTAGGGCGGCAAAGAACTTGGCCGGCAGGCCGATCCCGCAGAAGGCCAGCAAGGGCAGGCCGGCGAGGGCGGCGGGAGGGGCAATCCAGCTGCTGAGCTGGAAGCGGGGCTTGGCGGCCGGCCAGGGCAGGGCCGCTGCGGCCGCTGGGCCGCTGCCGGTGAGCACCAGCAGATCGGCGCGCCCCAGCTGGCGGGCGGGCTCCCGCAACGGACCCGCTGGAAACACCAGGCCGTTGCCCAGGCCATGGGCCCGGTCCAGCACCGTGATGTCCAGGTCGCGGGCCAGGCGCCAGTGCTGCAGGCCGTCATCCAGCAGCAGCAGGTTGGCGCCGGCGGCGATGGCGGCCCGGCCGGAAGCCAGCCGGTCCCGTCCCACCCACACCTGGGCATCGGGCAGTTGCTGGCGATACTCCAGGGCCTCATCGCCCACGGTGGTGGCGTCGTGGGCCCCATCCACCCGGCACGATAGGCGAGAGGTGCCGCCGTACCCGCGCAGCAGCACCGCCACCCGGTGGCCGCGGCGCTGCAGCTCCCGGGCCAGGGCGATCACCAGCGGCGTCTTGCCCGTGCCCCCGAGAGTGAGATTGCCCACCGAAACCACCGGCACCGGCAAGCGCAGGCCGGCCCCGCTCCGGCGCGCCCAGGCCACGGCCAGGGCATAGAGGAGGCCAGCGCCCTGCAGGGCACGGCAGCGCAGGCTGGGCCGGGGTTGGTACCAGCGAGCAGGGGCCTGCAACATCAGGGCGTCAGAGCAGGGGGCTCAGAGCAGACCACCTCGCACAGGCTGCTCCCCGTGGAAGTCGTAACCATAGAGATTGATTTCCCCCCGGCTCCACGTCTCCACCAGCTGGCGGGTGCTGGCGTCATAGAACTCGGTCCAGTGGCGTCTGTTCTGGGGGCGCACGCCGGTCTTCGCCGCCAATCCCTCCAGGCTCGGCAATGGACTGAGGCCAAGCCAATGGCCCAGAGCCCGCAGATCGTCAGCCAGGGCTTCAAACCGCAGCACAAAATCCACCCGGGGCCGGCCCTGCAGTTGATAGAGGGTGTAATTGCCATCCAGGGCCTTGGCGGGGATGCGGCCCACCATCCGGCTGAGCCAACGGCGGGGACCCTTGCGGCGCACATACTCTCGAAACAAGCGCCGTTGCTGGTCAAACGCCAGGCTCTTCACGCCCTGCTCGCGACAGCTCCAGAAGAAGTGCGACACGGTCTTGTCCCATGGGTTGCGGCAGAGGCTGATCACCCGATAGCTGCGATGCGGGCGGCCGAGATAGTCGTGGGCATGCCAGAGAGGGGAATGGGTCTTGATCCGCCAGGGATAGCCATAGCGGGTGAGAAACAGGGGCCTGGCAATACGAACACCAGGCGCGATCGTGCGCATCTCCTCCTCCTCCGGCCTCAGGGGCGTGGCCAGATCGCCGGCCCCGAGATGGGGGGAAAGCGCCAGTTCCACCGAGCTACCCGCCGTCTTGCGGGTTTTCACCAGGATGAAACGGTGGCGATCACTGATGATCATGGCCAGACCTCAGCCAGCCTGGATCTGGCAGCCATCACGGAGACCCCGATCACCCATGGCCCCCAGAAAGGCCATTCAGGCGTTCAACGATCTGGTCGCAATAGGCAATGTCGTCGTCTGAGAGCTCATCCACATACCCGCCCACAACCCCCTTGCGCACTTTGAAGCTATCGGGCTGCTCTGGATCGGCAGGCGAAAGGATCTTGCCGTAAACGCTGGCGTACTCACCAGCCTTCTCCTTCTCCTGCATGCGCTCAAAGGTGCTATCCGCCACCACGTGATGAATGCGGGCGTGATCCACCTCAGCACCGAAGAAGGAAATGATGTCAGCCAGCATCGCCTCGGTATCTGCACGCAGACCTTCGTAGCTCGCCACCATCATCTGGGGGCGCTTGCTGGCAAGATCCAACCACATTTGATTGTAGAGAATGATTTTCTCAAGCCCATGGCAGGGGTCGCGCAGGAACTCGGAGATTGTGCCGGAGTAGCCATCTCTGCGATACAACTTCTGGTAATAGCCAGACACAGCCGTATCCCGAGGATCACGGTGGAGGAAGAGAATGCGTCCATATTTCCGAGCCGTGGATGTGTCGAGCTTGCTGATCGGCCGACCATTGCCATGGCCGGCTCCCGCATGGGTCCACTCGAGCGGCAGTCCAACTTGATCAAGCATCACCCGCAACCAGGTGCGGCCCGACTTCGGGAACGAAATAACGGCATCCATGATGGGGCTCACTTGGAAGACGGAGTTTTGTTGGCATGGGGAAAGCCACGCCGTGGAACAGGCTGCTGCAGAAAATCACACAGCTTGGCCCAGCCATCACCAGAGAAGATATCCATCACAAGAAAGTTGGGCTTGTCTTGGAAATAATTCAATACTGCGGCATTGTGGGCGCGATAGGCATTCAGCCAGGCGACCTGCGCTTCCGGACTGCTGGCAGGATCGGCATGCTCCCCAAACAACCATGATCGCATGGGCCTGATCCGTCTGCCCTTGTAATAGCGCAGACAACTATCCAGCCATTGCTGCTCATCACGAACCGTGAGCACAAAGCGAGCATCTGGACATGAATAAGCCAGCTGCTGCCAGATCGTGAAGTAAGGATTATCCAGAAAAGCGTCAAACAAATCCAGGGTTGGCAGCTGATAGTTACCAGCCTCAATCAGCTCGATCAGGCCCCGGCCCTCATCGCCGCCATGCCAACTGGCGGAGGAATCACCATGAATGGTGCGGTAGCCAAGAATCTTCAGGGCTCGGGCCAGGCTGCTAGTGCCCGTCTTGTGAAAACCGACACCGAACACCTTGGCCCCGTGGGCCCGACCTGTGCTCGCCTTCAGCGTGGAGAGACCACCCTTCAGCCGGCGCAGCAGCCTTCCAGCACCGGTGAGCGGCGAGCCCCGTTCATCCGCGCCCACCTGATCGTGGAAGCGACGGTAGTGCAAAATTTTGGGAGTGGCTTCACTCGGACTCCAGATCCGCACATACTTCTCATATCGAACATTGTATTCAGGCGGCAGCACATAGAGTCTGAGATCACTGCTCCAGATCAATTCGCGAAGAGTCGTCTGGTCTTTGCTGAATCCGGCTTCATGATAAGCGCTGCTCCAGGACTGGAGAAAGTCCAGCGTGCGCTCACTACTTCGATAGAGTATCACGCCTCCATTGAGCTGGGGGAATGACTGCGGCAGTTCAATCTGCCACTGCTCCACGTGGGTACGCCGATTGCGCGCATGGGCATGGGCCAAGGCAATATCAAAACGCTCCAGGAGCCCAAAGAGATCACTGATATCTTCAATAACTCTTGTGTCCGTATCAAGATAGAGCGTGCGCTCAAACCTGGTGCGGGACAGATAATCGACCTTGGAGCGACGATGGGGCGAATCAATGATCTCGACCCTGTCGAACAGTCCCGACTCCAGCACATCCGGCGAATCCGTAAAGATATCAACCGGCAGATTCGGCAATAACGCTTTCACCGACCGCGCCGAGTGATTAGCAGCCACAGCATAGGCTTGGCCAGCCGCAATATAAAGAACTCCACAGGACGGTTGCATCATTTCTGCGAGCTCATCGTTTCAGCAATCTAGCAGGGGGAAACCCGGCCAGAACCCACAGCGCCCCAAGGCATCAACAGATAGTGAGCAGGATCTCATAGCGAATCCCGAAAGCGTTGAGGAATACGAATCACCGGATTACCAGGAATCATGGCCGGCTTGTTGAGCGCGTAGAGCTTGCGAACCCAGGATTGGCGAAAACGTGCCTTCGGGAGGTAGGCATCTCCATCGAGGGGCATCGATGTGCTGATGATGTCAAACAGGCGAGCACGCTTATCGAGGTGGCCGCCCCAGCCGGTCTGGAGACGGTCACGGTCGTCGGTTTTCTCGCCGGATCGGCCCCAATCGATCATCCCGCAATGAAAGAGATAGAGGTTGGGATCGATCCTGTAGTTGTGGCGCTTGACGCGATGCATTCCCGAACCCCAGATCACGGGCCGAGTCGTGACCACGGGCTTGGTATAGCGCGACGACACATGGGCATAGCTGCGCTGGCTCAGGAAAGGACGCGCCGGATCCAGAGGCCCCTCCTGATCAAGATGCTGGCCAACATCCAGCCCAAGACCCGAAACGGCCGGCCAGCGGCGAGGCAATCGCGACAGATACTGCTGAAGATTCAAGCCCGTATTGGGATCGACCACCAGATACTCATCCACATCAGTGGCAATACAGATGTCAAAATAATGATAGAGACCAGCCGCAATGTTCGACATCACCCGCGCCCGGCGACGCATCGCCGGCACTCGGGGAAGTGGCTTGAAAGGGAGGCGCAACACGTTGATCTCTCCAGCCTCAGGCGGAAGCTGCTGGTCATGCCCATCCAGCACCACAAACAACTGCTTGGGCCCAAAAGCAGCGCCGTAATGGGCAATCCACTTCGTCAGAAAAAGCGGATCATTGCGAACAGTCGTCAAAGCACAGATGTCCGCCATTGCCGTCTTCGTTGATGAGTCAGAAAGTCTGTATCCGGCCTTCAGAGGCAACAGCTTGCGCCATCACGTCCTCGACCCGTTGATAGAGGTTGCGGAAATCAAGCTCAGCCTCTGCAACAACCCGTGCATGCTCCCCCATGCAGCGGGTGCGGACTGGATCTGAAAGCAGGGCATCCAGGGCTTCAACAGTGCCTGCAAGGTCGCGCTCAGCCACCAGATAACCGGATCGTCCATGCTCCACCACATCAGGAATGCCAGCATGCCGGGACGAGAGAATGGCGGCTGCACTGGCCATGGCTTCCTGGATCACGCTGGGCAAGCCCTCCGTCTCTCCATCCTGGCCCGTCACGGCATGCAAGGCAAAAATATCGGCAGTGGCAAGCAGGTCACGCAACTGCCCATGGGATTGCCAACCATGAAACACAATCCGCGCGCAGGCGCTGGAGCGCGCTGCCAGCCGCCGACAGGCTCGATGCAGGGGGCCCTGGCCCACCAGATGCAAGCTGGCATGCGGATGCCTGGCAGAGAGCGACAGAAAGCTCTGGATCACCAGCAGGGGAGACTTTTTCTCCACAAAACGTCCAGCAAAAACAATCATGCCGGGCACTTTGATCCCCGGGCGGAACTGCTCGGTATCCACCCCACTGGGGATCACGTGCAGATTGGGATGAACCAATCCAGCGGCGGCAAGATTGCGCGCCAGAAATGAGGACACACAGAACACACCTGCCAGCTGGGGCATCATGCGCCGATAGCCGCTCAGCCGCCAACGACTGCGCAGATACTTGCTGGCATCCCGTCCTCGGAAATAACTGAACAACGGCACACCCAGCTGGCGGGCCAACGGCCACAGCAACACGGCCTGGGAGCCGAACTCAGCCAGAATCACATCGACGGACTGATCCCGCAGGAACTCCAGCAGCAGCTGACGGGGTCGGCCGTAGGGAACCAGGGGGGAGCGGTAGCGTCTCCAGTTGCGCCAGAGATGCCATGGACTGAGCAGCAGGTCGGTGGGGGAGGCCCGCAACGCCGCCCAGCGCGAGAACAGCGGCCGCTTCGGCCCTTCCTCACGATCGCACTGGCGCCAGCAGACCACCACCGTGTGGCCACCGGCCAGCAGGCGCACATGCCGGAGCACAAAGGTTTCGCTCCTGCGCGGGAAGCGGCTGGTGGCGATACCGATCCGCAACGGTGGCTTCGGCGGCTCCATCAGCCGCATCCCTTTGAGTCGGCCAGGCCATCCAGGGCCTGGCGGAGCCTGTCCGCTTTCGCCGCACTGCCCGCCGCCGGCCCGGCCAGATCCAACGGCGCCCCGAGGATCAGGCGATGGCAACCGAAGGGCAGGGGCACGATCGTGCGGTCCCAGGATCGGAGCCGCCGCATCCGCGACGCTATGAACGCCACGGGCACGACCATGCAGCTCGACTGTTCAGCCAGACGGATCACGCCCGGCTTGATGGTGCCTGCCGGCCCCTTCGGACCGTCGGGGGTGATGCACGCCGAGGCAGGCGAAGCCAGCCATGCCAGCAGCTGGCGATAGGCCCTGGCACCTCCGCGGGTCGACGACCCGCTCACCAGGGTGATGCCGCGCAGACGCGCCGCCACCCCCACAATCTGGGCATCGCGATGCAGGCTCAGAAGTGCCGCAACGGGACGTCGCTCATAGCGCCGCAACAGCGGCACAAAAAACACATGCCGGTGCCAGAGGGCATAGATCACCGCTACATGCTGTTCACGCACAAGGCGATCAACCTCCGGGTGAAACTCCACTCGGATCCTGGAGGTGCGCAGCACCAACTCGCCATAAAGGTTGAGCACCACGCCAGCCAGGGTGGCGAGCAGTGGGTTGTTGAACAGCTTGCGCTTCCTGACCAAGAACTCAACCGGCGGCAGGGGTGATCAAATCACAACCCTCCCCAGGGCTGGCCTGCTTCAGGCGGAACCCACGCCGGTATACGCGCCGTAGAAGAACAGGCCCACCACGAAGATCACAGCCATGCCGCCAGCTGTGGCCACCAGCCAGAGTGGGAGCACGCCCTCGGTCCAGCGGGAGCGCCAGGCCACGGCGGGGCGGCCATCGGGAAGACGGTCGGGAATGCGACCGTCAGGCAGGGAAGATTTCTTGCCGCTCATCGGGTGTTCCGGATCAGTTGAAGAAGTAGCTGGTGAACAGCACACCGGTGACGAATACCAGGAGAAGACCCAGGTAAAGACTGGTGCGGTTCAGCTCAACGGGCAGGTTGTTTGGATTCGGATTGCGTTGCAGACCCATGGCACTCAGCGACGAATGAACTGCATGGCGGCCAGGGCTCCCAGGAAGAACACCGTGGGAATGCCAAGGGCGTGGATCGAGAGCCAGCGCACCGTGAAGATCGGGTAGTTGCGCGGCGTGGTGGAGACGGGGGACTGGGTCATGGCTTTATTGCAGGCGCAGGTCGAGTTGGCTCTTGCCCTCGTAGCGCTGGCTCACAACCGGAGCCTTGGCTTCGTTGGCCTGGAAGTAGGCGTCCGGACGGGGCGTGCCGAAGGCGTCGTAGGCCAGGCCGGTGGACACAAACAGGAAGCCAGCCAGGAAGATCGCAGGCAGGGTGACCGCATGGATCACCCAGTAGCGAATGCTGGTGATGATTTCGAAGAACGGGCGTTCCCCGGTTGAGCCGGCAGCCATAGCGACAAGCGTTCAGCCAAGAGATCCTAGGGGTCGGCTCGGGCGGGCCGGGAGCAGGCCGCGGGCTTGGTTACAGAAGTTGGTGGGCGGGGGCCTGCTGCTCAGCCCACCCAGCGCAGCAGGGAGCCCCGTTCGCCGAGCACGAAGCCCTTGCCATCGGCTGCGAAGACGATCCGGGTGAAGTTGGTGGGCTGCTGCTCGCCCACGGGATCCCGCTGCCAGGTGCGGCCACCGTCGCTGCTGCTGAGCAGGGTGCCGCTGCCGCCGCCGGTCCAGATCGTGCCGCGGGGATCCCAGGCCATGTCGAGGTAGCCGTAGCCGTTGGTGATCGGAATGATCGCCTTGCCCCACTGCTCCGGATCGGCCGCATCGGGGTTGAAGCGCAGCTGGGCCCCGCGGGCCAGCATCCACAGGGCCCCGTCGGGCTGGAAGCCCATCGTCTGCAGCCGCTGGCTACTCATCCGCTGGTGCACCTGCCAGGTGGGCTGGCCAGGTTCCCAGGTGGAGAAGAAATTGCCGAGACCACTCACGCTCACGTAGCGGCCATCGACACTGCGGCGCAGCTCCCGCACGGCTCCGGCGGCGTCCTCCACCCGGGCCTGCCAGCTGTTACCGCCGTCGCGGGTCTGGTAAACAGCACCCACATTGGTGGCAAGTTCGGCGCTGGAGCGGCCCAAAGCCGTGATCAGGTAGGGCTCACCGGGAAGTTTGGTGTCAAGAAACAGGCGGCTCCAGTTCTGGCCGCCATCGGTGCTGTGCAGCAGCAGGCCGGGCTGGCCGGCGATCCAGCCCTCCTGGCCGGAGAAGGCGATGCTGATCAGGCGAAAGTTCTCTTCCTCGGGCAAGTCGAGCGCCCGCTCCTCCCAGCTCGCTCCGCCATCGTCGGTTTCCAGGATCAGGCGGTTGCTGCCCACCAGAAAGCCATGGCGGTCGTCGGTGAAGGCCACCGCCAGCGGGTTGGCCGTGGTGGCCAGGGGCACGGGCTGCCAGGGGCTGTCGGCGCTGCTGGCCAACCCTGTGGTGACGCAGCCCCCCAGGCCGAAGCCCAGGGCCAGCACCAGCAGCAGGCTGAGCAGGGGAGAGAACAGCCGCCTGAGAGAGCCGGCAGGGCGTGAGGCAGAGGGGGCGGGCATCGTCAACGCAGGGAGTAGAGGGAGAGGAAGAAGGCGAAGGCGAGGGCGAAGCCGCCGAAGATCAGCACATTCTTCTGGCCGGGGGTGAGCCGGTTCACGCCCAGGCCGAAGTCGAGGTTCTCCTCGAAGCCGCTGGGCTTGTCGCGGGGGCCGATGTCCTGGAAGGCCCCCATCTTGCTGCGGCACACCGGACAGCGGAAGCTGGCGGGATCCAGCTCCAGAAAGGGCGTGCCCGGCTCGATACCCACCTTCTTCACCCCTTCGGCGGGGTCGTACACATAGCCGCAGCTGCGGCACTCGAAGCGGTGCTGGGCGGGATCCACCGTCGCCTCCGACGCAGCCTGGGTGACGCTGGCTGCAGGATCCGGGGCCGCCTGCTCCGGGGCCACCTGCTCAGCAGGAACAGGCTGCTCAGCAAGGAGAGTCGGGTCCTCGGGGGGCTGGGCTTCGGCACGGGGGCTGTCGCTGCTCATGCCAGAACCGCGTAGGGCGAGTGAACTGTATCCAGCACGGGCCGCCCCACGGCAGCGGGTGGATGCCAGACTGCCCCCCAGGTTGGCCTGGACCATGTTTGCGCTCTCCGGCTACGACGCCTTCCTCGGCTTCCTGCTGATCTCAGCGGCAGTGCCGGTGCTGGCGCTGGTGGCCAACAAGCTGCTCTCGCCGAAGAGCCGCCGCGGCGAGCGGGAACTCACCTATGAATCCGGGATGGAGCCGATCGGCGGCGCCTGGATTCAGTTCAATATCCGCTACTACATGTTTGCGCTGGTCTTCGTCATCTTCGATGTGGAGACCGTGTTCCTCTATCCCTGGGCCGTGGCCTTCCACCGCCTGGGACTGCTGGCCTTCATCGAGGCCCTGGTGTTCATCGCCATCCTGGTGGTGGCCCTGGCCTACGCCTGGCGCAAAGGCGCCCTGGAGTGGAGCTGAGCCCCCCACCCTCGGCCCATCCTCCTCACCACCACCGCCACCTGCCCGTAACGCCGCTGCGCCGCACCGATGACGTCCTCCCCACCCTCCATCGACGCTCTTCGCGATCTGCGTGCCGCCAGCTGCGGCCCGGTGGGCGCTCCCACGGTCACCAGCGACCTGTCGGAGAACATCATCCTCACCAGCCTCGACGACCTGCACAACTGGGCCCGGCTCAGCAGCCTCTGGCCGCTGCTCTACGGCACCGCCTGCTGCTTCATCGAGTTCGCCGCCCTGATCGGCTCGCGCTTCGACTTCGACCGCTTCGGTCTGGTACCCCGCTCAAGTCCGCGCCAGGCCGACCTGCTGATCGTGGCCGGCACGGTGACCATGAAGATGGCCCCAGCCCTGGTGCGGCTCTATGAGCAGATGCCTGAGCCCAAGTACGTGATCGCCATGGGGGCCTGCACGATCACCGGCGGCATGTTCTCGGCCGACTCCACCACCGCCGTGCGCGGGGTTGACAAGCTCATCCCCGTGGACCTCTACCTGCCCGGCTGCCCGCCGAGGCCGGAGGCGATCTTCGACGCGGTGATCAAACTGCGCAAGAAGGTGGGCAACGAGGCCCTGGCCGAGCGCGGCGCCCTGCAGCAGACCCACCGCTACTGCACGGTGGCCCACCAGATGAAGGCGGTGGAGCCGATCGTGGACGGCCGCTATCTGCAGGCCGAAACCCAGAAGGCCGCCCTGGCCGCCGCCGCCGAGCTGCCCCTCGGGGCTCTGGCCGATGGGCGGCAGGTTGCCGCAGCGCCGGCCGCCGGCGCCAGCTCCTGATCTCCCGCGAACCCTGCGATGCCCGAGGACACCCCCCAAGCCAGCGGCGAGTCGATCGCCACCCAGGCCCCCGGTCCGGTGAGCCAGTGGCTCACCAGCCAGGGCTTTGACCATGAGCTGCTGCCACCCGACCATCTCGGGGTTGAGGTGATCGCGGTGGAGCCGGCCTTCCTGCCCCTGCTGGCAACAGCTCTGAAGGCCCACGGCTTTGATTATCTGCAGTGCCAGGGGGGCTACGACGAAGGCCCCGGTGGCCGCCTGGTGAGCTTCTACCACCTGGTGAAACTGGGCAGCCTTGCCGATCAGAGCCAAGCCGTGGCCCATCTGCCGGCCGAGGTGAAGCCCGAAGAGGTGCGGCTCAAGGTGTTCCTGGAGCGCGACGGCGACCTCACCATCCCCAGCCTCTACGGCCTGTTCCGCGGCGCCGACTGGCAGGAGCGCGAGACCTTCGACATGTTCGGCATCCGCTACGAGGGCCATCCCCATCCCAAACGGCTGCTGATGCCGGAGGACTGGAAGGGCTGGCCGCTGCGCAAGGACTATGTGCAGCCCGATTTCTACGAGATGCAGGACGCCTACTGATCCTGTTCAGGAGACCCGCAGCTGCTGCCGGTAGAAGCGGATCACCGCCAGGGCCAGGTTGCGGGGATCGTGGCGCAGGGTGGCCGTGGGCCTGGCCCCCTGCAGCGGTGCCTGCATCACCCGATAGCCCTGGCGGCGCAGCCGGCGGCTGTCACAGGTGACCGGCTCGGCACCGAGTTGGCGGTAGTGCTCAAGCAGGGGGGAATCCTGCAGGTCCTCCTGGGCCAGCACGGCGGTGAACAGCCGTTCCTCAACGCCGATGCTGGCCAGCTGGGACTCGATCGCTCGCAGATGGCCCTCCACATCCAGCCCATCGGTCTCGCCGGGCTGGGTCATCAGATTGCAGATGTAGAGCCGGGGGGCCTTGCTGCGGGCAATCGCCTCCACCAGCTCCGGCACCAGCAAGTTGGGCAGCAGCGAGGTGTAGAGACTGCCCGGACCCAGCACGATCAGATCGGCGTGGGCAATGGCCTCGATCGCCCTGGGCAGGGCGGGAGGGCGCTCGGGGGTGCAACCGAGGCGCACGATCGGGCTGGTGGAGCGGCCGATGCGCGACTCGCCCTCGATCCGCTCGCCGTTCTCCAGCTCAGCCCAGAGGCGCACATCGGCGTTGGTGGCGGGCACCACCTGGCCCTGCACCGCCAGCACCCGACCGCTGGCGGTGATCGCCGCCTCCAGGCTGCCCGTGATCGAGGTGAGGGCGGAGAGAAAGAGGTTGCCGAAGCTGTGCCCCTCCAGACCCCCACCGGCCTGGAAGCGGTACTGGAACAGGCGGGTGAGCAGGGGCTCCTCACGGGCCAGGGCGGCCAGACAGTTGCGGATGTCACCCGGGGGCTGCACCCCCAGTTCCCGGCGCAGCACCCCGCTGCTGCCGCCGTCGTCGGCCACGGTGACGATTGCCGTGAGGTTGGAGCTGTAGCGCTTGAGGCCACTGAGCAGGGTGGAGAGGCCGGTGCCGCCGCCTATGGCCACGATGCTCGGCCCCCGGTTGAGCCGTCCCTGGGCCGCCAGGGCATCCACCAGCAGGGTGTCCTTGTCCGGAGCCAGCGCCTGCTGGATCGTGCCGAAACTGCGGCTCTGGCCCAGCCAGATCAGGACGGCGCCGATGGCCAGCACCAACGGCCCGGTGAACTCCCGCGGCAGCACGGTGGTGAGGTTCTTGAGCAGCCACTGGATGCCGGCCAGGGTCCAGTAGATGGGCTGCAGGTCAGCCCATACGGCCGCCCCCAGCAGGGCGATCAGCAGGCCAAGGCCGGAGGTGAGCACCCAGCGTTTCACCACCAGGCCCGGCTGCAGCCAGCGCACGGCCCGCCGGGAACGGCTCACCAGATCCTTCTGGCGCAGGTCACCGCGGCCGATCCAGTCGGGACGGGTGCTCAGCCGACGCGACCGCCGCTGCGGAGAGGGCGAGGCTGGCACAGGCAAGAACGGAGGGTGTTCCGGCCGAACGGAACTCAACTGTAGGCAGACGCCCTGATCGACCACAACCAGCCAGCGGGAATCAGGGCAGGATGGGGACGGTTGCCTCACCGTTCTGACCAGCCCGTCCCCCCCTCGCTCTGCGGCGGACGCCATGGTTGCTGGCATCGCCCGCGCAGAGCCGGCTGGCGTGCCGGTAGCCGAGCTGCGCAACCTCAGCCTGCAGTTCGGCTCCAAGCGGGTGCTGGATCAGGTGAACCTGCGCATCGAGCCCGGCGAACGGCTGGTGGTGGTGGGCCCCTCGGGGGTGGGGAAGTCCACGATCCTGCGCCTGCTGGCGGGGCTGCAGCTGCCCAGCGACGGCCAGCTGCTCCTCCACGGCAAACCCCAGACCTATCTGCGACTGGACCAGCAGCATCCGGCGGACGTTCGCCTGGTCTTTCAGAACCCCGCCCTGCTGGGGTCGCTCACGGTGGGGGAAAACGTGGGCTTTCTGCTCTTTCGCTTCAGCCGGCTGCGCGACAGCGACATCCGGGAGCGGGTGCGCCAGGCGCTGGAGGCGGTTGGGCTCGGAGGCATCGAGAACCAGATGCCCGGCGAACTCAGCGGCGGCATGCAGAAACGGGTGAGCTTTGCCCGGGCCCTGATCCAGGACCCCAGCCAACCGAACGACGGCGTGCCGCTGCTGCTGTTCGATGAGCCCACGGCCGGTCTGGATCCGGTGGCCTGCACGCGGATCGAGGATCTGATCGTCCGCACCACCACCCTCACCCAGGCCAGCGCCGTGGTGGTGAGCCACGTGCACAGCACGATTGAGCGCACCGGCCAGCGCATGGTGCTGATCTACGACGGCCAGTTCCGCTGGCAGGGGGATCTGGAGGCATACCGGCACTCCGACAATCCCTACGTGGTGCAGTTCCGCAGCGGTAGCCTGCAGGGCCCGATGCAACCGGCGGAGGTGTGATCGATGCGCCGCTCCGTCCGCGAAGCGATCGTCGGCTTCTCGCTGCTGGCCGCCATCTCCAGTGCGGTGGGCCTGAGCATGTGGCTGAGGGGGCTCTCCCTCACCCGCCAGTACTGGACGGTGGAAGCGCGCTTCCAGCAGGCCGATGGCCTGGCCGTGCGCTCACCCGTCGTCTTCCGTGGGGTGATGGTGGGCACGGTGCGCTCGGTGGCCATCAGCTCCGATGCGGTGGTGGCCGAGCTGGAAATCACCAATCCCAATCTGCGCCTGGCCCGGCCGGCGATCGCCGAGATCGGCCAGGTGTCGGTGCTGGGAGGCGAATCCCAGGTGGCACTGGTGAGCCAGGGCCCCCCATTGCCCGCCGATGCCCCCAGCCCCCGGGCCAAGGACTGCGACAGCAAACGCATGCTCTGCGATGGTGCCACCATCCCGGGCAGCGAGGGAGCCACCCTCACCAGCCTCACCACCCTCATGCAGCGCATGCTCAGCCAGGTGGAGCAGGAGCAGCTGGTGGCCAAGGTCACCAAGGTGGCCACCAGCATCGATCAAACCTCCAAGGAAGCCAACGCCTTCCTGAGTGAAGGCCGGGTGCTGGTGAAGGACGGCGTGGTGCTGGTGCGCGATGGCGTGGGGCTGGTGAACGACGGCAAGGCCCTCGCCAAAGGGCTGGAGGCATCGGTGCAGGAGGTGCAGCCGACCCTCACCAACCTCAACGCCAGCTCGGCCCACCTGCGCCGGCTGATGGCCTCGATCGACAACCCGAAGGTGGTGGGGGATCTGCAGCAGACGATGGCCAATGCCGAGCGGCTCACCGCCCAGTGGGAGGCCGTGGGCGGGGACGTGCACCGGCTCACCGGCGATCCCAGCTTCATCAATGGCCTGCGCAGCCTGGCCGTGGGCCTCGGGCAGTTCTTCGAGGAGCTCTACCCGGCCCAGACCGACGCGGCCAGGGACAAGGCCGCCCGGGAAGCCGCCCTCCAGCAGCAGCAACAGGAGGCGTTGAAGCAGGAGCGCACGAAAACGCAGACCGCCCCGAGCCGCGGGGTCAGACCCCGCTGATCGCCTCCATCGCAATCGCCGCAATGGCCTGATCGCTGGCCTTGGGCAGCTGCACGTACTTGCCACCGGCAGCCTCGGCGAGGTCCTTGCCCATGCCGCTGCCGATGAACTTGCGCTCGGTGTCGATCACCAGCAGCTTGATGCCCAGGGCCCGGTAGCGGCTTGCCACCTGCTTCACCTCCTCCTTGAGGTCCACCGGCTCCTCGCCCTCGAGTTCGGGCTGGCCGAGGGAGCGGCTGAGGGGCACGTTGCCGCGGCCGTCGGTGATCGCCACCACCACCACCTGGCCAAGATCGCCGGTGGCCAGGGCGTTGGCGCCCACGCGGGCGGCCTGGGAGAGGCCGTGGGCCAGGGGTGAACCGCCGCCGCAGGGCATCGATTCCAGCCGCCGGCGGGCGGCGGTGATCGAGCGGGTGGGGGGCAACAGCACCTCGGCCTGCTCGCCGCGGAAGGGAATCAGGGCCACCTCGTCGCGGTTTTCGTAGGCCTCGGTGAGCAGCCGGATCACGGCACCCTTGGCGCTCTGCATGCGGTTGAGCGCCATCGAGCCGCTGGCATCCACCAGGAAGATCACCAGGGCGCCGGCCTTGCGCTGCAGCTGCTTGGCCCGCAGGTCACCGTCTTCGACGATCACCTTGCGATGGGGCTCCCGTTCGCGACGAGATCTCTGGTACGGCGCTGCGGCCCGGAGGGTCGCATCGACAGCGATGCGCTTCACCGGGCCGCGGGGCAGCATCGGCTTCACGTAGCGGCCGCGCGAGTCGCTGAACACCACAGCCCGGCTGCCGCTGCCGCCGGTCTTGGCCTTGGCGGCCCCAAAGAGCAGCAGGTCGGGGTCGATGGCCACCGCCTCCGGATCCAGCAGAAACTCCTCGGGCACCTGGGGTGGTGCCTGGTCCTGGGGGGTGTCGTCCTCCTGGTCGTCGGGCTCGTTGTCGTCGTCCGGCTCGTCGGGCTCCTGTTCGTTCTCAGGCGGCTCGGGATCCTCGGGCGGCTGCTCGCCCTGGGGCGGCGGCGGTGGCGGCGGCGGCTCCAGGGGCTGCTCGGGGTCGGGCGGAGGCAGCTGGGAGGCCCGGGGCGCGATCACGAGACGCACGGCCACCTGCAGATCGTCGGCCTCCACCCGGTCGCGGCCGCTGAGGGCGGCATGGGCACGGGCCACCCGCACCGCATAGAGCTCGCTGCGGTGGCCTTCAACCCCGCCCCGAAGGGCCTCGTTCACCAGGTAGGCGATCTGCTCGCGGGAGATCTGCACATCCGGCAACCACTGACGGGCCAGCAGCAGCTGGGTGGCCAGGGCGTCGCTCTCCTCCTGCCATTTCGCCCGGAAGCTATCGCTGGTTTCGGCGTGCTCGATGGCGGCGCGGCTGATCTCCACCCGCTGCTCCAGCTCCAGCACCTGGTTGGCCGAGAGGCAGATGGCGAAGCGATCCAGCAGGTGATCGCGCACCGCCCCCTCCTCGGGGTTGAAGGTGGCGATCAGCAGGCAGCGGCAGGGATGGGAGAGGCTCAGCCCTTCGCGCTCGATCCGGTTCTCGCCGCTGCCCACCGCCGCCAGCAGCAGGTTGGTGATGGTGTCGTCGAGCAGGTTGAGCTCATCCACGTAGAGCACACCCCGGTGGGCCTCGGCCAGCAGGCCCGGCTGGAACACGGCCTGGCCGCTGGCCAGCGAGGCGGTGACATCCACCGAACCCACCAGCCGGTCTTCGGTGATGCCCAGGGGCACCTGCACGAACGGCGCCGGGATCACCCTGGTGGGCAGCAGGGCGGCGGCATCGGCACCGGTGGGGTCGGCCCCCAGCTCGGTGAGGCGGCGGCGGGTGGGCTCGTCCCAGTCGTCCGGGCGCTGGGGATCGATGTTGAGACCCGCGGGCATCGGCTGACCGGGGGCGGGCGTGCCCAGATCGAGCACGTCGATCGGCGGCAGCAGGGCATGCAGGCCCCGCGCCAGCACCGACTTGCCGGTGCCGCGGCCGCCGGCAATCACCACGCCGCCCAGGCCCGGATCCACCGCGGCCAGCAGCAGGGCCAGCTTCAGCGTGCCGTGGCCGGTGATGGCGGCCAGGGGGAAGGCACGGGCCGCGGCACTGGAGCCTGCACTGGCAGCTGTTCCGCTTGCAACCATGGGGTGATCGGGGCCCTGCGTCGTGCGCGCCAGTCTCGCTGATCAGTGGCTGCCCGGAGCGTTCAAGCTTGTCCGCGGGCATTCGAGGCAACCAGTGCTGCGGCTGCACGGTAATCAGGCTGCGATAGATGTATCTGCCAGACAAAACGATCCTTGCACCTGGGGTCGCTTGGTATCCCTGCGAAAAGCCCCCGTCCACAAGCCTTGTTGATTGCCTCAAACTGGCACCAATACTGCGTAAATGCACCGTACTGATCGCATTCAGGAACTCTTGCCAGCTCTTCAATGACCTCATCTGGCCACAGCCGGCGCACGATCGATTGCCACTCAAGGCGCAGCCTTATCTGCTCAACATCCACTCCAACCGGCCGAAACGGATGCAACCCGATGAGAATCAGGTCGCCGGAATGGCTAACATTAAATTCCGGCCCATGTGAACAGAAAGGCTTTCCAAAAGAGCCAGCCTGAATGAGAACCTCACGGGCTGATCGATCCAGCCAGCCCCCCAGCAACAGGCGGACCAGGCCACGACCAAGCACAAATCGCTCCCGATCTGCTGTTTGTCGAAGATTGCGCAGGCGGTCCAGCTCCTGCGTTACCAGCACCCTCAGGCACTCCTCACGGAAGCGCACTACCATCGGATCACGCCGGTCCACCAAAATCAACAGGGGAGGACTCTCCTCAGGCAGGGCACGGCACCGCGCCACAAGCTCCGGAAGCATGGCGGGGGCATTCCAGATCCGAGGCTGCAGGTGGCTCACACCGAAGGCAACTCGACGCGCTTGAGCGCCGATTCAAGAGCCGCTGCCAACTCATCCATCAACTCCGGCCTATAAAAATCGAAGTGATCCGAGAAAATAGGATAGAGGCTCACTCCAGCCCGCGCATAGAAACGCCATAGAAACCGCAAGCGACCAAGACTAGGCTCAGGCGCAAAAATGGCAGCTTTAATTGGCAATCGCCGTGGGCGATAGCCATGCTTAAGCAATAGCACAAAGGGATCGGAAGAACCTTGAGCACCAACAATGTCATCGGCCGCCATTGATCCCTCAACACCAATATGAAGATAGCGATCAAGCAATGCATTCAGGGCACGCATCCTTCCCTGAAGGTAACCAAAGCGAGACTCTTCTCCAGACAGATTGAGCAGTCCAGCAACACTCTTGCCGAACCTGGAATACAGCCGCTCCAGCAGGAGAAACAGGCCGATACGTCGGTGAATCTGAGTCGTTGCATTGGTATCCATCACGGCAAAGAGACCAACCACAGTTCCTCTCTCCAAGAGGGCTTCAGCCACCGCATGAGCATACCAACCTCCTGCATAGTAACCCACCAGGTGAATCATTCCCTCCGGGCGCATCTGCAGGATCTGCTCGGCATAGCCAGCGGCCATCTCACGAACGCTGCCCTGCGGTGGCCGTTGCCATTCCGCCCCTGGCGCCTGCAGGCCGTAAACCGGCCGATCAGGTGCCAAGGCGCGGGCCAGGTCCACAAATCCCCACACCGTTCCGCCCCAGCCATGGATCACGAACAAGGGTGGACGCTCCCCCTTGGGCTGAAGCGTTACCAATGACGGGCTGAGGCCTGAAACCGCGCCCTGCATCAACTGCACAAGCCCGGCAATCGTGGGGGTATGGAACAGCGCAGCCAGCGCGGGCTCACTGCCGATGGTTTGCTCCAGGCGAGAGACCAGACGGGCCGCTGCCAGGGAATGTCCCCCAACGGCAAAAAAGTTGTCAGTGATGCCGAAGTCGCTGTGGCCGAGCACCTCGGCCCAGATGGCATGGAGCTGCCGCTCAAGGTCAGTGGAGGGCTCAACGCATTGGGTGAAATCACCCGCGAAGGAGGGAGCCGGCAGGGCCTTGCGATCGAGCTTGCCGTTGGTTGTGAGCGGCAGTGTCTCCAGCGCAACGAAAGCGCTGGGCACCATGTAGTCGGGAAGACGCTGGGCGAGGAAGGCGCGGAGCTGATCGGAACCTGGGGCATCACTCGTCGATTCCTGCGCATCCAAGTTCTGCGCAACCCAGTAGGCGATCAGCCGGGGGTTGGCAGGATCGTCATGGCGCAGAACGATGACGGCCTGGGCAACGGCTGGATGGGCGAGCAGGTTGGCCTCGATTTCAGCAGGTTCGATCCGGAAGCCGCGGAGCTTGATCTGCTGATCGATGCGACCGTGAAAGGCGAGGGTGCCATCTGGATTCCAGGAGGCAAGGTCGCCGGATTTGTAGAGACGGGCGGAAGGATCGTCTGAGTAGGGATCGGGGATGAATTTCTCTGCGGTGAGCTCAGGATTGTTGAGATAACCGCGGGCCAGGCCACTGCCACCGATGTGGAGTTCACCGGGGATGCCGATGGGGCAGGGATGGCCGGAGGGATCGAGAACCCGCACCGTTGTGTTGGCGATCGGCGTGCCGATCGGCACCTCGGCCGTCGTCAGCGGTGCATCAGATCCGAGCCGCTGGCAGCAGGTGAAGGTGGTGCCCTCGGTGGGGCCGTAGCCGTTGATCAGGGCGTGCCCTGATGGGAAGGCCGCCAGCAGGCGCCGCACGGAGGCGGGATGGAGCACATCACCACCGGCCAGCACCTGGGGCACACCGGCCAGTGACTCCAGTTCGGCGTCCACCATGGCGTGGAACAGCCCGGCGGTGAGCCAGAGGGTGGTGATGTGATGCCGCCTGAGGCAGGCCGCCAGTTCGGCCAGGGATGGGGTGCCTGGAGGTGCCAGCACCAGGGTGCCGCCATGGAGCAGCGGCCCCCAGATTTCCAAGGTGGCGGCATCAAAGGCCACCGGAGCGAGCTGCAACACCGCTGCGCCCGCGCCAAGGTGGAAGCCATTGATTGGATCCACCAGCCGCAGGATGGCCTGGTGCTCGATGGCTACACCTTTGGGTGTGCCGGTGGAGCCGGAGGTGTAGCTGATGTAGGCCAGGGGCCCCAGCGCTGGTGCTGGTGTGGCGGCTGCAGGGACGCGCAGGAGCTGCGCACCATCTGCGGCGATCAGAACAGCGCAGCCGGATTCAGTGAGCAGCAGGTTGCTGCGCTCTTGAGGCCAGGAAGGATCAAGGGGTAGGTAAGCGCCACCGGCCTTGAGGATGGCGAGGAGAGCAACAATCAGCTCAACAGAGCGCTCAAGGCAGACGGCAACGATGACGTCAGGTCCGACGCCGAGATCGATGAGTTGATGGGCAAGCTGATGGGCGCGCGCGTTGAGTTGACTGTAGTTGAGTTGCTGCTCCTCAAAGATCAGTGCGATGGCATCGGGAGTGCGGGCGACTTGCTGTTCAAACAGTTGATGAACGCAGAGATCAGGAACATCGATAGTGGGTCCGTTCTGCCAGGACTGGATCAGCTGACGCTCGCCTTCCGGCAAGAAGTTCAGGGATGCGGCGGGAGCATCGGGAGCCTGCAGCGTTGAGGCCAGCAGGGAGAGGAGATGGGAGGCGAGGCGCTGGATGCGATCGGCGAAGAAGAGGTCAGTGGCATAGACCAAGGTTGTGTTGAGGCCGCCATCTGGATCACGCCGCAGGAAGAATTCCAGCTCAAAGCGAGAAGCGGTTGCGCTGGATTGGATGGGTTCAACGGCTAGCCCATCCAAGTTGCTGAGGGAGGGCGGCTGCAGCTCGATGAGCTGGAGCATCACCTGAACGAGCGGATTGCGGCTGGTGTCGCGCTGGAGATTGAGCGCCTCCACCATCTGCTCAAAGGGGAGGTCCTGGTGGTCGTAGGAGTTGATCGAAGTGGTTTTGACCTGGCTGAGGAGCTGGCGGAAGGAGAGATCAGCTGAGAAGCAGGTGCGGATGGGGAGGGTGTTAACGAAGAAGCCGATCAGAGGCTCAAGATCGGGATGGTTGCGTCCCCAGATGGGGACGCCGATGGCGAAGTCGTCCTGGCGGCTGTAGCGCTGCAGCAGCAGGGCAAGCAGGGCAAGCAGGCCCATCTGCAGGGTGGCCCCTTCTGAACGACAGAGCTCCTCAAAGGGAGTCAGGAGAGCGGGCTCGATGCGGAAGGAGTGACTCCCGCCCTGATGGGAAGGAGTGGCTGGACGTGGGTGATCGGTGGGGAGCTCGAGGGGTTCGAGGCCGGCGAGCTGGGGGATCCAGAAGTTGTGGAGCTTCTGGAGGTGATCACCGCTGAGTCGCTGGCGCTGCCAGACGGCGTAGTCGTGGTACAGCACCTGCAGCGGTGCCAGTTCGGAAGCACGGCCGGAGCGGCGGGCGTTGTAGAGCTCGCTGAGATCCCTGGCCAACACTGAGCGTGACCAGCCATCGGAGGCGATGTGGTGGTGGTTCAGCAGCAACAGGTGGTGCTGGTGATCGATGGCGAGGAGCCGTGCGCGGATCAAGCTGCCGGAGGCCAGATCAAAGGGTGTGGTGTCTTCCTGCTGCAGCCAGGCCTGGACCACTGCCTCAGGATCGCGATCCCCGAGGGACTCGATCTCCAGGTGCACAGGAGCCGTTGGATGGAGGAGTTGGAGTACCTCGCTGCCGTGGAGCTGGAAGGAGCTGCGCAGGGTGGGATGGCGCTCGATCAGAGCCGAAAGGGCCTGGGAAAGGGCATTGAGGTTGAGCTCACCCTTGAGCTGCCAGAGGGCAGGGAGGTGATAGGCGGTGAGATCGGGCTGGAGCTGATGGAGGAACCAGAGGCGGGATTGGGCGTAGGAGGCATGGAAGACCTGGCAGCCCTCGGGCCAATCGCCTCTGAGGGGCTCGGCGGCCGAAAGTGGTCCATGCTCAGGGGAAGAGCGCAGAGCTTGCAAACGGCTGAGGCGTTCTGCAAGGGAAGCCTTTGTTTCCGTCATGCGTTCCCAGCTCCTCTGAGATTTGCCTCAAGCAAGGCATGGCAATGGGAGAGATCCCTTGGAGCCGCAAGGGCATCGATCAGAGGGGCTTCATCGGCTACAAGCTGGTGAAGCGCCTGCTCGATAGCCCCCTGGGCTGCAAATAGGCAGGGGGTGCTGTAGATCAGTCCTTGAACGCCCAGTGTTGCCAGATCCACACGGTTGGCTGCTGGCACCTTGCCGCCGCCGATTACGTTGCAGAAAACAGGACAGCTCACTGCATTTCGTAGCGCGCCGATCAGCTCAACATCCTTGATGCCATCGGCCAGTACCGCATCGCACCCCACCTTCTCGAAGGCCTGCACGCGCAAGAGGATTTCCTCAGGTTCAGACGCATCGGTGCGGGCCACGATGACCAGCGATGAGCGCTCTTGCAGAGTGGTCTCGAGTTTGCTCAGATAGTCGGGGAGCGATAGGAGCTGTTTGCCGTTGAGGTGGCCGCAGCGCCGAGGTCGGGCCTGATCCTCAAGCACCACCCCGGATGCCCCACAGCGTTCCAGGCTGCGAACCACATGGCTGGCAATGGCGGCATCGCCAAAGCCATCATCGATATCGATGAGCAGATGATGCTTGGGTAGCAGCGCCCGCAAGCGACTGGTGGTGCTGGTGAGATCTCCCCAGCCAAGGAAGCCGATATCGGGCAATCCATAGGCACTGGCCGCCAAGCCAAAGCCGCTGAGGAAAAGTGCCTCGAACCGGTCAGCGGCTAGGGAGGCACTGAACAAGTCGAAGATGCCTATAAACGGAAGGACCCGTTGCTGCTGGTGGGCTACCTGGAGGGCTGCGCGCAGTAGCGAGCCAGGCGTTGATGGCTGGATCATTGCGCTCCATCCAGTTGAGCGATGGTTTCATCCAAGAGGCGATCGAGTCGCTCGGCCAGTGTGCGCACCGTTGGAGCAGTGAACAGCAGCGAGGGCTGAAGATCCAGACTCAGATGCTCGGCCAGGCGGGTGACCACCCGGGTGCCGGAGAGGGAATCGACACCGAGCAGGAAGAAGTTGGCATCCCGCTGGTGAATTTAGATCAAGCACATCAGCGATGACAGCTGCCACCAGTTCCTCCAGTTCTCCAACGGCTGGTTCATCAGGGGAGCGGAGGGCATCGGCGAGTTGTTCGGCCAGGCCGATGCGTTGCAGCTTCCCGGTGGCGCCCCGGGGCAGCTCCTGCAAAAAGAGGATCCGGGATGGCACCTCATGGGGGGCCAATGCTGAGAAGGCGTGCTGTCGCAGCTCCTGTTCCTCAAGGCTCAAGCCGGCCCGAAGCACAACGGCGGCGGCGAGGTCCTCTCCCAGCGTGGGATGGGGCACGGCAAAAGCCAGGGCCTGATCCACAGCCGGATGGAGAAGCAGTGCTTCATCCACACGGCGAGGGATCACTTTTTCGCCGCCACGGTTGATCATTTCCTTGAGACGGCCCGTTAGGAACAGGCGCCCCTCCTGATCCAGATAGCCTTCATCACCGGTGAGGAACCACGACTCCCCATTGGTTGCGGTGACCCAGCCGCTCAGATCAGCGGCTTCATAGCCTGCGGTCACGTTGGGGCCGCGAATGGCGACTTCGCCGCTCTCGCCTCTTGGCAGTGGACGGTGCTCGGGCCCGAGCACCACCACCTCGGGCCCGGCGGCGGGGCCGACACTGCCCGGCAATGGCGTGGGTCCATCACCGGGCAACCGGTTGCTGCAGATCTGGTGGGCGGCTTCCGTCATGCCGTAGGCCTCGAGCACAGGCACTCCGAAATGCTCCTCCAGCCGCTGCTGCAACACCGGCGGCAATGGCGCCGACGAGGAGCGCAGAAAACGCAGCCGATGGCTGGATCCGCCCATGCTCTGCCGCTCAGATGCCCTCAGCAAGGCCTGCAACAGGGTGGGTACGGCCGAGATCCAGGTGGGCTGGAGGCCACCGATCCAGGCAACCAGGCGATCCGGGTGGTTGTTCTCGCCACAAATCACACTGCCACCGGCCAGTAAGGGCGCCAGCAGGGAGGCGATGATCCCGTGGATGTGGAACAGCGGCATCGCGGCCAGGCTGCGATCGGCCGGCGTGAGAGCCAGGGTGCTGGCGATGTGGCGGGCGGAAGCGAGCAGGTTGGCGTGGCTGAGGGGCACCACCTTGGGGCGGGAGGTGGTGCCAGAGGTCTGGAGCAGCAGGGCCAGATCTGATGGTTGCGGGAGTGGCCCTGGGCTCCCTCCCGGATCCGGGAGCCCGAAGGGATCGAACGACAGCACCGGCAACTTCAGCTGAGCGGCGGCCTCCAGGATCGGCGTTGCAGGCTTGGCATCCACAAGCACCTGGGTGATCCGCAGCCGCTGGAGGTCGTCCATCAGCACGCCAACGGGACTGGATGGGAGCATGGGCGCCACTGCCGCGGCAGCCATGGCGCCCAGCAGGCTGGTGGCCATGGTTGTGCCTGGATCCATCAGCAATGCCAAGCGGTGCTGGTGGCCGATGGCTTGGCTTTGGAGGAATGCTTGATATGCGGCAACCGCCTCGGCCAGATGCTGGCGGGTGATCACGCCGCCATCGGCAGCCAGGAGCGCGGGGGCCTCAGGGCGGGATACTGGGGACTTAAGCCACCAGCACATCTTCAGATGAAGCTAACCCACGCCTATTCCCTGCCTGATGATCCAGGAAAACTACGACCCCCCATCGATTACGCAAACTTGACGAACTTGAGGGCATTGACAGTTCTTAGAAAACCATGACGCCACTTGATTACCCAGCTCGCTCCGCAGCAGCAACCTTGGGGCCATAGAGTGGTACACAAATACCAGTCCGGCCATGGCCCGCAG
>Ga0208594_1000102_pt1 | contig 28466 bp, 28 predicted proteins | sample LakMenEpi14Sep10_FD_150699 | JGI IMG/M metagenome (GOLD analysis project Ga0208594, IMG submission 150699) | Freshwater microbial communities from Lake Mendota, WI - 14SEP2010 deep hole epilimnion (SPAdes) | ecosystem: Environmental > Aquatic > Freshwater > Lake > Epilimnion/Euphotic zone ...
TGGCGGCGATGACCGAACGGATCGCAAATGCAGTCTGTTGCTGTATGCCTTGCACCGAACGAGATCTCAGGGTTGCGGAGTTTTATGGGTAATCAAGTTGGACCTTGGCTCAGGCTGACAACCCAAGGGATGCCGCATCAGGCCTGAAAAAAGTCCTAATCCGGTAACTGTTGCAACAGAAATTCCTCGACCCGCTCGAGCCCTTCGCCGCTGCGGATGTTGGTGAAACACCAGGGACGCCCACCACGCATGCGCTCGGTGTCGGCCTCCATCACCGCCAGGTTCGCCCCAACCAGTGGCGCCAGGTCGATCTTGTTGATCACCAGCAGGTCGGAGCGGGTGATGCCGGGCCCGCCCTTGCGGGGGATCTTGTCGCCGGCGGCCACGTCGATCACGTAGATGCAGAGGTCCACAAGCTCCGGGCTGAAGCTGGCGGCCAGGTTGTCGCCGCCGCTCTCCACTAGCACCAGATCCAGATCCGGGAAGGCGGCCTCCAGCTCGGCCACCGCCGCCCGGTTGATCGAGCAGTCCTCGCGGATGGCGGTGTGGGGGCAGCCCCCCGTTTCCACGCCGCGGATGCGCTCGGGCTCCAGGGCGCCGGCCCGGGTGAGGAACTGGGCATCCTCCTGGGTGTAGATGTCGTTGGTGACCACCGCCAGCTGCAGCCGGTCGCGCAGCCGACGGCAGAGGGCCTCCACCAGGGCCGTCTTGCCCGAGCCCACGGGCCCGGCCACGCCCACGCGCAGCTTGCTCATCGCCCCGCTCAGCTCCTGAACAACCGGGAATAGAGCTCAGCCTGGCGCAGCTGCGCCAGGCCGGCGCCCACGCCGCCGCTCCAGAGCGTGCGCGGATCGGCCGCCGCCAGCACCGCGGCCCGCTCGGCGATCAGGGGGGCCAGCTGCAGCTGCAGCCGCTGCCCCTCGGTGGCCCCCAGGGGCACCAGGCGCACGGCGGCACTGATCTGGTTGGCCGTCCAGCCGTAGAGGTAGGCCTCCTCCAGCTCGGGGGAGCCGATCTGCAGACACACACCCGCCCAGGCGAAGGCCGCCGGCCAGGAGAGCTGGGGGCGGGTTGCTGGAACCGGTGCATCCGCCACACCGACTGGCAGCGGCCAGCCCAGATCGGCGAGAAGCTGCAGCAGCGAAGCACCCATCTGGCGTTGCTGGGCCCGCACCTCCGGCGCCTCGCGCAGGGCCAGCAGCCAGCCATCGAGCTCCAGCACGGCCAGGTGCGGATCCTGGCCATTGCCCTGGCGCCAGCCGTTGAGCGCCTGGCGCAGCTCAGCGAGTGCAGCGGCCTCCAGGGTGAGGGTACCCCGCTCCAGTTCGGCCCGAAGCCACTGGCCCAGGGCAGCCCCATCGCAAAGGCGACCCTCCTGCACCAGCACCTCCAGCCCCTCGGAGTAGCTGAAGGCCCCCACCGGCAGCGCCGGACTCGCCAGCTGCAGCAAGCGCAGCCGCGACTCAGGGGCCATCGTGGTGCCCATGGGCGTGGGAATGGGCGTGGCCCTGCTCATAGGCCCCGGGTTCCGGCCGGAAGGGTGCCCGCAACCGCCGCAGCGCCAGGCCGCGGCGGGCGAGCAGGTCGGCCAGCACGCTGTCATTGAGCAGCAGCAGCCGATCGGCGTGAACCTCCATCGCCACGTGGCGGTTGCCCAGGTGATAGGCCGCCTGCAGCAGGGCCAGGCTGGTGGCGGCGCGGATCTCCAGCAGCTCCTCCTGGGCCGCCACCACCTCCACCGCCACCGGCTGGCACCCACCCGGCGCGGGCAGCAGCCACTCGCCGGGCCGCAGGGGCTCCTGGCGGGGGAGTTGCAGCAGCACCACCTGGCCGTCCTGGCAGACCCGGCGCCCCCGCAACTGGCTGCGCTCATGGGCCTGCAGGGGCAGGCGCCAGTGTTCGGCCAACCCCTCCGGTCTGCCCGGCTGGCGGAGTGTGAGCGGCAGCGCTTCAGAACAATCGTGCACCACGGCGGCAGGGTCTGATCAGGGGGAGGTGGTCTGGCCTGACAACAGCTCCTGAAGCTGGGGCCGGCCCAGCTGGGGGCGGAGCAGCAGGGGCAGGGGATCGCTGCCCATCCTCACCCCGCCGTCCGCCTGGGCAGGATGAAGGAGGGGTGGCGCTGTGGGCCGGGGCTGGCGCAGGTGGCGATCGAGGAAGGCCAGGCTCAGGGCCCGCAGGTCCCGCTGGGCCAAGGGCCGATCGGGACCGATCAGAAACCCCGGCAAAGGGGCATCCCCATTGAGGAATGACAGGTGGGTGCCGTTCCGCTGCAGCACCAGCAGGGACTCCGGCTGCCGGATCGCCGTGTAGGGCTCCAGCTGCTGGGAGACGGGCGGGGCGAACAGGTCGTGGCTGCCGGCGATCACCAGCAGGGGCACGGCCACCGCGGCCAGCGAGCTGGAGCTGAAGATCGGCGTGGTCACCGGGTTCACGGCCAGCGCCACCCGCACCCGGGGATCGCGGAAGTCCCGCCGTTCCAGCACCTGGCCCGGGGCCTGACACTGCCAGATCACCGCTGGATTGAGCACCACCCGTTGGGGGTCGGCAAGGGCGGTGCACTGCTGGCGCAGGTGGGTCCAATCCAGGGGGGCGCCGGCCAGGGCCACCACGGTGTAGCCCCCGAGCGACTGGCCCAACACCCCCACGGCATCGGTGTCCACCCGCTCGCCCCAGCGGCGCTTCACCTGGTCGATGAGTTCGCTGACGGTCTCGGGCTGGCCGGTCCAGGCGTTGGGATCGGGAATCGCCCCGGTGCCCTGGATCGCCGCCTTGATCGCGGCACCGCTGGTGTAGGGAAAGTCGAGGGCCGCCACCGCATAGCCATGGGAGGCCAGGTGCTCGCCCACGTAGAGCAGGGAGTTGAACTCGGTGTTCAGGCCGGGGGCCAGCACCACCAGGGGGAAGGGGCCCTGACCGTCAGGCAGCAGGGCCAGGGCCTCGATCGTGGCGCCGGCGCGGCTGACAAAGGTGAAGGGTTCGGCGTTGAAGCGGCCCGGGCCCGGCGCCGCCAGACCGGCCAGGCTGAACCCAGGGGCAGCCTGGCCGGCGCCGAGGGCCTCCAGGGCCGGGAAGAGCTGATTGTCGAGATTGAAGTCGTGGCTCAGCTGCCTGGCCAGCGAGAGCACCGCGCCGAGGTTCACCGCGAAGCTCGGCAGGGGATAGGCCTCCAGCACGTCGATCAATCCCACTCCAGCGTCGCCGGCCCGTGCCGCCGCCAGGATCAGGGCGGAAGACAGCGCAGGCCTGGCCACCGCCGGCGGCCGGTCGAGCACCTTCACCAGCTGCTGAAGGATGCGTTGCCCCAGGGCGGTGGAGAGGAAGTTGGCGACCATCACCGCCGTGACGGGTGCCCGCAGCTTGAGGGCCGTGCGCAGGCTGGCCAGCTGCTCGGGCTGCAGACGAGCGACCACCGGCCGCAGCTCGGAATCGACCTGGCCATCGCGAGCAAAGCGCGCCAGCGCCGCCACGGACACCGAGCGTTCCAGTTCCCCCAGCCGGGCCGTGACCCGCTGGGCGGCCAGCGACGGCAGTGCCGCCAGCACGAAGCTGGCCAGGGTGAGAGCCAGGGCCAGCGGCCTTGACCTGCAGCAACCCCCTCGGCCCATGGTGACGGCCCCACGCAGGCGTCACCCTAGGAAGGGTGCGGGATCGGACCGATGGTGGCGTCGCAGACGGAAGCAGGATCGGGCTGGGCGGCCCGGGCCTGGCTGGAGCTCGACCGCACCGGTCCCGACCGGCGCGTGCAACACCAGGGGGGGGCGAGCGCCCCGCTGAAGTGGCAGCGGGCCAGCCACCACGGCGACGGCTTCCTGGAGCTGCCGTTGCTGCACACCGCCGGCGGCCTGGTGGGGGGCGACCGGCTGGAGCTGGCGGTGCGCAGCCGCCACCAGGCCCGGGCCCTGCTCACCAGCGTGGCCGCCCAGAAGGTGTATGGATCGGTGGGGCGCTTCCGCAGCCAGCCCGGCGGGCGCTGGGCGCGCCAGCAGCTGCACTTTGACCTGGAGGGGGACAGCTGGCTGGAGTGGATGCCCCAGGAGCTGGTGCTGTACGCCGGTGCCCTGCTGGAGCAGCGGATCACGGTGCACCTGGCCGAGGGCGCCGGCTTTCTGGCCAGCGATGTGGTGCGCCTGGGCCGCAGCGCCGCCGGCGAAGATCTGGGCGAGGGCTGCTGGCGCTCGCGGCTGGAGATCTGCCGCCGGATCGGCAGCGGCAGGCGCTGGGAACTGGCCGATGCGGTAAGCCTGGGCAGGGAGACCATGGATGGGGAGCACGGCATGGCCGGCCAGCCGGTGTTCGGCAGCCTGGTGTGGATTGCGCCGCGCCAGCTGGAGGCCCCGGTTCGAGCAGCCGTGCTGGACCAGGCGCGCCGCGGCCGGGCAGACTTGGAAGGAACCATGGCCTGCGGCCTGCTGGAGTCAGGCCTGATCGCTCGCTACCGGGGACCCTCGAGCCAGGCTGCCCGCTTCTGGTTCACCCGGATCTGGGCCGCCGTGCGTCAGGCCGGCGGGCATCCCACCCCCCAGATCCCCCGGGTCTGGCCGTTCCAGGAACAACCGCTGAGGAGTTCGACCTGAACAAGCCGGGCGCCCCCATCCCTGCCACAGTTCCTGCATGCCTCGCGATTCATGCATCTCTCTCCCCAGGAAAAGGACAAGCTGCTGATCGTCACCGCCGCCCTGCTGGCGGAGCGGCGACTGAGCCGCGGCCTCAGGCTCAACCATCCCGAAGCCGTGGCCTGGCTGAGCTTCCAGGTGCTTGAGGGCGCCCGCGACGGCAAGAGCGTGGCGGCGCTGATGGCTGAGGGCAGCACCTGGCTCAGCCGCGACCAGGTGATGGAGGGAGTGCCCGAGCTGATCCCAGAGGTGCAGATCGAGGCGGTGTTCCCCGACGGCACCAAGCTCGTGACCCTGCACGACCCGATCCGCTGAGCCTGCCCAGCCCCCCGCTCCTCATCCACCGAGAGCTTCTCGCCATGCCCCCCCTGATTCCCGGCGAACTGCTGCCCGAGCCCGGCGAACTCGAGCTCAATGCCGGCCGGCCCGTCACCACCATCACCGTGGCCAACACGGGCGATCGGCCCGTGCAGGTGGGCTCCCACTTCCACTTCCATGAGGCCAACAGCGCCCTCCGGTTCGATCGCGACGCCGCCCGCGGCCAGCGACTCGACATCCCCGCCGGCACGGCGATCCGCTTCGAGCCCGGCGACAGCCGCGACGTGCAGCTGGTGCCCTTCGCCGGCGAGCGCCGCGTGTTCGGTTTCAACGGCCTGGTGAACGGCCCCCTCGATTAAGGCCCCAGCTCACTGCGACACCACCCCCTCCCATGCCCTACCGCATCTCCCGCCGCGCCTACGCCGAGACCTACGGCCCCACCACCGGCGACCGGCTGCGGCTGGCCGACACCGAGCTGATCCTGGAGGTGGAGCGCGACTTCACCGTCTATGGCGACGAGGTGAAGTTCGGCGGCGGCAAGGTGATCCGCGACGGCATGGGCCAGGCCCAGACCAGCCGCGCTGACGGCGCCGTGGACACGGTGATCACCAACGCCCTGATCCTCGATTGGTGGGGGATCGTGAAGGCTGACATCGGCCTGCGCGACGGCCGCATCTGCGCGATCGGCAAGGCGGGCAACCCCGACACCCAGGCGGGCGTGACGATCGTGGTGGGCCCCGGCACCGAGGCGATCGCCGGCGAGGGCCACATCGTCACCGCCGGCTCGATCGACACCCACGTGCACTTCATCTGCCCCCAGCAGATCGAAACCGCCCTGGCCAGTGGCGTCACCACCCTGCTCGGCGGCGGCACCGGCCCGGCCACCGGCACCAACGCCACCACCTGCACCCCCGGCGCCTTCCATCTCGGCCGCATGCTCCAGGCCGCCGAGGGGCTGCCGGTGAACCTGGGCTTCTACGGCAAGGGCAACGCCAGCACCCCCGAGGCGATCCAGGAGCAGGTGCGCGCCGGTGCCTGCGGCCTCAAGCTGCACGAAGACTGGGGCACCACCCCCGCGGCGATCGACTGCTGCCTCACGGTGGCCGACCAGCTCGATGTGCAGGTGTGCATCCACAGCGACACCCTCAACGAAGCGGGCTTCGTGGAGGACACGATCCGCGCCATCGGCGGCCGCACGATCCATACCTTCCACACCGAGGGGGCCGGCGGCGGCCACGCGCCGGACATCATCCGGATCTGCGGTGAGGCCAACGTGCTGCCCAGCAGCACCAACCCCACCCGCCCCTACACGGTGAACACCCTCGAGGAGCACCTCGACATGCTGATGGTGTGCCACCACCTCGATCCGAAGATCCCCGAGGACGTGGCCTTCGCCGAATCGCGCATCCGCCGCGAGACGATCGCGGCCGAGGACATCCTCCACGACCTGGGCGCCTTCTCGATCATCGCCAGCGACTCCCAGGCCATGGGCCGGGTGGGCGAGGTGATCACCCGCACCTTCCAGACCGCCCACAAGATGAAGGTGCAGCGCGGCCCCCTACCGGAAGATGCCGCTTCAGGTGGAGGGCGCAACGACAACACCCGCCTCAAGCGCTACATCGCCAAGACCACGATCAACCCGGCGATCGCCCACGGGCTCGACTCCCAGATCGGCTCGGTGGAAGTGGGCAAGCTGGCCGATCTGGTGCTGTGGAAGCCGGGATTCTTCGGCGTCAAGCCGGAGCTGGTGATCAAGGGTGGCTCGATCGTGTGGGCCCAGATGGGCGATGCCAACGCCTCGATTCCCACCCCCGGCCCGGTGCACGGCCGGCCGATGTTCGCCGCCTTCGGCTCAGCCCTGGCCCCCAGCTGCCTCACCTTCGTGAGCCAGGCCGCCCTTGATGCCGACCTCCCCCGCAAGCTGGGCCTGAGGCGACCCTGCGTGCCTGTGGTGAACACCCGCGGCGGCATCGGCAAGGCCGCCATGAAGAACAACATCGCCCTGCCGAAGGTGGACGTGGACCCCCAGACCTACGAGGTGTTCGCCGACGGCGAGCTGCTCACATGCGAACCGGCCACAGAGCTGCCGATGGCCCAACGCTACGTCCTGCTCTAGAGCAACTCGGGCAATTCCTTCAGCGGAACGGCAAATCCCACCCCCATGGTGGTGACCGGACCGGAGCGCACGTACCAGCGCAGGCGAGCCTCAACCAGGCCCCGGGACTGCAGGACCTCGGGCAAGCGGTGGGCGCTGAAATCCAGGGTGACGGGCTGGCCGATCCGAAGCTCCTGGTTCTGGGTGATCAGCAGGCAGACACCGCCGAGGCTGATGTCGAGGATGTCCGCACTGAAACAGCCCGCCGCTGGCAGCATCACCTTGAGCGGACGGCAAGGGGGGGCCTGCTCCCGGGGGTGCCGGCGGATGTCGCGCTCACCCCCGGCGAGGCTGGTGGCCACCTCAAAGAGAGGTGGCGGGGGTAAGGGCGGAGGGTGGGGTGCACGATCCGGGCCACCGGGTCTGGGCCCTGGATCAGAACCTGCTGGTGCCATGGATTCAGCCGAGCGATGCGGCAACAGCCAATCGGGTGCGGGCAAGCACCAGAGAGACCGCACTGCGACAAACGTAAAGCGTTCAGGCTGCCGGGGCCACGATCTCCAGCAGGCAATGGCTGGTTTCGTAGCAACCCATACCTGGAGGGCCGCTGCGCTTCCGGATGATTCGCCAGCCGCTCCAGCAGGCCAGAGGCATGTTCACGGACTACACCCCCAACCGCGGCTACGACGAGTACTTCAGCGCCAACGACCAGCCGCGCCTGGCCCTGCGCCCCCTGCTCTCGTCCCTGGGGCGGCTGGGGCTGGACGAACTGAACCGCAACCATGCCGCCGCCGGCGTGCTGCTGAAACGGCTTGGGGCCACCTTCCGCCTCAACGGTTCGGACCAGCGGGGGGTGGAGCGGATCCTGCCCTTCGACCCCCTGCCCCGGCTGATCAGCACCAGCGACTGGCTGCGGCTGGAGCGGGGGCTGATCCAGCGGCTGGAGGCGATCGACCAGTTCCTGGCCGACGTGTACGGCGACCAGCGGATCCTCAACGACAAGGTGATTCCCCGGGCCGATGTGGAGAGCTCCCAGGGCTGGCGACCCCAGATGCAGGGCTTCAAACCACCCCTCGACCGCTGGTGTCACATCTCCGGCCTCGATCTGGTGCGGGACGGCCAGGGCACCTGGCGGGTGTTGGAGGACAACCTGCGCTGCCCCTCCGGCGTGGCCTACTTCCTTGAGAACCGGCGGGTGATGAAGCGCATGTTCCCCAGCTTGTTCATGGGGCGCACGGTGCAACCGATCGACGACTACCCCTCCCATCTGCTGCAGACCCTGCGGGAGCTGGCGCCCTGGACGGAGACCCCCAAGGTGGTGCTGCTCACCCCCGGCGTGTACAACAGCGCCTACTTCGAGCACAGCTACCTGGCCCAGCAGATGGGCATCCAACTGGTGGAGGGCCGCGACCTGGTGTGCCAGGACGAGCGGGTGTGGATGCGCAGCACCGCCGGCCTTGAGCAGGTGGATGTGATCTACCGGCGCATCGACGACGACTTCCTCGACCCGGAGGTGTTCCGCAGCGACTCGATGCTGGGGGTGCCAGGCCTGATGCGGGCGTACAGCGCAGGCCGGGTAGCCATCGCCAATGCCCCCGGCACCGGTGTGGCCGACGACAAGCTGATCTATGCCTATGTGCCGGAGATGATCCGCTATTACCTGGGCGAGGAGCCGATCATTGAGAACGTGCCCACCTACATCTGCTCCAGACCGGACGACCAGGCCTATGTGCTGGCCCATCTCGGGGACCTGGTTGTGAAAGCGGTGGCCGAAGCGGGCGGCTACGGCATGTTGATCGGCCCCCATGCCAGCCCGGAGGAGATCAGCGACTTTGCCGGGAAGATTCAGGCCAATCCCCGCAATTACATCGCCCAGCCCACACTTGAGCTATCCACCGTGCCCTCCCTGAGTGAAGGCGAACTGTTCCCCTGCCACGTGGACCTGCGCCCCTATGTGCTGCGGGGGCAGGGGGCGTGGGTGAGCCCCGGCGGCCTCACCCGCGTGGCCCTGCGCCGGGGCTCCCTGGTGGTGAACTCCTCCCAGGGCGGCGGCTGCAAGGACACCTGGATCGTGTCCGAAAACCAGGAGGCCCTGCCATGCTGAGCCGCGTTGCCGATTCGCTCTACTGGATCAATCGCTACGTGGAGCGCGCCGAGAACATCTCCCGCTTCGTGGAGGTGAGCGAGGCCATGGCCCTCGACTGCCCCCCCGGCAGTGCCGAGCCCTGGCTGCCCCTGATCGATGCCAGCGGCGACCGCGAACTGTTCGACTCGCTCTACCCCCAGGGTTCGCCCGACGATGTGGTGGAGTTTCTGGTACGGGCCGAGGCCAACCCCAGCAGCATCTTCAACTGCCTGAGCATCGCCCGCGAGAACGCACGCCAGATCCGCGAGGTGATCACCACCGAGATGTGGGAACACCTCAACGACATCTACTGGACACTCGTTGAGGACGAGACCTTCTGGAAGCAGCCACCCCAGGAGCTGCTGCGCGACATCCGCCGCACCTGCCAGCTGTTCTATGGCATCACCGACGCCACCCTCAGCCGCGATCTGTCCTGGCAATTCAGCCGTCTCGGGCGCCTGCTGGAGCGGGCCGACAAGACCACCCGCATCCTTGATGTGAAGTATTTCCTGCTGCTGCCCTCCCCCGACGAGGTAGGCGGCGTGCTGGACGAACTGCAATGGATCTCCCTGTTGCGCAGTGCCGGGGCCTATCAGATGTTCCGCCAGTCCCGCCAGCAGGCGATCGAACCGAAGGCGGTGGCCTCATTCCTGCTGCTGGATCCGATCTTTCCCCGCTCTGTGCGCTACTGCCTGGGTCGAATTCAGGAGACCCTGCGCATCGTGAGCGGCAGCTCTTTGCCGGGCACCCCCGATGCCCTGGAGTGTCTCAGCGGCCTCACGCTGGCCCGCTGGAGTTACACCCGCATCGAGGACCTGATCGCCGGCGGACTGCATGAGGCGATCGATGCCCTGCAGAGCGATCTCAACAGCATGCATGAACTGATTGAGCAGCGCTTCTTCACCGCCGCCACCCACAACCCCACCAACGCCGATCCGGCATGCGTGCTCGCGTAATCCACACCTTCGACTACACCTACGACGCCCCGGTGCTGCTCGGTCCCCATCGTTTTGGGCTCAAGCCCCGCGGCCACGGTTTCCAGCAACTGCTCGATTTCCGCCTGGAGATCAGCCCCGAACCCAGCCGGCTCTTCCCGCTGGTGGCCGCCAGTGGCGATGAGATCCTGCGGGCCCGCTTCCAGGGCAGCACCGAGCACTTCCAGGTGCGGTCCGTGAGCGAGGTGGACACCATGCCGGCCCCGTTGCTGCAGGTCTGCCTGGAGGAGATCGAGCCGCAGCTGCCCTACACGGTGGGCCACCTCAACGGCGACCTGATGGGTTCGCTGGAGGGCTGGCTGCCCAATGGCCAGCACGACCCAGCAGCCGTGGACCTGGCCCAGGAGGCCCTGATGGGCAGCGACCAGCGGGCGCTGATGTTCCTGCAGCAGCTGGTGGAAATCATTCAGGATCGGGTGAAGTACACCCAGCGCCATGTCGGTCCGGCCTGGCCGGCGGGCCGCACCCTCAAGGAGCGGGTGGGCTCCTGCCGCGACCTGGCGATGCTGATGGTGGAATCCTGCCGCTGCGTGGGGCTGCCGGCCCGCTTCGTGAGCGGCTACCACCTCGTGGAACCGAAACCCAAGCGCTACGACCTGCACGCCTGGGCTGAGGTGTACCTGCCCGGTGCCGGCTGGCGGGGCTTCGATCCCAGCGGCATCGGCGTGATCGACGACCGCTACATCACCCTGGCCACCTCCTCCAAGCCGGAGCTCACCGCGGCGATCACCGGCAGCTTCTCCGGCCCCCCCGGCGTGAGCAGCGAGTTCAGCTGGGCGATCGAGGCGGAGCTGCTGGATGGCAGCCCCCCAGGGGCGGCCGTGGTGCCGTCAGACCCCACCGACCTGCCAGTAGCCAAACGAAGCTGATCCACGCCGGGCCGCCCCTTGGCCTTCCGTTTCCAGGTTCACCACCTGGCCCCGGCCCCTGTCCTTGGCCACATACAGTGCCGCATCGGCAGCCCCCATCAGCTCGCTGAGGCCGTAGCCGGCCGGACCCGCCGTGGATGCCACCCCCACCGACAGGTTCACCAGCACCTGCTGGCCGTCCCCGGTGGCGATCGCGGTGGCGTTGATCCTTTCGCGCGTGCGCTCCAGCATCAGGGTGGCCCCATCCCCCGGCAGCTGCACGAGGATGGCAAACTCGTCGCCGCCGAGGCGGCCCACCAGGTCGCTGCCCCGCACGGCCGCCCGCAACAGTTCGGAGACCTGGCGAATCACCTGGTCGCCAGCGTCGTGCCCGTGGGTGTCGTTGATCTGCTTGAAGAAATCCACATCGATCAGGGCCATGGCCATCGGCTGCTCCGTCTGGCGGGCACGGCTGAGCAGCTCTTCAACGGCCTCGCTGAAGGCGCGGCGGTTGTAGATGCCCGAGAGGGCATCGATCTGGGCCAGCTGCAGCAACTCGGGGATCAGCACCCGGCGCAGCTGGAACATCAGGCCCACGCAACCGGCGCTCAAGGGCAGCAGGCCGGCCAGAAACACCTTCAGCACAAAGGTCAGGGCCTCCGTGCGGGCCGCCTGCACATCGGTGATCGTGATCAGGCTGGCCCGTTCGCCGTAGCGGCCGCCGCCCTCAAGGGCCAGGGGGTACTGGCGGATCGTCATCAGCACGTCTCCACCGATCCACGAAAGCGGCCCCTGAAACACCACCTCGTCGCGGGTGAGGCAGGCGATCAGGGTGGAGGTGGAGGGGCACTCGGCGAACAGCTCCCGCAGGTGCCGCTGGTGGGGCAGCTGCAGCACATGGGGCAGGGGCAGCCCCACCAGGGCGACATTGGAGGCGGCCAGAAAGGCCGTGGTGGGCCGGGGCAGGGGGCCATCCGGCGGGATGCGCCCGGCAGTCCTGAGCAAGGCGCCCATGCCGCCGATCGCCCGAGCCACCGGCCCGTCAGCCGCCAGCAGGCGTCGCTGCTGGCCTGGTTCGGGATACCGCAGCCCCAGTTCCGACTGCTGGAATTCCCCGGGGCTGATCTGCTGGCGCTGGGCCATCAGGCCCACGGCCTCGGTGCGGTGGCGGCGGGCATAGGCCTGGGCCGCCCACCAGGTGCGCACCAGGGCCTGGATGTCGGATCGGCGGGTGCGCGCCGTCTCCGGCGCCACGGCCAGCACATCCACCACTTCGCCGGGCATGCGACGGCTACTGAACAGCTCGTGGAAGCGATCGTCCTGGCGGAGGGACAGGTCGTAGGGGGGATAGGTGACGACCGCATCGATCTCGCCGGCCCGCAGCAACTCGATGAGTGCCACCGGCCCCTCGAAGCGCAACTGCAGATCATCGATCGCCACGGGCTGGCCCTCCAGGCTGCGCAGCAACAGGTATTCGGCCAGCACCGTGCGCTCCAGACCCACCCGTTGGCCGGCCAGGGCGGCGGGCCTGGCGAGACCCACCCGGGCCAGCAGCCGGTCGGCCCCCACCGATTCATCCAGCACGAGCACCAGCTGCGGACAGCGGGCCGGCGCCTCCTGGCAGACGGCAATGGCCTCGGGCAGGGTGGTGGCCATCACGTCCACATCGCCGTTCACGAACCCAAGGCGCTGATCCGCCAGCGAACTCGACTGCGTCACGCGCAGATCGATGCCGAAGGGTTTGCCGAGCTGCTTCTGCTCGGCCAGATAGAGATATTCGTTGGCGGGCCAGCTGGTGATCGACACGGACAGCTGCCGCCCCTGGCGCCACTGCAGCCAGAGAGCCGACCCCCCGATCGCCGCCAGCGTCATGGTGCGCACCTCCACGTCGTCGAGGGAGAGCCCTGCCTGCTCCAGGGCCCGGCTGAGCACGTAGGGCCCGAGGGTGGAGAGGGTGAGACCCACCCGGCGGCCGCGCAGCTCAGCCAGGGAGCCGATACCGGGCCGGGCCGCCACCTGATCGCCCCCCGGGACTCATCAAGCACGAGCACCACCACCGGACAGCGGTCCGGCGCCCGCGAGCAGATGTCCACCGCCTCCACCGTGGTGAGCTGGGCCAGCTGCAACTCCCCCCGCAGGAAGGCATGCACGATCGCCTGGGGATCGGGGAACTCAGCTGTGCGCAGCCTGAGGCCTTCGGCGGCAGCCAGATCGTTCAGTTCGGCCAGGTAGAAGTATTCGTATCCGGGCCAGTTGGAAACGGGCAGGATGAGCTCGGGAGCCGCCCGGCTGCAGGCGCCGCCCAGCACACCGGCCAGCAGCAGTCCCAGGGCGATCGGGAGGCTGCCCGGCGGCGGCGGCGGCGCCATGCATGGAGAGGTGGACAAACGGCCACGGCTGGCCCGAGCCCCCAACACCACGACCGCGGTTTCAAGACGAACCTCAACCGTAGATAGCGCCATTGACCGGCACCCCTAACTTTCATGGCGTGACACGAATGGCCCGGAACCGACCTGCCCCATGCCCCCTTCCAGTCAGGTCTGGCCAGCAGCCGTTCCAGCCGAGCCGGAGATAGCCCCCGCACGGGGTGGCACCCTGGCCGTTCTGGCCCTGCTGAGCGGGCTGGCGGTGCTGCTGAATGCCCTGCCCATCCCGCTGTTCTACGGGGTCCACGTGCTCCTGGGCTCGGTGCCGGCGATCTACGCCCTGTTGCTCTGGCCCCGCTGGTGGGGGGTGGGGATCGGCCTGTTCGCCAGCCTGCGGACCTGGCCCCTCTGGGAGCATCCCTGGGCGGTGGTGATCTTCACCCTTGAACTGCTGTGGCTGTGGCTGTGGCTGCGCCGCCCCCAGGCCAACGGAGATGCCCGCAACAACGGCCAGGTGATGCTGCTGGCCATCGGCTACTGGCTGCTGGTCGGCGCCCCCCTGGTGTTCCTGTTCTACGGCCTGGTGATGCGGATCGACCCGGCCAACGTGCTGGTGGTGGCCGTGAAGCAGGGCTTCAACGGCGTGCTTAACACCGAGCTCGCCTTCACCGCCCTGGTGATCACCCGCGCCCTCCAGGCCCGGCGCAACCGCGGGCCGGGCCTGTCGCTGCGGGGGGCGATCATCACCCTCGTGCTGCTCGCGCTCACCCTGCCAACCCTCCTGGTGAGCATCACGGCCGGCCGGCAGCTGCAGCGGGCCGTGGAGGAGGGGGTGCTGGACGGCCTGAAGACCATCAGCCTGGCGGTGTCACGGGTGGGACCGGGCCAGCAGACCAACCAGCTGCTGATCGACCAGCTCGGCGGCGATCTGGCCTACCGGCGCATCGCCGTTGACGGCAGTGAAGACAGCTCAGCGGCCGCCCTGTTCGACCGTCTCGACAGCCAGTTCAGCGACAGCGGCCGCAGCCAGGTGGAGAACCGGGAGCTGGCCCTGCTCATCCCACGGGGACAGGGCCAAGCCCTGCACAAGTGGGTGAACGGCTACTGGAGCTACAGCGACCAGTACAACCGCCCCGCCGGCACCGAGCTGGTGCAGGTGGTGGCACCGGCCCGCCCAGCGGTGAGGCGCCTGCAGGAACAGAGCAGCCAGCTGCTGGCAGTGACCCTGGCCGTGGTGGTGGGAGGAGCCTTGCTCAGCAGTTCCGTGGGCCGGCGGTTTGAGCGGGAGTTCGCCCTGGTGCTCGATCCCCGGCGGGGGGATGGCGGGGGACCTTCGGATCCGGCCCAGCCCCAGGTCGGCTCGCAGGTGGCCCCGTTACGGCTCCCGGCCGTGAGCGAATTGCGCACCCTGGCCCGGCAGATCAATCAGCGGATCCTGGAGGCCAACCAGCTGTCGAGGGCGCTCCAGGTGAGCAACACCGATCTGCAGCGCACCCAGCTGGAGCTGGAGCACCTGCTCACCACCGATCCACTCACCGGCTGCGGCAACCGCAAGGCCCTGGACCAACGCCTCCAGGAGGAATGGCATCGGGCCCGGCGCAGTGGCGAACCGCTCTCCTGCCTGTGCATTGCCCTCGACGGCGTGGACCTGGCCAGCAGCGAGTTCGGTGCCGCGGCCGGGGAGGCGCTGCAGAAGGCTGCGGCCCTGGCCCTGCGGGAGCGGCTGCGCATCACCGACCATCTCTTCCGCCAGTCCCACCGCCAGTTCGTGGTGATTGCCACGGGCTGCAATGCCAGCGATGCCCAGCATCTGGGCCGCAGGCTGATGGAGCTGTGGCTGGACCCACCTGCAACATCTGGCAGCGGGACGATCCGGAACTGCGGGCCTTGCCACGGCTGGGGGTCGCCAGCCTGGACATCCATCAGGATTCAGCCGAGAGCCTGCTGGAGCGGGCCGAAGAGTGCCTGACGGCCACCAGGCCCGCCAGTCAGGCCTTCACCGCTTCGGGGCTCACCAGTTCAGGCCATGCAGCTTCGGCAGTGGAGCTGTCTTGAAGGTGACGGCGAACAGCCGGGGAATGCGGCGGCTGTTGTACACCCGGAACTCCCGCACCACGCTCGCCCCCTCCTCGCGAACGGCCTGGTTCAGCACCACCGAACCATCGGGATCGGACACGGAACGGTGAAAGGTGCCCGGCGGAATGCGCAGGATGTCGCCACCCGCCTCAAGACGCACAATGTGATACGGATAATTCCAGCCGAAGTTCACCAGATAAAACGTGCGGCCTCCATGCAGGGCCAGCAGATTGTCCTCCTGGTGAGGATGAAGATAGAACTGCCAGGCACCGGTCTTCTCCTCATCCGGCGGACTCACGGCCGGCCCGGAATGGATCACCAGGTCGCGGGCATTCGAATCGGCAACCGTGATGTCGAAGAAGCGCACGGCAGGCGTATCCCGGAACTTCTCGTAGGGGATCAGCTCAAACATCGGCGCCGGCTTCGGCATGAAGGCAGTCATCGGCCTGGGGGGGTGTGGGGCGGGAGCGATGGTGCAGTGAACCGAACCAGCACACCCGGCAACCGTGGCAACCACTACCGAAGTCCGCCGAACACTGGTCAGTTTCGAGAGTGACCCGAATCGCCAGACGCAGGGCTCAGAACGGGATCGGCATCTCCACCGCCGCCGGCGCCGGGCTGCAGGCCTCCACCCGTTGGGCCACCACCTGGCCCACCAGCACGATCGAGGGCGAGGCGAAGCCCTGCGCAGCGGCGCGGTCGGCCAGTTCCGCCAGAGGACTGAGCAGCAGGCGCTGACCCTCCACCGTGCCCTGCTGGATCACCGCCGCCGGCGTGTCGGCTGCCAGACCGCCGGCCAGCAGTTCCTCGGCGATGCGGCGCAGGTTGTGCAGGCCCATGTAGATCACCAGGCCGTCGCTGCTGCGGGCCAGGCCGCGCCAGTCAACGCCGGGGCGCAACTTGTCGATCTCCTCATGGCCGGTCACGAAGGTGACGCTGGAGCCGGCCTTGCGGTGGGTGATGGGGATGCCGGCGTAGGCAGGGGCGGCGATGCCGGCGGTGACCCCGGGCACCACCTGAACGGGAATGCCCCGGGCCGCCAGGTGGGCGGCCTCCTCGCCGCCGCGGCCGAACAGGAAGGGATCGCCCCCCTTGAGGCGCACGATCAGGCGGCAGCGGCCGGCCAGCTCCACCAGCACGGCATTGGTGCTGGGCTGGGGCACCGAGTGGTGGCCGCGGCGCTTGCCCACGAAGTGGCGCTCGCAGCCCTCCGGCACCAGGTCGAGCAGGGCCTTGGGAACCAGGGAGTCGTACACCAGGGCATCGCACTGCTGCAGCAGGCGGTGGGCCTTGACCGTGAGCAGGTCGGGATCACCGGGGCCGGCCCCCACCAGGTACACCGTGCCCAGGGCTGGCGCTTGGCTGCTCACGGCAGGGCCTCGAGGGCGTCGAGCAGCACCGCCCGCAGCGCCGGCCGCTGCAGCAGGGGCACGCCGGTGGGGCCCGGCAGCCGTTCGGTGAGGCGGTTGGCCGCCAGCACCAGGGGCAGAGCTGGGACGGCGACGTTCAGGGGCGGATCCTCGGGATCAGCGGCACTGTATGCAGCAGCCAGAGCACGGCCGCCGCTCACCCGCTCCAGCCAGGCCAGGTAGCGCTCAGCCAGGGGGTGGGCGAGCGGGTGGTGCAGCAGCAGCGGCCGCCCCTGGCCCGGCCCACTGGCCTGCCGCAGCTGCTGGAGCTCCTGGCGCAGGGCCTGCTGCCAGCAGGGCCAGGCGCCGAGAAAGGGCAGGCGCCGCACGCGGGTGTGGCGGCGCCAGTGGGCGGCGATGGCGGGCAGGTCGTGGCGCACATGGCCCCCGGGCAACAGCAGCAGCGGCACCAGGGTGAGGGGCAGGCCCGCCAGCAGCAGGTCTTCGGCATCGGGGGGGGCGGCGGCGGTGAGGGCCTGCAGGCGCACCGGCGCATCGCGCCGCTGCTCGAGGTCCGCCGCCAGGCTCACCAGCTCGGGCGGCAGGACGCCGCCGCTGCGGCCGTGCACCACCAACAGCAGCGGTTGCACGGGCGTCGCCTCCAGGCGGCGCTGCAACCGCTGGGCCACGGCGGGATCAAGCACGCGGCGGCTGAGGGGCACCAGCTGGCGTCGACACCCGGGCAGGCGGGCCAGCAGGTCGACGGCCAGGGCCGCCAGCTGGGGATCAAGATCCTCTGCCAGCCGCCGCAGGCCATCGCCCAGGGCTGGCCTGGGCCAGGCCGGCAGCCCCACGGCCACCCCCTCCAGGGCGGCACGCCGCAGCGCCGCAGGCACGGCCGCTTGCACCCAGGCGTTCAGCAGGGGCCAGGCCCGGGGGTCGCGCTGGTGGCCCAGCAGAGGAAGCAGGCCAGCCAGCTGCGCTACCGGACGGGAGCCGGCCAGACGCTCGGGATCCCCCCGCAACTGCTCCAGCAACCATGCCGCCAGGGCAGGATTGCGCGCCATCCCCACCCGCGACGGCAACTGGGCATCCGGCTCGGCCTGGCCCACCCACCAGCGCAGCAGGCGCAGCGGCGACCCATCACCCCAGTGGCCGGCCAGGGCGCCGAGCAGATCGGCGTCGGGCTGGAGGGCGCCGCTCTCGATCGCCTGCAGCCAGGGCTCTTCATCGAGTTGGGGCAGCCGGCGCAGGCGCTGCAGAAAGGACCAGCGGCTGGACTCACCGCTGCCGGGGAGGTCGGCGGGACAGGGCTGGGCGTCGTCGGCCTGGGGGATCACGCCTCGGGGACGGCAGGGGAAGGGGGGCGCGGCAGGGCGCTGGCAGAGGACAGCCAACAGCCCAAAAACGCTAGGAGACGGCAACACTGGGCGACGGGCCAGCGGCAGGATCGCGGCGGCGGGCGCCGAAGCGCTCCACCAGCAGCTGCTCCAGCACATCCGCCAGGTCACTGAGGGGCACGCCCTTGCCGTGCAGCTCGGCCAGCTTCGGCCCGGCGTCCATGGCGCCACCGAGGAAGATCTTGGCGGCCTCCACCATCTGGCCGTCCTTGCGGGCCTTGGCTCCCATCAGGCCGATCTGGCCCATGTAGGGCTGGCCGCAGGCATTGGGGCAGCCCGTCCAGTGCATCCGGACGGCATGGGGCAACTCAACCCGTTGCTCCAGCTCCTCCAGCACCATCTGAGCCGTGCCCTTGGTGGGGATCAGGGCGAAGCTGCAGTAGGCGTTGCCCGTGCAGCTCACCGCCTCGGCCTGCAGGGGGGAAGGGTCGGGGCGGAAGCGCTGCAGCAGGGGCTCGGCCAGCAGGGCCTGGATGCGCGCTGCGGGCACATTCACAATCAGGGCGTTCTGGGCCTCGGTGAGCCGGAGCTCGCCGCTGCCATGGGTCCGGGCCAATCGTGCCAGTTCCGCCATCGCTGCGGCATCCAGGCGTCCCATCGGCACATGCAGGCCCACCCAGTGCAGACCGGCCTGCTTCTGGGGCTGGACCCCCAGGCCGTCGCGCGGTGCCCGGCTCACCAGATGGCTGCCGTCATGGGGAGCCGCGGTAGCGGGATCACCGGCATGGTGGGATTCCTGTTGGGCCGCCAGCTCGGCCACGAGCTCGGTCCAGCTGTCCAGCACCGCCTGGCGGTAGCCCTCCAGACCGAGCTGGTCGATCAGATACATCAGCCGACTCTTGTTGCGCTGCTGGCGGTTGCCGGCGCGCTCGAAGTGGCGCAGCACCGCCAGGGTGAAGCCGGACAACTGATCCGCCGGCAGCCACAGCCCCAGGGGGATCGCCAGTTCGTTGCGCTGGGCCGAGAAGAAGCCGCCCACCATCACCGTGAAGCCCAGCTCGCCGTTGTGGTGGGCGGGCAGGAAGGCCAGGTCGTTGTGCAGGAGGAAGCTGTCGGGGGCGCCGCCCACGGCCACGTTGAACTTGCGGGGCAGGTTGCGCGGGCCGGCCGGACCCAGCAGGGCCGCCTGGATGGCGTCCACCAGCGGCCGGGTGTCGATGATCTCCTCGGGGTCGATGCCGGCCAGAGGATTGCCAGTGATGTTGCGGGGGTTGTCATGGCCCGACTGGCGGCTGGTGAGCCCCACCCGCTCCAGCTGCGCCATCAATGGCGCCATGTCCTCCAGCAGCAGGCCCCGCAGCTGGAGGTTCTGGCGGGTGGTGATGTCGGCACTGCCGTGCTCGCCGCAGCGATCCACCACCTCGGCCAGCACCGCCAGCTGCTCGGCGCTGATCACGCCGTTGGGCAGGCGAAGCCGCACCATGAAGCGCCCCGGCGTCACAGGGCGGAAGAAGATCCCCAGCCACTTCAGCCGAATGGTGAGGGTGGCCTCATCGAGCGATTCCCAACCCTGGCGCCCCAGCTGCTCCAGGCGGGGGGCCAGGTCCAGGCCGCAGAGCTCGGCCTTGGCCTGCTCCACCTTGCTGAGGGCGGACGGGGGGGAAGCAACGGAAGCAGGGTTCATCGGCACAGGCCAGAGGCGCAAGCAGGACGTCGGAGGTCCCAGCCAGTGGTCGGGAAGAGCCCGGATCGGGACGGCTGGGATCCGAGCGAGCGCCGATGAGAGCTACGCCGCCGGAAGAGATACAGAGAAGTGGCGCCCATGGCAGCGGCGAACACTTCCGTGCTGGATGATCTCCTCTCAGGAGATCCTCAGATTGTGCGCCGAGGCGCCCGGTGTCCGTGTCTCAACCGCTACCAACCATCGCCCTGAGACGGGACCAGCAGCTGCAGGCCCTCGGCCCAGAGCGGGCCCGCTTCCGCGAGCTGATCGGCAAGGTGGGCAGTGGCGAGCACACCAGCACCGGCCTCAACCGCGAGGAGGCCCGCACCGCCATGGATCTGATGCTCCAGGGCCAGGTGAGCGAGGCCCAGCTCGGAGCCTTCCTGATCGCCCACCGCATCCGCCGGCCCCTGCCGATCGAACTGGCCGGCATGCTCGACAGCTATCGCCAGCACGGGCCCGTGCTGCGCACCCCCGGCAGACGGGCCCTGAGCTTCGGCGTGCCCTACGACGGCCGCAGCCGCACCGCACCGCTGCTGCCCCTGCTCGCCCTGGTGCTGGCCAGCACTGGCGTGCCCGTGGTGCTGCACGGCGGCGCGCCGATGCCGGTGAAGTACGGCGTCACCCTGGCAGAGCTGTTCGGCGCCCTGGGCATCGAGTGGTCCGGCCTGGCGCTGACGGACCTGCAGGAACGCCTCGATCACCACAACCTGGCCCTCAGCCACCAACCCGACCACTTCCCCGCCGCCGACCGCCTGCTGCCAGCCCGCGACGAGATCGGCAAGCGGCCGCCGGTGGCCAGCCTGGAGCTGCTCTGGACCCCCCATCGGGGCGACCACCTGCTGGTGAGTGGCTTTGTGCATCCGCCCACCGAGAAGCGCGCCTGGGAAGCCCTCAGCGCAGCCGGCGAGAGCGAGGTGCTCACCGTGAAGGGCCTGGAGGGCTCCACCGACCTGCCCTCCAGCCGCGCCGGCATCTGCGCACGCCTGCGGCAGGGTGAGGCCGAGCGCCTGCTGCTCCACCCGCGCGACCACGGGCTCCACGGCGAGGAAACAGCCTGGGACAACCTGGAGGTGTGGCAGGGGCAGGCCCTCGCCGCCCTGGCGGGTGAGGGACCGCTGGCCAAGCCCCTGCTCTGGAACCTGGGGGCCTACCTGTGGCTGGCCGATCAGATCGACACGCTGGCCGCCGCCCTTGACCAGGCCCGCGGCCTGCTGGCCGCCCGCAGTGGCGAGCGCCTGCGGCAAACATTGGCCAATCGGTAACAACCGCCACTCACAATCAACGGGGCGGCGTGGTGTCTTGGTTGGGTCCGGTCAGCTCGTGCGCCGGCAATTCGCCTGGCCGGTTCGGTGCGCTTCGTTGTGGAGCCCGACCGGAGTGCAAGTCGCCATCACTCCGGCACTGTCCACGCCGCTTCATCACGCAGCTCCGTATCGCCCATGTCCAATCTTTCGCGCCGCAAGTTCCTGCTCACCGCCGCCGGCTCCGCGGCGGGTGCCGTGTGGCTAGCCGCCTGTGGCGGCCCCAGCAAGAAGCCTGAGATTCAGGCCAGCTCGCCAGCCACCGGCGCTGACGCTCCCGAAGTGCCCGGCGCCACCCTGGGCTTCATCGCCCTCACCGACGCCTCACCCCTGATCATCGCCCTGGAGAAGGGCTTCTTCACCAAGCACGGCATGCCCGAGGTGAAGGTGGTGAAGCAGACCTCCTGGGCCGCCACCCGCGACAACCTGGAGCTGGGCAGTGCCGGCGGCGGCATCGATGGCGCCCACATCCTCACGCCGATGCCGCTACTGCTCACAGCGGGCACGATCACCAAGAGCAAACAGCCGCTGCCGATGTACATCCTGGCTCGGCTGAATACCCAGGGGCAGGGACTCTCGGTGTCCAAAGACTTTCCCGGCCTCACGATCGATAATGCCGAGGCCATGAAGAAGGCCTTGGCGGCCGCAGGCGCCAAGGGGCGCAAATTCAAAGCGGCCGTCACCTTCCCCGGCGGCACCCACGACCTGTGGGTGCGCTACTGGCTGTCGGCCAACGGCGTAGATCCCAACAAGGACGCCGACCTGGTGGTGGTGCCGCCGCCGCAGATGGTGGCCAACATGCAGACCGGCACCATGGACACCTTCTGCGTGGGTGAGCCCTGGAACCAGCGCCTGGTGAACAAGACGCTGGGCTACACCGCCGCCCAGACCGGTGAACTGTGGAACAAGCACCCCGAGAAGGCCTTCTCACTGCGGGCCGACTGGGTAGACGCCAACCCCAAGGCCGCCAAGGCCCTGCTGATGGCCGTGCAGGAGGCCCAGATCTGGTGTGACGATCCCGCCAATCTCGATGAGATGTGCGAAATCGTGGCCAAGGACAAGTACATCAAGGCCAGCGTCGACGACATCAAGCCCCGCCTGGCCGGCAACGTCGACTATGGCGACGGTCGCAATGTCAAGAACAGCCCCTACAAGATGCTGTTCTGGGCCAGCGACTCCTCCTTCCCCTTCAAGAGCCACGACGCCTGGTTCGTGACCGAAGATATGCGCTGGGGTTATCTGCCGGCCGACACCGACATCAATGCCCTGGTGAACAAGGTGAACCGCGCCGATCTCTGGAAGGAAGCCGCCATCGCTATCGGCCAGGAGAAGGCGATTCCCGCCAGCGATTCCCGCGGCAGTGAAACCTTTTTCGATGGGGTGGTCTTCGATCCGGAAAATCCCAAGGCCTATCTGGATGCGCTCAAGATCAAGGCCATGAAGTGATCCGGCACTGAGCTGATCTTCCCGTCTTTTTCTATCGATCCGTCGTGACTCCTGCTCTCACCTCGAGCCGGCGGCGGCGCCGGCTGCTGCCGGCCCTGCCGCAGGCTCTTCCCTACCTGCTCTGCATCGGCGCCTTCCTGCTGGTGTGGCAACTACTCTCGGCCGTGCTCGGCGTGGGCCGACTGCCTGGCCCGATCAACGTGATCGTTGACACCTGGGACCCCTACATCAGCCATCCCTTTTTCGATGATGGCGGCACCAGCAAGGGCCTGGGCTGGCAGATCCTGATCTCCCTGCAACGGGTGGCCGTGGGCTATGGCCTGGCCGCCGTGGTGGGCGTCGCTATTGGCGGTGCACTGGGGCTGAACCGCTTCGCCGGCAAGGGCTTTGACCCGGTGGTGCAGGTGCTGCGCACCGTGCCGCCGCTGGCCTGGTTTCCGATCTCGCTGATGGTGTTTCAGGACGCCAACACCTCGGCCATCTTCGTGATCTTCATCACGGCGATCTGGCCGATCATCATCAACACCGCCGTGGGCATCCAGGAGATCCCGCAGGACTACACCAACGTGGCCAGAGTGCTGCGGCTCAGCAAACGGGCCTACATCAGCAACATCGTGATCCCGGCCACGGTGCCCTATGTGTTCACCGGCCTGCGCATCGCCGTGGGCCTGGCCTGGCTGGCGATCGTGGCCGCCGAGATGCTCAAGGCCGATGGCGGCATCGGCTACTTCATCTGGGATGCCTATAACGCCGGCGGCGACTCCAGCTCCAGCCAGATCATCCTGGCGATTGTGTATGTGGGCGTGGTGGGCCTGCTGCTCGATCGGCTGGTGGCCTGGGTGGGCCGCAAGGTGAGCCGGGGGGCCGCCTGAGATGGCCACCCCAAATGGACTGCTCACGGTTGACGCCGTCACCCAGACGTTCAACCTCGACGACGGCGGCCTCTATGTGGCCCTGCAGGGGGTGACCCTGGACGTGCGCGCCGGCGAATTCATCACCCTGATCGGCCACTCCGGCTGCGGTAAGAGCACCCTGCTCAACCTGATGGCCGGGCTCAGCCAGGCCAGCGAGGGGGGGATCCTGATGAATGGCCGCCAGGTCACCGAACCGGGGCCCGACCGGATGGTGGTGTTCCAGAACTATTCGCTGCTGCCCTGGCTCACGGTGCGCCAGAACATCGCCCTGGCGGTGGACACCGTCTACCCCCAGCTGAGCGTCGGCGAGCGCCGGGAGATCGTGGAGCGCAACATCCAGCTGGTGAACCTCAGCGCCGCGGCCCAGAAGCTGCCGGCCGAGCTCTCCGGCGGCATGAAGCAGCGGGTGGCGATCGCCCGGGCCCTGGCGATCCGCCCCACCCTGCTGCTGCTGGATGAACCCTTTGGCGCCCTCGATGCCCTCACCCGCGGCAACCTGCAGCAGCAGCTGATGCAGATCTGCCAGGAGTCACAGCTCACCGCCGTGATGGTCACCCACGACGTGGACGAGGCCCTGCTGCTCTCCGACCGGGTGGTGTGCCTGAGCAACGGCCCCGCCGCCGGCATCGGCCGGATCGTGGAGGTGCCGATCCCCCGGCCCCGGGAGCGGCTCACGGTGATGGCCCACCCCGACTACTACCACCTGCGCGCCGAGCTGATCCATTTCCTCCAGGAGCAGCGCCGCCTCAAACAGCAAGCCGCCGCCAGCCACCGATGACCACCGCCCCAGCTGCCAGCCCCGCCAGCACCGGCCAAGCCTTCCTGGAGTTCCGGGATGTAGGCCAGGTGTTCCAGACGCGCCGCGGCCCCTTCGAGGCCCTGCGCGCCATCAACCTGCAGGTGCGGCAGGGGGAGTTCCTCTGCGTGATCGGCCACTCCGGCTGCGGCAAGAGCACCCTGCTGAACATGGTGTCGGGCTTCCTGCAGCCCAGCAGTGGCGCCGTGACGCTGGGCGGCAGCCCGGTCGGCCCCCCCGGCCCCGACCGGATGGTGGTGTTCCAGAACTACTCGCTGCTGCCCTGGAAAACGGTGTGGCAGAACGTGGAGATGGCGGTGAAGGCCGCCCGGCCCGAACTGGCCGCCGCCAGCCGCCGCGAGGTGGTGGCCCACCACCTGGAGATGGTGGGGCTGATGGAGGCCCGCAGCAAGCGGCCCGGCCAGCTCTCCGGCGGCATGCGCCAGCGGGTGGCGATCGCCCGCGCCCTGGCCGTGAGCCCGGCGGTGCTGGTGCTCGATGAGCCCTTCGGCGCCCTCGATGCGATCACCAGGGAGGAGCTGCAGGAGGAACTGCTGGCGATCTGGCGAGAGCAGAAGCCCACGGTGCTGATGATCACCCACGACATCGACGAGGCCCTGTTCCTGGCCGATCGGGTGGTGATGATGACCAACGGCCCCTCGGCCACGATCGGCGAGATCCTGGAGGTACCGTTCGCGCGGCCCCGCAACTACGAGGCCATCCAGGACGATCCCCGCTACGGCCAGCTGCGCAACCACGCCCTCGACTTCCTCTTCCGCCGCTTCGCCCACGACGTGGACTGAGGCGTGAGGAGGATGCAGCGATCCCTACTTAGCTTTATGGGTCCGCAACCCAGGACGTGCGATACCCATCCTCGGTCCGATCAGCGCCACGGAAGCGCACTTCCGGCAGCGCAACGAGCAGCGCCAGAGCAACCTCAGCGCGATCCAGCGCCGCGAGATCCTGACGATCGCCGCCAATACCCCCGAGCTGGTGCGCCAGCGGATGCGGCGGCTGCATACCGACCCCGATTTCGTGCTCAGCCTCAAGCACAACGGTGTGGCCGTTGAACCCCAGGGTCCGGGGCGCTGCCCGCAGTAGTTCCCCCGCGCCCTGGAGCGGGTGCTGGCCACCAACGACCTGATGGAGATGCGCCTCTTCGAGCAGGGATTGCGGGTGACCCGGGCGGTGGGGCGGATCCACATCCGTGACAGTGGCAGCGACGGGCAGCTCGACTATGCCCTGGTGGCAGTGGCACCCGAGCCCGGGTTGGCCGCCTACGGCTGGCTGCCGCTGATCGAGGACCCGGGCAAGCTGCTGGTGAGGGAGGCGGTGACCATCATCCAGCACCCCAATGGCGAGCCCAAGCAGCTGGCCGTCCGCAACAACCAGGTGGTGGACGAACTGGAGCTGTTCATCCCTTACCAGACGGACACCGACGCGGGCTCCTCCGGTTCGCCAGTGTTCAACGACCAGTGGGAGGTGGTGGCGCTGCGCCACTCCGGCGTGCCCAAGCGCAACCCGGCAAACGAGCTGCTAACCACCGACGGACGGGTGTGGCAGGAGTGGATGGGCGAGCAGCGCATCGCCTGGCTGGCCAACGAGGGGGTGCGGGTGAGCAGGCTGGTGCGCCACATCCGCGCCCAGGCGCTGCCCGCCACAGCGGAACCGCTGCGGCAGGAACTGCTGCGGGCCACACCGCCGCCGCTGCCGTGGGCCTGACTGCGGCAGCGGGTACGGCCACCTGGACGATCCCACTGCAGCTGAACCTGAGCGTGTCGCTCGGCGGCACGGTGGGCACGGTGGCGGGCGTTACGGGCACTTCCTCTGCCCCTGCCCCTGCCTCTCACCCCGCCCCGGGAGCTGCAGGCCCAGCTGCGTTCCGCCTGGAGGCGCTGGAGCGCAGCGATATCAACTGGCAGGCGGCCCAGGGCTTCCAGGCCAGCACCGTCAGCCTGGTGCTGGTGAGCTTCTGCGGCACCGAGAGCACCGCCGACGGGCTGAGCAACCTGAGGCGGCAGTCCCAGGCGGTGGCGGGGCTGGGGCGGGTGCACGCCGGCTTCTGGGGGTAGTTCAGCGCCCTGCGCGAGCAGCTGGAGGAGCTGCTGCAGGCGCGTCTCAACCTGCGATCCTGGTGACGGGCTACAGCCTCGGCGGCGCGATCGCGCAGCTGGCGGCCGCCACCTGGGCAGCGGAGCGCCCGCTGCGGGTGGTGTACACCTTCGGCCAGCCGGCGGTGGCCCAGCCGGCAGCGGCCACCACCATCGGCCCACTCCTGACGGGGCGCCACCATCGCCTGGTGAACGACGCCGACATCGTGGCGCGGGTGCCACCGGGCTACCGCCACAGCGGCCGTCTGCTGCAGTTCGATGTCCAGGGCCGCGTGCGGGAGACGCAGGAAGCCACCAGTGCAAGGGAGGCCGTCGTCAGCGGCCCCGCCACGACGATGCTCAACGGGGAAGACTTCCAGGCCCTGCAGCAGCGCATGAGTGCCGCGGGGGCCGGGTCCGCCAGGGAGGGCGGAACCGTCCTGATCAGCGACCACAGCATCGATCAAGACCGGCTGCAGATCGGCCGGCAACTGGGGCGACATCCTGGCGGTTAGGAGTTGGGGCTGAGGGTTGGCGGCTAAGGGGTGGCGGCAGTGGGTTGGCGGCTAAGGGGTGGCGGCAGTGGGTTCAGCCGATCCAGGCTTGGGTCCCGCGCCACAAAACCAGAACACGAAGAGCAACGATTAATTGATCCTTAATGCAACCCTGGCAGGTTGTGTTGATCACACGAGGAAGAAGTCCATGCCTGGCTACAATGAGGCGTTCCTGGAAGGCGTGGTTCTGCCGATTCCCCGCTTCCGCACAGGGTTGGCCGCTGAGCTGTTCAGTGAGGGCAGAACATTTGCCTATCCAAACTACTCGGTGGTGATGAATGGCAACCCAGACAAGCGCTCGCCAACTGTGGTTTGCCTGAATATTGATCAGAACCAGCTGCAAACCACCCAACGCAGGGATCGCTGGCGCCTCGACCCACGCATCGGCGCCGCCAATCAGCTGGACAACGATTACTACGCAAACAACCCCTGGGACCGGGGCCACATGGCACGCAGGGCGTCAGCCGCGTGGGGCAGCACGCTGCGGGATGCGCAACTGGCCTCAGACGAAACCTTCTACTATTCCAACAGCACGCTCCAGCACGAGAATCTCAATCAGGATGAATGGCTGAGCCTGGAGGAATGGGTTCATCAACTCGACCTGGATAAAGACGGACGGATCACATCCATGATTGGCCCGATCTATGCCGATTTTGATCGCAGCATTCGCCCACCGGGTCGGCCAATCGCCATTGTACCGGCGGGCTTTTTCAAGGTTGTTTCCTTCATCAGCAAACAAACCGACAAGCTCGATGTGCGGGCGTTCATCATCTACCAGGATGCCGAGGCATTGGCCGACAAAATGGGCCGCACGCGCTACGACAATCAAACCTATCAGGTGACCACAACCGAAATTGAAACGCTCACGGGCTTGATCTTCGACGATCAGATCTACAGCGCAAACCCTCTCTACTTCTCAGCTGCCAACGCAAAGCCAGAGGAGAATGTGAGGATCTTTCCAGAGGAGATTGAGGTTGCCAGGCCTGAGGATCTGGTCGCCTCAGGCGACAGCCGCCAGACGATTCTAGATGAGGTTGTGGATGTGTTCATCGCGGCTGCCATGCCCGATCCAACAGGTGCTGATGCCGGACAGGAGTGGGTGTCGCTGATCAATCTGGGCAGTGAAGCCATCGATCTGCAGGGCTGGAAGCTCGCTGATCAGTTCGACAGGCGCACGGCCCTCGAGGCGATCGCCGCAGCCGGCACCTCCCTGCTGCTGGGCCCCGGCGAATCGCTGGTGCTGAAGGGACTGGAACCGCTGCGCCTGGCCAACAGGGGCGGCGTGATCAAGCTCTTCAATGAGAGCAACGAACGCATTGATTGGGTAAATTACACCGAACCCATGGTGACTGCCGGCAAGCCTGTGCTCTTCCTCACACCCCGAAATACGCTCACTGAGATTGAGCCGGCAGAAGGAGCGACTTGATTACCCAGCTCGCTCCGCAGCAGCAACCTTGGGGCCATAGAGTGGTACACAAATACCAGTTCAGCCATGGCCCGCAGCACGATCC
>Ga0208594_1000103_pt1 | contig 28295 bp, 28 predicted proteins | sample LakMenEpi14Sep10_FD_150699 | JGI IMG/M metagenome (GOLD analysis project Ga0208594, IMG submission 150699) | Freshwater microbial communities from Lake Mendota, WI - 14SEP2010 deep hole epilimnion (SPAdes) | ecosystem: Environmental > Aquatic > Freshwater > Lake > Epilimnion/Euphotic zone ...
CAGCATCGCTTCAAGCGCCGCCAAGAAGCCACGCTCCGTAGGGATGCCTGTCGGCACTGCCCCGCTCGTGCGAACGTTGCCGTTCACGAGGGCGATCTCTGCTCGGGGTCGGCAACCAACGAAACTGAATCGAGCCCAGCGCTCGCCATGTTCAACCGATTCGAGCAAGAAGCCCGGCTGGTCACCAACGAGCGCCAAGAATGCTCCAACTGGCGTGTGCTGGTCGGCAATGACTTCGCACCACACCGGCACGAGACCGTAGGCGGCGGCTTGTGCGCGGAACTCGTCGCGAGTCGGCGAGATGCGCACGTCAGCCGTTAGAGATAGAGACCGGTGCTCGCCTCGATGCGCGACGCCGCAACGGCGTGCAGATCGCGCTCGCGCAACATGATGTAGTCACTGCCGCCAACTTCGACCTCGTAACGGTCATCGGGGCTGAAGAGCACTCGATCGCCCACTTCGGCCGCACGCACACTCTGACCAAGCGCAACAACCTCCGCCCAGACGAGTCGCTTGGCAACTTGCGCAGTTGCTGGAATGAGAATGCCACCCGATGACCGACGCTCGCCGTCCGCTGACGGAATATGCACGAGCAAGCGATCATTCAACATTTTGATCGGCAATTTTTCTTGGTCGGACATCTGCGTCAGGCTACCGACAGCACAGCTAACGAAGCACCAAATCGGTGCGTTCTCAGCGTGCGGGCCGCACGCTCACACCGCGTGACGCCATCGCCGCCTTCGCTTGCGCGACGCTGAACTCACCGAAGTGGAAGATTGATGCCGCCAACACTGCGTCGGCCCCACCGATGAGTACACCGTCTGCCAGGTGGTCGAGCGAACCGACTCCGCCACTGGCAATGACGGGCACGGAAACTGCACTTGTTACTGCACGAGTGAGTTCGAGGTCGAACCCCTCGCGAGTGCCATCGCGGTCCATCGACGTCAGCAAGATTTCTCCGGCCCCGAGCTCCGCCGCGCGAACTGCCCACTCGACGACGTCGATGCCAGTGGGTGTGCGGCCGCCGTGCAAATACACCTCGAAGCCGGTGGTTTGGTGACGTGATTTCGTGCCGGTGCCAGACGTTCGCCGTTTTGCGTCGATCGCACACACAACACACTGTTTGCCGAAATCTGCGGCGATCTCTGCGATGAGTTCGGGCCGCTGCACGGCGGCGGTGTTGACGCTCACTTTGTCCGCACCGGCTCGAAGCAGTTTTCGTGCAGCGTCGACGTCACGCACGCCGCCGCCAACTGTCAGTGGAATGAACAGTTGCTCGGCGGCACGTGCGACGAGATCGACCATCGTGTCGCGTCGGTCGCTTGATGCTGTGATGTCGAGAAACACCACTTCATCTGCACCCTCAGCGTCGTATCGCGTCGCGAGTTCAACGGGGTCACCCGCATCACGCAGACCGACAAAGTTGACGCCTTTGACGACACGCCCGTCGGTGACATCAAGACAGGGAATCACGCGAGCAAATGAGTTCGTCATGCGCGCAGGGCCTTCAGCGCATCACGCACATCGAAACGACCCTCGTAGATGGCCTTGCCGACAATCACGCCGGAAAGCGTTCGCACCGCGTCACCACTCGTCACGCGAACATCCCGCAGCTCACGAAGATCGCCGACTTCCGCAACGCCGCCACTTGCAATCACCGGCGTCTTCGTGATGGCAATGAGTTCGCGCAAACCTTGGATGTCGGGACCAGCGAGCATTCCATCGCGCGAGATGTCGGTGACGATAAACGCTGAGGCTGACGGATACTGCCCTACTGCGACGGTAAGTGTGAGTGCCGAACCGCGCAACCAACCGTCGGTCGCTACTTCGCCGTTGCGATGGTCGAGGCCGACGGCAACATCGATCACTTTTGCTACTGCGTCGACAAGGCTCGGTTCGCGCACCGCAGCCGAACCCATCACGACTCGCGCCACGCCAGCGTCAGAGAGTTGTTGTGCATCATCGAGGCTGCGCACCCCGCCGCCGGTCTGCACGTTCGCCTTCACTGCTTGGGCGATGCGTCGCACGACCGACCGATTGTTGCCCTTGCCGGCTGCGGCATCGAGATCCACGACGTGAATCCACTCAGCACCAGCCTCGACGAAAGAGCTCGCGACGGCGACTGGATCGTTGGAGTAACCCACTTCACGGGCAAAGTCACCTTGCTCGAGTCGCACGACATTGCCACCGCGCAGGTCAATTGCTGGATACAGCATCATGAGCGGACCACCAGTAACGACGTCACACGCGCGCCGATTCAACGAAGTTGCGAAGCAACGAGAGACCATCAACTGCTGACTTCTCTGGGTGAAACTGCACTGCGAACACATTGTCTTTTCGCACCGCAGCAGTGACCTGACAGCCGTAGTCGGCCGTGGCAACGATGCACATCGAGTCGCTCGGCACCGGGTGCAGCGAGTGCACGAAATACATCCACGGTTCGGCAGGCAAACCAGCAAACATTGCATCAGCGCGTTGCACGTGCACACGGTTCCACTGCATCTGTGGGCGTTTCACATCGCTGGGAAGATAACGGACGGTGCCAGGGAGAATGCCAAGGCCACGGACGCCAGGGTTCTCTTCACTGTCGTCAAACAGCATCTGCATTCCCACGCAGATGCCAAGGAAGGGTCGGCCTCCCGCGATGCTCTCGCGAACGAGTGGTTCAAGCCCCGAGGTTGTTAACGCATTCATGCACGCGCCGAACGCGCCGACCCCGGGAAGCACCACGCCAGAAGCGTCGCGAATGAGGCTCGCATCGTTGGTGAGACGTGCGTCAGCACCGACTTTTTGCAACGCCTTCTGCGCTGACCGCAGGTTGCCGATGCCGTAGTCGATCACCGCAATGAGCGGTGCGCTCACAGTGTGCCTTTGGTTGACGGCACTCCTGTCGTCTCAACGCGCACTGCGTCGCGCAAGCAGCGAGCCAAACCCTTGAAGGTGGCTTCGATGATGTGGTGGGCGTTGGTGCCGGAGCGCTTGGTTACGTGGAGCGTGATGGCAGCAGCCGTGGCAAACGACGACACGGCATGTTCAGCGAGCTGCGGGTCAAACGGCGGGTTGCCGAGTGGCAGCACCTCGGGGATCGCAACATTCCACGCGACGAAAGGACGACCACTGATGTCGAGTGCAACGTCGACCAGCGCTTCGTCGAGCGGGAATGCGCCGCTCGCAAACCGTCGAATGCCCGACTTGTCGCCGAGTGCCTCGCGAAACGCCTCGCCGAGGGCGATGGACACATCTTCAATCGTGTGGTGGGTGTCGATTTGCAGATCACCTTTCGCGTGGACGCGGAGACCGAATCCGCCATGCTTGGCGAGCTGATCGAGCATGTGATCAAAGAATGGGATGCCCGTGGAAATGTCGGAGTTCGTCGGGCCGTCCAAGTTGATGGCAACATCAACCGAGGTTTCCTTGGTGGTGCGCGACCGTCGACCGAGGCGAGACATGGCGTTCAGTCTCGCGCCTGAAGTGCAGTCTGCAACGCGGTGAGGAACCTGTCGTTCTCTGCCGCTGTACCCACGGTGACACGCAGGCAATCGGTAAGTCCATCCCATGATGAGCAGTCGCGCACGAGCACACTCTGGTCGAGCAGGGCCTGCCAGAGCGCGCGGCCTGACGAGCCGCTGGCTACTGCCGCACTGCTCGCACCGTTGACAGCGCCAACCTGTGGACGAAACAGAATGAAGTTCGCCTGGCTGGGCCACACCGTGAGTGGCATCTTCGACATCGAAGCGACGAGTCGCTCGCGTTGCGCAATGACCTCACGCACCGCTTGCTCCATCTGATCGACGTATCGCAACGCTGCACGACCGGCTGCCTGCTTCAACGCATCAAGCCGATACGGCAAGGCAACGATCTCAAGATCGGCCACCATCCACTTCGGTGCGATGAGATAACCCAGTCGCACCGCTGCCATCGACCATGTCTTTGAATACGTGCGGCTCACCGCGATGCGGGCGTCTTCGCGCACCATGTGGAGCGCACTGTGTGGCGAGAATTGCGCGTACGCCTCGTCGACGAGCACAATGCCAGGCGTGGCGTCAACTGCGGCGCGAATCGATTCTTGCGACTCAGCGAGACCAGTCGGGTTGTTCGGCGAACAAAGGAACGTCACACTCGGCGAGTAGTGCTTGCAGGTGCGGGTGACCTCCTCGACATCCAGCGTGAAGTCGGCGTTGCGACGACCACTCACCACTGTTGCGCCGGCGATACGAGCGATGTGCGAGTGCAGCTGATACGTCGGCTCAAAGGTCACCACGTTGCGACCCGCTCCGGAGTAGGCAAGCAGCAGTGACTGCAACACTTCGTTGCTGCCGTTGGCAACGAACACATTGTCAGCGTCTACGCCATGCAAGGCGGCGATGTCTTCGCGCAGTGCTTTTGCAGTTCGGTCTGGATACCTATTCCATTGCACATCGCGAACCGCGGCGGCCACGGCATCAACGAACTCGGCCGGCGGCGCAATTGGTGACTCATTGGTATTGAGTCGAACGTCAACCGAGACCTGAGGCGAGTGATAGCCGGAGAGCTCACGCAAATCGTCGCGTTTTGCGTATCGCTCCACGCATCAAGGCTAAGCGGGGTCGGTGGGCGCTACGCGCCGTGTTAGCGGGAGCTGCGTGCAGTAACAGCGGGAGCTGCGTGCAGTGTCAGCGGGCGCTACGCGCAGTCTCAGCGGACGCTACGCACCGCTCGCTGCAGCAATCTGATCGCCGTAGAAAGCCCTCGCTCGGCCTCATAAATCGACACGAGCAGCGAGTCGGCTTCGTCGCCCTCTCCGCGCAATGCTGCGTTGCGTCGTTCGGCGAGCGCCGAGAGTCTGCTGCGACAAGCCTCGACTGCATCGACGAGTGCAGCGAGTTCAGCAGCGGCGCTGGAGTTGTCGCTTGAGGTAGGCATCACTGTCTCGACGGGCAGATCGGAGCAAGCCGACACTCGCCACACTTTGGTTTTCGGGCGTCACAGACACGACGACCATGCAGAATGAGTCGCAGGCTGAACTCACCCCACTCTTTCGGTGGTAGCAGCGCATTGAGTTGGTGCTCGACTTTGACTGGGTCTTCTTCCCGAGTGAGCCCGAGCCGCTTGGAGAGCCGCAACACATGCGTGTCGACGGGTAGACCCGGCAGGTCGAACACCACGCTCCGCACAACATTGGCAGTCTTACGACCAACCCCTGGCAGCGTGACAAGGTCTTCGATGGCGGTTGGCACTTCTCCCCCAAACCGCGTCATCACAGCGTTGGCCATGCCGATCAAGTTCTTTGCTTTCGAAGCGTAGAAGCCCGTCGACTTCACGAGTTGTTCGACATGAGAGATGTCAGCACCCGCCATCGCTTGTGCAGTCGGATACGCCGCGAACAGTGCGGGTGTGGTCATGTTGACCCGAGCGTCAGTGCATTGCGCGGAAAGAATCGTCGCAGCGAGAAGCTGAAACGGGGTCTCGTGTGTGAGCTCACAGACCGCGACTGGATAGTCCTTCTTCAATGCTCGAAGGATGACGCGTGTATGGGCGGGCAACTCCGCCTTCGTTGGTCGCTTGGGCTTGCTACGCGCAGTGGACCTACCGCGTGCGGTCTGCGTGGGCTTGGTGCGCGCAGTGGTCTTGCCGCTTGCGGTCTTCTTCGCGCGTGGCACGCGCTCAACGGTAACCTTTCGCCGTGTCGCGAATGGAAATCTCGCGCGTCAACCGCGGCTGGGTGATGCGCAGCCACGACCACGTGTCAGAGGCAGAGTTTGATGCCGCAATTGAGCGCATCCGCAACGACGGCGGTGGATCAGTGCGATGGTTCGTCTGCGAACCACGGGCCGAAGAGCACGCCGTTGCGAGGTTGCACGGGTTCGTGCCCGACGCACCGCTGCTCCACATGCGCTGCAACTTGCCGCTCGCCGCCGAACACAAGGTTCCTGGTGGGTTTGCTACTCGACCGTTTCGACCAGGGGTCGACGACGAAGAGTGGTTGGCGGTCAACGCACGTGCGTTTGCCAACCATCCTGAACAAGGCGACTGGACCCGTGCGGTGCTCACGGCCCGCCTGGCAGAACCATGGTTTGACGCGTCAGGTTTTCTCATTCATGAGATCGACGGCCGAATCGCTGGCTTCTGTTGGACGAAAACTCACCGAACGACACCGCCATGCGGAGAGATTTACGTGATTGGTGTCGACCCCGCGCACCACGGCAGAGGGCTTGGTCGCGCGCTCACCATTGCCGGGTTCTCGTGGCTCGCATCGCAAGGACTGCGCAATGGCATGCTCTACGTCGCTGGCGACAACGCGGCCGCGATTGCACTGTACGAATCGCTCGGCCTGCGCGTAGCGCACCGCGACGATGTATTCGTCGGAACCGTCCGCGCGTCGTAACCGGCAGCGTGGGGCGATAGTTTCGCTGCATGCCAGAAACACCTGCACTTCCCCGCTGGAGCGTCGCCGACGTTCACGAGTCGTTTGACTCCCGATCGTTCATGGACGCAATGGAGCGCCTCGGCGCTGACGTGGGTCGCCTCTCTGCCCTGTTCGACGAGCACGACATTCGCGGTGCCTCTTCACGCACTCCGAATGCTGAGGATGGCGCTGCTGCGGACGCCGTAATCACTGCATTCAACTCCGTTGCCGAAGCCAACAATGTGCTTGGCGCCTACGTGTACGCCACGGTGAGCACCGACACTCGTCATGAGCGAGCGCAGGGTCTGCTGTCGGAGCTCGAGGTGATGGATTCCAAACTGTCGCCGCTCGTCGCTCGCCTCGCGGAATGGATTGCGTCGCTCGGCGCCGATGAGTTGTCGAAGGTAAGCGAGCAAGCCCGTGAACATCTCGGGCCACTGCGCCGCCTGCAGGCTCGCGCCGAACATCAAATGACGGAAAGCGAAGAGAACCTCTACGCCGAACTCTCTACGACTGGTTCGTCAGCGTGGGGCCGTTTGCAAGGTGATGTCACGTCGCAATTGAAGACTCGTGTCGATCTTCCCGACGGCGCAAAAGACCTTCCGATGGCTGCGGTCCGCGGTTTGGCGAGCAACCCCGACGTGCGCGTCCGCAAGGCTGCGTACGAGGCGGAGATGCACGCATGGCCGACCATTGGTGTCGCCTGTGCCGCCGCGATGAACGCGATTAAGGGCGAAGCGAACGCGGTGAACCGTCGACGCCAATGGTCGTCACCGCTCGATGCCTCGCTGTATGCCAACAGCGTGAGTCGCGCCACCTTCGATGCGATGCAAGCGGCAGTCCACGCGTCGCTGCCTGATTTTCGCCGCTGGCTGCGTGTGAAGGGTCGCCTGAACGGGGACGCAAACGGCATCTCGTGGTGGAACCTGATGGCGCCACTCTCATTTGCTCCGAGCAACATCTCGTGGGATGAAGGGGTGTCGCTTGTGCGTGGGGCATTCCGCGCGTACAGCGACGAACTCGCCGGCCTGGTTGATCGTTCGCTCGATGAAAAGTGGATTGATGCCGAGCCACGTGAGGGCAAGGTTGGCGGTGCGTTCTGCATGTCGTTTGTCGGCGACCGGTCACTGGTGTTGCTCAACTGGAGCGGCAGCGTTGACTCTGCTCAAACCACCGCACACGAACTCGGCCACGCCTATCACAACACGCAATTGGCGCATCGCACACCGATGCAGCGCAATCTTCCAATGGCACTTGCGGAGACTGCGAGCATCTTCTGCGAGACATTGGTGGTCGAAGAAGGCCTCTCGCGTCTGCAAGGCGATGATCGACTGGCGCTACTCGACGTTGACCTACAGGGAGCCGCACAAGTGGTGGTCGACATCCACAGCCGATTCCTCTTTGAATCAGAAGTGTTCGCTCGACGACAGAAGCGCACGCTGGGCGTGAGCGAATACAACGACCTGATGCGCGAATCACAGGATCGCGCCTATGGCGATGGCATCGACCAAAAGACTGCCCACCCGTATATGTGGATCTTGAAGCCGCACTATTACGGCAGCCACTTCTACAACTGGCCATATACCTATGGGTTGTTGTTCGGTTTGGGTCTCTACGCGCAGTACCAGCGCGACCCAGAGAAGTTCCGCAACGGCTATGACAACTTGTTGTCACGCGCAGGAATGGACTCCGCTGAACAACTCGGTGAATCGTTCGGGCTCGACGTCACGAAGGAAGAATTCTGGACGGCTTCACTGGATGTGCTGCGCGCTCGCATGCGCGACTACGAACAACTGGCGAAACCACACCTTAAATAGCTGTTGACACCCTGGGTCTTCGCCCAGAAAACGTCAACTGCTACTTGCCACGGTCGGGATCAACTGCCGTATCTTCCAACACGGTGTCACTGAGATCAGCGCCGCCGAAGTTTGCTCCATCAATCACCGCATCCGTCAAGTCGGATCGGTTGAGCTCGGTGGAGCTAAGCGAGGCGCCTGACAAGTTCGCTTGACGAAGATTCGCAGACCAGACGAAGGCTCTATAGAGGTCTGCTTCCGAAAGGTCTGCGGATTCCAGGTTTGCCTGGTACAGCCGAGACTGGGACAGATTCGCTCGAGACAGGTCGGCGCCTTGGAGGTTCGCGTTGTCGAGGTTCGCGCCTTGAAGATTGGCTCCGACAAGCGACGCTTTGGAGAGATCCGCGCCTTCAAGGTTTGCGTAGCTGAGGTTTCGTCCGTCCAGACGGGCCCCGCTGAAGTCAACACCACGCAGGTCACAGCCGGAGAGGTCGGGGCCTTTGCAGACGTTGGATGAGAACGTCGAGCACGCCGAGAGCAGTACGACACACAGAATCGCGAGTCGCCGCACGCATCAAAGTTACAAGCAGAAACTGGGGTGCGGCGATGACTGGGTGGGTCCGACACACTTGAAGGCGTGACGAGTGCAGCGGGCGGTGCGAAGGGGTTGTCGTTGTACGACGCCACGCGAGAGCAAATCGGCGAAGTTCTCAGAGGCGAGCCGTCGTACCGCATCGATCAGACGTGGAAGGGTCTCTACGAATCGTTTGCCGAGCCCGAGAACATCACCACGTTGTCTGCGGCGTTGAGAAAGCGGCTGAGCGAGCACCTGCCGACAGCACTCGTCCCCGTGCGTGAAAGCGTGAGCGACAAGGGTGACACCGTGAAGTTCTTATGGCATCTTGCTGACGGCAATCATCCAATTGAAACGGTGCTCATGCATTACGCCGACCGCGCCACGGTGTGTGTCAGCACCCAAGCCGGCTGCGCAATGGCCTGCGGGTTCTGCGCGACAGGACAAGCGGGTTTCAATCGACAACTCACCGTCGGCGAGATCGTGGAACAAGTGGTCCGCGCTGCACGCCACGCCAAGAAGCGCAAGCAGCGGGTCGCCAACATCGTGTTCATGGGCATGGGCGAACCGCTCGCCAACGAACCCGCCGTGTGGGCGGCAATCGAGCGCCTGCACCATGACATCGGTATCTCTGCACGTCATCTGACGGTGTCGACGGTAGGCATCGTGCCGGGCATCCGCACGCTGGCCTCTCGACCGCTCCCTGTCAATCTCGCCGTGTCGATGCACGCAGCTCGCAACGACCTACGCGACGAACTCGTTCCGATCAACAAGCGCTACCCCATCGAGGATCTCATCGATGCATGTCGCGACTATCTGAAGGTGCGCAATCGACGGATCAGTTTCGAGTGGGCACTCATCGCCGGAGTCAATGACACTGCGCGCGATGCAACGGAGCTTGCGAAGTTGACAAGCAAACTGCGTCCATCAGCACACGTGAACCTGATTCCGCTGAACCCGACACCAGGGTTTCCAACACGAGGAACTGATGCTCAAGGCGTGCGCCGATTCGCAAAGCGACTACAGGATTTGGGTGTCAACGCGACGGTGCGGCGCAACCGCGGCACCGACATCGATGCGGCGTGTGGGCAGTTGGCAGCCGGTCAGCCCGTGGTGCTGACGGCGCGACGCAACGTCTAGCCAGCGAGCATCGCACTAAGGCGCGTGCGACCCTCGTCGATGTGCTGACGCAAGATGGTCTCGACGACAGAAACAAAGAACCGGCCGTCATAGGAAAGGTGCATGGTGAGCTCGGTGACGGGAGTCGAACCGCGCGACGAGTCGGAAGTCGTGGATACTGCGACAGGCCCGACAACCACTTCAAGTCGCCAGGCCGCATGCGGGCGACCATCAAGCTCACGCCGCTCAAAGACAATGCGCGTCGCTGATTCGGCTGGGCCGACGTCCATCACTGTTCGCACCATGCGCAAACGTTTTGATCGAGCGAACGGGCCCACTCGCGCGCGAAGTTCTACTGACCACGCGGCTGGTTGACTCCCCGATTCCGACACTGCACGGTGCACGAGTGGCATCCACTCGGTGTAACGGTCGAGGTCACGCACGTACTCCAGTACGGCGTTGACCGTTGCGGTGGTGCGCAGAGTGGCGCTGAGTTCCATGGCGTGCCCGGATGGGCTACTCGACGTGGTCGCCCTGGTTGAAGTCGTCGATGTGGTCACCCTGTGGCAGCGAATCGGTGTCACTCGTGCGCAACGGACGCTCAATCGGCTTGGTCTGGCTGTTGAATGCGCGGCGCAGCAATCGGCCCGTCGCGTTCAGCACTCCTCCGACGTCGCTCGTGCGATCGAATCGTGGTTCGTACTTGGCTTCGTCTTCTGGCGAGAGAGGTGTTTCGACGGCGGGTTCGACAACCGTTCCGACTGTCGCTGCGTCACTCATCGTTGCTGAATCAGTCGCTGCAGGAGCGACGATGTCGAGCTGCTCGGGTTCAGACACGACTGGTGTCGAGCTACGTGGAGCGGGCGGTGCCAACGGAATCGTGGGGTCGAACAATCCTGGACCGTCGTAACGCTTCAGTGGTGCCACGGTCTCGCGCGACGTGCGGCGGGGCACGCTGGTGGTCTTGTTGCCGGACGTACGTGGCTGTTTGGGCGATGTCTTCGCGGCCGGCGCAGGCTTCGTGGTTGGAATGGGGGCGGCGGGCGGCGCAGCCGGCTTGGTAGCGGGCTTCGACTTCGCTATCGGGGTGATGCGTGCCGACGCCGGACGCGGGGCGTTAAAGAGCCTCGGGGATCGCTCGCGGCGGTCGTCAAAACTCCACCCGCGAGGCAGCGTGAGTCGCGAGGCATGCTCGGCACACAGCGCATTGAGATGTCGGGATTCATCAGGGTCAAAGTTTTCGAGCCACACCACGCAGGCAACACGGTCGATGCCGTAGGCGACGTCTGCGGGCTCAGTGCATCCAAGCTTTTCGCAACTACGAGTCACGGCTACAACAGTAGGGAGCGTCTAGTGATGAGTGGGGAATCTGGCGGCTCGCGTCGAGCGACGCCAATGACGCTCGCGACTTGGTGGGCGATGCGGGCCTCGATCCCACGACTTCTACGATGTGAACGTAGCGCTCTTCCGACTGAGCTAATCGCCCTTTGTGTCAGGAGAGGCTAGCGGGAGCCACACTCCGGAATCTCGAAGCAAGTCACGGCTCGAGGCAGACGGTGCCCATGCCCTGGCGGTCGCGCGCTTGGGTGGTGTCGCTATCGCATGGCGAGTCAAACGGCACGAGTTCTCGCACCACCGCTTGGTGTGGCCCGTTGCACGGCACTTCGAATGCCGCACCAACGGCGTCGAAGTCAACACAAGAACCGGCCGAAATCAATCCGTCGATACCGCGCTCTGGCATCGGGTCACCCATGATGTGCAAGATGAGGAGAATCGCACTGCCGATGCCAATGACGGTGAGGACGAATCGCCATGGAAACCGTGCCGGTGGATAGACGCGGTCAAGATTCGGATCAGGCGTCGTGCGCATGGTGTGGGTGGTGCCACGCCTCGACGAATCTGCGCTCGCACCAACGGCTGAACCAGTCGCAAGTTGTAGGTCGTAGGCGGCGCGACGTGCGGGTGACGACAAGATGTTCCACGCCTCGGCGATTCGGGTGACTTCAGCCGCCGCCGACTTCGGGGCGGCGGAGCCCGATGGGCGTGACGCCCCCGCCTGTCGCCCACCAGAAGAATCCGGGTGCGCGGCGCGCATGCGTTCGCGATAGGCGCGACGAATCTGTTCGTGTGATGCCGTGCGCGGCACACCGAGGGTGGCGTAGTGGTCAGTCATGCGGCGCGACTGACGCTATTGGCGCAGACGAGCGTGGGGCGAGCGCAACGCAATGCCGTCAGTCGCCAACCGCGACGCCGGGCCTTCAGTAGCCGAGCGACACATCGACTAAGCCGACGAGCGGCTGACCTGCCGCAAACAAGCGGCAGTTTGTCGAGATACGTTCGCTGAGGAGCGGCACCGCCATGGCCCGCGTGTTGCCGATATGAGGCGTAACGAGGCAGTTATCGAGCGACCAGAGCGGATGTTCTTTCGGTAGCGGTTCAGGATCAGTGACATCAAGCGTGGCACCGCCGATCACGCCGTCACGCAACGCTGCGACGAGATCGTCGGTAACAATCAAACGCCCACGACCGACGTTCACGATCCACGCATCGCGTTTCATCATCGCGAACTCGCGCGCCGAGAACATGCCTTCGGTTTCTGGCGTCAACGCACACGCGAGCACCACTGCGTCGGCAGTCGGCAATAGTGAGTGCAGGTCGCTTTGACCAACGACGCGTTGCACACCAGGCATTGCTGCCGGGTGCCGGCGCACCACCGTGATGTGCGTGTTGAATCCCTGCAACATTCGCACCAGCGACGTGGTGATGCCTCCCCCGCCGACGATGACAATGTTGCCGCCGAGCAGGTATCGACCGTGATCAACGGTCCACTCACGCACACGCGAATAGCCGATCACATGACGCATCCCACCGAGGAGAAACGCCATACACAACTCGGCGACGGGTTCGGCATAGACACCTTTGCCGCTCGTCCATATGCGTTGATCGTCAAGATGCGGAACAAAGTTCTCAATACCCGCGAACGGCAACTGCACCCAACGAAAGTGTTGGTGTTGACGCATCACCTCGCCGAGCTCGTCCGCACCGCGCGGGTCGCCCCACACGAGCGCGTCAGCATCGGCGTAGTCAACGACGGCGCAACCACCCGCACGAACCGCGTCGCGAATCCAGTCCGGAGTTTTCGTGGGGCCGACCGCGATACGCGACGAACCAGGGCCGGCGGTGCGCGACGAAGCCGCGTGTGACTGCTCCGACACGGATCAGTTGCCAGTGAGCGTGGCGGCGATGTTGCCCGCCGACGCACCACCACGGCGCAAGATGACCACCAAGAACCACAGTGACGCCATCGTCACGACGAACAGACTGATTGCGCCCACACCCCAGAACGGTTTGATGGTGCTGCGGGTGGCGCCGAGCAGCGCAACAGGGAACGTGGTCGAACCCGCTTCACTAATCAACGTGGAGATAACTGCGTTGTCGAGGCACAGTGCGAACGAGAGCAATCCGCCAGCGATCATTGCCGAAGCAATCAGCGGAAGCGTGACTTGACGGAATGCTCTCCCTGGAGGCGCACCGAGATCGGCCGCTGCCTGCTCGAGCGACTCATCGAGTCCGGCCAGGCGTGCGCGCACGATGAGCGTGACCACCGCCGACGCATACAGCGATTGACCAACCCACAGTTTGTTGATGCCGCCGTTGAACGGCCCCCACCCTTCGGTGAAAATGTGGCCAATGACAGCGACGTCCTGAATGCGCGGGAACCACGTGGCGAGCGCAATCGCATCCATAATCTCGGGTGTCACGAGGATGAGAAACACCACCACCATGAATGCGTTTGACCAAGCCCCCGGACGTCGAGCGAGAGCCACACCCGCGGTGCCACCGAGCGTTACAGCAATCACCGTGGCGCCGAATGCGGCGACGAATGAGTTGCGAATGGCATCACCAATACCTGCAAAGTCAAAGATTCGCGCGTACCAACTGGTGAGGAGGCCGTTAATCACGAGTGCCAGCGCAAACGCAGCTGGCACAATCCACACGGTGTACGTGGCGCGACCAAAGAGTGCACGTCGCGTCAACAATCTGCGAGCAAGCACCGCTATACCGATGAACACGGCGAACCGCAGTGCCGTTGCAAAAAACACTGGTGCGTCGAAGAGTTCGCCCCACCACTTGGTGCTCACGGCGTTGGAGAAAATCGTGAACGAGTTACCGCGGTTGAACGAATGCAAGAACACGAGCCCCACCGGAATGAACAGAAACACGAGCACGAGTGAGGTCCACACCCCGAGGCTTCGATGCAGTGCCCCATCGGCAACCGACCAGCGTCGTGACGGCACGGCGCCGCCCGTCGACGTTGCCGCCGCTAGCGCCTTCGCATCACGCGCTGCACGAGCACGACGTGCTTGTTGCATCAGCGGGTCAAGCAATCTGAGCAATCGCGGAAACGCCCACACGATCGCCGCCCCAACTACCAGCGTGAGTAGCACGGCACCAATCATCAGGATGGCCATCGCTGATCCGAGCGGCCAATTCTGCGCACCGCTGAACTGCGACGCGATCATTGCACCGATCATGTTTCCTTTTGCGCCGCCGAGCACCGTTGCCGTCACGTAGTCGCCACACATCGGGATGAACGTAAGCAACACACCTGCGGCAATGCCCGGCCCAGCCAGTGGCAGCGTCACGCTGAAGAATGTCGACACCCGTCCTGCGCCGAGGTCTTTGCTTGCTTCGCGCAGACGCACATCAATGCGGTCGAACGCCACATATAACGGCAGGATCATGAACCCGAGGTAGTTGTAGACGATGGCCAGCTGCACGGCGGCGGCGGTTTCAAGAATCTGGATGCCGTCGTCGCCAATCACGCCGATGCTCTGCAGCCACTTCGACAGGTTGCCGTTTGGCGCGAGCGGAATTCGCCATGCGACGGTACGGATCAAGAAACTCGTGAAGCTCGGCACCACCACCGCCGCGAGCACGATTGCACGCCACTTCTCGCTCACCTTGAATGCCGCGAAATACGCGACTGGCAAGCCGATCAGCAGACATAGCAACGTCGCCGTGATCGCAATGCGCACCGTACTGCGAAACACCGTGAAGAACGTCTCGTCGAACACCTCGACATAGCTCTGCGTCGACAGATTGGAAAAGTCGACGGGGACGAGCTTGCTTGTGTCTTTGGTGCCGAACGAATAGACGACGACCAGCGCAATCGGAACGATGAAGAACGCGGTGTACCAAATGATCGACGGCAGTGCGAGCGCAAACTTGGGCGCTCGCGGGCGCCAACGCTTCTCTGGTGCGACCGTCGCGGTCACGTTGTGATCAGGCTCCAGCCTCGACCTTCAACTGATGATCAGGCGCCGGCCTTGGCCTTGACCTTGTTGAAGATGTCGACCATACGGTCGAGCGACGGCGTGATTTCCTGCGTTTGGAACGTGGCCACCTGCTCGGGCGTGAAGAAAATCATTTCTCCGAGTTCGAGATCGGGGGCGATCTCCGCGATCAGCGTGTCCATGTTCTTCATACCGGTGTTGTAGCCGTGGTACTGCAGGTCTTTGATCGAGATCTCCGGGACGAGCTCCCAGTTGATCCATGCATGCGCGGCTTCGGGGTTTGGCGCACCCGCTGCGATGCAGTAGGTGTCCATCCAGAGTTCGGTGGCCGGTGCACCGAGCACCCACACCCACTCGTCGGGGTTTCCGCCGGCGTCGGCGATTCGCACGTAGGCCTGACGAAGGTCGCCGTTCCAACCCATCGCGAGGCTGTATGCGCCCTCGGCGAGCTTGGTGCTCGGGTACGAGTCGAACGCCTTGATGTGTTGTGCAAACTCGTCGACGAGGAACTTCTCGCACGCGTCGAGCTTGGCGGGATCTTGGTCGTTCCAGTTGTGGCCGTTTGCCCAGTACCACATGCCACAAAGGTTCGGTGCGGTGTCGATCATCGCACAGTCGCCGCTGCCTTCGTTCATGCAGGCGTCGATGAAGTCTTGCCACGTCTCCATCGTGCGGGTGATCTTCGTCTTGTTGTAGAAGTAACCAGTGCTGCCCCAGTTCTTGCAGACCGAGTACTCGTTGTTCGGATCCCAGGATTGCGATGTGTAAGCCGTGTCGAGGTTGCTGAAGTTCGGAATCTTCGACATGTCGAGCTTCTGGATGAGACCCTTCTCAATCATCTGCGGCACGTACGGGCCGGTCGGCACGACGATGTCAAAGCCACTGTTGCCGTTGCTCGCCGCCAACTTGGTGATGAGGTCTTCGTTGCTCGGGTAGTAGTCGACTTTCATCGAGATGCCGAGTTCGCTCTCCGCGAGTGCACCGATGATCTCGGGGTCGTTGTAATCGCCCCAGGTGTACATCGCAACGGTGCCTGATGCCTTGTTGATCACGCGGCTGTAGTCACCTGATGCTGCTTCGCCACCTCCACTGCTTGTCTCTTCTTCTGAGCCGCCGCATGCTGCGAGCACCACGGCAAAGCCCGCTGCTGCGGTGCCGCCAGTAATGAACGCGCGACGTGAGAGATGCTCGCGGAATGCTTCCGGAGCGAGCATGCGAAGTTGCTTGGCCATGTGTTTCCCCCTGTGGTGTGCGACGGCAACAGCCGCCGACGGTTTTGCCCAAGTTAGCGCACGAGAGGCACAGGCGGTAGGTGCAATCGGGCGAAATTGCCAGAGGATCTCTGGTGGTCGGGCGACGGCAGTGGGGTCAGGCGACCGCCATTACGGCAGTCGCGCCGGAGAGGCGACGGCAGTGGGGTCAGGCGCCAGCTGTTAAGGCAGTCGCGCCGGAGAGGCGACGGCAGTGGGCGTTAGGCGGTCGCCGTTGGCGCCGCCAGCACGATGTTGGCCTGGCGGGCCGAGAACAAGTACACGTCTTCTGCCGCCCACGTGCACCACACGGGGTCATCGACCTGGAATCGCTCAGGGTTCGTCCGCGGCACCAAGACCAGCAGATCCTTTGTGCGAGTTCGCACGACGTATTGCAGCACGTCGCCGAAGTACGACACGCCCTTCACCGTGGCCTGTGTCGAGTTCTCGGGTTTGGCTGGCTGTTTGGCGCTTAGGTTGATGCACTCCGGACGCACGGCCGACAGCGCCGGCTCACCGTTGGGTACGTCTTCTTCGGGGCGGCTGGCGACGAAGATCGTGCCGTCATCGGCTTGCGACCCGTGCTCAGTGGCGGTGCCCTGCCAGAAGTTGTTGCGCCCAACGAAGCCGGCAACGAACGCAGTGGTGGGGTGCTCGTACACCGTCTCGGGGTCGGCAATCTGCTCAATGTGGCCGTTGAGCATGATGGCGATGCGATCGCTCATCGACATGGCTTCTTCTTGGTCGTGCGTGACGAACACGAAGGTGATGCCCAGGCGCGTTTGCAGCAACTTGAGCTCGATCTGCATTTCTTCACGCAACTTGCGGTCGAGTGCTCCAAGCGGTTCGTCGAGCAACAAAATGCTCGGGCGATTGACGAGTGCTCGCGCAACAGCCACGCGCTGCTGCTGGCCGCCTGACATCTGTCGCGGTCGCCGATCGGCGAGTTTCGACATCTGCACCATGTCGAGCGCTTCCATCACGCGCGTGGCGATCTCCGACTTCGGCACACCTTTTTGTCGAAGTCCGTACGCGACGTTCTCCGCCACCGTCATGTGCGGGAAGAGCGCGTAGTGCTGAAAGACCGTGTTCACGTCGCGCTTGTACGGCGGCACGCCTTGCACGAACTGTCCGGAGATACGTATGAAGCCCTCGTCTGGTTGCTCGAAGCCGGCAAGCATGCGCAACGTGGTGGTCTTGCCGCATCCGCTCGGGCCGAGCAGCGACAGAAACTCACCAGCGTGAATCTCGAGGTTGATCTTGTCGACGGCAATGACGTCGCCGTAGCGCTTCGTGACGTCAACGAGTTCTACTGAACCGCGCTCCCCGCTCACTGCCGACTATCGCCCCCTCGTGCGCCAAACCCTAGTGGTCACATGCTGGCGCGCGCCAGACCGTACCGTCCCGAGAGCTCGACCTGGCCGAGCGTGGGGCGCTACGCAACCAGATGAGTGCGGTCAGATGGTGATGTTCGCCATCACGTGCTTGATGCGGGTGTAGTCGTCGAGGGCGTAGGCCGACAGGTCTTTGCCGTAGCCCGACTTCTTGTATCCACCATGCGGCATCTCAGCCACCACGGGGATGTGCGTGTTGATCCACACACAGCCGAAGTCGAGCGCCTTGGCCATGCGCATGGCCTTGCCGAAGTCGCGGGTCCACACCGATGACGCGAGCCCGTATTCCACGCCGTTCGCCCACTTGATGGCCTCGGTTTCGTCGCTGAACTTCTGCACGGTGATGACCGGGCCGAAGATCTCTTGCTGGATCATGTCGTCGTTCTGCTTCAAGTCGGCAACGACGGTCGGCTCGAAGAAGTAGCCGTTGTTACCAATCTTGTTGCCGCCAGCCACCACACGCGCGTGTTTGGGCGCCTTCTCGACGAACCCGCTGACGCGCGCCAGTTGGTTGGCGTTGTTGAGTGCGCCGTACAGCACGTCGTCGTTCGGAGCGCCGGTCTTGGTGTTCTTCGCTGCTTCGGCGAGCGCTTCGACGAAGTCGCCGTACACCTTCGGCCCGGCAATCACGCGAGTTGCCGCGGTGCAGTCTTGACCGGCGTTGAAGTAGCCGGTCATCGAAATCTGTGCAGCTGCAGCGGCAAGGTCTGCGTCGTCGAACACGACGACTGGTGCTTTGCCGCCGAGTTCGAGATGCACGCGCTTGAGCGACTTCGACGCTGCTTCGGCGACTTCCATTCCCGCGCGAACGGAACCAGTAACCGACACCATCGACGGTGTCGGGTGAGCCACCATCGTGCGGCCCGTGTCGCGATCACCACACACCACGTTGAACACACCTGCTGGCAAGAACTCCGCAGCAATTTCGGCGAGCAGCGTGGTGGTTGCCGGAGTCGTGTCGCTTGGCTTCAGCACGATGCTGTTGCCAGCAGCAATCGCCGGTGCGAACTTCCAGACCGCCATCATCATCGGGTAGTTCCACGGGGCCACCTGTGCACACACGCCAACAGGTTCGCGGCGAATCATCGAGGTGAAGCCACGCATGTATTCACCGGTGCTCTTGCCCTCGAGCATGCGCGCTGCGCCCGCAAAGAAACGAATCTGGTCGACCATCGGTGGAATCTCTTCCGACGTGGTGATCGAGACCGGCTTGCCGCAGTTCTCGACTTCCATCGCGATGAACTCGTCTTTGCGCGCTTCAATGGCGTCAGCAATACGGAAGAGCGCGAGCGAGCGCTCGGATGGCGTCGACTCTTTCCACGTTTCAAAACCGCGTTGCGCGGCAGCCATCGCGGCGTCGATGTCGATCTGCTTGCTGTTGGGCGAGGTGGCGTACACCTTGCCAGTTGCGGGATTGATGATGTCGAGGGTGTCGCCGTTGGCGGCGTCGAGGTGTTTGCCATCGATGAAGTTACGAAACTTTTTCATGGGGTTTTTCTATCACGGCACGACAAATGCAGTGGTGGAGGCAATCGTGTGCGACGACAGCAACTGCATGCGACGGTGGCAGCAGTGTTTTGCCCGGCCTCAGGCGTGACCCATCGACCGTGCGCTAGAACAATGGCGTGAATTCGGCGCCTCACAAGCCTGCACACGCCACCCTCGGCGTGCCGAAAGAAACCAAGACCCTCGAAGGTCGCGTCGCTCTCACCCCCGACGGCGTTCGCGAGTTCGAGCGACTCGGCGTGGAAGTGTTCGTGGAGACTCAGGCTGGCGCCGCCGCATCGATTCCTGACTCTGCATACGAAGCAGCTGGTGCCACCGTTGTGAAGACCGCCGCCGAGGCCTGGGGTCAGAGCATGGTCGTGAAGGTGAAAGAGCCAACCGAGAAAGAGTTCGAGTTCTTGCGGCCCGACCTCACGCTCTTTACGTATCTGCATCTTGCGGCATACCCGAAAGTTGCCAAAGCCCTCATCGAGAAAAAGACCACCGGCGTCGCATACGAAACGGTGCAGCTCGCCGACAAGTCGCTGCCGCTGCTTGCGCCGATGAGCGAGATCGCCGGGCGCCTCGCCACACAAGCTGGCGCCTACTACTTACAACGGCCGTACGGCGGCCGTGGCGTCCTCATGGGTGGCGCACCCGGTGTGCGGCCAGCAAAGGTGATGGTGATTGGTGCCGGCAACGTGGGCTGGAACTCTGCTCGCATTGCTGCCGGCATGGAAGCCGAGGTGACGATTCTCGATAAGAACTTGGATCGCCTGCGTTTCGTCGATCAGATTCATCAGGGTCGCATCACGACGCTGGCGTCGAATCGCGGTGCCATTGAGCGCACGATTGTCGAAGCCGACCTCGTCATCGGCGCAGTGCTCATCGCTGGTGCCCGCGCACCGATCGTGGTCACAACCGACATGGTGAAGTCAATGAAGAAGGGCTCGGTCATCGTCGACGTCGCCATCGATCAAGGTGGATGTGTCGAGACCATGCGTGAAACGACACACACTGAGCCGGTGTACGAAATGCACGGCGTGCTGCACTATGCCGTTGGCAATATGCCCGGTGCGGTGCCCAACACCAGCACGTACGCATTGACGAACGCGACGCTGCCCTATCAGTTGTCGTTGGCGATACACGGTGCAAGCGCCGCTGCACATGCCGACCCGGCGATGGCGCTGGGAGTCAACACCGTCAACGGCACGATGACAAACAAGCCGAGCGCCGAGGCGCTGGGCTACGACTTTGTCGAGCCGCTCGTCGCATTGAGCAAGGCGTGACTCGGGCGCCGGGCGACCGGCGCGCGCGACTCGGCGAGTAGCGTCGCCGCATGGCTGGTAACGCGAAGCAACACACAAAGAAACTCGGCTACAACACTGGCTACTGGGGTTCGGGTCCTCCGGCCGGCGTGGTCGACGCAGTGAAAGAAGCCGACAAGCTCGGCTTCCACTCGTTGTGGACCGCCGAGGCCTACGGCAGCGACGCGCTCACGCCGCTCGCCTGGTGGGGTGCACAAACCAAGCAGATCAAACTCGGCACGGGCATCGTGCAGATGAGCGCACGCACTCCTGCAGCGACCGCCATGTCGGCGATGACACTCGACCATCTGAGCGAAGGCCGTTTGATTCTCGGGCTTGGCGCTTCGGGCCCGCAGGTAGTGGAAGGTTGGTACGGCCAGCCGTATCCCAAGCCACTCGCCCGCACGCGTGAATACGTCGAGATCATTCGTCGCATCGTGCGACGCGAAGAACCCATCGACTTTCATGGCGAGTTCTACGACATGCCGCTGCGCGAAGGCGGTCTCGGGTTGGGCAAAGCGCTGAAGAGCACGATTCATCCATTCCGCAAAGAGATCCCGATTTATTTGGCAGCTGAGGGACCAAAGAACGTTGCGCTCGCCGCCGAAATCTGCGACGGATGGCTGCCCCTTTTCTATTCGCCGAAAGACGACGCGCATTACCGACGTTGCCTTGACGAAGGTTTTGCCAAGTCCGGTGATGCGACCAAGCGCGACCGCTTCGAAGTGGTGTCGTCATTGTTCGTGGTGCCAGGCGAAGATGCCGAGAAGTGTGCTGACTTCATCCGCCCGTTCGTTGCGCTGTATGCAGGCGGCATGGGCGCCAAGGGTGCGAACTTCCACTTCGAAGTGTTCGCGCGCATGGGTTGGGAACACATCGCCAACCAAGTGCAAGAGCTCTACCTGCAAGGCAAGAAGAAAGAGGCGGCAGCCATCATTCCGCTTGCGATGGTGGAAGACGTGGCACTCGTCGGACCACTCGACAAGATCAAAGGTGAGTTGCCGAAGTGGAAAGAAACCGCCGTCACCACGTTCTTGGTGGGCGGTCCGGCATCGATGCTGTCGATGTACGGCGACTTGCTGGCGTAACGCGCGAGCGTTGCGCTCAACGCGACGCGAGTCAGTGTCGACTTAGTCGCAGCAGCTGTCGCGCCACCCGCAGCCGGCGCACTTGTAGTGCGCATGCTCAGGATGCAGCGCGTGACCGCACTGCGGGCATTCGCTGAAAATTGCGTAGCGCGTATTGCACAACGGGGTGGAGGCCTGCGCAGCTGGTTGCGCAGAGACGGTCGCGGATGCGGGCGCCGCAGTTGACTCGTGTGACGCAATCGATGCAGGCGATGCGGTCTGCGGGCCCATGCGACACCTAGCGTAGAACGCCGCGGCTCGCCCATGACTGATAACTCTCCCCTCGCCACCGAAACAGGCGAACTGCCGATTCTCCGCCCTGGCAGTGCTCGTTCCGCACTCTCCCACCACCAATTCCGCCGCATCTTCGCGGCGTCGTTCGGCTCCAACATCGGCTCATGGATTCAGAACGTCGTCTTGCCGATCTACATCTACAACCGCACCGGCAAGGCATCGGTGGTGGCGCTGCTCATCCTCGCCCAGATGGGGCCGCTGCTCCTGCTCGCAATCCCTGCCGGCGTGATCGCCGACACGGTTGATCGCCGTAAGTGGTTGATGTCGATGCAGATGGTGATGCTCTCGTTCTCGTTCGTGCTCGCCGCACTCGCGCGGGTCGACGCGCCGATTTGGGCGCTCTTCCTTGCGCAGTTGGCAATCGGTATCGCAAACGCGTTGAACATGCCGGCGTGGTCGGCGTTGTTGCCATCGCTGGTGCCACAGCACGATCTGCCCGGTGCGATGTCGCTGAACTCGACGTTGATCAACGGCTCGCGCGTGATTGGCCCGATTCTCGTCGCTCTCTTTGCGCCGCTCGGCGCCGAAGCCTGGCACTTCTTCACATTCAACGCCTTCACGTATCTGTTGGTGGTGTGGGCACTCCTGCGCACGCAGACACCGCATCATGCACCCGACACCACGCGCGGGTGGAAACGCTTCACGTTTGCTTTCCGCGTGGCGAGAGAACGTCCAGCGGTAAGCCGTCTGATCGTGACGTTGGGGCTGTATTCGCTGGTGTCGCTGCCCTACATCGGGCTGTTCCCTGCCGTCGCTGAATTGAACTTCGGCATCAATGATTCAAGCGCGGTGTACAAGTGGCTGTATGCCACGTGGGCCCTCGGTGCAGCACTTGGCGGTCTTGCACTCGGCACGTTGTTCGTTGGCCGCGATCCTCGCATCTTGATTCGCTGGGGGTTTGCCGCCAACGCCATTGCGATGCTGGGATTCGCCGCCTCACGATCGGCGGTGCCTGCATTCGTGACGGGATTCTTCCTTGGTCTGTCGTACTTCTTCACCACCACGGCGATGTCAACGGTGCTGCAAGGTCGCCTCGCACCGCACGAGCGTGGCCGCACGATGGCGTTGTGGTTTATGTCGTTTGGCGGCACGGTGCCGATCGGCAACATGGTCTTTGGTCCGCTCGTTGACGCGTTCGGCGCGAGATGGCTGCTCTTTCTCGGCGCGGCATGGGCACTCGTGCTGGCGTGGTGGTGCAACATTCGCGCGCTCGACGAACAGTCGGGCCGCGCTACGCCCTGATCGCGACCTGCCTGGGCCGCACTTCGGTCTAGTCGCGACCGGCCTGGGCTGCGTTTAACCGAACGCCTGCACGAGGCGCTCGAGCCCTGCGACGCGCGAGCCTTTGACGAGCACGGCGTCGCCCTCGCCGAATTCACTCACGCGATGCAGCGCGGCTTGTAGCGATACGGATTCTTCGCCGTACAAGTTGGTGTCAACGCAGATGAGATCGATGTGGTGACGACGCGCCAACGCAGCGATTGCGCGATGAGCAATCTCCGGATCTTTCAGCTCTGCCATTACGCCTAAAAAAGCGAAGCGCCGCTTGGCCGGCACCACAGCCAGCGTCTCGAATGCGGCTGCCATCGACTTCGGGTTGGCGTTGTAGGCGTCGTCTATCAACGTGACACCGCTTGACGTGGTGCGCACACTCATGCGATTGGGCGACATTGGCGCGCCAGCGATAGCACCCGCAGCCTTCTGTATGTCGACACCACACTCACCCGCGATCGCAATCGCAGCAGCGGCATTATGCGCACTATGGCGACCAGCAATCGGCAACTGAAACGACACGTCGCCCCACGGCGTTGAGAGGTGCACGGTGGCATGCGCGCGATCATCGAGTTCAACGTTGGTGATGCGCACGGCCGCCGACGGTGATTCACCAAAGGTGACCACGCGCGCTGAAGTGCGAGCCTGCATGGCGAGCACTCGGTCGTCGTCGGCGTTCAAGATGGCCACCCCGTCGCTCGGCAACGCTTCAACGAGTTCGCCCTTGGCGCGCGCGATGCCGTCCAAGTTGTCAAGTAGTGCGCTATGCGCTTCGGCAACGGCGGTAACCACGCCAATGTGTGGCAGACCTACTTCGGTCAGGCGCGTGATCTCACCGTGGCCGCGCATGCCCATCTCCAGCACGAGCGCTTCGCAATCGTCGGGAGCATTCAGCAAGGTGATAGGCACTCCCTGGTCGTTGTTGAAAGATCGTGAACTCGCCGCCACTTTGAGTGCCGAGCCGATTGCAGCTGCAGCGAAATCTTTCGTTGTCGTCTTGCCGACAGAGCCGGTGATGCCAACCACACGATGCTGCACTTGATCGGCAAGCGACTCGCGAGCCCACCGACCAAGTTTGCGAAGGGCTTCGACGGTGTCGGGCACCACGATGGCGGTGCCGCGACCAGGGTCGCGTGAAGTGAGATAGGCACCGGCACCGCGGGTGAGGGCGTGCTCGATGTAGTCATGGCCGTCACGCTGGGCGACGATTGGCACGAAGAGCTGCCCCATCACGAGTGAACGCGAGTCGAAGGTGGCACCCGAAAGATGTGCGTTCTTGCCACTCAATTGTCCGCCAACGGCGTGTGCAACGTCGGTCGCCATGAAGCGCATACGAAGGTCAAGCGTACGAGGCAAGTACCGTTAGTACGAGTGAATTCGCGCTCGCGCACCCACGTAATCGTCATCTTCGGTGGCGAGTCGGCGGAACATGACGTCAGCTGTGTGACAGCTGCCCACGTGTTGCGCGCACTCGACCCGCAGAAGTACGACGTGACGACGATTGCCATCTCCCGCGGCGGCGAATGGATGCTCGCAGAAGGTGCGATGGCTGCACTGGCGCGCGGTCGTGATGCGTTGCCAGAGAAGTTGGAGGCAACGGGACGCCCATCATCACTCGGCGAAGTGATGACGAATGCCGGCGCAACGAGCGGTGTTTCGCGCGGTGCGACCAACACCGTGGTGCTGCCGCTGCTGCACGGCCCGATGGGCGAAGACGGCACCGTGCAAGGGCTGCTCGATCTCGCACATGTTGCTTATGTCGGCGCGGGCGTGCTCGGCAGCGCGGTGTCGATGGACAAAGCGACCACCAAGCGAGTGCTCGCTGCGGAAGGCATCCCCCAGCCGAAGTTCGTCGCGTTGCGTGAAGACTCCATCACGGGTGCCGCTGGTTCGACACACATCAATGACGCAGTGTCGAAGCTCGGCCTGCCGGTCTTCGTGAAGCCCGCGAACATGGGCTCGTCGGTTGGCGTGGCGAAGGCGAAGTCGGTGGAAGAAGCAATCGCAGCCGCACGAGCAGCACTCGCCTACGACGAGTGGGTGGTGTTCGAAGAGGCCGTGGTTGGTCGCGAAATCGAAGTGTCGGTGCTTGGCAATCGCGAGCCACGCGCGTCGGTTGCGGGTGAGATCATCCCTGGTCGCGAGTTCTACGACTACGAAGACAAATACGTCGGCGACGGTGCCAAGCTCCTCGTGCCTGCACCGTTGAGTGACGATGAGGCAGCGCAGGTGCGGGGTCTCGCGTTGCGCGTGTTTCGTGCGGTGCGCGCCGAGGGCATGGCGCGAGTGGACTTCTTCTACGAAGAAAAGCGCCCCGACGGCAGCAAGGGTCGCGGGTTCTTGTGCAACGAGATCAATACGATTCCGGGTTTCACGCCGATTTCGATGTACCCGAAGTTGTGGCAAGCAACGGGTATCTCCTACCCCGCGCTGATCGACGAGTTGATCTCACTGGCGATTGAGCGACACGAGCGCCGCGCGAAGTTTCGCACCACAAAGCGCTAAACGCTGTCATCTTCCGGCGATATCAATTGTCCTAAGTCCCAGTCGACTGAGTCGGGACTAGCCGCCCACTCGAGATAAGCCGCATCGTACATATCTGCGTGCTTGTGTGCATCAGACTCACCTGGCTGCATGGGCTGTGACTATCACAAACACGACCCTCTGTCACGTCGTTCGAGAATGGCGGAATGCCTGAGTGCTGGGCCCGGTGATCTGCGCGACGCGGCGGTCAGCTGCCGGCGGGAAGCGCTCAACGCGGCTCAGCTGCCGGCGGGCAGCACTCGACGCGGCTCAGCTGCCGGCGGGCGGGATGTTGATCTTCATGCCAGGAAACAACAGCACGTTCACGCTCGGCCATTGGTTGGCGGCGAGTAGCGAGTTGGTTGACACGCAGAACTTCTTGCGAATTGCCGACACCGAGTCACCAGCTTGCACTTCGTACGTGCCAGCCGGACGGTTGCCGCATCCAGGCTGACCGACGGGGTTCGCGACCACTGTCTGTTGCGTCTGGTTGACGGTCACTTGTGCGCTCGGCGGAATCTTCAGTTCGCGACCCGGATACGGGAACTGCGAGGTGGAAAGGAGACCATTCCACGACAGCAGTTGATCAACCGAGATGCCAAACATGTTGGCCACTTTGATTGGCGAGTCACCGGCCTGCACGAGGTAGATCTGCTCAACGCCCACTGCACCAGGCGGCAACGTGGTCACGACCGGTGCGATAGTGGTGACTGCTGGCGGGATGGTGGCGAAGTCGGTGGGGCCAATCGGCACGATCGTGGTCGCCGACCCGGCGGCGTCGACGCCGCACGAGGTGAGCACCAGCGCGAGCACGAACCAGCGAGAACGCATTGCGACGAGTTTACGCTTCGCACGCGGCGCTAAGCGTGAGGGTGATGTGACCTGTGTACATCCCCTGCAAGCGCGGCGCTCAGCGTGAAGGTGATGCTTGCCACTACGCGAGCGGGCGAGCCGATGCCGCAATCGGTGATGGCAATGATGTGGAGCCCATCAGATACGTATCCACTGCCGAGGCGGCGGCGCGACCTTCGGCGATGGCCCACACGATGAGGCTCTGTCCGCGGCCCATGTCACCCGCGACGAAGACACCGTCCACGTTGGTGCGGTAGTCATCGCTGCGCGCAACATTGCCGCGCGAGTCGAGCGCAACACCGAGTTGCTCGAGCCACGAACCTTTCTCGGGGCCCACGAAACCGAGCGCCAAGAACACGAGATCAGCGGGAATCTCGCGACGCGTGCCCGGCACCGGCACGAACTTGCCGGGCGTCGCGGGGCTATTTGCCGTTGCGGGCGAGCCTGGTTCGAATCGCACCTCGGTGAGCGCGAGCGCGCGCACATTGCCGTTGTCGTCGCCAAGGAATTCTTCGGTGTTCACGCTGAACACGCGCTCGCCACCCTCTTCGTGCGCCGATGACGTGCGATACACGAGGCTCCATTGCGGCCACGGGTTGTCGCCGGCACGCACTTCGGGTGGGCGCGGCATGATCTCGAGTTGCGTCACCGATGCAGCACCTTGCCGGTGTGCGGTGCCGAGGCAGTCGGCACCGGTGTCGCCGCCGCCGATGATGATGACGTGCTTGTCTTTGGCATCGATCGCCGGCGCGGTGAAGTCGCCTTCTTGCACTTTGTTGGCGATGGGCAGATATTCCATCGCTTGGTGGATGCCGCGCAACTCGCGGCCTGGAACATTTAAATCACGCCACGCCGTTGCGCCGCAGGCGAGCACGACTGCGTCATGCGTGGCGCGCAACACTTCGACATCGACGTTCTCACCGACGCTGGCATTGGTGCGAAACTCGGTGCCCTCGGCCTTCATCTGCTCGATGCGACGCTCGAGATGCGACTTCTCCATCTTGAATTCGGGAATGCCGTAACGCAACAGGCCGCCGATGCGATCGGCGCGCTCGAGCACCACGACTTCATGCCCGGCGCGAGTCAACTGTTGTGCTGCGGCAAGACCTGCCGGCCCAGAGCCGATCACGGCGACGCGATGTCCGGTGCGCACGCTCGGCACCTGTGGCGTGACCCAACCTTCTCGCCAGGCGCGATCGATGATTTCGACCTCGACCTGCTTGATGGTGACAGGGTCTTGGTTGATGCCAAGCACACACGCCGACTCGCAGGGGGCTGGGCACAGGCGGCCGGTGAACTCGGGGAAGTTATTCGTCGCATGCAGGCGATCGATCGCGTCACGCCAGTGGTCGCGATAGACGAGGTCGTTCCAGTCAGGGATGAGGTTGCCGAGCGGGCAGCCGTTGTTGCAGAACGGGATGCCGCAATCCATGCAGCGACCCGCCTGCTGTTGCAGCACCTTCGGGTCGAACGGTTCGTACACCTCGCGCCAGTCGGCAACGCGCACGGGGATGGGTCGGCGCTTCGGGGTGTTGCGCCCCCACTTCAAGAACCCGGTTGCTTCACCCATTGACGCTCTCCATGATTTTTTGCGCGGTTGCGGCCTCGTCAAGCCCGGAG
>Ga0208594_1000106_pt1 | contig 27599 bp, 24 predicted proteins | sample LakMenEpi14Sep10_FD_150699 | JGI IMG/M metagenome (GOLD analysis project Ga0208594, IMG submission 150699) | Freshwater microbial communities from Lake Mendota, WI - 14SEP2010 deep hole epilimnion (SPAdes) | ecosystem: Environmental > Aquatic > Freshwater > Lake > Epilimnion/Euphotic zone ...
GACGAACAAATGGAATTGTTCGCGCTTGAAATTGGTGCAGAGATTTTGCTTGTTGACCCAGGTCAACAAGAAGAGCTCGAGTTGCAGGCAATGTTTGATGACTCAGACGACGACACGCCAGAGTTGCAAGCAACACGACCACCGATCATCACGATCATGGGTCACGTCGACCACGGTAAGACGACGCTTCTCGACAAAATTCGAAATGCAAATGTTGTTGCTGGTGAGGCTGGTGGCATCACTCAGCACATCGGTGCGTATCAAATTGAAAAAGACGGAAAGAAAATCACATTCATCGACACACCAGGTCACGCAGCATTCACCAAGATGCGTGCGCGTGGTGCAGGTGTAACTGACATCGTTGTTCTTGTTGTTGCGGCTGATGACGGTGTGATGCCACAGACAATTGAAGCGATTAATCATGCTCGTGTTGCTGGTGTGCCAATTGTGGTCGCGCTGAACAAGATCGATAAACAAAACGCCGACGTGCAACGCGTGTTGGCTGGTTTGGCTGAACAGCAATTGACACCAGAAGCGTGGGGTGGCGACACGATTGTTGTTGAGATGTCGGCACAAAGCGGCCTTGGCATCGACGATCTGCTTGATCAATTGAACGTTGTCGCTGAACTTGAAGAACTCAAAGCAAACCCAACGGGTCGCGCTAAAGGCGTTGTGCTTGAAGCGCAACTTGATGTCGGTCGTGGACCAGTGGCCACAATTTTGGTTGACAAGGGCACGCTTAAAGTCGGCGACCCGATCGTTGCTGGTGCGGCGTGGGGCAAAGTACGCGCATTGATTAACGATCGTGGCGAGCAAGTCAAAGAAGTTGGGCCGTCGGCACCAGTACAAGTTTTAGGTTTGTCGGCGGTGCCTGGTGCAGGTGAAGAATTCAGATCAGCACCAGATGAGCGCACCGCACGAACAGTTGCTGGTGCTCGTGAGCAGCGCTTCAGGGCGATGAATCAGCGCGGTGACGCACGAGTTCAGCGCGGTGTGAAACTCGAAGATATTTTCACTCAGATTCAGGCGGGCGAAGTTGCGACATTGAACGTAATCGTCAAGGCTGACGTACACGGTTCGCTTGAAGCAGTCACCGAGAGTTTGCGCAAACTCGAGCGTGATGATGTGCGTGCAGCATTTGTGCACCGAGGTGTTGGCACGATCACTGAAAACGACATTTCGTTGGCTGCAGCGACAAATGCAACCTTGATCGGCTTCAATGTTCGACCAGATCGCAAGATTCGTGAACTCGCCGAAAAAGAAGGCGTCGAAATTCGCACCTACGAAATTATTTACAAGTTGCTCGAAGATATCGAGAAGGCGATGAAGGGTATGCTCGCCCCAGAATTTGTCGAAGTTGTCACTGGCGAAGCCGAAGTGCGCGAAATCTTCAAGGCGCCAAAAGTTGGTGCAGTTGCAGGTTGTTCGGTTGTTTCTGGTGTTATCACCCGTGGTTCGCGAGTGCGATTCTTGCGCGACGGCACAATCATTTGGAAGGGCAACATCAACACTCTGCGCCGCTTCAAAGACGACGTCAAAGAAGTTCGCGAAGGTTTTGAGTGCGGCATCAGCCTCACTGACTTCCAAGATTTGAAGCCGGGCGACGTAATCGAAACTTACGACCTTAAAGAGGTTGAGCGCGTCTGAAGCGCCTAATCTGTCTATGTGGCAGATTTAGATTTTTTCTTTGATCCAGGTTGCCCGTGGGCATGGGTGACTTCGCGTTGGGTGACCGAAGTAAGCACTTTGCGAAACTATGACGTTGCCTGGAAGTTCATTTCGCTGTCAATGGTCAACACCGATAAGGGCTACAAGCCCGGTGATGACTACCACAAGATGATTCACACATTTGGATTGCAGGCACTGCGCGTTGCGAGTGCCGCGCGTGCAGACGCGGGCAACGAAGCTGTGGCAAAGTTCTACACAGCGATGGGCACGACTGTGCATGTTGAGAAAATCCGTGAAGGTTTTGATACCGACCCACATAAATTTTTGAGTGATATGTTGCGACGCCATTCGCTGCCAACGGTGTGGGCCGATTCGCTAAATGACGAGACCCATACTGCGGTCATTCGATATGAAACCGACCTTGCACTTTCGCGAACAGGTAAAGATGTCGGCACACCGATTTTGACGTTTAAGCCAGGCCGGCCCAACGAGGGCAGTTTCTTTGGCCCCGTAATCTCAAAGTCGCCACGCGGTGATGAGGCATTGAAACTTTGGGATGCTGTTGAAACAATCGCGACAACGTCAGGGGTCGCCGAATTGAAACGATCACTGCGCTCGCCACTAGATTTCAGTTAGAAATTGCTGAGATAGTTCGAAGAGAAACGGGGTTTTTGTGAAAGTCGTATATTCGCCAGCGCACTTGTTGCATAACCCCGAAGTTGAAATTGAGAGATCTTCTGCGCACTCGCCGTTCGAGCACACAGGTCGTGCCGAAAAGATTCGCGAGACTTTGGCTGCCGATAAAGCATTCGATTTCGCTTCGCCAACTGAGTGGGGCACTGAACCAATCACCAAAATTCATAACCCGGGCTTGTTGAAATTTTTGTCGACCGCATGGGCTGATTATCAGCGTGATGTCAAAGAATCTCGCGAAGTTGTGCCAGACATGTTTTTTAAGTCAAACCTGCGCCAGAACATGGGTGACCGGGTTGAGCCAGAGTCAGTAAACGGCAAATTGGGATGGTGGTGCTTTGAAACTACGACTCCGCTAACGATGGGCACTTACGAGGCGGCTCGTGGTGCGGTTGATGTGGCGATGAGCGCGACGAAAATTGTTTTAGACGGTGCGAAAAATAGTTATGGCTTGTGCCGACCACCGGGCCATCACGCAACCACCGACTTGTATGGCGGATATTGCTTTTTCAACAATGCGGCGATCGCAGCCCATCATGTTGCGAGCACAACTGGCACCAAGGTAACGGTGCTCGACGTCGATTATCACCATGGCAACGGCACCCAGCAAATTTTCTACGAGCGTGACGATGTTCAATTTGTGTCGCTACATGGCGACCCAGCGCGTGCGTATCCGTACTTCACTGGCTATGAAGACGAAGTTGGTTCGGGTAAGGGTCGAGGTTCGACGCTAAATGTTCCGCTTGCTGCGCGCACAGATGACGATTCGTATATGAAGGCGCTCGAACGTGCTTGCGAGAGCATCAAAAAGTTTGGTCCGTCGATGATCATCGTGTCACTTGGTCTTGACACTTTTATTACTGACCCGATCAGTGATTTGGCGTTGACGACACCGGGCTACGACCGATGCGGCGCACTAGTTGGTGCGTTGGGCTTGCCGACAGTTGTGCTGCAAGAAGGTGGTTACGACGTTGATGCGTTGGGTGCAAACGTGCAGTCTTGGTTGCACGGCTTAGCCCGGACAAATAAATAGCCCGCGCGAACAGTTAGCCCGCGCAAACGATTAGCGGTCGCGCAGGTACTTTTCGAACTCGGCGGCGATTTCGTCGCCACTCGGTATTGGCGCGCCGAAATTAATTTCAGTTGTGCCGTTGGCGATTTGTTCATCGAATGCCTGTTCAAGTTGCGTCAACATTTGCGAGTGCTCGTTGTTGCCGGCAATTAGTTGATCGAGTCGCTCGCGTTGAGTCTTGGCTTGTTCGCGCATCGACGAAACGTCGAGCGAAATGCCGCCAGTGTCACAAAGTGCAGCGAGCAAAGCAGCCGAAGCAGCAGGGTATGGCATTGAAGCAACATAGTGAGGCACTCGAGCCCACAAACTGAGTGCTTGAATTTTGCGACCGTGAAGCGAATGCTCGATTGCTGCAGCCATGCCCGCAGGTACGTCGACTGAACTCTTCAAGTAAGGCAAACTCGAAACCAAATCTTTGTCAGGCGACGTGCAAGAAATATAAACAGCACGAGTATGTGGTGTTGCAAACGGGTATGCACCGATGCCGATCATTCGTCGCACTCCGAACTGCACGCTGATGTCGGCGATTGTTTCGGCGAACAAATTCCAGTGAGTGTCTGGTTCTGGACCAGTGAGCAACAAAATATCTTTGTTGTTGATGTCGCGACCGAGCGCAATCTCTGGTGTAGACCAGACGAGTTTTGTATTGACACCTTCGCGTAATTCCATAGTTGGGCGGCGAGCACGAAAGTCAACAAATGTGTCGATATCGAAGTCGATGACCTTAATGGCGTTTGTTTCTTTGGCGACAAGTTCGACGGCAGCGGCAGCGGCAGAACTCGTGTCAATCCAGCCGGTCATCATCACGACCAAGAGGGGGTCTTTGATCTGCGGCAGAGTGCCAATAATTTTGTATGGCTTATTCATCGCGTGAAATCAGTTTAGACGTGAAAGCGCTTGCTCGGCACTGTTGGCGGCCGCCTCGGTTTGCAACTTGAACGGTTCGAGGTCGGCGGCGTTCTTTTCGCCGAGCGCACCACCGAGATAACGCGCGTAAACGCCCTCGACGATGCAGGCGAGTTTCCAATATGCGAACGCGCGATAGAACTCGATATTTGTCACATCACGACCTGTTGTTTTTGCATAGCGAGCGATCAGGTCGTTGCGATTCAAAAAGCCTTTGACGGTTGTGTATTGCGACATCCAAGGTGATGCTTCGTCGTTAGGGCCCGTCCAATAAACAGTGAGCAGGCCGAGATCTGCAAGCGGATCACCGAGTGTGCAGATCTCCCAATCGAGCACAGCTTGAATTTCGCCACTCGAACTGACGATGCAGTTGTCGAGTCGATAGTCGCCGTGCACAATTGTTGCCGGCCCCTGTTCGGGAATTCTTTTCGAGAGTTCTTCATGCACGCGATCAACAACTGAAAGTTCGCGAGTCTTTTGTGCGTTCCATTGGCCGTACCAACGCTTGAGTTGCCGAGCGATGTAACCCTCATGTCGACTGAAGTCTTGCAAGCCGACTTTGTTGACATCGACAGCATGAATCTTTGCCAATGTGTCGACGAGCGATTCGCTAGCCCGGGCGCGGGTCTCTTCTGTTAGCACGGTCTCGGCGATGGGCACATCGCGCACGATGTGGCCGTCGACGAAATCCATTACATAAAAAGGTGCGCCGTTAATTTCAACATCGGTGCAAAGACCGCGAGTGCGTGGCACTGGCACGCCAGAGTTTTGTAGCGCCGAGATCATTCGATGTTCGCGGCCCATGTCGTGAGCGCTGGCGAGGCCGTGGCTGAGTGGTGGCCGACGCAAAACGTAGTGATTTTGTTTCGCGTCTCGCACCGAAAACGTGAGATTTGAGTGGCCGCCAGCGATGAATTCGAACTTAAATGGCGCAGTTGCGCCGGCGACATTCGTCTCGAGCCAAGTTGAGACTTTTTCAGAATTGATGCCACTGCTAACTGTGTCGCTCATCACTAAGCAACCTACTTAATTTGTATTGGTCATCGCCACTTGCGAGCGTCGTTAATTTGCGCAGTATTGTGGAGTCATGGCTATTGATGTAACAGATGCGACCTTTCAAAAGGAAGTGATCGAGAAGTCAATGGTGACGCCAGTGATCATTGACTTGTGGGCGCAGTGGTGTGGTCCGTGCAAGACATTGGGGCCGATTCTTGAAAAGTTGACGGCAGCGACCAAAGGCAAAGTGATTTTGGCAAAAGTCGATGTAGATACTTGTCCGCAGGTGGCCCAAGCGTTTCAGGTGCAGTCAATTCCTGCTGTTTATGCGATGAAAGACGGCAAGATCGTCGATGGTTTTGTTGGTGCCCAGTCAGAACATGTTGTTGAACAGTTCATAAAAAACTTGTTGCCAGAGCAAGTTATTGTTGATGTGAAAGCGCTATTGGCAAAAGGTGATGAAGCAAGTTTGCGCCAAGCACTTGAGGCTGAGCCAACTAACGAAAGTGTTGTTGTCGCTCTTGCCGATTTGTTGACTGCGCGAAAAGACTGCTCGGCTGCACTCGAGTTATTGAAGACAGTGCCCGAAACTGAACGCGTGCGAACTTCGATTGCTGCGGCGCGCGCTGCGTTTGTGCCGCAAGATGACTATGACAAACAGTTGACTGATTTGTTGGTGCGTGTCAAGACTGACGAAGATGCCAAGAGCGAGTTTCTTGAGTTGCTTGCGAAAATGGGGCCAAACGACCCGCGCACTGCTGACTATCGCAAAAAACTGACAGCACGGCTGTTTTAATTTCTGCCTCTTTGTGAGGTCTGCGCCCACATAGGGCGATGAAAAATTTTCTGAACCTTGACCGCCTTAAGTGGTTTGGTGCCTCACGAATGATTGGCAGCGTGCTGAGCGTCGCATTTGTTGGCGTTGCTGGCTGGTGGCTGGTTCAAACACCACCGCCACCACCCGAAGCGAGTTTGAGTTTTGCGAGCACAACAGTTGCGACAAGCGCAACAATTATCACCAGTGCGCCGATAGTCAACGCGACACCACAGATAATTACAGTGCATGTTGCCGGGTCTGTGAAGAACCCCGGTGTCTATCGACTTAAATATGGTTCACGAATTAATGACGGCATAGTTGCAGCGGGTGGCGCAACCAGTGCGGCAAATCTCGATGTAATAAATTTGGCGACTGTTTTAAACGAGGGTGAACAAATTTATGTACCCAAACGCGGAGAAAAGCCACACACGATTACAGATCGACCGCAACTCGGTGGCGGTGGGGGTGCGGCAGGCGGTTTAAATGGTGTCGGTGGTGCGACTGGCAGCGCAGTACTTCAATTGATCAACATCAATTTGGCGTCGGTCGTTGAACTTGAACAGTTGCCAGGTGTGGGGCCAGCAACGGCAAAAGCAATAGTTGCGTATCGCGAAAAAAATGGTGCGTTCTTGAAAGTTGAAGATTTGTTGAAGGTGCGGGGCATCGGGCCTGCGAAGTTGAGCGAGATCTTGCCGCGTGCTCGCGTTAACTAGAGCGCGCCGAGAATCAATGCGGCGAGCGCGAGCGAAATCAGCGAACCAAGCACGAGACCAATCGCCAGCGGTCGAAATTCTCGACGCCATTCTGGCCAACTAGCAATAATTTCACGAATTGCGCGAAGGCTTGCATAGTGACCGATAATCCACCACACCAACATGCTCGAGATAAAACTCAACGCGTAGAGAGTGAAGCCGCCCGAGGCCGGTATGCCGAACAGCGGCATGGTCGGCAGCGCGATGAAAGTGAGAACAAAACCGAGCAGGCCAGTTAATGAGCCGGGTAGCGCAAGCAAGACGAGACCGACAACGAGGGCACCAAGAGACAGCGCAACTGCGATTAGCCCGCCACGTTGGCGCACTGCATTGCGATGAGCGACGATGCCATCGGGTACTACGCGTCGCGACTTGCCAGCCATGACTACATCGTACGATGTGCAGCGGTCTGATTGGCTGATTGTGTTCGGTGTTGCTGTGTATCTGTGTGTTACACGTGCGAGCAAAACGGTTTGTATTGCAATATTGATTGCAGTTGCAATTAGTTGCATTGTTGCGCTGCATCGGTCGATGATCTCACGTTCATTGGCTTCAATTTTGATCTTGATTTTTGCATTTGGTGCAATTAATTCGCAACGTGCACTCAATGATTTTGCCAATGTGCGACTCGGTGAATATGAGGGGTATGCAACGGTGATGAGCGACCCGCAAAACATTGGTGTGGCAACTCGCACCACACTCGAAATCGGACGCGATCGTTTTGTTGTGTACGCATATGGTCGACCCGCGTGGCGAATGGCTGGCGCCAAAGTGGGCGAGCGGGTCTATGTGCGTGGTCTGCGCGAGCCGTTTGAACAAGGAACCGAATCAAGATGGGTCGCACAACATATCAAGGGCAAATTTCGCCTTGAATTGGTTGGTGAAACGCGTCTTGTCGCGCCACCAATTTTGCGCAGTGTTCAGCGTGTGCGTGATCTTGTAAAACTTGGTTCAGATTCGTTTGAATTTGATGATCAATCGTTGTTCACCGGTCTGGTGATTGGTGACGACACGCGGCAATCAAAGTCAATGATTGACGCTTTTCGTAATTCAGGGCTTGCACATTTGGTTGCTGTTTCAGGTCAAAATGTTTCGTTCGTTTTGGCTGCGCTTTCACCGTTGCTATCGCGCCTAAAAAATCGACTGCGAATATTTGCAACACTCGGGGTTCTCGTCTGGTTCGTTTTGATCACGCGCGTAGAACCTTCAGTCGTGCGTGCGGCAACGATGGCTGGTCTCGCGTTTCTTTCTGTCGCATTTGGACGACCAACTAGAACTATGCGATTGATTGCGCTGACAGTTTTGTTAGCAGTCGTTGTTGACCCGCTATTGGCTTGGTCGGTCGGGTTTTTCATGTCAGTCGGTGCGACCTGTGGTTTGTGTGTTGGCGCTGCACCATTGGCCAAAATCGTGAGACGACCGCAGTGGTTGGCACAACTCATCGGGGCAACCGTTGCAGCGCAACTTGGTGTGATGCCAGTTGTGATTTTTATTTTTGGTGTGCCGTCGGCGACCGGCATTGTTGCCAATGTCTTGGCTGTGCCGATTGCTGGCTTGGTGATGTTGGTGGGTTTACCGATGTCGCTTTTATCGGCGCTATTTAGCAACTTTGGACTCAGCGAAATTGGCGAACGGATGATGCTGCCGATTCGAGTTGGCGTGCGCTGGGTCTGGTGGGTTGCTGAAATTTTCGCACGCCTTCGATTTGAAGGCATGGTAAATCTCGCCCTTTGGCTCGGAGTTTTTGTGGGGATAATTGCTCTGCGACACCGAAGTTCTAGCGTGTAGGCGTGACGATTCATCTGATTACCGGTTCTGATCCGCGATTGGTTTCAGACAAAGTGAGTGACATTACTCGCGAACTGATCAAATCGATGTCGACAGATGAAAACCGCAGCACGATTTTAGAAACCCATGATGCAGGGGCGGCGAGTGGGCAAGAACGCGAAGATGCAATTCGTCGTGCAATCTCGTCGGCCGAAACTATGTCGCTTTTTGGCGAAGAACGAGTCGTTGTAATTCGAGAAATTTCTGAGGCAACAGTTGCCGAACTTTCGAGTTTGGTCGAATATCTCGAGCACCCTGTCGACAGCACGCATTTGGTGCTGAGCGCATCTGGCAAGTTGGCGAAGTCTGTTTCAGACGCGTTGAAACGAGCAGGTGCGACGGTTATGGCGACAACACCACCGGCAAAACGACAAGAGTTGGTGACTTGGTTTTTAGAGAGGTTTGGTGAGGCGGGTTTGACTCTTGAGCCAATGGCGTTGAATCAAATAATTGACTGGCTGGGTGAAGATCAGGCTCGGTTGCCTGGGTTGATTGATGTTTTGGTGTCGACATATGGCACGTCGCGCAAACTCTCGAGTGATGATGTTGCGGCATTTTTGGGCGATGCGGGCAGCGTCAAGCCATGGGACTTAACCGATGCAATAGATGCTGGCGATTCGGCAAAAGCCATTGACATGTTGCATCGCATGACACGAAGTGGTGAATATCATCCGCTGCAAGTGATGGCGCTATTGCATACGCATTTTTCGAAGTTGATGCGACTTGATGGACCAGAGTTGCATAGTGCGAATGATGTCTTAACTTTGATCGGCGGCAAAAGCGAATTTCAGGGCAAGAAATATCTCAGTCAATATCGTCGAATTGGTAGCGCTGGCATTAGTCAGGCAATTGCTTTGCTTGCTCGAGCCGACATTGATTTGCGCGGGGGCAAAGACCTCGGCGAAGAACTAACGATGGAAATCTTGGTTGCTCGGTTGTGCCGAATGGGGGCGTCAACCAGAACGAATAGACCGAGTAACTCGGCTAGACCTACTTCGCCGAAGCGGCGTTAAGTTTGCGCATCAAGCGGCTCTTGCGGCGAGCAGCTTGTTTTGGGTGAATCGTGCGCTTGGCGGCGGCTTTGTCGAGACGCTTAACGGCAAGGCGAAGGGCTTCTTGATTTTCTGGTGTGCCTGCTGTCTCAAGAGCGCTCTTTACTCGTGAGCGAAGTTCGCTGCGTACGGCTTTGTTGCGAGCAGTTGCTTTTGCGTTTGTGATGATGCGCTTTTTTTGCGATTTGATATTTGCCACGCCCCAAGGCTAACAGCGGGTCAGGCCCTGCCAAACATAAGCCGTGTAGAATTTGGCATCGTCTCACACATGCTTTTAGGGCGTCAGTGTGATGGTCGAAATCTCGGAGAAACGGCGTAATGGAACTATCTCGAATACGAAATTTTTCGATCATTGCGCACATTGACCACGGTAAATCAACACTTTCAGACCGCATTTTAGAGATGACCAAAGCGGTCGATGCGCGTGAAATGCGCGCCCAATATTTAGACAGCATGGACCTCGAGCGTGAACGAGGCATCACGATCAAAGCGCAAAACGTTCGCGTGTCCTGGAAGGACCACACGCTGCATCTAATCGACACACCAGGGCACGTCGACTTTGGTTATGAAGTGAGTCGTTCTTTGGCGGCCTGCGAAGGTGTTGTTTTGGTTGTTGATGCTGCACAAGGCATCGAGGCGCAAACATTGGCGAATTGTTATTTGGCGCTTGAAAACAATTTAGAAATTGTTGCTGCCCTGAACAAAATTGATTTGCCTGCTGCTGACCCAGATAGATACGCAATGGAGATCGAAAAAGTTCTCGGCATTCGTGCCGAAGATATTTTGCGCATCTCGGCTAAGACTGGCGATGGTGTGCCTGAGTTGCTTGATGCAATCATCGAGAAAATTCCGGCACCAACTGGTGATGCCGATGCGCCTCTGCAAGCTTTGATTTTCGATAGTCAATACGACCAATATCGCGGTGTTGTTTCTTCTGTTCGAGTGATGAACGGTCGAATGCGCAGCAACGAGAAGTTGCGATTTATGCAAACTAATGCCGTGCACGAAGCACTTGAGGTGGGCGTGCGACGACCAGTGCCGTCGCCAGTCGACGAACTCGGGCCTGGCGAAGTGGGTTATCTGATTGCAGGCATCAAAGACGTGGGCGAGGCGCGAAGTGGTGAAACCGTAACTCACGAATCACGTCCTGCTGAAAAGCCACTTGACGGCTATAGCGACCCGAAGCCGATGGTGTTTTGCGGGCTGTTTCCGATTGATGCAGATGATTTCGAAACTTTGCGTGAAAGTTTGCAGAAGTTGAAACTTAATGACGCGTCGATTAGTTACCTACCCGAGTCGTCGGGCGCACTCGGCTTTGGATTTAGGTGCGGTTTCTTGGGTTTGTTGCACATGGAGATCGTCAAAGAGCGACTTGAGCGCGAATTCAACCTGGCGTTGATTGCGACCGCGCCATCGGTGCAATATCAGGTGACAAAGACCGATGGCAGTCGAGAAATTTGCGACAACCCAAGTGAATTACCGCCAACTGTTTACATCAAGTCGATTGAAGAGCCGTATTTCAAAGTCGACATCATTACGCCAAAGGATTACACCGGCACTTTGATGGATCTCTGCCAAACTCGTCGTGGCGAACTCGGCAAACTCGAATATCTTTCACCCGAGCGCGTTGAGATGCACTACTTAATGCCACTGGCAGAAGTAGTAGTTGACTTTTTTGACCAAATGAAGAGTCGATCGCAGGGCTACGCAAGTCTCGATTACGAACTGCACGGTTACCGCGAATCTGACTTAGTGAAAGTCGACTTGTTTTTGAACGGCATCGCCGCAGACGCATTCAGCACAATCGTGCACCGCGAAAAAGCGTACGACTATGGCAAGCGGATGTGCGAAAAACTAAAAGAGTTGATTCCGCGTCAGATGTTTGATGTGCCAATTCAGGCTGCAATCGGCGGCAAGTTCATTGCTCGCGAAACTGTGAAAGCAAAGCGCAAAGACGTGTTGGCCAAGTGTTACGGCGGCGATATTTCACGTAAGCGTAAGTTGCTTGAGAAGCAAAAAGAGGGCAAGAAGAAAATGAAGTCAATCGGTCGCGTTGAGATACCCGGAGACGTGTTTATCTCGGCTCTGAAACTCGATAACTGACGATCGTGGCTGAGAAACACGCAAGCGTTTTTCGCTCGCTGAAATATTTCAATGCACGCTTGTTTTTTGCAGGTTTGCTTCTTTCGAACATCGGTAGTTGGTTACAGCTAACTGCCTCGTCGTTGCTGATTTATCGATTGACGGGAAATGCAGCCGATCTTGGCTACAACGTGGCGTTTCAGTTTTTGCCGATGTTGTTATTCGGCACTTGGTGTGGAGCATTGGCTGATCGGCATAATCGGCGACGAATTGCGATCATCTCACAAGCATGTTTGGCCGGTCAGGCGCTGTTGCTCGGTGTTCTCGATCTTTCGGGCGTTATCAGTGTGCCGATGGTCTATGCGCTGTCGTTATTACTAGGCATTATCGGTGCATTCGACAACCCTGCACGACGAGGTTTAGTTACTGAACTTGTGCCGACTGTTGATTTGCCGAATGCGATGTCGCTTAATACGGCAGTGATGACAGGTTCGCGAATTTTCGGTGCGGCAATCGCGACTGCGCTTGTCGGACCGCTTGGCACTGGTTGGCTGTTTATTCTGAACGGCATTTCATATGCAGCGATGATTTACGGTCTGACTGGTTTGCGAAAAAGCGAGATGTATCCGGCGATTATGCGACCTGCGGGTGGTTCGCCTGTGCGCGAAGTATTTAAATATGTCGCCGGCAATCGACGCTTGATGACGATGTTTTTGGTTTATGTTGCGGTGAGCACATTTTCTTTCAACTTTGGTGTTGCATTGCCGAAATTGGCAGACCTGAGTTGGGGTGATGACCGTGCGTTTGGCTGGGTGATGTCGGTAATTGGCATTGGCAATTTGACTGGCGCTCTACTTACTGCGCGATTAAAAACAGTTTCGATGCGCTGGTTCGTCGGCAATATTGCGTTGCTTGGTTTAGCAAGCATCGGCATGGCGTTTGCTTCGAATTTGTGGCTCGCATTTTTGTGGGGCGTGCCTCTCGGCATTGGTGGCGCCGCGATGATTGCCTCGGGTAACGCGATTAGTCAACAAGAATCACCGCCCGATATGCGCGGAAGATTGTTGGCACTAACAGCGGTTGCATTTTTAGGAAGCACACCAATTGGCGGGCCGATAACTGGTCTGATCGCAGACTCAATTTCGCCTGAATGGTCATTGGCATATGGCGGGGTTGTTGCTCTAGTTTGTGCAGCAGTGGCCGTTGTTGCATGGAGATGATTGGGTGTAGCGAAGATGTCAAATAGTTCTTCTAAATCGGTGATGTGGTTTCGGCGCGATCTGCGTCTAGAAGACAACCCAGCATTGGTTGCAGCGAGCAAAGTCGGGGCGGTTACCCCGTTATTTGTTTTAGACCCAATGTTTTTGCAGCGTTCGGGTGCGCCGAGATTGGCATTTTTATTTCGTTCGCTGCGTGATTTAAATCGCGCAATGGGTGGTGCGCTCGTGGTGCGTGTCGGTGACCCAGTTGAAATGGTGTCAAAGGTTGCCAAAGAAGTTGGTGCAACCGAGGTTTTTGCTGCGAAAGATTTTGCACCATACGGGCAAAAGCGTGACGCTGAAGTTGCTCGATCACTTGAAAAAGTCGGCGCGAAGTTGAATCATGTCGGTTCGGCTTATGCAGTCGACCCAGGCACGGTGCGAAAAGCCGACTCAACGCCGTATTCAGTGTTCACTCCGTTTTCAAAAGTTTGGTTGGCGCACGGCTGGTCGGCGCCAGTCAAAAAGCCGAATGTGAAATGGAATGGCGCTCCTACGATCAAAAGCGAAGCGATACCTGACGACCCGATTTTGACCGCAAAGATTGCTGAAGCTGGCGAAGAAGCAGCGTGGAAACGTTGGGAGTATTTCGCCGAGACTGCGCTTGATAAATATAAAGAGGAGAGAAATAATCCTGATCGTGACGGCTGCAGTCAGATGTCGGTTTACTTGCGATTTGGCGTGGTGCACCCGCGACAGTTGTTAGCAGAACTTGAGCCCAACCCGAATCATGATCATTATCGAAGTGAACTTTGTTGGCGTGAGTTTTATGCCGATGTGTTGTTTCACCAACCGCAGACAACTTGGAAGAATCTTCAACCGAAAATGGACAGCCTGCAAGTCGACACGGATGCGAAAGCCAAGCAGCGCTTCGAAATTTGGTGTGCTGGCAAAACGGGTTATCCGATCGTTGATGCCGGTATGCGACAGATGTTGGCAACAGGCTGGATGCATAATCGCGTGCGAATGATTGCCGCCAGTTTTTTGGTTAAAGATTTGCACTTACCGTGGCAGTGGGGTGCGAAGTTCTTCATGAAGCATCTAGTTGATGGCGATATTGCATCAAACAATCACGGCTGGCAATGGACCGCCGGAACTGGCACCGATGCGGCGCCGTACTTTCGCGTGTTCAACCCCGTGTTGCAAGGTGAGAAATTTGATCCGAACGGAAGTTACGTTCGCGAATGGATACCCGAGTTGCGCGACGTGCCGAAAAAGTTTGTGCACTCACCTTGGTTGCAACCCGAAGGCGGATTGTTTGCGCAATACCCAGAACCCATGGTCGACCATTCACAGGAGCGTGACGAGGCTCTAAGTCGCTACAAGATCAGCGGGGAAATCAATCGCTCGGTAGTCTGACGCTAGGTAGCCTGATAAGTAGCAAATGCTTGACGATCGTAAGACTGCAATCCTCAGGGCTGTCGTAGAGGAATACATCGCCACCGCGCAACCGGTGGGTTCTGCGCACATTGCCAATAATCGTGATTTAGCGGTCTCGTCGGCGACGGTTCGCAACGATATGGCGGCCTTAGAGCGCGAAGGCTATTTGATGCATCCGCATACTTCGGCTGGACGCATACCAACCGACAAGGGTTATCGATTCTTTGTTGACAACTTGGTGCCGAATGGTTCGCTTGGCTCAATCGAACAGGCAAAAGTCGGAAGTTTTTTTGAAACTGCGCACTTTCGTCTCGAAGAAACACTTCAGCGAACATCAATGTTGTTGGCGCAGTTGACAAATTATGCATCAGTTGTAATTGGGCCGACTGCCGAAGTTGCTGTGGTGCGCTCGGTTCAGTTAGTTCGACTTTCGAGTCATCACATCACGGTGGTTGTCGTGTTGTCGAACGGTGCAGTCGAAAATGCTCAGATCGAAATAACGAGCGAAGTCACAGATGATGAGATTTTGAAAGCGAATGCAGATCTGCAGAATTTGATGATTACAAAGCCGTTACGCGATATTGCTGAGCATCGCGAAGCAAATCGAAAGGCGAGCAAAGAACAAACAGGCGTTGCGGGTGTTGCTGCTTTGTGTGAGAAAGTTTTGTCGGCTCTTGACCGCGTGCGAAATGACGAGAACTTTTACGTCGGTGGCGTAGCGCAGATGGCTGAGGCATTCGACGCAGTAGAAATCGTGCGCAATGTTTTGCATACTCTTGAGCAGCAATACGTTGTCGTCACTCTTGTTCGCGACATGTTGAACCGTGGCGTCTCGGTGGCGATTGGTGCTGAGCACGGTGTCGAGCCTCTTTCAGCATGTTCAGTTGTCTTGGCGCCGGTTCGCGCCGATGGTGAAACAGTGGGCACTGTTGGTGTGCTTGGGCCGACGCGCATGAATTATCCGCAAGCATTGGCGACCGTAGATTTGGTTAGCGACCGACTTGGTCGTCGTTTGACCGAAAATTAATTCGAATGGCGCAAGATTTTTATCAGCTGCTTGGCGTGTCGCGTGGGGCGAGTCAAGAAGAATTAAAGCGCGCATATCGCAAGTTGGCGCGTGAGTTGCACCCTGATGCGAACCCGAATAATGCCGAAGCGGAAGAAAAATTCAAACTTGTTAGTCGTGCATATGAAGTTTTGTCTGACGAAGAGACTCGTGCACGATATGACCAATTTGGTGAAGCCGGAATTTCTGGTGGCGGTCGTGGCGGCGGAGATCCGTTTGGTGGCGCAGGCGGTTTCGGCAGCATCTTTGACGCATTTTTTGGTGGTGATTCGCCGTTTGGCGGAGGTGGACGACAACAATCTGGACCTCAGCGCGGCCCCGATCTAGAAACGCAAATCGAAATTGACTTTGTCGATGCCGTCTTTGGCTGTCGAACTTCGGTGTCGATTAGGTCTGCTGTGAGTTGTGAAGATTGTGACGGCTCTGGTGCGGCTGCGGGTACAAAGGCCACATCATGCGCTGAGTGCAATGGCACGGGTCAAGTGCGACGAATGCGTCAAAGCATTCTTGGACAAATGGTGACGACCACACCATGCGGCCGCTGTCGCGGCATGGGTGAAGTTATTGCATCACCGTGCAATAAATGTCGTGGCGAAGGGCGAGTGACCAAAGATCAGACTCACGAGATTGATATTCCTGCCGGTATTGCGGCTGGTCAAACGATGCGGGTAAGTGGTCGCGGCGGTGTAGGTCCGCGTGGTGGTGCAGCCGGTGATTTGTATGTGCACATTGAAGTTGCGCCTCACGAGATGTATCAACGTGAAGAAAATGATTTGGTGACGAACGTGCAGGTTTCGATTGCTCAGGCTGCACTTGGCGTTGATCTAGTGCTGGCGACTCTTGATGGCGATGAGACATTGGTAGTTGCACCGGGCGTGCAGCACGGTCATGAATATGTGCTCAAAGGTCGTGGCGTGCCGTACTTGAACCAAGGCGGACGTAATCGAGGTCGAACTCGCGGCGATCTGCGCGCTCGAATTGAAGTTGTGGTGCCGAAAAAACTTTCGTCAAAAGAGCGTGATCTGTTGTTGCAGTTGGCCAAAGAGCGTGGCGAGCAAGTCGCTGCCAGCGAAACTTCATTGAAATCAAAGATTAAGTCGGCATTTTCGTGATCTCGACGCTGCGTAACTCAGCGGCACATGTTTTTGTAGATTCAATTGACGCGCCAGTTTTGGGCAACGTGGACGCGCATCACTTATTGCGTGTTCTGCGGGTCAAGTCGCGAGATGTTGTGACGATCTCAGATGGTGGCGGTCGATGGCGATCGTGCGTAGTTGATGGTGATGCAAAAATTGAGGTGACGAGCGAAGTCTTTGTTGAAGCGGCACCGAAGTGGCAGTTGAAAGTCGCATTTTCTATTGTCAAAGGTGATCGACCTGAGTGGACAGTGCAGAAACTAACCGAGATTGGTATCGATGAAATTATTGTTTTGGCACCAACGACTCGCAGTGTCGTGCGGTGGGATGCAGGTCGAGCAAATAAAAATTTAGAGAAACTGCGATTGGTGGCTCGTGAGGCGGCAATGCAATCACGACGGGTTTGGTTGCCAAAAGTTAGCGATGTCGTGCCGCTGACTCAGTTGAGCGATGTATTTATCGCCGACCCGACTGGCGAAGTTTTGAACGAGTCGCATCGAACGGTTGCAATTGGGCCTGAAGGTGGTTTCACACAAGAAGAAATCTCTGCTGGCAAAGGTGTCGTTTCGCTTGGTGACACAATTTTGCGAGCAGAAACTGCGGCGATTAGTGCAGCTGTTCTAATGTCGAGTTACCGAAATAAAGGAAGTTGAACCGACAATGAGCCCATCTGACGACGAGATGCTTGAGCAGTCTCCGTTTTCACGGATGGTGGGTGAGCGCCTGAGATCGATTCGCTCGCAGAAGAATTTGTCTCTTAGCGAGGTAGAGATTAAGTCGAACGAAGAATTCAAAGCCTCAGTGCTTGGCGCTTACGAACGCGGTGAGCGAGCAATTTCAGTGCCACGCCTCGAACGCCTGGCCAAATTTTACGGTGTGACAATCGATCAACTTTTGCCGCGCGACCCATTGCGAGTTGAAGACAATCAGCCGGGTGCTTCGGCCCCAACGAAACTTCGAATTGACGTGGCAAAACTCTCGACGCGCGAAGGCATTGAGTTTAAGATGCTTGAGCGTTTCTTGAGGATGATTCAAGTGCAGCGACAAGATTTCAACGGCAAAGTTATAACCGTGCGTGCACACGATACTCGGGCTATTGCTGTGATGCTCGACATTGCCGTCGATGAAGTTGGCGCCAAACTTGCTGAACTTGATTTGTTGTTTGTGCCGCCGACAACACAGAGTTAAATATCATGCACCCTGGATTTGGTGTCTACATTCATATTCCGTTTTGCGCAAAAAAGTGCGACTATTGCGCTTTTGCAACGTTCACCGACAGACACCAACTGACGACAGATTATTTAGCGGCTCTCCGCACGCACATTAGGCGCAGCGTGTCAAGTTCGATGCCTCGCGCAACGAGCGTGTTTATTGGCGGTGGCACACCGACTCTTGTGCCTGCCGCAGAGTTGATGAGCGTGCTGGCGGAGATTCCGCTTGCAGTTGGCTGCGAGGTGACGGTTGAGTGCAACCCCGACGACATCACTCTTGAGATGATGCAGACATATCGTGCGGGCGGGGTAAATCGCATCAGCATCGGTGTGCAGTCGACTGTCGATCACGTTTTAAAGTCGCTCGGTCGAACACATAACCCAGAAAATGTGCAACGCTCGGTATCTTGCGTGCGCCAAGCAGGGTTTGAGACGTTTAATCTCGACATAATTTACGGTGCTGCAGGTGAAACCCTTGATGATTGGTCGCAGACATTGCGTGATGTAGTCGCTCTTGATCCACCGCATGTTTCTGCGTACGGCCTGACAGTTGAAGCGAACACCGTTTTGGCTACCCAACCAGACCGTCACCCAGATGACGATGATCAAGCAGATAAATATTTGTTGTGCGATGACGCATTGTCGGCACACGGCTTGCAAAATTATGAGATTTCAAATTGGGCGAAACCCGGTCATGAATGCAAACACAATTCGCTCTATTGGCAACAAGGCAATTACGAGGGTTTTGGCAGTGCGGCCCATGCACATTTGAACGGCCGACGTTGGTGGAATGTTCGAACTCCAGATCGATATATCGAGTTAGTTAATGCTGGAGAGTCACCAGAATCGTCGAGCGAGACGCTTGATGCGCAAACGAGCAAGCGCGAGATGTTGCAGTTGTTGGTGCGAACCCGTGAAGGTGTGCCACTTGGTTCGTTCAGTGAGGCTGATCTTGACGAAATGAGCGAGTTGCTTGATCGCCAAGATGATCGAATTATTTTGACTCGGGCCGGTCGTTTGCTTGCCAACGAAGTCGCGCTGCGACTAATTGACGCTATTTAATTGCTTTAAGAAACGCGTCGAACTCTTTTTTATCGATTGTCACGTTGTTGTGGTCAGCAGGGTAGGCACCTGTGAGCACGTCACTGCGAAATTCTTTGAATGCCGCAACTGATTCGCGGTGCAGTCGGTGATATTCGGTCTTGAAGTCGCGGTAGACCTTTGAGTGCCGCGGTACGTGACCCTCGTTGTCGCCGAGAATGTCGGTGGCGAAGAGATATTGCACATCGCAGTTGATGCCAGCGCCCATGCCGATGATCAGCATTTTCGTGCGCTTTGAAATTTCGGTGGCGACTTCGGCTGGCACGACTTCCATTTCGACACCAACAGCGCCGGCGTCTTCATATTGTTTTGTGAGTTCGTAAACACGCAACGCTTCGGCGCTTGTTTTGCCGACTGCTTTCATGCCGCCGAACCACGAATTTCGATAGGGCACAAGACCGACGTGGCCGACTACGGGGATGTACTCGTCGGCGAGTGCCTTGATCGTTGGTATGCCGTATCCGCAATAAAGCGTGTCGGCACCTACGCCCATCAATCGGTATGCATTGCGCATAACTTCGGTGTGCCCTGAGTATGTATTGACTGCCAAACCAATTGTGAGAAATGTATTTGGTGCTGCTTTGCGAATGCCGACATAGTCACTTGATTGACCGTCGTGAAGTTCGGCAGCGACGAGCATGTCAATGCCTGCTTCTTCGCATGCCGCGGCCTCGCGTGGGGTGCGCACAAAAACTTGTGTCAAATGTCGTTTACCTTTTGCGGCGAAAAGATCTTTGAGAGTTAATTTCGACATACAACCCCTGTTTCGTTTGTGCGACTTCTATTGTCGCACTTCAACCTTTTGAGTGACAAACCAGCACGCTATGCTTAGCGTCTAATAAGGGCGTGTAGCTCAGTTGGTAGAGCGCCACCTCGACATGGTGGAGGTCCCGGGTTCAAGCCCCGTCGCGCCCACAATTTGTTTCGTGAGTTCGCTTTTTCGCGGATGCTATTTTTTGTCGGCGATCGCTTGCGATTCGCGGGCGGCACCTTTGAAGATGCCCTTGCTCATCAATGAGAGTTCGCTCTTGCGACGTCGTTCGTAAATTGTCGCGCGGTTGGCGTGAATTTGTGGGTCTTCGGGTGCGGCCCAACCTGCAAAATCGGCAAGGTGACATGCCATGCGGATGTCACCACTCTCCATTAATTCGAGTGCGCGATTCATTAAGTTTTCTGCGCCGCCAGAAAGATTTGCCAGTTCGGTTGCCACTTGACTGTCGGGTGCTGGTTTGAGTCGAGACGGGGCGCCATCCCACCAGCCACCGTAAAGTCGCCAGATATTTCGAACAACGAATTCGGGCTCGTCGTAAAGCGGTCGCATATACGGTTTGTCCAAAATTTGTTGCGGAACTTTCACTGTGTGAACGATCGCATCGAGAGTTTCGCCCGCGTTCATCATTTCAATTACCTGAGTGACGAGACTTTCAAGCGACGATGCGATGTCGTCGAGAACTGTTGCGATTCGTTTTTTGCCTTCGATCGGCAGACCGTGCGCTGGCACGAGTAACTCAGGGCCTTGAGCGATCATTCGCCGCAGTGCTTGTGCCCATTCGAACGCGTAACGCTGCACTTTTTGCGGGTTGCCAGCGTTGGGGTAATTCCAGATTACGAAGTCGCCGGCGAACAGCCACTTTTTGTCGGGCAACCACGCCCATAAGTGGTCGTCTGTTTCACCGCGGGCGTGATGTAGCTCGACCTTGGTTGATCCTGCAGTGAAAGTATGAGTGTCGCGAAAAGTTTGATCAGGGCGCATCGTCGAACGGGGCAAAAACCGCTGCAGATTTTCGCCGATGTTTAAGCCCATGTCACTGCGGATGCCACCGAACTGGCGCTGGTTAATGCGAATGTTCCAATCGCTTGTCTGTTCGTAACGATCGATGCGGGTGCTGACATTTTCGTGACCAATTACGTGAGGTTTTTGAAAGTTTTGTTCGGTTGCGTCGGCTGCAAAGGCGAAACTGCCACCAATGTGATCGGCATGGCCGTGGGTGTAAATCAAATTCGAGATTCTGTCTTTGCGCCACGAGCGAATTGATTTGACGACGTCTTTGCCGCTGCCTGCACCCGATGCATCGAAACACATCAGACCGTCGCCCGTGTTGATTACTGCGCTGTGGCTGAAACTTTCGACGATCGCTAAATTTTCGGCGAGTTCGGTAATTTCATTGGTGACACGATTTAATGGCTCGTCAACAATGCCCGACTCAATTACTCGCGCCGACAACTCAAGTGGATGCGTAGCCATATGACGAGAATAAACGATTTGAGATTTGGCTCGAGTATCGAAATGAGTTATTTCGGTTCGCGGGGGAGGCCAAGGGTGCGTTCGCCAAGAATGTTGCGCATCACGTTTGAGGTTCCGCCCATGATTGTGTAGGCCGACGCGTAGGCGAGACCTTGGGTTATGTCGTCCCACAAGAGGGCGTGGGCTCCGAAAACTTTGTTGACAAACTGCGCAACGCGCCACTCGTGCTCGGTGCAAAAGCACTTGGTCGCTGCCGAAAAACCGCCCGGCGCTTGACGTAGAACCTCGCGAATCACCAAGATGCGCCCGATGCGGTAGCCAGTTTCAAGCGCCGCAATCTCTTGGCGCACGAGCGGATCTTTTCGGTCGGCGCGCTCGAGAGCCATTTTGTAAAGAGCATGATTTGAAACGAGTCGATCAATGCCGCCACGCTCGTGTTCGAGTTGTCGCATCGTTTGTTTGAATGCGCCACCAAGCGCACCGACGAGATTTGATGCCGGTACGCGAACATCGGTGTAGAAAACTTCGCAGAAATGGCTATTTGTAGTCATGTCTTTGATGGTGCGAACTTCAATGCCAGGCGTGTTCATCGGCACGATGATTTCGCTGATGCCTTCGTGCGGTGAGCCGTCACTGCTGGTTCGACAGATCAGATAGCAGTAGTCGGCGAGTTCGCCGAAGCTTGTCCAGATTTTTTGGCCGTTGATCACGAACTCGTCACCGTCACGAGCGGCGAAAGTTTTCAAAGATGCGAGGTCGCTACCCGAATTTGGTTCGCTCATGCCAATGCACCAAGTTGTTTCGCCAGACAACATTTGCGGTAAAAATGCATCTTGTTGGGCTTTAGTGCCGTAACTAATTAGCGCTGGGCCCATTTGTCGATCAGCGAACCAAGACGCGGCGATTGGTGCGCCCGCGCTGATCATTTCTTCGCCGACAATTAATCGTTCAATTGGTGGTCGGCCGCCACCGCCATATTCGACGGGCCATGTCATGCCAATCCATTTATGTTTGGCAAGTTCGCGGGAGAAGTCTCGCGAGTATCCGTTCATCCAAGTGTCGTTGAATCGACCGTATTTGTTAACCGCATCTTTGGCAACCGTGCGAGCTTTTTCGCGCAATGCGACTTGTTCGGATGTCCACGCGAAATCCATCAGGTTGTACGCTACAAGTAACTTATAAACGAATAAGAATTAGCAAATAACGAAAATGGCGGAGTCAGATGGCTAGCAAGATCAAAGTTGTAAATCCGGTTGTCGATATTGACGGCGACGAAATGACGCGGATCATCTGGAAGTTCATAAAAGATCGATTGATCTTGCCTTACCTCGATATCAATATTGACTATTACGACTTGGGCATCGAAAATCGTGATGCCACAGGCGACCAAGTGACAATTGATGCAGCAAATGCGATCTTGAAACACGGCGTAGGCGTGAAGTGTGCGACGATAACCCCTGACGAAGCACGAGTTAAAGAATTTAACTTGAAGCAAATGTGGAAGTCGCCAAACGGCACGATTCGCAACATTTTGGATGGCGTTGTGTTTCGCGAGCCGATCATCTGCAAGAACATTCCAAAATTAGTTCCGCACTGGAACAAGCCAATCGTCATTGGGCGTCATGCTCACGGTGATCAATACAAAGCGACTGACTTCAAAGTGCCAGGTGCAGGCACAGTGACGATGACATATGTGCCGCAAGACGGAAGTAAGCCAGTCGAGATGAAAGTTGCCGACTTTAAAGGTTCGGGCGTTGTGATGGGTATGTATAACTTTGATGAATCGATTCGAAGTTTTGCGCGCGCCTCTTTTAATTACGGCCTGCAACGCAACTATCCGGTGTTCTTGAGCACTAAAAATACGATTTTGAAGGCCTACGACGGTCGCTTCAAAGACATTTTTCAAGAAATATTTGACACAGAGTTTAAGAATGAGTTTGAGAAGCGCAAATTGACATACGAACATCGACTCATCGACGACATGGTCGCCTGCATGATGCGCTGGGAAGGCGGTTATGTATGGGCTTGCAAAAACTATGACGGCGATGTGCAGTCAGACATTGTGGCTCAAGGTTTTGGTTCGCTGGGCTTAATGACTTCGGTTTTGACAACTCCAGATGGTCGAGTGCTCGAGTCTGAAGCGGCTCACGGCACGGTGACGCGTCACTATCGCGACCATCAAAAGGGTTTGGAGACTTCGACGAACTCGATTGCGTCGATTTTTGCTTGGACGCGCGGTTTAATTCATCGCGGCAAACTTGACAATACGCCTGCTGTTATCGAATTCGCCGAGAAACTTGAAACCGTGTGTGTTGAGACTGTCGAGGGTGGCGAGATGACCAAAGACTTGGCGGCTCTCGTGTCGAAGAACCAACCATGGCTGACTACTCAGCAGTTTTTGGCAGCAGTCGATCGTCGTCTAATTGAAAAGATGGCGAAATAGTTGATGCGTGCAGTTGTAATCACCAAATATGGTGACCCCGATGTGCTCAGCATTAAAGAAGTAGAAAAGCCAACGCCAAAACACGACGAGATTTTGGTCAAGGTGCGGGCGACGTCATTGAATCGCGCCGACTTGATGCAGCGACGCGGTTTGTATCCAGATCCGTTTCCGGGTTCGCACGATATTCCTGGTCTCGAGTTTTCGGGCACGGTCGAATCATGTGGTGACTTGGTAACGACCTGGAAAGAAGGCGACGAAGTCATGGGCATCGTCAGTGGTGGCGCATACGCCGAATATTTAGTTGTGCCTGCAATGCAGGCAATCGCCGTGCCACAAAATATTGGTTTGGCTAATTCGGCAGCGATACCTGAAGTTTTTATCACCGCGTGGGACGCACTCGTTTGTCAAGCGAACCTACAAGCAGGGCAATGGGCGCTCGTTCATGCTGGCGCATCGGGTGTTGGTACGGCCGCGATTCAGATTTGTAAGGCGATCGGCGCATATGTTGTTGTCACGTGTTCGGCTGGCAAGCGTGACGCATGCTTGGCGCTCGGTGCCGACTTGGCGCTCGACTATAAGACTGCAGATTTTGTTGAGGTCACTATGCAAGCCACAAAGGGCAAAGGGGTGAATGCAGTTCTTGATGTGATTGGCGGAGAGTATTTGAACCGCAACGTTTCGGCTCTTGCGTTAAAAGGCACGATCGTGCAAGTCGGTTTAATGGGCGGTGGGTCGACTGCGTTCAATATCGGTGCCCTGATGCCCAAGCGCGCGCGGTTGATGGGTACGGTGTTGCGCCCGCGACCTGCCGACGAAAAGATCGCCGTCACACAACGATTTATCGCCGAAATGATGCCGCTATTTGCAGTCGGCAAATTGCGACCAGTAATTGACCGTCGATTTGGCTTAGATCAAATCGTCGAAGCTCACCAACTAATGGAGAGCAACGCCAATACCGGCAAAATTGTTATTGACGTTTGTTGATTGCGACATAGTCGCGTTGATCGACGCCTGTGTACCACTGACGCGGGCGACTGATCTTTTGCGCGTCATCTTTAAGTAATTCGTTGTAGTGGCTTAGCCAACCGACAGTGCGCGGAATTGCAAACAAAACCGTGAACATATCGATCGGGAAACCGAGCGCTTGATAAATCAAGCCAGAGTAGAAGTCAACGTTTGGATAAAGCTTGCGTGAGATGAAGTAGTCGTCGCTGAGAGCAACTTCTTCAAGTTTCAGTGCGATATCAAGCATCGGGTTCTTGCCAGTTACATCAAATACGTCATAGGCGGCTTTCTTAATAATCGCCGCGCGAGGGTCGTAGTTTTTATAAACGCGGTGACCGAAACCTTGCAAGCGTCCGTTACCAGCCTTTACTGACTTGATGAAAGATTCGACGTTGTCAATGCTGCCAATTTCGTGCAACATGTTGATCGCCGCTTCGTTTGCCCCGCCATGAAGCGGGCCGTAGAGCGCAGACGATGCTGCAGACATCGCGCTGAATGGGTCGGCGTGCGATGACGCAACGACGCGCATCGCAGTTGTGCCACAGTTTTGTTCGTGGTCGGCGTGCAAGATGAACAGAAGATCCATTGCTTTTGTGAGCCGTGGGTCAACAGTGTGATCGTCGCCCAGTTTGAACATCATGTTCAAAAAGTTTTCCGAATAGCTCATCGAGTTGTTCGGTGAAACGAACGGCAAACCCATGCTGAAGCGATAACACATCGCTGCAATTGTTGGAACTTTGGCAATTAGTCGCAGTACCTGTTTGTCGAGTGCGCCAGGAGCAAAAATTTCTTTTGACTCAGGATAAAAAGTGCCGAGGGCAGCGATTGCCGAAATGAACATGCCCATCGGGTGGGCGTCGTAGTGAAAGCCATCGACAAAACGCTTACGCATGTTTTCGTGAATCATCGTGTGATGAGTTACGTCGTATGTCCATTTCTTGAGTTGTTCAGCGTTTGGAAGATCGCCATTCAGCAACAAGTAAGCAACTTCGAGATAATTGGACTTCTCTGCGAGTTGTTCGATCGGGTAACCGCGATAACGCAAGATTCCTTTTTCGCCGTCGATGTAAGTGATCGACGAGGCACACGCCGCAGTCGATAAAAATGCTGGGTCGTAAACTCGCAAGTCTGGGTCAAGTTCGCGCAGTGCGGTCGACGGGAAAACTCCATCTCGAATCGGAACAGTAACTTTTTTACCAGTCCGGTCATCAATAATGGTGATTGTTTCAGCCATTGTGGTGTCCTTTTTATGTTGTGGGATCTTCCAGTCCCGCATTCAATCTAGTCGCACGACCAGTTTTTGAGACTGTTATAGCGGTGTGTTGTCGTGTTTACGATGCTGTAACTTTTCACGCTTATCGCTCAGCATTGCGAGCGCAGCGGCGATTTCTCGGCGACTTTCGGCCGGGTCAATCACGCTGTCGACATAGCCACGCTCGGCAGCAATGTATGGGTTCAATAAACGCTCGACATAATCGCGTTCAAATTCTTGACGTTCTTCGGGTGTTGCTCGGCGCTGCAAGATCGCGGCCGCTTGGCCGGCACCCATTACGGCAAGTTCGGCAGTTGGCCACGCGAGGCAAATATCGTTGCCCATTTCTTTTGAGTCCATGACGATGTATGCGCCGCCGTAACTCTTGCGCAAGATGACGCACACGCGGGGCACTGTTGCGCGACCGTATGCAAAAACAAGTTGAGCGCCATGGCGAATCATGCCGCGCCATTCGAGATCTTTGCCTGGGTAAAAGCCAGGCGTGTCGACGAGCGTCAAAATCGGAATATTAAACGCGTCGCAAAACGCAACGAAGCGTGCAGCTTTTTGTGAAGCTGGAATATCGAGCGTGCCAGCCAAATTCATTGGCTGATTAGCAACCACGCCAACACTTTGCGCGCCGATCGTGATTAAGCCGGTGACAATGTTCGGTGCCCAGCGCTCACGTAATTCAAGCAAGTAGCCATCGTCGGCAATTGACCGAATTACTGACTTCACGTCGTAAGCGCCAGTTGGATTTTCTGGAATCAAAGCGCCTGCCTCAGGCGTTAGTCGATCGACCGAATCTGAAGTTGCGACGGCCGCGGCAATCTCGTTTACGTTGTCGGGCAAAAATGAGAGGACATGTTCGACTTCGGCAAACGCAGTTTCGCGATCGGCGACGACAAGGTGTGCGACGCCACTTTGTTTCGCGTGGATATCTGAACCACCGAGTTCGTCATTGCTAATAACGACACCTGTGAACTCGGCAACCATTGTCGGGCCGGTAACGAATGCATATGCCTCACTGGTCATGATCACGATGTCGCTCAGGCCAATTAATAGCGCGGGCCCAGAAACTGCAGGGCCAGTGACCACCGTGAAAATCGGTACATACCCAGAGCATTTTGCGATTGCTTTAGCTGCGAGACCCCAACCGTGAAGTGCGGCGACACCTTCAACAATGTCGGCGCCCGAACTGCCGAGGGTCATAATTAGTGGCAAGCCTTTTTCGCGAGCGGTGTCGGCGGCGTGGGCAATTACTCCGGAGGCTTCAGCGCTGAGTGCGCCACGTCGAACGGTTTCGTCGACGTCAACCCAGACGACGCGACGCGAAATGTTTTCGAGCCAGCGAACTTCGGCGGCGGCAGCACCTTTGACTGCGCGTTGAAGATGAACCGTCACGGCATCAAGACTAGTTAGGGCTTGCGATTCAGCGGGAATGCTTCTTTACCGATGTGAATGCCAGGCTGTTTGTCGCCATATTTAGTTACAACTTCGCGAATGAGAGTTGTAATCGCAGTTGTCGACTTACTTGGCAGTGGGCGAGCACGCTGAACGAGACCAACAACTCGCCGTGGCAGTTCAGGTATTTCGACGCGTTTGAATTCGCCCTTTATCCAACCTGGAGCGGCGG
>Ga0208594_1000110_pt1 | contig 27059 bp, 25 predicted proteins | sample LakMenEpi14Sep10_FD_150699 | JGI IMG/M metagenome (GOLD analysis project Ga0208594, IMG submission 150699) | Freshwater microbial communities from Lake Mendota, WI - 14SEP2010 deep hole epilimnion (SPAdes) | ecosystem: Environmental > Aquatic > Freshwater > Lake > Epilimnion/Euphotic zone ...
GGAGTAGCCCTCGTCGCGGTAGGCGACGCCGGTGTCGTTGAGGGCATCAGCCCAGTTGCCGGTGCACCCCGGGTTGCTCTCTTCCATGCCGTGATCGGCGGTGAGGAAGAACGCCGTTCGGTCCCACGCCCCTGACGCTTCCACTGCGGCAAGGATGCGACCCACCCGGGCGTCGGTGTCACGCACACTGGCCGCCGCGATGTCCGAGTACGGCCCGCCCTCATGGAAGGCGGCGTCGGTCAGGGTGAAGTTCACCCACGTGAACTTCGGCAACGGCCAACTGTCGCCGCGGTAGTGCCCGCTCCAGATCCCGACGAACTGGTCGACGGCGGTGTGGTCGATGCGCGAGGACACCTCGTAATCCTTCACCGGGCGGACGAAGCGTTCGGTGGCGTCGGGCATCTCGTCAGCGGCGGGCATGGCCGGCAACGGTTCGCCCCGCCGCATCAGATCGAAGATGGAGTAGTCGGCGGCGGCGTCACACGGTTCGTTGACCGACACCGCCAACGACCCGGGGAAGTGGCGCTTCACCGCGGCGTACAACGACTCGACCGTGGGATCGAGGTGTTCCATGGAGGTCATCCAGTGGTACGGCGAGTTGGTGATGATCTGCTCACCGCGCACCCGATCCCACCAGGCGTTGTGCAGCACACCGTGGTGGCCGGGATAACACCCGGTCAGGATGGACGTGTGGTTGGCCAGCGTGATGGTGGGCAGCGACGACATCGCCCCGTGGGCAAGCGTGGTCCCCATCGACATGAGTCGCGCGATGTTGGGAGCCTCGCCACGCTCGACGAGGTCGTGGAGCACGTTGGCGTTGGTGCCGTCGAGGAGGAACCCCACCACGTGGTCGGGGGCAGGACCGGTGGGGTCCAACAGTTCGGTGATGACCTCGCCGTCCTGGCGGGCCAACAGGGCGTCGTGTCTCTCCGACCCGTTGCAGGCGATGCCAGTGCCGGCTTCGGCCCCCATGAGCGCCAGCACCGTGGGGGCGATGTCGACCAGTCGGGCCGAACGCGCCAGCATCCCGACCTGGCGGACCCCCGCACCCGCCATGATGAATGGTGCACGGGCCTGCACCACACCGATGGAACCGTGCTCGCCGCGATGACCGCCCTGATCCTCCCAGTTGTGGCCGGCGGTGTGGATGGCCACGAGGTCAGGTGCTGCGGGTGCGTCAAAGAGCTGCACGATCTGGTCGAATGCGAACGGGTAGGCGTTGGCGGTGCGCACCGGGTAGGGGTTGGCCCGCTCGGCGGTCAGTGGCGTGTCGTGGCTCGGGTCCTGGTTGGCGAGTGGGTCGGCGCCCTCGACGCCGGTCACCTCAAACGCCCAGTCGGTGCCCTCGGGTCGGGCACGGAAACGGACCCGCCCGTCGACGGAGGACGCCTCGTACGTGTCGCCGTCGACACTGAGGACCATGTCCACGATGTGGGCCATGGCGGGGTCCAACAGCGCCCGTCGAGCGGTCTCGACATCGGCGTGATGCTCGTCGGTGGCGGGTCGGTAGGCAGGATCGACGACGGTCATGGCCAGAATCTACCGATCGGCGCCGACCCAGGGGGTGTGCCGGGAATGGCCGTTGGGTGAACGGGAAGCCAAACTTGTGTCAGCGACCCTCCGGAGGATCCCATGAGCGCATCACAGCCCAACCAGTTCGGCACCGGCGACCCCCACGACTTCTTGGATCTTGACGGACTGCTCAACGACGAGGAGCTCCTCGGTCGGGACACGGTTCGACGTTTCGTGACCGACCGGATCGTGCCCGACGTCGGGACCTGGTTTGAACAGGGAACCTTCCCGGTGGAGATGGCCACCGACCTCGGAGCGATGGGCCTGTTGGGCATGCATCTGGAGGGCTACGGCTGTTCGGGAGCGAGTGCAGTCGCCTACGGGCTGGCGTGCACCGAGCTTGAGGCGGGCGATTCGGGTGCCCGGTCGTTCGTGTCGGTGCAAGGGTCACTGGCCATGTTCCCCATCTGGGCGTTCGGGTCCGAGGAACAAAAGCAGCAGTGGTTGCCGGCCATGGCCGCTGGGGAAGTGATCGGCTGTTTCGGCCTGACCGAACCCGACTCAGGGTCCGACCCCGGGTCCATGCGCACCACCGCCCGTCGTGACGGCGACGACTGGGTGATCAACGGCGCCAAGATGTGGATCACCAACGGCAGTGTGGCCAACATCGCCATCGTGTGGGCCCGCGACGCCGCCGATGAAACCGGACGCACCATCCACGGGTTCATCGTGCCGACCGACACCCCGGGATTCGCCGCCCATGACATCCCACGAAAGATGTCCCTGCGGGCGTCGGTCACGAGCGAACTGGTCCTCACCGACGTCCGGCTGCCCGACGCCGCCCGTCTCCCAGGGGTGTCGACGATGCGGGGTCCGCTGTCGTGTCTCAACGAAGCCCGTTTCGGCATCCTGTTCGGCGCCATGGGTGCTGCGAGGGCGTGTTACGAGGCGGCGCTGGACTACGCCGGTTCACGAACCCAGTTCGGGACACCGATCGCTGCGTTCCAGCTCACGCAACGCAAGCTCGTGGAAATGATGGTTCGGGTGAACCGGGGCATGCTTTTAGCCCTCCACCTCGGTCGTCTGAAGGACGCCGGGCAACTGTCCTCGGCGCAGGTCAGTTTCGGGAAACTCGACAACGTGCGCGAAGCCCTGTGGGTAGCCCGCGAGGCCCGCGGCGTCCTCGGCGCCAACGGCATCACGCTTGAGTACCCGGTCATCCGACACATGAACAACCTCGAGTCGGTCTTCACCTACGAGGGAACCAACGAGATTCACACGCTGGTACTCGGCCAGGCCATCACCGGAATCAACGCGTTCAACGCCCCGGGAACCTGACCCCCTCGGCACTGAGGGCAATCGTCGATCTCGATCCCCCGTCGATCACTCCTGGTCAGGGTGCTGCCATCAACTGGAGACCTGAGGGCGCACCTCCTCACCGGCACTGGGTTGCCGGGTCACCACGACATCGCGCCACGGCAGTGGCAAAACCACCTTCCACGGCGTTTCGGCGTGTCACAAACCTGTGGACTCAGGATCGCCACTCGGTGGTCGCCAGTACCGCCGGCCATGCACCACCCTGGCAGGATCCGCAGGCTGGTTCTGGACCATGAAATACGTCACAGCCGACATGCAAACAACATGGACGTTGCACACGGTGCACCTCGAACACCGGCGCCGGTAGGCGCTATCCGCCACCCGGTGGAACCGCACCCCCCCAAGTGTTGCCATCGGGCTGCGCACGACACAGGACCGTCATGTCGCCCGACGTAACGGCAGCGGTACACATGGCGGGCCGGTGTGTCGACCGCGGCGCACAACAACCCCGAGCGACCTAGGAGGTCGACGCTATGACATTCACATCTCCCCTCTCCCGACGCGGCCGACGAGCCGCTACCGCTGCCGTACTCGCAGCCGCCGCCGTACTCGCCGGGTCAGCGCTCGCTGCGAGCAACAACGTGGACGCCTCCAATGCCGGTCAGGGAGTCGACGTTGTCGCCGGTTTCGACGTCACCGGAGTCAACTTCAACGCTGATCCGACTTCCCAACCCGACGGGACGAAAACTCCCGAGGTCACCTCGGTCTCCTTTGACGTGGCCCGCAGCGGCGCACAGGCAGCGGTGCCCGTGGAAGCCGCCAACGCCAGCGTGTTTGTCCAACTCAAGGCCGATGCTGGTTCCGCCACCTGGGCAAAGTGCACGGTCGGAACCGGTGCCACCGCCGGCAAGGTCAGTTGCCCGACGAGCGGAACCGGTTCATTGCCAGTCGCTGACGTCGATGGCCTGTCAGTCGTGGCTTACGACTCCTGAGACCGCGTCAACCCAACGCTGATTCCCCCGTCGTGGACCGCCGCTACCCGTGTCGCACCATGTCCACCGGTCAGTCCGCCGGGCTGCAATTGCACTCTGTGCGGTTGCGGCCTGGTGGCTGGTCGGCCCCTCAGCGATTGGTGGTCCCACGGCATACCTGTCAGTCGTCGGGAACTCCATGGCTCCCTCGCTCGACACCGGCGATCTCGTGGTCGTCCGCCCCGACCCCCCGTATCAACCCGGCGACGTTGTTGCCTACCGCCAGCCGGGAGGTGACGCCGCCATTGTCGTCCACCGAGTGGTGGCAACCGACGGCGACCGTCTCGTTCTGCAAGGTGACGCCAATGACACCGTGGACGCCGTGCGCCCAGATTCCGATGACGTCATCGGCGCACAGGTGGTGGCGATTCCGCACGTCGGGCGTCTTTTGGGCATGCTGCAGTCACCATTCCTCGTCGCCGTACTCGCCACAGGCGCCGCAGCAGCGGGTTTCGCAGCGATGCAAGGGGGCGTCGTGAGGCGGCGCCGATCGGGCGACATGGCGGACCCGGCCAGTGAACTCGAGCACGGCGATCCGGAAACGGCCGCCACACGAACTGATGAGGGTGCGGCCAGTGACGACCCGGTCGCCCGTCTGGCGGTCCGGCGACCGGGACCGCCGTGGCTGTGGGCGCTCCTCACTGTGCCGATCCTGCTGGCGGCAGTCGGGGTGCTGCGGGCGCCGACCGACACCAGTCGATCAGGGGACACCCCGTGGACCGTGACGACCTCGTTCAACTGGGAGCAACCGGCCAACGGCAACGCTCAGGTGATCTCGGTGCACGGCGAGGACGGCATCCAAACCGGTGACAGCGTGTTCGCCCCAGTCACCCCGATCCTGGTGGTCAAGGTCAGATCCCAGCTGCTCCCCGCCGAGGGACTAGCGCCAACAGGGTCCTCTCTCGAGGTGACCACGTCGGTGGCCTCTGACGCTGGCTGGCGAAGAGAGATCGGTCCATCGGTATCGACACCACTTGCCACCGGGGAGGCGGTAGCCACAGTTCCGCTCGATCTGGCTTCCATCTGGGAGGCGGCCCTCGATTCGAGTGCCGTTGCCGGTCGTCAGGGAGAGATCCGACTTGAACTCGTAGCAGTCACTGATTCCGGATCGGGTGGCGTTGTCGCCACCGCCACACAAGCGTTCGTGCTCGATGGGGTGGCCGCAACACCGGAGCCCCCGGTTGCAGCAGTCGGACCACCTGGCGCACCCGGACGCCCGCAGGGAGGGGCGCTCCCGCCAGATCCCGCTCCTGAACTGACGAGCAACAGTGCACCGGCGGTGGGTTCGGTGACCGCTTCGGGAGTCGTCCCATCAAGCGTCGCAACAGAACCAGAGGTGACCATCGGACCGCTGACCCTGCCACGCAACGTTGCACTGCTCGCGGTGGGGATCGGCCTGTTGGTGGTGGCAATCGGGTGGCTGACGGCGATGCGGTCCACTGCACGCGCACAGCAACTCGGTGAGGCGACGCTGCTCGCCACCCGACATCGGCGCGCGCTGGTCCCGCTACGCGCGGCGCCACCAGGTACGACACCGCCCATCGACGTCGCCACCTTCACGGCACTCGAGCGCGTGGCATCCACGACAGGCCAGCCAATCGGTATGAGCGGGTCAGGTACGCGGGGCGCAGACTTCTGGGTGACCGACGGGCTCCGATCGTGGCGCTACCGGGTCCCGAGTCTCTGACGTCGACATGAGGGCGTACCACGTGAACAAGTGGGGAGGGACGTTGCGCCCTTGGCGGTGGGCGGCGGCCTACTTGGCACTGGGCACGTTGGTCGTGGCGGCGACCACGTGGAATGGGCTCGCCGCCACGAACCTGATCGCCCCATCCAACGCCGACCGGGTTGACCTCGCCGTCACGCCACCCATTGCACCTCCCGGCCCGCCCTCAATCATCTCGGTGACACCCGCCTCACGGGCGCTCGTCGTGAGATGGTCGCCACCGACCAACATCGGGGGCGGGCCAATCATCAGCTACCGAGCGGTCGCCGACCCGGGGGGAGCGTGGTGCGAAGTGGCTGCGCCAGCAACGACGTGCACGATCACCGGACTCAATAACGGCCAGCGCTTCACGGTGACCGTGCAGGCAGCGAACGCCGGAGGCTACGGCCCCGCGTCAACACCTTCAGCGCCGGTCCGACCCCGGCCCTAGATGCGGTGATGCACCAACGTTGCGAGCGAGTCGATCACCACGGCAGTTCTCGTCGCTGCGGGGTCACCAAGCATCGCACCGTGATCCCGGGTCGGATCCACCGCTCGGCGGACCCCACACCCCCCCACAGCTCGGAGGAAGAGCAACCGCCTCCTAAGCGGTAGGCCGCAGGTTCGAGACCTGCCGGGGGCACTCCAGTTGACGAACGGTCCAACGCCTTGCCCGCGCCACCGACTGGCCCACTGAGACCTGTCCTCCCCCACTTCCGGGCGACTCGGCCCTCTATCACCGCCCGGGGGAATCCGGCACCGCAGCACAGCACGATGGCGCGACAGGCGTGGAGACAAGGATGGCGGGGAACGTGGCACAACCACCCGCAGGCCATGGGGGAAGGGCAGTTCGGGGTCTATCGGGTGGTCGAAGAGTAGAGCGCGTCAGCTGCAGAACTGATGGGTGGCCCGCCCGAGACGGCTATGGTCCGGGCGCGAAACATCGCATTCGGCTCGTCGCCGAATCTCCGGGGGTGTCTGATGGGTCGACTTCGGCGAATGGGCAAGCGGCTGCTGCTGGGGTCACGCCCGGTCGTGGCCGACGCGCAGCAAACATCAATGTTCGGTTCTTGCCTCTCGTCCCGCCCGGTTTCTCGGTCGATGGCCGCGATGGTCGTGTGCACTGCTCTGTTGGTGATGGTTCCCAGCCCTCCCTCCAGTGCAACGACAGTTGAGTCCTCTGACGGGACAGCACTCCCTGCCACTGCCTCGGATCTTGGGTCCGCGCCGGTGTTGTCGGCACAGAACGACGTAACGCCATCAGTCACATTGGAGATCGACCCCGCCGATGTGACCTGTGGTACCGGCACGGTGAAGATAAACGGGCAGTTCACCCCGGACCTTGCGGGGCTGACCTCGGCGATCACCCTCACCGACGTTCCCAACGGCTGGACGGTGCGCAGTTCATGGGACGTGACCACATCAGGTGGTGGCGGCGGAAACGCCCAGACGTTGTCACTGGGGGGCGTCGACACGCCGGTAGTCAACCCTGGCAACAGGCCGACCAACCCTGCTCCGTACGTGGACGACGTGCGGTTCGCTGCGCTGGTGGACGGCCCGGCACCCGATGCGTTCACCTACACCGTCACCACCCAGCTACTCGACGACCAAAACCAGTGGGTGGGCGGTAGTGCGGTGTCGGTGGAGTGTGGCGGTGGCGTCGCGGTGACCACCGTGGCGCTCGATGCCAGCGTGCCCGTCACCGTTCCCGCCGGTGTGCAATCACCGCCCGAGCCCGGGGCAATCAACTGGGGGCCGTGTGACGACCCCGCCGCCCTCGACAACGAGCAGTGCGCAACCATCGAGGTTCCCCTGGACCATTTCGCTGGTGCGAGCGCCGCCGGCACCGACAGCGCAGACGGCATGGTCATCGAACTGGCGCTGAACCGGTTTGCGGCTTCGGATGAATCCGAGGGGCCGCTGATGACCAATCCGGGTGGTCCTGGGCTCGGTGGGCTGGGGTTTGCCCGGAGTGTGGCCTCGTTGTACGCAGGCACGGCGCTCACCGAGGACTACGACATCATCGGCATGGACCCGCGTGGCGTGGCCGACAGTTCGCCTGCTCCGTTCTGCATCCCAGCGGGGTCGTCGCAAGCGGGTCCGGACAACGTGCTGGATCCGGACTGGACGGCGTACTTTGATGACGCCGTGCCGGCTACAGCGGCGGCCAACACGATGTGTTCGGTTGCCGGCGCTCGCTACCTGCGGTTTTTGGGCACCCGTCAGGTGGCCGCCGACATGGACTGGATCCGACGGGCTGAAGACGCCACTCGTGGCGGCGACGACCCACTGAAGCTGCACTACTTCGGTGGTTCCTACGGTGTCCGACTCGGTGAGGTGTACCTGCAGCAGTTCGGAGACAACGCCGGCAATGTGGTGCTCAGTGGTGCCGTCGATCCGGAATCAACCTACGTCGACTGGTACCTCGGCCGGACCGGGCCGCCCGACGGGGTGGCCCAGGACCTGTTCTTCCCCGCCGCACCTGCACAAACCGAGGACCAGTTCTTCGAGGTGGTGCAGGCACTGACCCCCAGTACCGACCAGGACGCCGGGGATGTTGCGGTGCAAGCCGTGGTGGACGCCGAGGCCACCGACATCACCCTGAGCACCTTTTTGACCACGGTGTCGACGGCGCTGCGAAGTGAGCCGTCATGGCCCCAAACGGTTGCCTACATCGCCGACACATGGGCGAACGTTGTCGGTGGCCAGAGCGTGGCCATCGCGTCGCCGCCACTGCCCGAGTTCGGTGACCTCGTCCCCGGGGTCGCCGACGGCGATGGACTCGTGACCACTGGAGACCCGCAGCAACTGCTGGCGGCCAACGCCGAGTCGGCCGACGCCGCACGCCTCAGCCTCAGCCTCAACTTCAGCCTCATCCTGAATGTGGTCAACTGCATTGACTTGCCCGGGGTCCCGACCACCAGCACGCAGATGGCCACCTTGGCCACCGCAGCTGTGCCCGGTCAGCCGGTGAACTACCTGGGGTGGGTGTACGTGCCGCTCGTCGCCAACTGTGTGGGCCTGGCGGTACCGCTCGGCGACGACATCCCCGACAAGGTCTGGCCGGCGCTGGAGTTCCCCACCGGCACACCGGCGCCGCTGGTGATCGGCAGCGTTGGCGACACCGCCACGCCCTACGAGTGGAGTGAAGCCCTCAACCGCTTCTTCAACGACGCCGGCATCGAATCGGTGCTGCTGACGTATGAAGGCGCCGAACACGTGGCCGGGGCCAGCTGGCCGCCGTCGGAGTGCGTGTACGGCCCCATCATCGACCTGTTTGACGACGATGATCTTCCCGAACCCGGCACCACGTGCCCGTTCATCAGCGCCCTGAACCGCCAGCCACCGCTCGGGGTACGGGCGCAGGCGGGTGCCGGCGAGGTGACTCTGACCTGGACCCCGAGCCAGCAGCGCCTGGGTGGAACCGTTGACGGTTTCCTCGTCGAACAACGCCGCCTGCCTGATGGAGACTGGGAGCGCGTGGACCAGTCAGGCGGCTCGTGTGACACGACCTTCGATGAACCCGATGCCACCGAGTGCGTGGTCGGTGGTCTCAGCAGTGGTGTCGGCTACCAGTTCCGGCTGGCAGCACTGCCCGTATACGAGCCCACAACACTGTTCTCCGAGCTTTCCAACGAGGTCACTCCGTCGACAGCGCTAGTTGTACCGACGTTCACTGGTTGAATCGGCGACACATCCTCCAGCGTCGAACGTCGCGAACCGAACGCCTGTCACTTCTCACCAACGCGCGTTACTTCATCCATTTCAGTACACCCGTCAACCATGCCGGAATGGACGTGGGCGCCATCCCCACCATGGGATCGTCGTGGGCCCGGTGGCCCCTGGTGCGTTGGGGTTCACCGTCGCAATGCGAGGGCTGACCCTCACCCCCGCTGCAGTGGACAGCACAGACCCCGAAGGTGGGAGACTCAACCATGACCCCAAACCCACAGCGCGTCGCCTCAACCGACGGGGTGAAAGTGGCGGTGTTCAAACTCCAAGCCGCCGACCCGGGGAAACCCACGGTGCTCGCCGCCCACGCCACCGGGTTCCATGCCATGGTGTGGAACCCGCTCGCTGAGCGACTCCACCAGCGCACCGGCTGTGGTGTCGTGGCGCCCGACCTCCGCGGACACGGCACGACCGCCCTGCCCGACGATGTCGCGCTCGATTGGGACGGATTCGCCGACGACGTTCTCGCCACCATCGACGCGCTCGGGCTTGTCTCCCCGATCGGTGTGGGGCACTCCAAGGGCGGGGCGGCACTCCTGCGGGCCGAGGCGCGACGACCCGGCACCTTCAGTGCGCTGTGGTGTTTCGAACCGGTGGTGTTCCCACCCGAATTCGGACGCGCCCGCAACGAGGACAACCCCCTAGCCGCCGGCGCGCTCCGACGACGCGACGTGTTCATGTCCCGGGAGGACGCCCTGGCCAACTACGCGTCGAAACCGCCGTTGGGGCATCTCGATGCGCGGGTCCTCGAGGCCTACGTCGACCACGGCTTCACCCCCGTCGACCCCGACGACCCCGACGGCCCGGTGCGACTGCGGTGCCGTCCCGAGATCGAGGCCGAGACCTACCGGATGGGTGCGGCCCACAACACCTTCGAGTTCCTCGGTTCCGTTGCGTGCCCGACCGTCATCGCCTGTGGCGGTCCTCATCCCCCGGGGCCAGGCACCTTCGCTGACCGCATCGCCGGTTCCATCCCCCTCGGACGACTCGCCACCTACCCCGATCTCGCACACTTCGGGCCACTGACCCACCCTGAGCTGATGGCTGACGACATCGCAGCGTTCATCAGCGACGTGGGCGCCTAGCATCGGCACCGTGAGCGACACCCCTCCCGAACCGCCCGAGAGCGCCGGCACGCCTGGCGACCTCCACGAACCGCAAGCCGAAGGTTTCCTCGACCGCATCGAGGCGATCCGGGAGTTTGATGAGCGTGTCGACCGGGCGTTCGACCGATTGCGGGGCAACCCTGTTGCTGACCGGGCCTTCTACGCCATCACCGAACTCGGGGACTTCGGGTTGCTGTGGATGCTCATCGGGGCGGTGCGCGCCCTGCGCGGCGACGACGAGGTCGAGGAGTTCGTCCGGTTGGCGGTGGCCATGGGGGTTGAGTCCGTCCTCGTGAACGGGGTCATCAAGACGGCCTTTCGGCGCGAACGGCCCGTCAACCAAGAGGAGCGGCCTCACAATCTCCGTATCCCACTCACCACCAGTTTCCCCTCGGGTCATGCCTCCTCGGCAATGACCGCGGCGATCCTTCTCGGACAGGGACGTCGAAGCGCGCCGCTGTACGTGGCGTTGGGCCTCCTTGTGGCGTTCAGCCGCGTCTACGTCCGCATCCACCATGCATCTGACGTCGTCGGTGGATTGGCTGTTGGCGTGACGCTGGGCAAACTGGCCACGCGCGTCTGGCCCGGCCCTAGGGGTCGTCGGTAGGGGCTGGACGGAGGCGTGGTGACCACGCCCCAGTCGGTTCTCAGTTCGCTGAGCCGGTGACCTCAAGGTCCACGGGCACCTGGGGCTGCAGGTCAGCCACGAGCACGCTCCGCACGTCAAGCAACAGGTTGGCCACCTCGTCGGTGGAGACCAAACCTCGGTCCAACATGCCGGTGAGGCCCCGGTCGATGAGGGCCACGGCCTCAGTGATCACATCGGTGCGCTCCTGTGTCTGGGTCATCGCTACTCCTGATCTCTGGGCCAATCGGGCACATGCCCGCCGGTCGGGGAACCGACCGTGGAGCCACCGTAGCGCCTCGGGACGTCACTGCATCGTCACCTTTTGTTAAGAGATGTTGACGAACGTCACACCAACCCTCGAGCCACCCACCCGAGGTGACCGGCGTCGGGGTGGACGCCACCGACGACGTAGCATCCGGACATGACCGCTCCCCGGGGTGTCACCTTCGCATCGTTTCAGGCGCTCGGCCCCGACAAGGCGCTGACCGCCGCCCAGTGGGCATCCGAACTGGGCTATTCCTCGTTTTGGACAGCGGAGACGACAGGGCCTGAGGCGTTCTCCACCCTTGCCGCCGTCGGGGCGGCAGCCCGAGGACTTGACCTGGGAACCGGCGTGCTGGCCCTGCAGCTGCGCAGTCCCAGCCTGACCGCAATGGGGGCTGCCACCCTTGCCGCCCTGCACCCCGACCGTGAGGTGCTCGTCGGAGTCGGCATCTCCTCACCGGTCGTCACCTCACGCTGGCACGGCGTCCCCTACGGCGACCGGCCGCTGGGGAGGGTCCGTGAGTTCGTCGAGGTATTCAAGGCGTGCCTCTCGGGCGAATCGGTGAGCCACAACGGAGACCACTACCAACTCAGTCGGTTCCGACTCGGTGTGCGACTCGGCGAACGCCGACCCCGGATCATCATCGGCGCCCTCAACGAGCGCATGCTCCGTCTCGCCGGTGAGGTGGCCGACGGGGTGCTGCTCAACTACCTGCCCGCCTCGGCGGTCCCGTGGTGCGTTGAGCAGGTTCGGGCCGGGGAAGCCGCCGCTGGCCGGCCAGCCGGCTCATGCACCGTCTACGCCTACGTCCACGTCGGCGTGTGTCACCGCCCCGACGGGATCGACGCCGCCCGCAAGGACCTCTTCTCCTACGTGGTGGTTGACGCCTACGCCAACGCCTTCCGCCGGGCAGGGTTCGGTGACGAGGTCGACGCGGTGGCGGCCGCCCACGCCGCAAAGGACCGAGACGCGGCACTTGCGGCGGTGTCTGACGCCATGGTCGACGCCATCGACATCATGGGCGACGCCGACCACGTGCGCGCTGCCGTACAGGCCTACGTGGACGCCGGCGTGGACCACCCCGTGGTCATGCCGCTGCCGTGGGGTCCTGACCGCATGGCGGTGGTGCGCGCCACCATGGAAGCGACCGTCCCGTGAACGTCGAACTCGCCGGATGCAACGTCGTGGTCACCGGTGGCGGCAGCGGCATCGGTGAGGCCCTGTGCCGTCACGTCGCCCAGCACCGTCCGGCAGCGGTCGCCGTGGTCGACGTGAACGCGCAAGGCGCCCGCCAGACAGCGGCGCGCATCGGCCCGATCGCCCACCCCTTCACCGCCGACCTGTCGAGCGAGGATGGGGTGACCGGCGTGATCGACGACATCACCGCCGAACTCGGGCCCATTGACGTCTGGTGTGGAAACGCCGGGATCTTCACCTTCGGCGGGTTCGACGTACCCACCGAGGCGTGGGAACAGTCCTGGAACGTGAACGTGATGGCCCACGTGTGGGCGGCACGCCACCTCGTACCCCAGATGGTTGAACGAGGGGGAGGCACATTCGTCATCACCGCCTCCGCCGCAGGACTGCTCGCCCAGATCGGCTCCGCACCGTACTCAATCACCAAACATGCCGCGGTGGCGTTCGCCGAATGGTTGTCCATCACCCACGGTGACGAAGGCATCGGGGTGACGGTGGTGTGCCCCCAAGCGGTCGCCACCGCCATGACCGCCGGTGTGCCCGGTGGCGGGGTGGCGGGCGTCGACGGGATGTTGTCGGCCGACGAGGTCGCCGCCGCTGCCGTCGACGGACTGCTCGCCGGCACGTTCCTCGTCCTCCCCCACCCCGAGGTAGCCACCTACGCCCAGCGGCGGGCAGAGGACCCCCAACGCTGGCTGGCGGGAATGCGCCGCCTCCAGCAGCGCTTCGTCGGGGGCGTGGGCGAAACCACCGACCCCGGTGCACCATGACTGGCACTGGGGGGCCGTCGACCGACGTGGATCGGGTGGGCCTCGCTGTTGGCGAACACGTCCGGTTCCGCAGGCGACCCGCGGCGCGCTGGACGACTGGGGTGGTCGAACGCCTCGAGCGTGACGGGTCGGTGGGGCTGCGTGACCCCAAAGGGGCCGCCGTGGCGATCACCGTCGAGCGCATCGAGGTGCAACGGGAGGGCCCCCGGGGTGGGTCGGTGTGGGAGCCGCTGACGGCCCGCCTCGCACGCAACGAACAACTGCGTCTGTTGTAGTTCCCCGGCGGCCTCGACGCCGGCCCACTACGGTGCGCCCATGGAGATCCGCTGCGAACCCGCCGACGAGTTCCCTCACGAGGTCGGCCCTGAGGAACACTTCAACGAGTCCGTCTACACGAACTGCTTCGACCCGACGAGCGGCCTCGGGGCGTTCTTCCGGCTGGGGAACCGGCCCAACGAAGGTCGGGGCGAGGTGACGGTCTGCCTCTGGCTCCCCGACGGTCGGGTGGGGTTCAGTTTCGCCCGTCCACGCGTCGACGCCAACGAGTTCCGATCGGCCGGGCTCACCTTCGAGATTGTTGAGCCCTTCGAGCACCTCGAGGTCGCCTACGACGGCGAAGTACTCGTCCTCGACGACCCGATGGTCCTCGAAGACCCCCGCAAGGCATTCACCGAGTCACCCACCGCCCACGTCGAGGCGCGCCTCACCCTGCGTGCGATAAGCACCATGTTCGGTGGAGAACCATCGGAGCGCATCGAACGGCCCGGTGAGGAGTTCGCCAAGGGCCACACCGAGCAACTCGTCGCAGCCACCGGACACGTCACCGTGGACGGCGTGCGCCACGAACTCAACGGTGCCGGCCTTCGGGACCACTCCTGGGGGCCCCGCACATGGCAGGCACCGTGGTGGTACCGGTGGCTGACGGGGAACATCGGTGACGACTGCGGCTTCATGCTCAGTCGGATCGGCCGTCGCGACGGCGACGGGGTCCGTGCCGGTTTCGTATGGGACGACGGCACCCTGCACCTGTGCAACCACGCCGAGATCGCCACCACCTGGGACGCCACAGGACAGTTCCCCGAACGCATCGAGGCGCTGCTCGCCGTCCGCGATGGCGCGGGGAGCACGGTCAAGGAGTGGCGGATCACCGGGGAGTCGTCGCGCACCGTTCCGCTACGCAACCGACGTGAAGGCATGACCACCCGAATCGCTGAGGCACCGACCCGCTGGACACTGGGTGACGGACGTCGCGGCCAAGGCATCGCCGAGTACCTCGACCAGGTCATCGACGGTTCACCCGTCGGACTCAATGAGCGCTGAAACCGTCCGGTCAGAGACGCCGGATGATGTCGACCCGTGTACCGGAAGCGTTGGCGTCCTCGCCCTTCTCCTCGAGAAGAGCTTGCCGATCCGCTTCCGCTTCGGCTGCGGCTGAACTGTCGGCCCGGGAAAGCGCAGCCTCGACCCCGTCGTCGGCGATGATGTGCGCCCATTCCACCAGGGCATCCACCATCTGTTCCTCGGGCACGACCCGCACAACCTGCCCCTTGACGAACAGGTGTCCCCGGCGCCGACCCGCAGCGATACCCAGATCCGCCTCGCGGGCCTCCCCGGGGCCGTTGACGACACACCCCATGACCGCCACCTGAATGGGCAGGCCAAGGTCCGACAGCGCCCGCTGCGCGTGCTCGGCCACCTCAATGACGTCGACCTCAGCTCGACCACACGACGGGCAGGCGATCAGGTCAAGGCCCTTGCGCTCCCGCAAACCCATCGACTCCAACAGGAGGCGCCCGGCGCGGGCCTCCTCGACGGGGTCGGCGGTCAACGAGTACCGGATCGTGTCACCGATCCCCTCGGCGAGAAGTGTGGCGATTCCTGCAGTGGCCTTCACGAGTCCACCGGGAAGCGGACCAGCTTCGGTCACCCCGAGGTGCAACGGGACGGATCGACCCTCGTCATCGAGGAAGTACGGATCATCGGCCATCAGACGGTACGCCTCGATCATCAACGCCACGTTGGATGCCTTGACCGAGATCTTCACATCGTCGAACCCGACCTCACGGAACAGGGCCAACTCGTGTCGAGCGGACTCGACCATGGCCGCAGCGGTGACCTGGCCTCCGTGACGCTCGTAGAGCTCGGGATCCAAAGAACCACCGTTGACGCCGATACGAATGGGCACACCGCGGTCTCGTGCCGCCTCGGCCACCGCCTTGATGTGCTCTGGTCGCCTGATGTTGCCGGGATTGAGCCGCAGGCAATGCACCCCGGCCTCAAGAGCCGCCACCGCCATCCGATACTGGTGGTGGATGTCAGCAACGATGGGTACCGGAGACCGCGGGACGATGTGCGCCAAGCCTTCGGCGGCGTCGGTGTCGTTGCAGGTACACCGCACGATGTCGGCCCCCGCCGCTGCCAGGGCGTAGATCTGGGCCAGCGTGCCGTCGACATCGGCGGTCTTGGTCGTCGTCATCGACTGGACCGTGATGGGGGCGTCACCGCCCACAGGCACGTCACCCACCATGATCTGGCGGGTGGGACGGCGGGGGAAGGAGGAGGACGCCTGCATGTCAGGGAACGATGCGCACCGGATCGACGATGTCGAGGTACATCGCTGACAACCCCACACCCAACAAGATGAACACCACCACGTAGGTCACCGGCATCAACTTCGAAACATCGACACGGTAGGGGCGCCGGGCGATCGCTCCCCTGATGGCCTCATAGGTCGCAACGGTGGCGTGTCCCCCGTCAAAGGGCAGCAACGGCAGCAGGTTCACAAGCCCGAGGAAGATGTTGACCATGGCCAACAGGAACACGATCGACTCGATCCCCGACACGCCACTGAGCTGGTCACCAACCTGCACGATCCCGATCAGCGACAGCGGTCGGATCTCCGCCTCCTCCTCTGAGGTCACCTGAGCAGCCGGTGCCCCAGAAGGGGGAGGTGGGCTGCCCTCGAGGGGCTGCAACGGCACGCGCCCGTCAGTGGAGGATGTCGAGGCGCTGTCGTCAGAAGCGGCCCCAACGATCAACTGCCCGTAACGCACCAGACCCGATGGTGAGAACAACCGGCCGAGGAAATCGAACATGCTGCCGGCGACCTCGCCGACCATCCCGACAGCCTCCCCTGCAGCACCGACCACACCGACGGGCTGGGCGGTCTCACCTGCACGTGAGACCCCGAGGAAACCTCGGGCACCCTCAGAGGGCATTTCGACGGGCAGCGGCAACTCAGCTCGATACAGACCGCCACCGGACTCGAAGTCGATGGTGGCCACCCCAGTTCCGGCGAGCAGTTCGGTGAACTCGGCGTAACTCGGCTCGATCTGGTCCCCGTCGGACAACACCCGACTGCCCACCGGGAGTTGAGGGGAGGTGGGCAACGCCTCCACGCCGGCGGCAGTCAACGCCCATCCGAGCGCTGCGGTCACCGTCAACGTCTCCCCACCGCGCTGCACCTGAAGTTCGACTTGCTGGCCGGCGAGGTTGTCGAGCTGTCCGGTGAACGCGTCCCACGAACCCACCGGTTCACCGTTGACAGCCACAACCTGGTCCCCGGGCTCGAGACCAGCGGCCTCGGCTGCGCCGCCTTCGACGACCCGACCCACCGACCAGTCATCGGGATCGTTGACTCCGGCGAGGGCGAAGAGCCCGAAAAAGAGCACCACCCCAATGGCGATGTTCACCGCAGGGCCAGCCAACACGGTGGCCAGTCGACGCGGGTAGTTCTTGGAACGGTAGGTCCGATCCTCGTCCTCGGGGTCAACTTCCTCGAGGTTGCTCATGCCAATGATGCGAACGTAGGCACCGAGCGGGAACGCCTTCAGTCCGTACTCCACTTCACCCCGACGGAACGACCAGATCCGCGGCCCCATACCGATGAAGAACTCGGTGACCAGCATCCCCGACCGGCGAGCGACGACGAAGTGACCGACCTCATGGAGGAAGATGGACAGGATCAGGGCGACCACAAGGACGAATACCGGCCAACCGAGGAACACCCCCAGTGCCACCAGTGCAGCCACCACCAGGAGAAGCCTGAGCGGGTTCGACCTCACCAGCCTGGTGCCGTCGTCGCCGTTGGGTCCCCCATCGTCGGCCTCGCCGGCAACCGGAGGGGGCTGCAGCCCGGCAAGCCCGGTCACGGCGCGACTCCAGACACGGCCGTCACAACCCGACGGGCCACCTCACGGGCACGGGCGTCAGCGTCGATCACGTCCCCGACGCTACCGGCCGGAGCCCCGTCGTGGGACGTCAGGGTGTCAGAAACCACCGCCGAAATGTCGATCCAGCGCAACCGACCGGCGAGGAACGCCTCCACGGCGATCTCGTTCGCAGCGCTCAGCCACGCCGGTGCCGTCCCGCCGATTCGAGCGGCGTCGTAGGCGAGGCCCAGACACGGGAATCGTCCGACATCGGGCGGTTCGAAGTCGAGCCGGGCGAGTGACGACCAGTCGATACGCCCGTTGGCGACACCGGAGCGGTCCGGCCACGCGAGTGCGTAGCCAATGGGCAGGCGCATGTCGGGCATTGACAGTTGGGCAATGGTCGACCCGTCAGTGAATTCCACCATTGAGTGCACCACGGACTGGGGGTGCACCACCACCTCGATGGCCTCGAGCGCGACCCCCGGACCCACCGGGGATCCCGGCCCGAACAGTTCGTAGGCTTCAATGACCTCGAGGCCCTTGTTCATGAGCGTCGAGGAGTCCACGGTGATCTTCGGACCCATTGACCACGTCGGATGAGCCAGCGCTTCCTCAATGCCAACCGTGGCCAGTTCGTCAGCGGAACGGGTCCGGAATGGGCCGCCGCTGGCGGTGAGGACCAGCCGGGAAACCCGATCGGGGACGTCGTTGGCCCGCAGACACTGGTGCAGCGCCCCGTGTTCGGAATCGACCGGGATCAACGCTGCGCCCGGCGTCGCCCATGCCGCCTGGACCACAGGCCCCCCGGCGATGAGGGACTCCTTGTTTGCTAACGCCAACCGCCGACCGGCGTTGAGCGTGGCAAGGGTGACGTCAAGACCGGCGAAGCCGACCACGCCGTTGACGACGACATCAGCCTCCGCAGCGATGCTGGCCAGCGCCCCCGGACCGCCGCGCACCTCACGGCCGCCGAGACGTTCGGCGATGGCTTCGGCGGCGACGGGATCATCAATGGCCACAACCGGAACATCGAACTCTTGGGCCGCCGCCACCACTGCGTCGGGGTTGGCGCCGCCCGCGCCGATGGCCACGAGTTCATAGCGACCTGTCTCGGCCCGCAGCACGTCGAGGGACTGGGTACCGATGGAACCGGTAACGCCAGCGATGGCGACGCGGGGGGAAGTCATGGTGAGAAGATCCTACCGACGCCCACCGACACCACGTCGGTGCAGCGGGATTCAGGCAAAAAGGACGAGCGTGACGTAGTAGGCCGCAGGCATCACGAACAGCATCCCGTCGAAACGATCGAGGACACCTCCGTGACCGGGGAGCAGATCCCCCATGTCCTTGACCCCGAGATCCCGCTTGATGAGCGACTCGGCGAGATCCCCGACGAACGCCGCCACTGCGCACACGAGGGCGAACACGACCGCCTGGACGAACCCGAAGGTGGTGAGACCAAAGAGCGGGAAGAACACGGCGATCAGAACCGCCACCACCGAGGCCAACAGGCCGCCGATGAGACCCTCACGGGTCTTGTTGGGGCTCGCCGCAGACAGTGGGGTGCGCCCGAAACGACTGCCCGCAAACAGCCCACCAACGTCGTAGAACACCGCAGCGACTACCGCCAGCAACAAGATGCTCACACCCTGGTCGACCTCGGCACCGCCGACAGGACCGAGGCGGAGGATGAGCGCACCGAACGCGCCGAACACGCCGACATGAACCACAGCGAGGAGCATGGTCCCGATGTCGCGCACCGGACGGCCGCCACCGGCCCCGACGAGGAACCAGACCATCGAGAACACCACCAGCAGGACCAGCACCATCGGAAATGCGGCATCCCCGCGGGCATAGGCCACGAGTGGCAATGCAGCCACGGCGACAAGCCCCAGCAGTGTCGGGGGCTCAAGGCCAGCGCGCCGCAGCGCGGAGAGGTACTCCGCTCCGGCCAGCACGATGATCACCTCGAGCAGCACCAAGAGCCACGGGGCGCCGAGCCAGGCCAGAAACAGCCCGACGGCGGCGAGCGCCACACCGACGGTCACGGCCTGACCCATGTCCCGCCCGCCGACCCCGCCGGCACTCCCCCCGCCGTCACCACCACCGCCGCCCGGCCGGACTCGCCGAGGGGCGCCGGGACCCCGGGCGCTGCCACGCAGTGGTCCGGGACGACGGCCGGGACGAACCGCGGCGGCACCTTGAGGGTCGCCCGGCTCGGCGGGCATGTCGAGATCGTCGAACGACGCCGCCTCCGAACTCGACGGACGGCCGGGGTCGAGAGCGCCCACATCTTCGGTTCCGTCGTGAGCGAGATCATCGACGAAGTCGTCGTCGGCGTGTGGCTCGTGCTCACCCTTCCACCGGGGTCCTGCGGCGGCGCCAGCGATTTCCTCCTCATCGCCAGCCGACCCAGCGACCACGCTCGGCACCTGGCCGGTGGGCGGCTCGGTCCAGTGCGGGAGGGTCACGCCTGAGGGCTGTTGGGTTCGTTCCCCGGCAGCGTCCGCACTGACCGGTCGTGGCCGCGACACGCCAGACGACTCCTGACCAGGAGAGCTCGGGAGGGGGAAACGGGCGGCGGGTGGAGCGGGAGATGCGGATGCCGGAGGACGTCCACCTGCACCTGCAGCCTCAGCACTGCGGCGTTGTTCGGATCGGGCTTGGGCGGCTGCAGCGACCTCTTCGGCCGTCACGATCCGCACCCCCTCGCCTGCAGCAGCCGGCCCTCTGGGCGGACCAGCCTGCCGGTTGACACCACTCGACGTGTCGGCCGTCCCACCACCGCCGGGAGTGTCGGCGTCGCTCGAGTCTGAACCTGTCGTCGCTTCGTTGCTCATCGGTGCTACCTCAGTCCTCGAGCAGTTCTTTTTCCTTGGCGGCGAGCGCCTCGTCAACCTGCTGTTCGTGCTTGCGGGTCATGGCGTCGAGATCCTTCTCGGCACGGGTCAGGTCGTCTGCGGTCAGCTCGCCTTCCTTTTCGAGCTTCTCCAGTTCCTGACGGGCCCCACGACGAGCGTTGCGCACCGCCACCCGACCTTCCTCAGCCATCTGACGCACCACTTTCACGAGCTCCTTGCGCCGCTCCTGGGTGAGCGGGGGGAAACTCAACCGAATGGTGTTCCCGTCGTTGGAAGGGGTGAGGCCGAGATTGGAGTGCTGGATGGCTTTCTCAACCGCAGGCAATGCACTGCGGTCGTATGGCGAGATCAACAACTGGCGGGCCTCTGGCACGCTGAAACCGGCAATCTGCTGAAGCGGGACGTCGGTGCCGTGGTAGTCCACGACGAGTTTCTCAACGAGCGTTGGGGAGGCTCGACCGGTCCGGATCGAGGCGAAATCCGATCGGGCGTGCGCAACGGCCTTGTCCATGCGCTCCCCCACCTCTTCCATGACCAGCGACACGATCTCGTCGTTCACCGTGACTCCCTGCCCGTGGCACTGGCCCAACGGCCCGACTCCACGTTGTCCGCTGTTGACGCTAGCGCCTCACCGAGGCGGCAGCCCTTGGAAGGACCACAGGCCCCCGTCGCCGAGACCCTCACTGCACCAGGGTGCCAACGGCACCCCCCTCGAGCACCGTACGAAGCGTGCCGTCGCCCAGAAGGTCGAACATCACGATGGGCAGATTGTTGTCCATGCACAGCGTGATGGCCGTTGAGTCCATTGCCTTGAGCCCCCGATTGAGCACGTCGAGATACGACACGCTGTCGAGGCGCACCGCGTCGGGATTGGTCCGGGGGTCGTCGCTGTAGATGCCGTCGGTACCCGAATGGGTTCCCTTCAACAGCACACCGGCCTCGATCTCAACCGCACGCAGCGCCGCGGTGGTGTCCGTGGTGAAGAAGGGGTTCCCGGTCCCCCCAGCGAAGATCACCACACGGCCCTTCTCGAGATGCCGGATCGCCCGACGGCGGATGTAGGGCTCGGCCACCTGGGCCATGTGGATGGCGCTCTGCACCCGTGTGGGCTGCCCGACCTGTTCGAGGGTGTCCTGCAGCGCCAGCGCGTTGATCACCGTGGCCAGCATGCCCATGTAGTCGGCCTGGGCCCGGTCCATGCCCGCGCCGGCTCCCGACATGCCACGCCAGATGTTCCCGCCGCCGACGACGACAGCAACGTCGACCCCGAGATCGTTACGAACCTGAGCGATGTCGGTGGCGACCCGACGGACGACAGCACCATCGATTCCCTGTCCACCGGGGTCGGCGAACGCCTCGCCCGAAACCTTGAGCAGCACGCGGCCCCAACGGGCCTCACCACTCACCGTGCTCCCCCCCGGGCCCGGTCGTCCGCTCGCATACCCAGCGTTCCCGTCAGCCGCCGATGAAGACCTGGGCGAACCGCACCAGGGTTGCGCCACCGAGAAGCTCAGAGATGGTCTTCTTGTCGTCTTTGACGTAGGGCTGTTCGAGCAGCACCTGGTCCTTGAACCAGGCGTTCAATCGTCCCTCGACGATCTTTGGCACGGCCTGATCGGGCTTGCCCTCAGCCTTGGTGATTCCCTCAAGGTTGGCGCGCTCACGTTCGACCTCGTCGGCGGGCACCTCGTCTCGCGTCAGGTACGGAGGTTTGGCGAAAGCGATGTGGACGGCGATCTGATGGGCGAGTTCCCGGTCCCCACCGGCGATTTCGACGAGCACGGCGTTGACCCCCCGACCGTCCTGGAGGTGGAGGTAGGAGTCGAGCACCGCACCCTCGGCGGCCTCGAATCGGACAACCTTGCCGAGGTCGATGTTCTCCCGCTTCGAGATGCGCAACGCATCGAGGCGCTCGTCAAGCTCGGCAACGGCCTCAGTCCCTCGGGCCATGACGGCGTCGGCGAGATCCTGCGTGAGGGACACGAAGTCGTCGGACTTGGCCGAGAAGTCGGTCTCACACTTCAGTTCCACCATGGCGCCGACGTTCCCGTCAACAACCACCGCCACCGAGCCCTGGGAGTTCTCACGCTCGGCGAGCTTGGCGACCTTGGCCATGCCCTTCTCACGCAACCACTGGGCGGCGGCATCCATGTCGCCGCCGTTCTCCTCGAGGGCCTTCTTGGCGTCCATCATGCCGGCGCCAGTTGCCTGACGCAGACGCTGAACATCCTTTGCACCAAACGTCGACATCGCTCAGATCTCCTCGGTCGCGGGGGCGGGCTCGTCCGCCACGGGCTCGGCGGGGGCAGCGGTAGCGGCGATGCGCGCTTCACGCTCTGCAGCTTCACGTGCAGCCGCCTCACGAGCCTCGGCCTGCATCTCGTCGATGGCAGCCTGCTGCTCGGGCGTGCGGGAAGGTGCGGCGGCGGAGCCACGGCGCGAGGCGATGAAACGACCCTCGTCGACGGCGTCGGCGATGATGCGGCACATCAGGGTCCCGGATCGGATGGCGTCGTCGTTCCCGGGAATCACATGGGTCACGATGTCGGGGTCGCAGTTGGTGTCGACCACCGCAACGATCGGGATCCCAAGCTTGTTGGCCTCGGTGACGGCGATCGCCTCTTTTTTGGTGTCGAGAACGAACACGGCCTGGGGCAGGCGCTGCATGTTGCGGATACCACCAAGGTTCCGCTCAAGCTTCTCGAGTTCGCGCGACACGCGCAGGGCTTCCTTTTTCGGCATGGCTTCGAACTCGCCCGAGTCGCGCATGCGCTCGTAGTCCTTCATCTTGCCGACGCGCTTGGCCATCGTCTCGTGGTTCGTGAGCATCCCACCGAGCCAACGACTGTTGACATAGGGCATGCCGCAACGCTCGGCGTAGGACTGCACCGAGACACCGATCTGGCGCTTGGTGCCGACGAAGAGGACCTGGCCACCGTTGGCCACGAGGTCACGAACGAACGTGTAGGACTCGGCAATCCGCTCAAGGGTCTGTTCGAGATCGATGATGTAGATGCCGTTGCGCTCACCGTGGATGAAGCGCTTCATCTTCGGATTCCAGCGACGGGTCTGGTGGCCGAAGTGGACGCCGGCCTCGAGCAGCTGGCGCATGGTGACGACGGGAGTCGACATGTTCTGGTTCCTTCCCTACGGTTGGCGACCCCAGATCCGGCACCGTGAGGCGACCGAGGGTGGATCCGGGTGTGAGTTGCTGTGGACATGCTCTAAGCGAGCCTGCGCAGTCTAGAGAACTGGCGACCTGAGGGCCAACGGGGGTGCCTGCCCCTCCTCAGAGCGCTGCGGCCAGCGAGGAGAGCGCCAGTCCGAGTCCGTCGTGGGTTGCGGCAACCCCGTGCCCGGCGGCAACGTCGACCAGCCGGTCCGGGGTGCTGCGGCAGGTGGGGGGAAACCCCCCGACGGCGAGCGCAATCTCGCGGGTCGCCTCCACTGTGCCGGGAAGGGCGTCGTGGGCTCGGGGACCTGCGACCGACACGGTCGTGTTGAGGGCGTCGGGGGTGTGCGAACGAATCGACGGCACGACGGGGTCGCCCCGAGCCGCCACGGAGGTGAACCGCACCCGATCGGGGAACTTCGGGACGAACCGGCCGTCGGTGTGATCGGGTGGCGGCGTCGAAACCTCTGCCAGTTGGTGGAGGGCTGGCGCGTCGGCGGAAACGGCGAGACCGAGGCTCCCGGCGAGATTGAGCACCGCCCGACCGCCCGGCGAGGACGCCACTGCGGTCCCCGCGGTGGCGAGATCGGCTCCTGCGTGTGGGGACCCAAGCGTGACGAGCGTGGCCACCTCCGCCGGCAGCGTGTTACCCACGGACGCACCAGCCACCGCCCGCCGAGCCACCACGCCACCCTGGGAATGTCCAACGAGATCGATGGGTACCCCCGGTTGGTTGCGAGCGATGTCCGCCAGGAGTTCATCGAGACGGCGGGCGGCAAGCGGAATGTCACCAATCGAGTCGGCGGCGACGTAGTCCCGTGTCGGCAGAGGACCGAGTCGGTGGTTCGGGTGGGGCACCACGCCCCCGCGGTAGGAGAACCGCACGACGTCGCTCGCCTCATATCCCAGTCCCCGAGCGTCGACGCCGTCCACGCCCGTGACCTCCGAGGTCGATCCGTACCCTGCGACGAGCACGAGAATGCGACGCTCCGATCTTGGCGGGGGCGTATCGGATACCGGCGTGCATGGTCCTTGTGGTGCGAGGGCTCCGGCCATCGCAGCGAGGGCCTGGCGCTGATTGCCTCCCGCCACCACCTCGGTGAGGTAGTGCACAAGTGCCGGGTTCAGGCCCTTGAGGTCCGGGAGCACCGGTAGTGTGCCATCCCCACTGACCACTCCGTCGATGAGAACCTGCCACAACAACGACCACAGACCGCCGTCGTCAGGACCTGCGATAACCGTCGCGCCGTCATCACCGCCGGGCACGAGACGGGCCACCGAGACGGCGATGAGCTGGTTGGGGTCAAGGTAGGTGCCGTCGGCAGCGCGGACCCCGAAGTGGAAACGACCGGCGCTGGTCCCAACGACACCCCCGGCTGGCACCGTCTCGCCGGGCGAAACGCCGATTGTTGCGAGGAAGGAGTACGTGGTGCGCAGGCCGTCGGCATGGACGAGGGTCACGTGCTTGTCGGAGGCGACCTCGCCGGCGAAGAGGACCTCACCTGGTGCGGAGGCGAGCACCGGAGCTCCCGGCGCCGTGGAGTAGTCGATCCCTCTGTTGCCCGACGCCCACGGTTGGGGTGGCGGGCGGAACGGGTCGACCACCACCCCCGACACGGGCGGTTGGTACTCCTCCGCTGCGGCGAGCGGGGCGGCGCCCAGCAACGTCACGCAGACCGCCACCACGGCAAGCATCTTGGTGCGGTGACCGACCACCACGGACCCCCCGAGCGACGTCTCGGGGGAAGTGCGCCACCCGACACCGGGGGTGGATGAGCGACGCTAGCGAGCGCGTCCGCTCACCACCGTGGAAGACCACTGGGGGTGACGGCGAAGGTCGATCAACCGCGGGGGTGGGTTTGGGACACCACGTGCCGAAGACGGTCGCGGCTGACGTGGGTGTACACCTGCGTCGTGGTCAGGTCGGCGTGACCGAGCAACTCCTGGACGACCCGCAGATCAGCGCCGTTGTCGAGCAGGTGCGTGGCGAACGTGTGGCGCAGCGCGTGGGGGTGGGTCGGAGTGGCAGCGCGCCGGTCGACAATGCGCCGCACGTCGCGCGGCGTGAGTCGGCGGCCACGACGGTTGACGAACGCCGCCCCGTCGGGTGTCTCGGTCGTCACCATGTGCTGGCGGCCATGGGCCACCCACGACGACATGGCCGCCAACGCCGGTTCGCCAACGGGAACGCGGCGTTGCTTGTTGCCTTTGCCGGTGACCGTCACCAGGCCCGCCTGGCGATCAACGTCGTTGACGTCGAGCCCGCAGAGCTCACCGACCCGCAGTCCGGCCCCGTAGAGCAGTTCGAGTACCGCGTCGTCACGTAGCCGGACTGCAGGCTCCTCATCCCCCGCGGCAGCTGGTGGGGTGAGCAGCGAATCGACATCCGACGAGGTGAGGACCCGGGGCAGACGACCCTCCCCCTTGGGGGCGCTCAGCCCCACGGTCGGATCGGTGGGGATGGCCCCCATGCGGCAGAGCCAGCCAAAGTACCGACGGATTGAGGATGCCTTGCGGGCGACGGTTCTGCGGGCGTATCCCCGTTCGGCGAGATGCGCCATCCATCGTCGCAACACCCGACGGTCCACGCCGGACGGCCCGTGGTCACTGAGCGGGTCAACCCAACGCACGAACCCTTCGACATCAGCGCGGTAGGCCTCCACCGTTGCTGGTGCCGCCGACGTCAACGAGGAGACGAAGGACGCAACCTTCCAACAATCTTCGGGTTCGGCTGGCGCCGTGGGGTCGACGCCCTTGGCCGATGGTGCCGAATCGTCCACGTGCCAACGCTACGACTCTTGCGTCAATATTCGGCGTACCCCACGCGCCACGGCCGGGTGCTGAGCATTCAGGGCGTGAGCGACTCGCGGGTGTAGCGCACGACGGCGGCGATCTCCTCTGCACTGAGTACCTCGCCAAAGGCCCGCATCGATGTCCCAGACACCCCGTTGGTGACGAGCGCAATCTGGTCGGCCTGGTCAGGGAATCGCTCCACCATCCGGCCGGCGAGCGCTGGTGCGATACCGCCACCGCCGTTGGCGCCGTGACACGAGGCGCACCGGGCCTGATAGATCTGCTGACCCTGGGCCAACACCGGGTCCGACGGTGTCGGGGGCCCACTCGATCCGCAGGCACTCACCACCACGGCGACGATCACGGCAGCCGACCCGGCGAGCACTCGCTGACGCCAACGGGAGCATGACAGCGTCCTGAACACGCCCAAAGCCTACCGCGACCACGCGGCAGGCACGCCCAGCGGCGATACTTGGCGCATGGGTTTCAACCCCCACCGGGTCCACCGACGATCAGCAGCCGATTACTTCATGGTGGCTGGTGCGTTCATCGTGGTTGCAGCACTCGTGGTCTGGGCCCTGGTGGGCTGAGGGGACCCGATGGTGGTGGGTCCTGAAGAGGACGTTGAGGTCCGTCCCGTGCAGCCCTACGCCGCGGTGAAGAATTACCTGTGTCCTGGATGCAACCGGGAGATCCCCGCTGGCACAGGGCATCTCGTCGTCGTTCCCCGGTCGGACCCCGACGCCCGTCGGCATTGGCACCGTGGTTGCTGGCAGGCCCGTCATCGCCGGCCACCTCGGTCCATCGGATGACCGT
>Ga0208594_1000111_pt1 | contig 26987 bp, 25 predicted proteins | sample LakMenEpi14Sep10_FD_150699 | JGI IMG/M metagenome (GOLD analysis project Ga0208594, IMG submission 150699) | Freshwater microbial communities from Lake Mendota, WI - 14SEP2010 deep hole epilimnion (SPAdes) | ecosystem: Environmental > Aquatic > Freshwater > Lake > Epilimnion/Euphotic zone ...
CCAGTCAAATCCAGAAATGATCTGATGAGTTTGGGCAGCTGAAAGTGCAGTGAAGAGAAGCAAAAACCTACTTAAGTTAGTCAGAGAGCCAAAGAATGTTGTGAAGATTTGAGATGACAGAACTATCGTTGTGCCGATTATGGCAAGAATTTTAGTGTTAACAATAAAGTAAGAAAGATTATCTTCCATCATTAAGGATGCGATTGCAAGCGAGACAAATCCACATCGGCAAATCCACATCAGGTTTTTCCCGTGCAGAATTTCGCTTTGACTGATAACAAGAGAGAATGATGTCGGTACAAACGAGAGCAAAAATCCTAAAGTCCCAATTAGAAAAATAATGAGACTGCGCTCGGGTTCAACTCCAATAAAATAAGCAGGATTTTTAAAGCTCGGGGCCAAAAAGTCATTTCCGAATCGATTTGGTCCACCGATAACCAGAAAGTAAGAGCAAGTTGAGCCGACGGCAAGAATCAAGACTCGTGAAAACGACTTTCTCAGTTTTGAACGTGCTACAAGCAAAAAGTCAGTAAGCGAAAAAGCTACCAAAAGTGTGAAGCCGGCACTTACTTTGCTGTTCAGTGCAGCCAATGTAAGGGCGGCAAAAACTGAAAATATTTTTGAATTGAAATTTGTAAAAAAATCGTGAGCGGCAACTATTGCAGCAAAAAACCAAATAAGTGAAGTTATGTTGGTGATATTGGATGGCGAAAAGCCAGTTGAGACAAATGCGAAAAGAAGCAAGATGGCGTACTTCGCCACTTGATTTGAGGTGGCACGTTTTGAGATCACCAGAATTGAACATGCAATTGCAATGGCAGAGTAGGCAGGTGCGATTTGTGCGGTAGCAAGCCAGGGCCCAAGGTCGGTAATCACCGTAATTGAGCCGAGCCAAGCGAGACCAAACCAGTGATATTGAATTGGGTAACCGACCAGAGAAATATTTTCGTTTCGACCAAATTTGGCAATCGAATAGGAACGTGACTCAAAAAACTGCAAATCCCAAGAGCGGATCCACCAGTCGAGGTTTAGTTGTCGGAAATAGACCATTAAGACCGTTACACCAACGAAAGATACGGTGACAAATATCCAGGAGGGCTTCAGAATGTTGCGAAGTTTGTAGCGACCAGAATTCGAGAGTAGATAAAGCGCCACTCCTGTTGGTAATGCCAGAGGCAAAAGCCACCACCATTGTTTGAGTATCAGAACGACAGCGAAAGCAACAAAAAACAGACCTGATGCATCTTCGAGAACGAAGTTCTTGTGTGAACCTTTAGTTGATCGCCAAGCTAGAGAAGTGATCGCCGCAATCAAAACAGGCAACAACCAGCCAAAGTCTCTTAGCGAAGTCGGAAGAAAAATTTGATGACCGATGACGGCAAAAATTGAGCCAATTGCCAAGCCCATGCCAACGCCTTCAACGATGTCAACTCGACGCGGATGCATGACTTGCGCCCAAATCAATGCTCCTGAGATAATTTGCACGAGAATCATCGCGCATACCTTTAGGGCATCAGCCGTCGGAAACCCGGAAAGCAAAAGCAAGTAAAGAGGTAAAGCAAAACCGACAATCAAAAAACCGAATACAGCATTGATCTGCGAATTTTTCAACACCTGAACCTGCATCAGGTGCCGATGCCTTGGGGAAGTTGTGATTCGGGCCAGTTGAGAAGTGACATTGCTTGGCGGCAGGCGAAGCGGTCGGTCATGCCTCCAACATAAGTGACGGCAAGTTTGATCGCTTCAGCGCTATTCGGGTCGAAGAGATCCCGCTCACCTGGGCTATGCATAAGTTTTGGATTAGCAACATAGTGTTCGACGAGCGCGCGCAGCAGCACAATTACCGACTCGGCTTGGGCTCGTGACTCGCGACGCATATAGATATTGTCGTAATTGAATTTGCGAAATGCCGCCAACGCATCGGCGCAATGACTCGTCATTGCGACGCGACCAGTAGCCGCCGTCGCATTAATCATCGCGCTGATAAATGCGCGAAGTTGGTCGTCACGCCGTGTGCCACAAACCGTTCGAACAAGTTCGGGTAATTGTTCGGGTGATACAACACCAGCGGCAACTGCGTCTTCAAAATCGTGACAAACATAAGCAATGCGATCTGCCCAAGAGACGATTTCGCCCTCTGGAGTTTTGGGTGCAGGTCGTGACCACGAATGATTGCGAATGCCATCGAGAGTTTCAACACACAAGTTGAGTGGCACGAGTGTGACGTCGGCACCCCAAACTGCATGGTCGTAGCCACCATCAACGTATGGCGAAAGTGCGTCTTCGCTGGCGTGACCGCCTGGGCCGTGACCACAGTCGTGCCCTAAAGCAATTGCTTCGGTGAGTGCGACATTGACGCCAATCGCCCGCGCGACCGAAGTGGCAACTTGCGCAACTTCTAGAGCGTGAGTCAAACGAGTTCGTTGGTGATCTTGTGGAAAGACAAAAACTTGCGTCTTGCCAGCCAGTCGACGAAACGAGGAAGCATGCAGAATACGATCGCGATCACGCTCAAAACACGTGCGAAATTTGTCTGGTTCTTCTTCGATTGCGCGATTGCCAGCGCCAAAACTTCGTGTTGCCAGAACCGTCAATTTTTGATCTTCGAGTTCTTCACGCTTTCGTCGATCAACCAAATCACGCGAACCCGAGCCGGCCCATGAGTCAGAGTGGGCGAGGCGAATTTCAACATCGGCGTCGACGCTGTGACCGTACATCGTCTCGGCCCACGCTTTGGCACGCGACGAATTCTCGTTTTTATCTTCAATAACCATTGACACAACCATAGGCAACGGGTGAGCCCAGATTGACGCTTGTAGCCTTGAATAGCCTGCTTTCGCTTTATGTAACTGCACTTAACCGTGCGTAACTGCAGAAAGCCAAGCAGACCCCGAGGAGATCCATGAGCGTTTTTGTAGACGAAGCCCAATTAAATGTTCGCGGAGGTGACGGAGGTAGTGGCTGCGTCAGTTTTCGTCGCGAAGGGCCTGTTGTGCACGGCGGCCCAAACGGTGGCGACGGCGGCAACGGTGGTTCGGTTTGGCTTGAGGCCGATCGAAACGTAGCGAGTTTGTTGGCGTTTCGCGACCACCCTCACCGTCGCGCGCAAGACGGCGTTTCAGGGATGGGAAAAGACTTGCATGGTCGACGTGGCGAAGAACTTGTTGTCAAAGTTCCTGAAGGCACGGTTGTAAAAGATCTTTACTCGGGTGAGATTTTGGCTGATCTCGCAACGCATGGTGCTCGGTGGTTGGCGGCTCAAGGCGGAGAAGGTGGTCGCGGTAACGCACGCTTTTTGTCAAATCGTCGGCGCGCACCAAAATTTGCCGAGCAAGGTGAACACGGTTTAGAGCGTTGGCTCAAACTTGAAATGAAATTGATGGCCGACGTCGCGTTGGTCGGGTTTCCTAATGCCGGCAAGAGCACATTCATAAGTTCGGTTTCGGCAGCCAAACCGAAGATTGCAAATTATCCATTCACGACACTCGAGCCACATCTTGGTGTCGTGCGCTTGAACAATACGACAGAGTTTGTGATTGCTGACATTCCGGGCATCATCGAAGGTGCGAGCCAGGGCAAAGGTTTGGGCGACCAATTTTTGCGCCACATTGAGCGCGCACGTGTTCTTTGTGTGCTGATCGACTTGGTTTCGATGGAAGAGATTTCGCCAGCCGAGCAAGAAGAAATTTTGCTGCGCGAACTAAAGGCTTACCAGCCTGAACTGCTTGACCGTCCGCGGTTAATTGTCGCAACCAAGACCGATTCGGCAACACCTGAAGCTATCGCTGCATGGAACGGCCCGAAGATTTCGGCAGTCACAGGTGATGGTGTGCGTGATGTCTTGAACAAATTGGCTGTGCTCGTGGCAGAAGCAAGAACAACAGAACCTGCACCAATTGGCCCAGTTACGTTTCGTCCAGAACCCCAGGGCACACGCGTTGAGCGCATCGGCAGCAATGAATTTCGTCTGCACGGTCGTGATATCGAGCGCTCTATTGCATTGAATGACTTAACCAACGCTGATGCCTTGAACTACATCGACGACCGCATGTCGCGGCTTGGCATTCCACGGCTTTTGGCGCGCGCTGGTGCGACAGAAGGCGCAATCGTTTGGATTGGCACATTCTCATTTGATTACACGCCGGAACAATAGTCATGCGCGTCGTTGTAAAAATAGGTACTTCGTCGATCACGACAGATATTGGCAGCATTAACTCGGCTGCTGTTAATGCGCTGTGCGAACAAGTCGCAGAATTGCGCAAGGCAAACCACGAAGTCTTGATCGTTACGTCGGGTGCTGTCGCGGGCGGTGTTGCCGCATTGAAACTTGGCAAGCGACCAACTGATATGCCGACATTGCAGGCACTTGCAGCGGCTGGCCAAAGTCGATTGATGCAAGAGTACAACGTGCAACTCGATCGACATCAGTTAGTTGGTGCGCAAGTATTGTTGGTGCCAAACGATTTCATCGATCGTCATCAATATCTTCACGCTCGCCAAACCTTGTTGCGTTTGCTCGAGTTGGGTTGTGTGCCGGTGATCAATGAGAACGATGCCATTGCCAGCGATGAGATTCGGTTTGGCGACAACGATCGAATAGCAGCCCTTGTTGCCCACAGCGTGTCGGCTGATGTTTTGATTTTGCTCACCGATTTGAAGGGTCTTTACACTGCAGATCCGAACGTTGATTCGAAAGCTGTGTTCATCGAAACTGTTAATGCAGATGATGAGTTGTTGTCAGTTCGCGCAGGCAACTCGGCAAATAGCGTTGGTAGTGGCGGAATGGCGTCGAAACTTGCCGCCGCTCGCATTGCGTCATGGTCTGGTGTTCGCACAGTTATTGCCGCCGCGCAACGAAAAAATGTAGTTATAGACGCCGTCAATCAAACGCCTGGTGCGGGCACTCAGTTTTTGCCTCGTCAACGCGAACTCACTGCTCGCAAATTGTGGATTGCATTTGCCGCACAAGCAACGGGTTCGGTAACAATTGACGACGGAGCGCGAGATGCTGTGCTTCGCCGCAATGTGTCGTTGTTGCATGCGGGCGTCAAGCATGTGCACGGCGACTTTGAGGCTGGCGACACGATCGAAGTTCTAGATAGCGCAGGTCAAGTGATTGCCCGTGGCATGGCCAGCGTTAGTTCGGTGCAGGCGAGTGCTGGTGCCGGTCAAAAAAGCGCAGACCTTGGCGATGGTATTTCAGCCGAAGTGATCCATCGCGACGACTTAGTCGTGTTGATTGCTTAATTAGTCCGCGTTAGCGATAACCGCAAAGGTTTTACGGCGAAGCACAACAAGTGCGACTGCACTTGAAATCAAATACGCAAACGAAAACGCCAGACCCAAGCCGAGCACGTCGTATTTATTGACGAGCAAAAATGCAAACACAATATTGAGAGCATTTTCAAACAAATTGATGAAAAATGGCGTGCGCGTGTCGCCGTGGCTATAAAAGCCACGCAACACGAACAAATAAATCGAGAAGCCGGAAAGGCCGATGCTCAGGCCGACGAGTGCGCGAGCGGTATTTGTAGTCGCCGAATCATCAAAGTTGCCGTATTGCAACAACAGCGCAACAATCGGCTTGGCAAAAATTGCCAAAACTAGAGAAGCCGGTATGGTCGCAAGTGCTGTGAGTCGAATTCCAGAATAAAACCTGCGATCAAATTCTTGCTTGTTGTTTTGTGCCACAGCGCGAGCGAGTTCAGGCACAAAAGTTGTCGCAATCGAGACTGCCAGAAGTCCGTGGGGCAAAGAGAAAAATGTGTACGCCTTTGAATAGGCGTCGACATTGCCGCTACCCGGATTGGCGAGATTTTTTATAACCACGAGAGCCACTTGGTTGGCGGCGATATATCCAACTGCCCAGCCAGAGAGTTTGAGCAAATCTTTGACCGCAGAGTGCGAGAGATCAAAGTTCCACTTCAATCTTGTGCCACTATTGCCCAGAGCCAAGAGCATGCCGACTGCCATCACGATGATGCCCGATGTTGAACCCATGCCAAGAAGCCATTGCAACGATGTGTTGTCAACGACTTCTGAGAGTGTTGGTGGGTTAACATTGCTGACGCGGTTAACAAATAGCAGAGAAACGATCGTGACAATATTTGCCAACACTGGTGTCCAAGCCGCAGCAAAAAACTTCTTGCGTGCATGCAAGATTGACGTGCAAATTGAAGTGACTCCATAGAAAAAAACTTGAAGCAGCAGCAGGCGAGTAAGAATCGTGCCCGCTTGGCTAAATAGATCGGAGTCGATGTCACTTGCGGGGTTTAGTGAGAAGACTTTGAAAATCAGTGGCGCAAGCGCGATGGCAAGTGCCGTGATTATGCCTAGTGCAACAACCGCGAAACTTGTGATTGCGCTGACCGAGTCGTCGTCACCGGTTTGTAGATGCCGAGTGAATAGGGGCACGAGTGTTGCGGTGAGAATGCCGCCGAGCAATAATTCGTAAACAACATTGGGCGCATTGTTGGCGATGTCGTAAGCGTCGGCGAGAGCGGTCTGGCCGATAACGATGCCAAAAACAATGATGCGAGCAAGGCCTGTAAGTCGACTTAGCGCGGTGCCACTAGCCACAGTGAGATTGGCTCGCAGCAGACCCGAACGGGCGGTGGGCATAGCCATGGCTCCTAATCGTAATTGCACTTAGTTACAGCAATGCCTGACGGCTAGGGTTGGGCGGGTGAAACCACGATTTAAAGACGTCGCCACCGTTCGAAGCGGGCTAAAAAAAGAAAATTACCTTGCCGATGACGGCATCGCAGGTGTGGTCTATTTGGCAGATCGACTGGGCAAGCCAGTTCTGATTGAAGGCCCTGCAGGCACCGGCAAGACACAACTCGCAAAAAGTGTTGCCGAGATGACAGGCGCACGACTAATTCGCCTGCAGTGTTACGAAGGTCTCGATGAATCGAAGGCACTCTACGAATGGAACTACAAGAAGCAGTTGTTGCGAATTCAAGCCGACAAGAAGAGCGACTCTTGGAGTGAAGTGCATGACGATATTTTCAGCGAAGAGTTTTTGCTGACTCGGCCGTTGCTTGAGGCGATAACAAGCGAAGAGCCAGTTGTATTGCTGATCGACGAAGTTGACCGCGTCGAAGTCGAGACCGAAGCGCTACTTCTCGAAATTTTGTCTGAGTATCAAGTTTCGATTCCTGAGTTGGGCACGATTACTGCAAAGCAGATTCCGCTGGTGTTCTTGACCTCAAACAACACACGCGAACTCTCAGAGGCATTGAAGCGACGTTGTCTCTATTTGCACGTTGATTATCCGGATCTTGAGCGCGAAAAAGAAATTGTTCTGACCAAGGTTCCTGATATCAGCGAAAATCTCGCGGATCAAATTGCCCGCATTGTGCGCAGTATCCGCCAACTTGATTTGAAGAAGGCGCCGTCTGTTAGCGAAACCCTTGACTGGGCCCGCACTCTGATGCTTCTCGGCATCGAAACAATCGACGAGAAAGAAGCGAAAGAGACTTTGCATATCCTTCTGAAATATCAAACTGACATCGCAAAAGCGGCCAAAGAACTTTCAGTTACGAAGTGAGTTTCTAAAATGCCCGTACTTGACCTGATGTCGGGTTTCATTGCCGAGTTGCGCAATGCGGGTTTACCGGTGAGTTTGACTGAAAACCTTGACGCGATGGAAGCAGTGAAGGTCATACCGATTGAAGATCGTGATGCATTTAAATATGCACTCGGCGCGACTCTGGTTAAGAACAACGCGCATTGGCGAGTCTTCGAAACAATTTTCGAAGTTTATTTCTCTTTGCGTGGCCCTGAATACGAAATAAACCAAGAAGGTCAGCCCGACGACTTCTGGCGCGAAATGCAAGACCAGATGGACCAAGTAAAAGGTCAGGGCGAAGGCAAGGGTTCTGGCGGCGGAATGGATTCGTTGACACCTGAAGAGATCGCGGCGATGTTGATGCGTGCGCTGATGAATGGTGATCAAGCGATGATGCGCGCTTTGGCCAAGCAATCAGTGCAGAGATTTGCGGGCATGGAGCCCGGTCGACCAGTCGGCGGCACTTACTACTTGTATCGCACGCTTCGAAATCTTGATCTTGACAACATGCTGCAAAAGCTGATGGACGCCAATCGTGAGATGAGCAAACAAGAACTCTCTTCACTTGAAGAACGACTCGAGAAAGACGAGTTTGAAAGTCGCATCGAGCAATTCAAGCAAGAAGTTGAAGCAGAGATTCGACGTCGACTTGTCGCCGATCGTGGTGCCGAGGCGATGGCTAAAACTTTGCGCAAACCACTGCCCGAAGATGTCGAGTTCATGCACGCAAGTCGCGACGAAATGCAAAGTTTAAAGAAAGCTCTATACCCGTTGACGCGAAAGCTTGCTGCACGTTTGGCTCGCAAACGTCGCCACGGCCGCAAAGGCCCGCTCGATTTTCGCAATACGGTGCGACACTCTTTGAGCTATGGCGGCGTGCCTGCTGATCCGAAGTTTCGATATCCGCGCCCGGCAAAGCCTGAGTTGATGGTTGTTGCTGACATTTCGGGCAGTGTTGCTGCGTTTGCGCGATTTACTCTGATGTTTGTTTACGCGATTCAGAACCAGTTCTCAAAAGTTCGTTCATTCGTATTTATTGACGGCATTGACGAAGTGACCAAGTTTTTTAAGTCGACTGAAGACATTGGTGAGGCGATTAACAGAGTCAATAGTGAGGCAGATGTTGTTTGGGTCGACGGCCACAGCGATTACGGTCATGCCTTCGAGGTGTTTTTCGAGCGCTATGGCAAGGACATCAACTCAAAGACAACTGTTTTGTTGCTTGGCGATGCGCGAAACAATTATCACGCCGCGCAATCGTGGGTAGTTAAAGAGATGCGCAAGCGAGCTCGCCATGTTTACTGGTTGAACCCTGAGCCGAAGTCGTATTGGAATACGGGTGATTCGATAGTCGGCGAATATGGCGCTCATACCGACGGTGTATTTGAGTGTCGCAATTTGCGACAACTTGAGGGTTTCGTCGAAAACCTAGCCTGACTTTAGTTTGCGTCGCACAACGACGACCCAACCAGCAGCAACGAAGATTGAAAAAATAAACCACTGGGCTGTGTAACTCAAGTGTGAACCAGTCGACAAAACTGGGTCTGCGATGCGTGCAAGTTCGGGTGAGTCTTTTGGTTGCGAGTCAAGAACTTCGATGTAGATCTCGGGGTTTAGGTTTTCGATCTGCTGCGACAACCGGGGCAGATCAATGTTGATGACTTCAATTAACTTGCCAGTCGCTGGGTCGCTGAGTTCGCCAAAGCGACGCGATTCAGAAACTCGCACTCGCGCAATCAGTTGAACGGTGCCAACGGGGGCTTTCGGGGTGTCAATCTTTTGCGAGATGAACCCGCGATTGACGAGCACTATTTGATCGCCCGAACCACGGTCGAATGAGCCGTCGCCAATCACGAGCGGGGTGAGCGGGTCGACACCCGAAATGCCCTCTTGTGAACGGTTAACTGCGAGCAGAGTTTGATCATCAAGATAAGTGCCTGCAACCAAAACATTTAGCCATTCGAGATCAGATGGTTGTACTTTGTCGTCGCTGAGTTCTGCAAGCAAAATCTGCAGTTGTTTAGGTTGCGCATCGATTCGTTCTGAAACGATTTCATTGAAATCAAGACGCTCGTGATAGCGGCTGTATTGCCAAAGCCCGAGGTTGATCATCAGAACTATGGCAGCGACCACGGTCACATGCAACAAAACCCAACTTGGTCGATACAAAAACCGATACTTCACAAAATCATCGTATCTGTGCGCATAGTGACCGATTAGTACAACTATCGTTCTATCTGTGACGAAGCTAGCGACAGATTTTTTAATCTGGGATGGCGACTGCGCATTTTGCGCGCGTTGCGTCGCGTTCATTGAGCGACGAATCAAGACAGACGCAAAAATTGTTGCTCATCAAAAAGCAGATCTCAACACACTTGGTTTAACCACAGAACAATGCACGACGGCATTGCAGTGGGTTAGTCGTGACTCGACAGTGCGTTCTGGCAGCAGAGCAGTGGCTGCACTTTTGCGCTCGAGTTCTTTCGGCTGGGCGATACTTGGAGTCGCCATTGACTTGCCGGTCGTGCGCGTAGTTTCATCCGCAATTTATAAATTGATTGCCAAAAATCGCCAGCATTTGCCAGGTGGCACCGATGCATGCGCGATAGACCAACGCGAATAATCCCCAACTCCGCCCGCGTGTTAATCATCACGCTATCCCGCTATCGTTGATTCGGCAATCAACGAGTAAAAGCGTGGTTTGCAAGAAGTTGCATCAGGAGTGACCAAATGGTCCGGCAACCGGGGTTAGACCCACGGTGCCAGCTCACCTTCGGGTGGGGATGTGGCTCAGCGAAAGCTGAGCAACGGGCCGAACTCTAAATGCAAATCTTGCAACTCGCGCACGATTTATGAAACGAGTTCAGCGATGACCAGACATGATTATCCCGCGACTGGCGCGTGGCATGCTGGGCTGCCGTCTGGCACGCGAAAGTTTTTGCACTTTCCAGCCGAGCGGCCGATTGCGCTTGACAACTCGAAGACATTGCAAGATGTAACCGTCGCTTACGAAACGTGGGGCGAGCTCAACTCAGAAAAATCGAATGCAATCTTGTTGTGTCACGCATGGACAGGTGATTCGCATGCTGCTGGTAGCGCCGAAGAGGGCACACCGACACCTGGTTGGTGGGAGGGCCTCGTCGGGCCGAATTGTGCAATTGATACAAACAAGTGGTTTGTTGTGTGTACGAATTCGCTTGGTGGTTGCCAAGGTACCACTGGCCCTGCGTCGAATCATCCGCAAGATGGTAAGCCGTATGGTTCGCGATTTCCGGTCATCACAGTGCGCGACATGGTGCGTGCGCAAGTGCGAGTAAGCGACATGCTTGGCGTCGATGTTTGGCACTCGGTAATTGGTGGATCAATGGGCGGCATGCAAGTGCTTGAATGGGCAATTACATTTCCGCATCGTTTGCGAACCGCGATACCGATTGCTACGTGTTTGCAGGCCACGGCGCAACAAATCGCATGGGGCGCGATCGGGCGTCGCGCGATTCGCCTTGATCCGAAATGGCAAGGTGGCGACTATTACGACGCACCAGTTGGCGAAGGCCCGTGGCAAGGCTTGGCAATCGCGCGCATGATTGCTCAAGTCACCTTTCGCAGTGACAACGTGTTCACAGATCGTTTTGGTCGCGAACTTGCCGATATGGATGCCGACTACAACGGTCTTGGCCTATGGGACAAATTCGAAGTCGAGAACTATCTCGATCACCACGGCGACAAACTGATTCGTCGCTTTGACGCGAATAGCTATTTGATTATTGGCAAGGCGATGGATTTGCATGATGTTGCGCGCGGTCGCGGTGAGTTGCGAAAAGCAGTGTCGCGAATATCTGCGCCAGTTTTATCAGTTGGCATTTCGAGTGACATTTTGTATCCGACATATCAGCAAAGACAGATTCGCGACATGATTAACGACGTGGGTGGAAGTTGTGAGTATGTTGAAATCGAGTCGCCACATGGTCACGATGCATTTCTTATTAATCTTGATCAAGTCGGCAAGCCCGTTGCCGAGTTCTTAGAAAAGCACAGAATTAGTTAACAACCGCGTCAACGTGACATTGCGTCAAGTGCCGCTACGCAAGTGCTTGTTGCCGGCACACGCAATATTGCGCGGTCATCGCGATCGAGTTCGTTAGTCACGACATAGTGGCGCCGTTTTAAATCTTGTGTTTCGGTGAAATAACCAACATTCCAGCGGCCGCGAAATGCCTTGCCACGACGGCCTCGAGACTGAACTATCAATTGTCGACCGTCAATTGCGACGCGCACATCAACCCACTTAGCGGCGTCGACGCTGTCCTCGGTCATGCGAGCACTGAATCTTGTGCCATCGCGCGAGACCCACTGAGGTTCGAAGCGGTTGATCCATCGAAGCAAGCCAAAGCCCACTACAAAAAAGAGAACTGTCGAAATCAGGTTCAAGATATTGCTGGTCATCTCCGACTAGTTTGGCATCTAGCCATATGTATGCCGATGTTATGTTCTTTTTTGTATCGGTGGCAGTTGCTTTGGGCGTTTCACTCAACTTTGTCGCCATCAGTCTGCTTCTGTTGGCAGCGGGTTTAACAGCCCTGACAGTTTGGTTTTGGATAACTGCGCGCCCTGAACCCGAGGCACTCGCGCCACTTGAGATCATGAGTCAAGCCGAATTCGCACAGAGTGATGAAGAGACTCGCAAACAGATGCTCAATTCAGTGCGGGCAATGCCTGCGATCGCGACACCGCCGGTCGCTCCTACATCTGTAGCGCAAGGCGCGCCGCAGACACCCAACGAGACGAAGTAACTTATTTCTATGGCATCAGCATTTGACCCAGCAGCAATGATCGAGAGATTTCGCGAGCGAGCATCGTCGGTAAAACGTCGACCGTTGCCGCCAGTTGCGGGCGAAGAGCGGCAACATTTTCTTGCTCAGGCGCAGGTTGATTTTCAAGATTTTGCGATGCTCGGTGATGCCACAGCAACAATTGAAGATGGCATCTTGACATTGCGAGTTGATTTGCGCCCGCCCGCAAAATGAAATTCACTCGTTAAATGAACCTAGTTAGAGGTGCTCGTGCGCGAATCGCCGCAGTACCTGTTTTGGCAGTTTTCATCGCTGTTTTCGCCTGGGGTATCGGGCCGTTGCTGTTTTTGGCGCCATCGCTGTCAATAAATTCGATTTTGTTTTACCGTGTTCTGTTTTGGCCTCCACTTCTTTATCTGATTGCGCGTCGAGGTGGCAGAAAGATCAACAAGAAACTCTTTCGGTCAGTTTGGCTGCCAGGCGTGTTGTTTGGCGTCTCGACAATTTTTGGATTCACGGCAATTATTGAGACTTCGGTTGCCAATGCGACGATCATCGGCAATATTTCGACAGCAATGGTGTTATTCGCAGCACCGAGATTTCTGAACGAAAAGATTTCACGTTGGCAAGTGTTGTTGGCGTTCACAAGTTTTGCCGGTGTCGTGGCGATTGTTGTTGGCGCTGGCAATACGGGTGGGTCATCTCTCTTTGGTGACTTCTTGGCATTGATCAACGCCCTTACCTGGACTTTCTATTTCATCTCATCAAAACGACGTCGTGTCGATGGTGTTGATACATGGCAATTTCTCTATGGCGTGAGTGTTATTCAAGTGTTGGTTGTTGTGCCGTATTCGTTGATTACGAGCGATGATATTTTGCAGATCACTTTGCGCGATTTGGGTTTCTTGATCGTGATGACACTTTTTTCTGGCACGATCGGTCACAGTTTCATGCTTTGGGCACAAAAATATGTCGACGCGTCAGTTTCGTCGTTGATTCTTTTACTCGGGCCAGTTATCTCATCGATCGGTGCATGGTTGGTTTACAACCAAAATATTTCAGTGATTCAAGTCATTGGCGGTGCTGTGGTTCTTGCGTCGCTTGCTGGGGTTGTGCGGTTGTCAAGCGCAGTAAAGATAAGCCGAGAAGTGTTGAGTACCGCTGACCCGTTGCTAAACTCAAATCCCTAAGTAAATAAAGCAAATGCGGACGTGGCTCAGTGGTAGAGCATCACCTTGCCAAGGTGAGGGTCGCGGGTTCAAATCCCGTCGTCCGCTCAAAGAGAGCGAGTATAAGTAATTGAGACTTACCGTCGGTGGTTAGCGGCGGGGTGGGCGAGGAATGAAGCCTGAGGTTGTGGCGACGTAATTTTCGTAGCCTGGCTTGCGCTTGAGCATCGCGCGGTCGAGCATCGCGGCACCCGAAACCTTGACCAACAAGAAAGTCATCACGACCGGACCAATTAATCCGTAAATACCGAGCGACGATTCGGCAGCGATTAAACCCAAGCCCCACCAAACACATGAGTCGCCAAAATAATTTGGGTGTCGTGTGTAGCGCCACAAACCCTGATCCATGATTAAACCTTTATTTGCTGGGTTGCGCTTGAAGCGAGCAAGTTGCGCATCGCCCACAGCCTCAAAGTAAATGCCAACACCCCAGACCAAAACACCAAGCACACCAATAATTCCGAAACCAGGCTCTTCGCGCACCTGACCAAGTTGCACTGGCAACGAAACGATAAACATCAGCAATCCCTGCAAACCAAAAACCGTATACAAACTGACGATTGCAAAACGATCACCATGTTTGCGCCGCATTGATTGGTATCGAAAGTCTTCGCCGTGGCCAAGATTGCGTTTCGCCAAATAAAAAGCAAGGCGCAAACCCCAGATTGTCGTTAACACTGTCAGGAGCAAACTTCGAGTCGAGTTGCCATCGCTCAGCCAATAACTGACCCACGCCACGAGAACGAACCCCGAACCCCAGGCGATATCGACAATCGAAGCATCACGCATGACCAGGCTGATCGCCCAAACTGCGATCATCATGCACGCGATTGCAATTGCCGCGCCAAAAACAACTTCGCCAGCGGTTGCCGCTGTTGTCACACCGAATAAAACATCTGTTGTACTAGTCATACGCACGACAATAGGCGAATTCGCAGGTTGTATCAGTGCAAATGTGGTGCGAGCCTTGACGGGTGCTTCAAGTCAAAGATCTGTGCGTTGAAATCGGCGGAAAGCTCGTCGTCAATGGCGCATCTTTCGCTGTTATGCCGCGCGACAAAGTTGGTCTCGTTGGCCGCAATGGTGCAGGCAAGACAACGCTGTTCAAAGTGCTTGGTGGCGCCAACGAACAAAAATCGGGCGTGATTAATCGCAAGGGCGGTTTTGGTTATCTACCTCAAGACCCGCGCATCGCTGGCTCATTCGACTCGCGCACAGCGATCTCGCACATTCTCTCGGGTCGTGGCATCGACGAAGACATCGTTCGCATCGAAAAACTGCGAATCGCGCTCGAAGAAAACTCAAGCGATGCAAATGTCGCCAAGTTCGCCAAAGCAGAAGAACTTTTCTCGCTCAAAGGTGGATACGCATCAGACAGCGAAGCGCGAGCAATCGCCGCGGGTCTAGGGCTGAAGCCTGATCGTTTGAATCTCGCTCTAGGTGTGCTCTCAGGTGGCGAGCGACGACGCATCGAACTCGCGCGAATTTTATTCAGTGGCAGTGACACGTTGTTGCTCGACGAACCAACTAATCACCTCGACATCGATGCAAAAACTTGGATGCTCGACTTCTTACGCGCTTACAAGGGTGCACTGCTAGTTATTAGTCACGACCTCGAGTTGCTAGATGAGGCGATCACTCGCGTGCTGCATCTCGACCGACCAGATGAAGACTCTGAAGGCACGATCGTCGAATATCGCGGCACCTACACGCAATACTTGGTCTCGCGTGAGGCCGACGAAGCACGCCAGGCAAAGAAAGCAACTCAGCAAAGCAAAGAAATCGAGCGCCTGCAGCGCGTTGTCGATCGCTTCGGCGCCAAGGCAAGCAAGGCGGCGATGGCACACAGCATTGAAAAACGAATTGGTCGCATCGAAGAGACTCGAGTGCACGCGGCACGCGGTGCACGAGTATTAAAAGTTCGCTTTCCTGAGCCGCCACATTGTGGCGAAACAGTTTTGACAGTGGACGGACTGCGCAAGACATTTGGTGGTCCAGACATTTTCCATGATGTGAGCTTCGATCTTGGTCGCGGTGAGCGATTGCTGGTGCTCGGTCTAAATGGTGCTGGCAAAACTTCATTGTTGCGAATTCTGGCAGGCGAAGTCAAACCTGATAACGGCGAAGTCAAATTCGGTTACAACGTTCAAGTTGGTTACTACGCCCAAGAGCATGACAACTTGGTTCCACAACGCTCGTTAGTCGAACATATGCGTGATCAAGCACCGGTATCGCTTGGTCTCACTGAAACACAATTGCGCGGGATGCTCGGCATGTTCGGTCTCTCTGGTGACAAGGTTTACCAAGAGTCGGCAACACTTTCAGGCGGTGAGAAGACAAAACTCGCTTTGGCAATGATGATGGTCGGCAAAAACAATTTATTGTTGCTCGACGAACCAACTAACAACCTCGACCCGTCAAGTCGTCAGTCGGTTGCCGACGCCCTTTCAAACTGGGAAGGCGCGATTGTTCTCGTTAGTCACGACGCCGAGTTTGTCGAACAACTCGCGCCAACAAAAGTGCTTCTAATGCCAGATGGCCAAGAAGATTATTTCAATGAGTCCTGGCTCGAACTCGTAACGCTGGCTTAAAAATTATTTAAGAGCGCGAATGTAGACAATGATGCTGGCGATTTCTTCGTCGGTCAATTTATTTGCTGGCATGATGCCCGAGGCTCCGCGACGCTTCTTGGCGCCTGGGTCTTTGATCGACTCGTATAAATACGCATCGTCAGCAGTTACGACTGTGCCGTCACTAAGGGTGACTTGAGAGTCAGCCAAACCGATCCATTTTGGCCCGACACGACCATTTCCGTCTTCGCCATGGCAACTTGCACATCCGGCAGAAATTGAAATCTCGCGACCAGCAACCGCCTCGGGCGATAAGTCGGCAGGTGCGCTAGACGAACTTGACGAGCACGCCCCAAGAGCGAGCAGTGCTACCGCGGTCGCAAGAGCCGAAAGTTTGACTGAAAGTTTTGATTGCATATTTAAAGATTACCTTTGGCGACAAGTAGAGTTCGCCATCGTGGTAAATAAACAATGGTGACAAAACTTCCACAACATCCGTCGTCGGGCAACGAGTCTGACGGCTATTGGATGCATTACCACGACCAAGACAGTGAAAAACTCGCCGAAGCCGTGGTCGATTATGCGCTTGAGCGCATTCGCCTCGACCCACCACCGCTCGATGGTCCGAAAACTTTGAGTCAACTACAGGCTTTAGTCGGCAACACGATCACGCCCGAAGGTCTTGGTGGTCTCAAAGCACTTGAGATTTTCACGAAGCATCTCTCACATGCATGCATCAGCGTTGACCATCCATCTTTCTTGTCATTCGTGCCGGGGGCGCCAACTGAGAGCGCGGTTCTGTTCGATCTCGTACTTAGTGCGTCAAACATTTATGCAGGCTCGTGGCTCGAAAGTTCTGGTGCGGTTTATGCCGAAAATCAAGCGTTGCAATGGGTGGCGAGTTTGGCGAATTTTCCGACGACGAGTGCCGGTGTGTTCGTTAGCGGCGGAACCGCCGGCAATCTCTCGGCTCTAATTGCAGCACGTTGGCGTTGGCGACAAAACGGCAAAGGTTTGTATGACCGAGTGCGTCCAATTCTTGTTACCTCATCTGGCGCGCACTCATCGGTCGGTCTTGCTGCAAATGCAATGGATGCAGACATCGTCAAGGTTAAAGCCGACTCAAAAGGCCGCATGTCGGGCGTTAATTTGCGTCAAGCGATTGCTGAGCTCGACGCGCAAGATCGCAATCGTATTTGTGCAATCGTCGCAACTTCTGGCACGACAAACCTTGGCGTAATCGACGATCTCGTGGCAGCAGGCGAGCAGGCGCGCGAACTCGGTACGTGGTTTCATGTTGACGGCGCATACGGGGCCGCTGCATTGTGTGCGCCGAGCGTGCGACACTTGTTCGTCGGCATCGAAAAAGCCGACAGTTTTATTGTTGACCCACATAAGTGGCTTTTCGGCCCGTTCGATTGTTGCGCACTGATCTATCGCGACCCTGACACGGCTCGTCGTGCGCACACGCAGCGTGCTGAATATTTAGAAGTGCTGCAACAACAAGATCTCGGTGATGCGTTGGCGAACCCGTCTGACATGGCGCATCATCTTTCGCGTCGCGCCCGTGGTTTGCCGTTTTGGTTCAGCGTCGCAACGCATGGCACCGAGGCTTACGAAGAAGCAATGGAAATTACGCTGCAGGTCACGCGCGAAGCGACGCAGTTAATTAAGAATGCACCCTTTCTCGAGTTGTTGCTTGAGCCAGAGTTGTCAATCATCATTTTCAAACGAAACGGTTGGACGCCCGAGCAATATCAAGCGTGGAGCGACAAAATGCTCAACGAGGGGCGAGCGTTCGTAGTGCCGACGACGCTTAATGGCGAAACAATTTTGCGCTTCTGCATCATTAATCCGCGAACCACAATCGAAGAAGTTGCCGAAATCATCAACTCGCTAGAGTAGGTCTGTGCTCAAGTCGGTTCGATCCGTTGTACAACTTCGCAAGTTCGAATTCAACGGTGACAAACGCAGGCTTGCCGCTTGTGGCGATCTAAAAGATTTGCGCAAACTTGCCAAGCGCAACTTGCCTGGCGGCGTTTTCGACTACTTCGACGGTGCAGCGGAAGACGAATGGTCGCTTGCCAACAACAGTTCGGCATATTCAAAGTTTGGTCTCGTGCCAAAAGTTTTGCGCGATGTTTCGCAAATCGACACGGCTACAACAATCATGGGTCAGCCAGTGCCGTTTCCGATTGCGCTTTCGCCGACTGGTTTCACTCGCATTGCTCATCCTCAGGGCGAATTGGCAGTTGCTCGGGTTGCAGGCAAAAACTCGCTTCCGTTCACATTGTCGACTCTTGGTACGCGAAGCATCGAAGAAGTCGCCAGTGTTGCAACTGGCCCTCTGTGGTATCAACTTTATGTTTGGCGCGACCGTGGGCTATCGCGCGAACTGGTGCAACGCGCAAAGGCAGCGGGCTACAAAGCAATCATGGTCACTGTTGATACGGCGGTCTTCGGTCGGCGCGAGCGCGATGTGCGACGTGGCTTCACGCTTCCACCAAAAATTGGTCTTGAAACTTTTATCGACGGTATTCGCCACCCGCGATGGACATTTAAATTCGTGACAAACGAGCCGATCACGTTTTCGGCGGTCGCTGGCCGGTCAGATGTTGACGGCTCAAAAGCGATCACGTTGTCTGATTATGTCAATTCGCAATTTGATCCGACGCTTAGTTGGCACGATCTCGATTGGATTCGTCAAGAGTCAGGTTTGCCAATCATGCTCAAAGGTATTCAGTGTGTTGCTGATGCTAAACAAGCAGCGTCAATGGGTGTCGATGCAATCGCACTTTCAAATCACGGTGGTCGTCAACTAGACGGTTCGCCCGCGCCGATTGAACTTTTGCCGAGCGTGATAGACGCTGTTGGCAATTCGATCGAAGTTCTAGTCGACGGTGGTGTTCGCCGTGGCTCGGACGTTGTCAAAGCATGTGCACTCGGTGCGCGAGCCGTGATGTTCGGGCGACCATATTTATATGGTCTTGGTGCAGCGGGCGAGTTGGGCGTGCAATGGGCGCTTGATCACATCACTAGCGGTGTTTCACGCACGATGGCGCTGATCGGCGAAACCTCAATTACGAAACTTTCACGCGATTCAATTTTTGAGCGCTGATCGCGCTCTCGCGACGCGCGACTTACAACTACAAACTATTTTTTAGCCGCAGGTGCTTTTTTAGCAACAGTCTTCTTACGAGCGCCATATCGCTTGTTGAAGCGATCAACACGACCAGCCGAGTCAATGATCTTCATCTGACCGGTGAAGAATGGGTGGCTGGCATTTGAAATTTCAAGTTGCACAAGTGGGTATGTATTGCCATCTTCCCAAACAACAGTTTTTGCAGGGTCAGTCTTCAGCGTCGAACGAGTCAAAAAGCGATAGTCAGCCGAACTATCTTCAAATACAACGAACTGGTAATCGGGGTGAATCTCAGGTTTCATGGCTTCAAAGTGTATCGGGGTAAAAGTGCCCTCTATACTGTCTGAATGCCAAATCGCTGTGATGTCCTCTCGAAGACCCCAAGCAAGGGTCATACAATTTCGCACTCCCACATTCGCACCAAGCGTTGGTGGCGTGTCAATTCGCACAAGCGTCGATTCTGGTTGCCATCTGAGCGCCGTTGGGTCACACTCAATGTCAGCACCAAGGGTGTTCGCACAATCGACAAACGTGGCATCGAATCAGTCGTCGCCGAAATGCGTCGCGCCGGAAAGAAAGTCTGAGAACTCGTCATGGCAGCAAAAAGCAAAGATAAGCGTCCAATCATCAAGTTGCGTAGCACAGCCGACACTGGTTTCACATACGTAACTCGCAAGAACAAAGTCAATTCACGCGAGCGCCTCGAACTCAAGAAGTACGACCCAGTCGTGCGCAAGCACGTGATCTTCAAAGAAGAGCGCTAAAACTAGCTAGCTTGCGCGATGGCCGTGGCCAAGTCGCGCTGAATATCGACACAGGCTTCAAGCCCGACCGAAAGCCGCAGCAGCGACTCTGTTAATCCGGTTTTTGCTTTCGTGTCAGCATCAACGCTGTTGTGCGTGCTCGACGCTGAGTGTGAAATCAAAGTTTCGGTGCCACCAAGCGTTACCGCAGGGCGGATCAATTTGAGCGCGCTGAGCAATTTTGTCGCCGCAGGTTTGCCTCCAGCGATTTCAAACGAAAGTACCGAGCCAAAATAATTCATTTGCTTTTTCGCAAGTGCATGTTGCGGGTGCGATTTCAAGCCGGGGTAGTGCACGGCGGTTACGTTTTTCTGTTGCTCTAACCACTCAGCCAGATTTTGCGCAGACTCGCACTGGCGGGCGAGACGGGCATCAAGTGTTCGAACGCCGCGCAATGCGTTCATCGCGTCAAATGGCGACGCAGTTGCACCATGCAAAACTGAATAGCCCCAAATCTCGCCAATCAATTCATCGTCACCGGCGATCACACCGATTGTCGCATCGTTGTGGCCAGCAATGCCCTTAGTGGCTGAATGCAAAACTATTGACACGCCATAATCGTGTGGTCGTTGCCCAAGTGGTGTCGCGAGGGTCGAATCGATGACAGTAATCGGTCCCTTGATTGCGCCTAGTGCGGCCAGATCTACCAAATCAAGATGTGGGTTACTCGGTGACTCGGCCATCACCAACATCGTTTTGCCTGGTCGCACAGCCGAAGCAAATTCTTGCGCGTTGCGACCGTCAACAAATGTGACGTCAATGCCAAGTCGTGCACACGGTCCGTTCAAAAATGCGAGCGTGCCCGCATAACAGTTGCGTTGCGCCACGATGTGATCGCCCTTAGAGCAGAGCGCAAGCACAACGCTTGAAACTGCACCCATACCTGATGCAAATGCAAGAGCCGCCTGAGTGTTTTCGAGTTCGGCGATCGCATGTTCGAACGCTTCAACAGTCGGGTTGGCATATCGCGAATAGAACTTCGTCTCGTGAATCGCTGTGGCTTGACGGTGGCTCTCTTCGAGGCCAGTACTTGACCAACTTGTCGCCGGTGTCAGTGACGGCGCAAGCGACCCTGAGTCGTCGCGTCCGGCGGTGATAGCGGTAGTCGCTGGTTGATTTTTATCGCTTGATGCCACAAATCAAGGATAACAACAGACTTTCAACGGCACGTTGCGACTTTGCAAGTCGTTTAAACTCAAACAATGAGCAAAAACAAGTTAATCACTGTCGCAATGTCCCTTGGTCTCGCTGTTGCAACTCTTGCGGGCTCACCGATTTCAGTGAACGCAGAAGGTGGGCCCAGCCCGTTGTCGGGTCTGCCAGGTGGTGAGGGCAAGCCAGTTGTAATGGTGAAGTACGGCAATTCACGCCCCGATCGTCCGCACTACAACTTGAATCAGGCCGACCTTATTTATGTCGAAGAAGTCGAGTGGGGCCTCACACGTATTGCGGCGATGTTCAACACCAAGTTTCCAAGCGTTGTCGGGCCAACTCGAAGTGCGCGAATTTCAGACCTTGAACTTTTAGAGCAATTCACAAATCCGGGTCTCGCATATAGCGGAGCAAATGATGTATTGCTAAAAGCCATTCGCAAATCGCAATCTATTTCACTTTCGCCAAGCGATCGATCTTCGTTTTATTATCGCAATCTTTCAAAAGCTGCACCACATAATCAGTTGTTGCGTCTGTCGTCAATGATGGCTAAAGAAACGAAAGTTGGTGCGATTAAAGATGTTGGTTTGACTTTTAATGCAACCCCGGCAACCGGTGGCACAAAGACGACTTATTTCCAGGCTGCATGGTCTTCGGCTCGCGTTTCTGGTTTGTGGACCGGCAAGTCTTGGACAATCTCGTTCGATGGTTCGATTCACCGCGACGCCGTCAACAAGAGTTTCTTGACGCCAAAAACGATCGTGTTGCAATATGTCGAGCGCAAAGAAACAAAGTATGGCGACAAGTTCGGCGGTAAGACGCCACTGTTGAAGACTGTTGGTGCAGGTCGTGCAATTGTTTTGCGCAACGGCCAGTCGTTTGACGGCACCTGGTCGCGCCCAACAAGTGAGGCAGGCACGATTTTTTCGGTTGCAAATTCGCAATTTGCATTTGATGTCGGTCAAGTCATGATCGTGCTCGTAGATGGTGGCGCAAAGAAGAGTCCAGTAACTCTCAAATAACACAACTTCTATTTGCGACTTCGCAGATAGGGTGAACAAGTCAATTTAATTTGGCGACGTGGCCGACTGGCTTAGGCACGGGCCTGCAAAGCCCTTTAACCGAGTTCGATTCTCGGCGTCGCCTCCAAAGTTAGTGATTCTTTAACTTCTTGATTACTTCGTCAACAAAACGCATAACTGGCTCAGTAGAAGTTGGATGTCCGAAGTCCATCACAAAATGTGTGACGCCAAGTTCAGTAAGGTGAGTTAAGTCGGCGACGTATTGTTCGGATTCTGCTGAGGTTGTTGGCAGCGGCCGCTCGATAGTCAACGAAACTTCAATATTCGATGGATCGCGCCCTGTTCGCTCTGCGGACGCCCGCACGATATCGCGTTTCTTTATCCACCTCGATTCGTCGCCGTGCAACGACGAATTCCAAACATCGGCCAAGCGACCAACGAGTGGCAAGCCAATTTGCTCGCCATATGCACCGATACAGATTGGTGGTGCGACGCTTGGCTTTGGTGGGGCAGCAGCTTTATCGATGCTGAAGTGCTTGCCAACGTATGTAGGCGAGTCATCGGTCCACATTTTTCTACAGATGTGAATGAGGTCTTCGAGTTGCGCAAAACGAACCGCAGGGCGCGGAAACTCGTAGCCGTATGCTCGGTATTCATCTTCGCGCCAACCAGCACCGATGCCAAGCATGAAGCGATTGCCGGATAAAACTTGAAGTGTCGCCGCCATCTTTGCTGTTAATGCTGGGTTGCGATAGCCCTGACCAAGAACATGGTGACAGAGTGTTACTTGCGGAAACTTCGCAGCAAGCCACGTGAGCGTCGTCCACGCTTCCATAAATGGGTCAGTCGGTGCATCGAAGCCGTAGAAATGATCGGCCAGCCAAAGAGAATCGAAATGTTGAAGTGCGGTCGGCAAAATATGTTGCTCTTGATACATGACGATCGGTTGAAAGTTGCTCCAGCGGTTGCCAATAACTGGTGTAAGCCAACCGAATTTGGTTTCAAAATGTTTAGGCATTCAACAGTTCTAGCGCACAGATGGTGTGCGCGACGCTTCAGATGACTTGTCCGATTTTGAGTAGAACTATGCTTTAGTGATAGAAGATAAATCGTCAAAAAGCCACGCTGGCGAGAGCAACGAAAATTTTGATCGGGTCTTAAAGCTTCCGCAGATCACAGCAAGTGGCGTGTCGTTGATCATCGGTGCTGGCATTTACGTATTGCTCGGTCCTGCAGCTAAAGATGCCGGCGCACAAGTTTGGCTGTCGTTTTTGCTCGCTTCGGCGTTGAGTGTGCTTACGGCATTCAGTTATATGGAGTTGTCTTCGATGTTTCCGAAGGCAGGCTCTGAACAAGAGTTTGCTCGACACGCATTTCCCGGTTGGGTTTCGGCAACAGTTGGGTGGTCGATGGCGCTTGCACTTGTCGTAGCCGCTTCAACGGTGGCGCTTGGTTTTTCGCGATACCTTGCCGAGTTCATAGAGGTTGATTTTCGCGTAAGTGCGATTGCCATCACACTGTTGATGTGTTTTGTTTCTTTTTTGGGTATGCAACGCGCAATTTGGTTGGTCTTGTCGCTTGGAGCAATTGAAGTCGGTGGCTTAGTTCTGGTGTTTTTTGTTGGTGCTCCCAGTATCGGCGATGTAGATCTCTTCTCGGGGTTCAATTTTGGTGGCGTCTTTGCATCCGCGTCGTTGGTGTTTTTCGCGTTCATCGGTTTTGATGAAGTGATTACGTTGTCTGAAGAAACTAAGAATCCGCGACGAACTGTGCCGCTAGCGCTGTTCTTGTCACTGACAATTTCGACGGTTCTTTATGTTGGGGTAGCAATTGTCGCGGTAAGTGTGCTTGGGGTTGATGGTTTAGTGAACTCAACTCGACCCCTTGCTGATGTTATGTCGCTGACAGTTGGTGAAGGTTCGGCAAAACTCATGGCGGCTATTGCTTTGATCAGCACGTCTTCGACGGTGCTGTTGGCTTTGACCTCGGCATCGCGGATGATCTACGGCACCGCATCGTCAGGAAGTTTGCCAAAAGTTTTTGCATCGGTGTATCAACGGCGCACACCGCTACCGGCGTTGTTGGCGAGCACTGTTGTAGCAATCGGGCTGATCTTGTTTGAAGACATCTCGTTGCTTGCTGGTGCAACCGATGTGTTGATTTATGTTTTGTTCGTAATTGTGAATCTTGTTCTGATTATTCTGCGAAAACGGATGCCCAATCATCCGCGACAATTTGTTGTGCGAGGTTCGATTCGAGGTGTGCCGGTCTTGCCCGTGTTGGGCATAATTGCAACCCTTTCAATGGGCCTTAACGTCAAGCGTGACGCGTCATTGCTCGCAGTCTTCATCGTTGTCGTCGGCATAGCCATCGCCCTTTTATACAAAAGTGGCAAAAAATAGGCGTCAAGTTAGCCTGTCTAAAACAATTTGTCTTGGGGGATTATGTTTGGTCGTAAATTTTCGCAACGAATTTCAGTGCCGCTTCTTGTCGGAGTCCTGATTGGTGCAACATTGGGTGGTGTAGGCGGAGTAATCGCCGCCACCGACACGAGCACGATAAATGCTTGTGCAAACAAGACCAATGGTGTTTTGCGACTTCTTGCTAAAGGTAAGTGCACGGCAAAAGAAGAAAAAGTGACTTGGAACCAGGCTGGTCCGGCTGGTCCTGCTGGTCCGGCAGGTGCAGCTGGCGCAAAAGGAGCCGACGGTGCAAAAGGCGACAAGGGCAACACTGGTGTACCTGGCGAAGCTGGCGCGACCGGCGCAACTGGCGCGACTTTTCAGAACGCGACGGCCGTTGCACTTACTGATGCCGCCGTGACTTTGACTGCTTCGCAAATCGTTTCGAGCCGACTGTTTACGATCACTCCGACCGCTGCGCGAACATTAACAACGGCAACCGCCGCAGACATCTTGACGGCGATGACAGGCGAGGGTGTCGGTTCGACATTCGAGTTTGTAATTGTCAATCTTGCAGGTGCAACTCATGCTGCAACTTTGGCAGCGGGCACCGGCGTAACGCTTGTTGGCGTGGCCGCTGTTTCTGCCTCAACTTCTGCCACATTCATGGGGCGGGTTGACAGCACATCAGCCATCACTATTTATCGCACTAGTTAGTAAGTAGTCTTGGCATTATGAAAACGTCTCGATTTGTTGCATTGGTTTTGGTTTTCTCCGGCTTGGTTGCTTCGCCGGCATTGGCAGCCAACAAAGAAGGTGCCAAGTGCACAACTGCGGGCAAAATAGTCAATGCATCGGGTAAAAAACTGGTGTGCGCAAAAGTTGCCAAAACTTTGAAGTGGATAAACATCTCGGCACCTGCCACGACTACTTCTGTTGCACCGACTACAACAGTTGCGCCGATTACAACGACAACTACAACTATTCCGCTGAGCAAGCGCAAGCCCGTCGTTACCTTGATGCGTTCATACGGCACTGCATCCCGATCGTCTGTCAGTTACATAGTCGAGAGCGACAAGCCAGTCAATTGCTACTCTCTTTCGCTCACTCTTGGTGAAGACTTCGTCGGCACACGAATCTCGCGTATTGACTCAATTGGCCAACCAGAGCCGCACCTGTGTGTAGTTGAAGTGCAAGCAATTGCTCTTGCTGATGGTGACACTCGTGAGATTATTCTTGCAGCAGCCAGCACCTTTTCAATTGTTGACCGCGACGGCAATATTCAAACAACTTTGCTAGGTTCGCCGCAGTCAATTTGGGTCACTCGTCGAGTTCCATAATCATTGCAAATGTTCGAGAAAGGTAGCCTTGTGAATATGAAAAAACTCGTTTTGGTCGCCTTGACTTCGGCACTTTTGACTTTAAGTGCTTCTCCTGTGCAAGCAGTCAACAAAGAAGGTGCGAAGTGCTCGACTGCTGGCAAAATTGTCAAAGTTGCGTCCAAGCGACTTGTTTGCGCGCGAGTCGCAAAAACTCTTAAGTGGGTAGTTGTTCCAAGTTCTACGACCACTACGGTTGCACCAACTACAACAGTTGCAGCGACTACAACTACGACAACAATTCCAGCAAGCCAGCGAAAAGCAGTTGTAACACTGAAGCGTTCTTACGGCACATTCTCCGGGGTGTCGCTAAAAGTTAGTTACACAGTTGAAGGCAATAAAGATCTACGATGCACAACGCTTTCGAAAATTTTGGGAGAAGATTTCAATGGCACTCGGATCTCATATATATACGACATAGTCCAGACGACTCCTGAAATCTGCACGATCACCGTCGAATACATCGGAGAGCGTGATGGAGATACCCGTGAAATTATTCTTAGCGCAGCGCCGACCTTCTCAATTACAGATACTGACGGCGTCGTGCAAACGACATTGCTTGGTTCACCGCAATCTATTTGGGCAACCCGACCAAGGCCCTAAGGTCTAAAGAAGCACAGAAATACCCAAGTGAAAACTGCGGTTATAACGGGTGCGGCACAAGGCATTGGTAAACAAACTGCAACACTGTTGAACGAACTTGGTTGGGCTCTCGCACTGATCGACCTGCAATCCGTTGACACTCAGCAATATAAAAATGCAATAGCGCTTACCGGTGACATCGCCGATGAAAAATTCGTCATCGCCGCGGCTGTCGAAACGATGAAGAAATTCAACCGCGTTGACGCTCTCGTTAATAACGCAGGAATCTCAAACATCTCGCCGGCCCTCGATACGACAACTGAAAAATATCGTCAAGTGCTCG
>Ga0208594_1000116_pt1 | contig 26177 bp, 22 predicted proteins | sample LakMenEpi14Sep10_FD_150699 | JGI IMG/M metagenome (GOLD analysis project Ga0208594, IMG submission 150699) | Freshwater microbial communities from Lake Mendota, WI - 14SEP2010 deep hole epilimnion (SPAdes) | ecosystem: Environmental > Aquatic > Freshwater > Lake > Epilimnion/Euphotic zone ...
ACAACAACCGTCGCTGGCTGCGCATCGGAATCTGCCGCAAGTCGGCACCGGCAAACAATGGTCCGAAGATGTGGATCGGGTAACTCGGACTTGGCACGATTGCGGCGTCTCCTGACTCAAGCAGCACCCACATGAGGTGGCTGAAGCCTTCCTTCGATCCGATCGTGTTCGTTATCTGCAGTTCGGGGTCGAGCGTGACACCAAACTTTCGCTCGTACATTCCTGCGACCGCTTCGCGCAACTTGGGTAGTCCACGAGACAGCGAGTAGCGATGATTCCTCGGATTGTGTGCCGCCTCAGAAAGCTTCTCGACCGCAATCTGCGGTGACGGAATGTCGGGGTTACCGAAACCGAGATCGATGACATCATCGCCGTCGCGACGCGCCGTGATCTTCAGGTTGTTGATGATCGTAAACACATACGGCGGCAAGTTGCTGATGCGCCGAAAATCCACGAATCAAGCCTAAGCACCCGAGCCGATATCGAGGTGCTCAGGCGTCGGCAAAGTACGGCATGAGCGCCGCACCAATTGCACCGGCATGCTCACCGAGTGCAGCCACCCGCAGGTCGGGATGCGTTCGTTGTTCGGGCGAGTAAAGCAACTCGACGAACCAGCGACGAACGATTGGCATCACGATGTCGGCGTTCTCGGATACGCCACCGCCAATGACGATGACGTCCGGGTCACTCACATTGGTCAGGCTCGCCAGGCCGATTGCCACCCATCGTGACCACGCCTCGAGCACCGTCAACGCGTCGGCATCGCCAGCGCGCGCACGGTTGATCACGCTCTCCCCAGATTCCCCCGCTGCGAGCAGCTTCAAGCCGCGACCAGATGCGTAGACCTCCCAACAGCCTTTGCGTCCACAGGTGCACCGTGGCCCGTCTGGGTTCACGACAATGTGCCCGACCTCGCCGGCAAAGCCGTTCACGCCACGCTGCACCGCTCCGTTCAGCACGTAGCCGCCGCCGATTCCCGTGCCAAGTGTGACCATCCACATGTTCTTGGCACCCCGACCTGCGCCGAATCGCCACTCGGCAAGTGCAGACAGGTTGCCGTCATTGTCCACGTAGACCCGTCGACCGAGACGACCTGACAATTCAGATTCGACAGCAACATCGACCGAGCCTGGGATATTGGGCGATGCGCGCATCACACCGTCGAGTGTGATGAGTCCAGGCACGCCGACCCCGATGGTGTCGTAGTCACCGAGTTCGCCGACGAGCACCTCGAGAGCGTCAACCAGTTTGTCTGCACGCGGAGTGGCATGCCGAACCTGATGAAGAATGTCGTGCTCGCTCGTGATCTCTCGATCGGCGTCAAGCACAACGCCAAGACACTTGGTGCCGCCGACGTCGATACCGGCCGCGCGGTTCACGACTCTGCGCGAGTCTTCAATTCCTTCAGCGTGTGAAGAATTCGGACCTCGGCTCGGCGCTTCACGAACCCCGGTAGTGGCACGATCAGCTCAATTTTGAGCGAATAGGTGACTCGCGTGCCGGCGCCCTCGGCGGCGAAGTCGTAGGCGCCGTCAATCACTCGCATGATGTCGCCCTGCTCCAGCGACCATGACAGCCTGTTCGGGGCCTGCGAATAGTCGTAGGCCAAGGTGTAATGAGTGCTGCGGCCCAGCGCACTGGCTCGAAACTCAACTCGGGTGGCGCGACCTTGTGTGTCTCGTTCGAGCACATTGGCTTCTTTTACGTCGTGAGCCCACTCTGGGTAGCGCTCAAAGTCGACGGCGATGTCGTAGCAACGCTGGGGGCTCGCGGCGATGGTTTCTGTGTCTGTCGCTTGGTCCAGCACGGGTTTGAGACTAGTTCACGCCTGCAGGGATTCGCGGAGACGGGACACCAATACTGCGTAGTCGAACTCCGTGACGACCCGTGCACGTGATGCCATTCCCATCGAGGTGCGGGCGCGGTCGTCCGCGAGCAATGCGACGAGCCGCTCCGCTACCGCATTGACGTCGCTGGGGTCGCGAACGACATATCCGGTCTCTCCGTCGACGACCGCCTCTGCGGCACCCCCGCTGTCCCCGGCAATCTGCGGAACAGCACATGCGGCAGCCTCCGCAAACACAATGCCGAAACCCTCCTGTTCGAGGCCTGCCCATCGATTTCGACACAACATCATGAACACGTCCGCACAGCCGTACAAGAGCGGCAGATCGTCATCGCTCACACGACCCAAGAGGCGCACCGGGGCGCCGGTCTCATTGATCAAACGCTGCAGGCGGTCGTGATCGCGTCCGGTTCCCCCGATCAGCATCGTGAGGCCCTCCAGATTCGGTGTCTGCGCGCCCGACTGAAACATCGCCGAACGAGTTCGGTTCGCTACCGCGGCGACGGCCCGTATCGCGACATCAAACCCTTTGCGTGGCACGAGACGACTTACACCAACCACGAGTGGTGCGTGTGGTGCGACACCAAACTTCTCGCGCGCGAGCCGGCGTTCCGACTCATCAAGCGGACGGAACCGATTCGTATCCACCCCAGGTGGAATCTGCACGACGTCGAGGTCGCGTCCAGCTGCGCGCTTGGCTTCCGCGGCTGGATATCGACCGGAGGCATACACGCGTGTCGCGCCACGCAATACATGTGCGAGCGCCTGTCGAGATCCCGGCAGACGCCCAGGCACCGTGATCTCCGCACCGTGCACCATCACGCTGTACGGCAGTGAGAGTGACCGACCAACCAACCCGAGCGGCAACGCTGGATCGATCACCACATGTTTGGCATCAACGTCGCGGGCCAGTTGCTCGATGCGACGCACCATCAGCGGGTGCGGAAGCAATACTGGCTCGCGAATTCTCTCGACGCGAAACGCCTGCGCTGAATCGAATGCGTGCGACCCCTCGTAGGGGCTCGTCAATACTGCGAACGACGCCGGGTCTAGGCGACGCCAGAGTTCCCACAGCATGTTTTGGATACCACCGACTTTGGGTGGGAAGTCGTTGGTGACGAGCAGATGTTTCACGATTGCTGCCGCCTGCTCATGGCACGCGCTCGCTCGCCCCGCTGACACGGAGCCCTAGTCGGTGCGCTGCCCACTGAGCGTGCTCGCGTAGGAGTTCGTCATCACCATTGATGTAGCGCGCCAGCACGGTGAGCACATCGTCACCCGTGGCACCAGAGTTCCCCAGCACAAGAAGGGCATTTCGTCGCACCCAGCGCGGATTGCGATCGGCGACGTACCACTCACCCACCATCTCCAACACCTGCTCGTCAGTGCCGGTCAGCAACTCAATGACATCCACCGTCGCCCGTTCGTCTCCGGTCGTGCGATCAATCACCCGACGCATCGTCGGCGGGCAGGCTTCTTGGCAATCGTCGCATCCATATATACGAGTGCCGAGCGCCTCGCGGTATGCGGGGTCGAAGGTGCCGGGCTTCTGCAAGAGCCATGCCAAGCACCGACGGGCGTCCACCACGCCGGGTTCGACGATGGCACCTGTCGGGCAGCGGTCGATACAGCGACTGCACGACCCGCAACCATCCGCGACGATTCGTTCGGTGGTCTCGAGTTCAGCGGTGGTCACCACACAGCCGAGCACGAACCAACTGCCGAGACCCTCAAGCAACAGGTTGGCGTTCTTGCCGTACCAGCCGAGACCGGCGCGGTACGCCACCTCTCGATCAACAATCGAGTTGTCGTCGGCAAACACCGTCGCGCGGTAACCATCTCGTTTCAAACGCTGTGCCGCGACGCGCAGCGCGCCACGAAGCGGCTCGTAATGATTGCGCCATGCGTACCGCGCGATTCGTGCCGGCACGGCATCACCTGCAGCGCCAATGTGACTCGTAGCTTCACCCCCACTACTCACGTTGCCCGCGTAGTACGACCGAGCCGCCACGATGATGCTGCGCGCTCCCTCCACCGACAATCTTGGCGATGTTGATCGCTCAGGGTTTCGAAAGGTGAACTGCATCGTGTCGGTCTGACCGGCCGCGATTCGCGACCGCAGTTCAGTGCGCGCACGCAGCAGCGGTTCGGCACTCGTCACTCCGACTCGGTCGGCACCGGCCTCGCGCACGAGCCGCAAGAGCTCGTCGGTGTACGTCTCGCCCGACATCCCGCTCAACGCTACGCAAGGTCACTGGCCACCGACAGCTCTCGAGTGGAACCCGTCGAGTGCGACGGTGGGTGTTGCAGCCGACCTAAGCGCTGCGCTGGTGTTGTCGCCGACCTAGGCGCTGCGCTGGTGTCGCAACCGCGGCACCAAACCGGCCTTGGCCAGCACGGCCAGCGTGCGCAGCTCTTCATAGTCGAAGATGACAGCCTCTGGCTCGGGTTCACCGCAGAGTGCGGTGACCAGACAGTCACTGCAGGCATCGGTATTGCGCATGACGCACGAGTCGCAGGTGATGAGCATGGAGTTGCTGGGCACTTCAGGGTGGATGTGCATGTATTCACCGTGACCAGAGGGTGTGACAGAGAATCAACTGCACGACACCCCTCTGCGACACTGGTGACGTGAGCATCGACATCATCGAAGACAACATGCCCTGTGACTACTGCGGCACACTCATCCAATTCTTTGACGACGACTTCGCGATCTGCCCCGAGTGTGGCAACGAATTCTGGAATATGGACTACACCGGCGAACACCCAGGCGATCGCCCAGACCAGGTGTAGTGATCGCGCACCACCTGATGTGCAGCACCATCAGGTCACATCTGCCTCACCTCTGTGCGTAACAACAGCATCATGACCACACTTACTCCCCACACCCCCGTCAGTTCCAACCTCCTCCCGACGATTGTCAACCTCCAAGAAGCACGCGAACGATGCCACGAATTCGAGTCCGTCATCACCGCGGGTCCGTCACTGGAAGAGGTGATCGACTTCATGCACCCCGAGCACAAGGTCGTTGAGTTCGACGATGTCACAACTCACCACTTTGGATACGTCCCTCCCACCTACGAACAAGTTGAAGAACTCGTCCGCTGGGGCGAAGGTCGAGCCAACCTCCTCGTGCACTGTCACGCAGGTATGTCGCGATCCACTGCCACTGCGTGGGGCATCGCGATTGCCAATGGCTTTGACCCGCAGGAAGCGTTTCAGCTCCTGCGCAACAACCACCCGGTCGAGACACATACGGTGCGACGGGGCGGCAAAGAGTTGCTCCACCTACGCGACCCGCGACCGTTCATTCCGAACCGTCTGATGGTCAAGCATCTTGAGACCTTGTTCAATTTTCGACCGGGAACGTTGCGGCGAATTCTCGACCACGCACGTTGAGCAACCACCAACGCACCCATTGGCGCAACCCTCTAGGTTGCTAGTCGTGGCTAAGCATTCGGGCACTGCGCCAACACCGCGAATTCGTAAGTCGCTCGTAGTGGCCGCGCTGCTTGCCGTTGCGGCCGTGGTGGCGATTGCTTCCGAAACGCCCTCGGCGATCCTCCTTGCACTCATTCCGCTCACCTACACGATTCCTCTCTTTGTCTGGCTCGACCGTCTCGAGCCCGAGCCGCGCGCGATGCGATGGAATGCATTTCTTTGGGGTGCAGGAATCTCCGTCCTCGTCGCCAGTTTCTTCAACGACCTCACCTCTGCAGCAGCAGGCATGGCCGTTGCGGCGGTGGTGAGCGCACCATTGAGCGAAGAGATCATGAAAGTGCTCGGCATCTCATCGGCAGCCAAGCGCCACCACATCGACAGCCCGCTTGATGGTGCTGTCTACGCGGGATATGTCGGTCTCGGGTTTGCCGCCGTCGAAAACGTCATCTACTTCAGCAACGCCATCAGCGAGGACGCACTCGGATCCACCTTCGTGCTCCGCGGCCTGTTCTCACCGCTCGCCCATCCGTACTTCTGCATGTGGGCGGGGATCGCAATCGGGCGTGCCGTCCAACGCGGCAAGTCGCGACGAGTTGCCGCAGTTCGAGGCCTGATGGTCGCCATCCCTCTGCACGCGTCGTGGAATCTCGGCGCCGTCTCACCCATCTTTTCGATACTGCTACTGGGTCACATCGTGTTGTTCATCGTGCTGATGCGCAGGATCCGTCGAATGCGGAGGGTCGAAATCGCGATGGTCCGTCATCGTCTGCCGCAACTCGCGTTCGCCTACAACCTTTCGCCAGTCGAACTCGAGATCTACGGCGATTTGCGCGCTACGGCTCAACTGCGACGACAAATGTCGCGGGCGCAACGACGCGCATTCGATGAACGCCGACTTGCCGTCACCAAAGCCGCACTCCGCACATAGGCGAGTCGCGGCTTCACTACACCGTTCACGTGCTCAACTAACCGTTGGGCCGGTCGCATCAATGTGCAATCGGTGCACATGTCCATTGCGCGGGAGCGATGCTGCAACATGGTCGACGAGAGCGGGGTCGACCAAACACGCCATTGTCGGCCCTGAGCCCGACAGCCACGCCGCCCACGCACCGGCGTCGATAGCCGCCCGAATTGCACGCTTGGTGTCTGGCACGATTGCCAATCGCACGTCCTGGTGCAAACGATCCTGGGTCGCATCATGCAGCGCCGCAGTATCACCCGTAGCGAGGGCCGCCACGAACAATGACGAGCGGGAGACGTTCCACACAGCATCCGCAAGTGACACCGTCGGCGCAAGTTTGGTGCGAGATTCTTTCGTGCTCGTGGTGTTTTCTGGCACCCACACGACGACCGATCCATGCACGGCAACTGGAACGCGAATCGCCCGGCCTGCAGCAGCGACGGTGAAACCGCCGAGAGCAGAGGCCGCGGCGTTGTCAGCATGACCTTCAAGCTCTGCCGCGGCGCGAAACGCCGCGAGTCGCGCTTCCTGTGAGTTCGCTGCGACGATTCCTTCTCGTTGTGCGATGGCTAAGAGAGCGCCGGCGACGCGTGCCGCGCCGCTGAAGCCAAGCCCTCGACCCATCGGTATGCGATCGTGCGACCAGATGTTGCCGCTTCCCCCCGATTGGCGAAATGCAACGTTTGCTGGATGGTTCGTGTCGCATACTCGGGCGTTCGCCGGCTGCCGAGAATCCACGATGCCCGCTTCGAAGCGAAGTGAGAGTGCAATACCCAACGTGTCAAAGCCAGCGCCGAGGTTGGCGGTGCTCGCCGGCACCGAGACATGGATCACGAAATCAGCGTAGTTTCAGCCGGTGCAATCGAGACTCAGGACGCCTCACCACGAGCGCCAGCTACGCCCCCACCTCGGAGATGTGCGACGCAGGTATCTGGCGAAGCGAGGATGACGGTCTTCAATCAATTCGGGCAACACGATATGCACCAAAATGTCGATGGTTCTCACGAATCGACAGGGCGAGCCAAACCGAAATCTGCTGACCGGTTCACGCTCAAGTTTGTGCACGAGGCGAAGCGTCTCTCGCAACCCGAGCTCGCGTGAAAAGCCATGTTCTCCGATGCGACGAAGATACATCGCACATCGGCCGTTCGACGGGAACCTCGAATCAGTCGTCGTCGCGTCGTGTCTCGACGAGGAACGACTCCAGCACGGTGCGGGCGGCGCCGCTCACGATTGCAGCATCTGCCAACGTGGCACCCACCGAGAGGGACGATGCTGCCCCGCACACCCGTAGCGCTACCGCGGCATTCAGGAGCACGACGTCGCGAATCGGTCCTTGCAATTTGTTGCCAAGCACGTCTCGCACCACTTGCGCGTTGTGAGCGGGATCCCCGCCGCGAAGTTCGTCGTTACTGGCTCTAGCAATTCCGAGCTCTCGTGCATCTATCGTGTCGCCTGCCTGCACCGAGCCGTTCTTCGTGGCAATCGTTTGGTTCGGCCCCGCGAGTGAGAGCTCGTCAAGCCCGCCATGACCATGCACAATGAGCGATGCAGTCGTGCGCTGTGCGAGCGCTGTAGCCATGGTGACCATGCGACGTGAGTCCGCAACACCGACCAGCATGAATGCGACCGCCGCAGGATTCGCCATCGGCCCCAGCAAGTTGAAGATGGTCGGAACACCCAACTCACGTCGCACTGGGCCGACGAACCGAAACGCTGGGTGGAATTTCTGCGCAAAGACGAAGCCGAATCCTGTCGATGCGACAGAACGCACCACCGCTTGAGGAGAGAGTTCAAGCCGCGCACCGAGCGCTTCGAGCACATCGGCAGTCCCGCTCTTGCTGCTGGCCGATCGGTTGCCGTGTTTACATACGGGAACCCCGGCTCCCGCGACGACGAGTGCCGTCATCGTTGAAACGTTCACCGAGCCGCTCTTGTCGCCGCCGGTGCCGACGATGTCAATCGCGCGGCCAGCAATGTCGGGCGGCAAGTCAAGTGCGGTGGCTGCATCACGCACGGCTTGGAGAAATCCGCTGAGCTCCTCCGGGGTCACCTCACGAGCGTTGTAGTCAAGCAAGAACTGTTTGATGGCATCCGGTGACTGCTCGCCACGCAGAATGCTGCCCATCGCATCGCGGGCTTGCTCATGTGTGAGCGGCTCGAGCCAGCGGTCAACCGCGTCCACTCGTTCAGTCTGGTGGCATCCCCAAAAAGAATCACCGGCGGACCCGCTTTCGCGAGCCCGCCGGTGTTCTGTAAAACGGGGGTATTAGAGGCTGGCGACGTCGACCGTCGGCGGCACGATGACCTGGTCGATCACGTGGATGACGCCATTGCTGGCTGCCACGTCGACTGCGACCACATTGGCACCGTTGACCTTCACACCACCGTCGGTGGTGATGGCGATGGTCGAACCTTCGACGGTTGCGACATCACCGGCAGTCACGTCAGTTGACATGACCTGACCTGGCACCACGTGATAGGTGAGGATTGCAGTCAGCACCGCGACGTTCTCCGGAAGGAGCAACTTCTCGAGCAGACCGGCTGGCAGCGCCTCGAAGGCAGCGTTCGTCGGAGCAAACACCGTGAACGGACCTGCACCCTGGAGGGTCTCTACGAGACCGGCGGCCTGGATGGCGGCGACCAACGTGGAGAAGTCTGGGTTACCGCTGGCGACGGCGACGATGTCACCGGCTTCAACGGCCTCTTCCATGGTCTCTTCGGCCATGGTCTCTTCGGTGACTTCGGCGACGGTGTCTTCCGTGGCCTCTTCGTCTGATCCGCAAGCAGCGAGCACGAGTGCCGAGGCTGCGGCAATTGCAATGAGTTTCTTCTTCATGGTTGTTCCTTTGTTGAGGGGTGATCGTGGCCAACTGACCACGGTTTAACACTAAAGCGCATGTCGCCCCGAAAATGCCTCGACGGGTGCGACTTTCGGCATACCGAATCTGAAACGTTCGTACCGCCAAGCGATGACGTGCGTACTTTTCCACAGTGACTCAGGTACCGCCAAGCGATGACTGGCGTACCAGCCCCACGTCTCTATGCGCTACTTAGGCGAGCAGACTCCGCAGCATCCAGGCAGTCTTCTCGTGCACTTGCATGCGCTGCGTCAACAAGTCGGCGGTCGGCTCGTCGTGCGCAGCGTCGACGAGCGGGAACAACGCTCGCGCAGTTCGCACCACCGCTTCTTGCCCGTCGACCAAACGTCTGATCATCTCCGTTGCCGAGGGGTTGTCGGTGTCTTCTTTGATGCTCGACAATCTCGCGAACTCTGAATACGACCCGGGCGCCATCACATCAAGCGCTCGGATGCGCTCTGCGATCAAGTCAACTGCCAATGCCAGTTCGTTGTATTGCGTCTCGAACATGAGATGCAAGGTCTGAAACATCGGCCCGGTTACGTTCCAGTGGTACTTGTGTGTCTTCAAGTACAGCGTGTACGTGTCGGCAAGGAGATGCGCAAGGCCATCAGCAATCTTCACGCGATCGGCGTCGGCGATGCCAAGGTTCGGGGTGATCATTGTGGCTCCAGTTGTGAACGATGAGCCTAGGCGTCGTCGCGCAGGTCGGTGAGGAGCTCTGCGACGGTGAAGTCAGGAAGTTCAATTGCCTCGAGGTAGTTCGGGTGGTCGCAACGAAGTTGCGCGCCGCCCTGTGCAAATTGCTCAATCTGAGCCGGCGTGAAGTCGAATCTCACGTAGTGCACCGCGGCTGTCACCGTGTCGCGAGTGAGACCTTCGGCATGCTGCTCATCAACCACGCAGCGAACTTTCGAGCCATCGCGAAGAACGATGACCAGCGAGCTTTCGATACCTACGAGGCGCGGCAGCCACTCGCGCATCTGATCATCGCTCGTCAACTCGATGAAGAGCGTCGCGCACAATTGGCCTGGCTCCGGGATCATCGGGTTGTAGGCGCGCAGTTCTTCCATCACGCCTTCGTCGGTCACGGTGCGCTCGACACGCAGCATCTCCTGAATCTGGTTGAGCATCGTCAAGCGGTTTTCGAACGAAACCGTCACGACAGTGCCGAGGTGCAGGCGTCGACGACGCTTCACTTCGATTACTTCATTGCGGCGCTCGGCACGCACGCGCTCATACGCGCGGTGATCGAGGATGTCGTTGAGGGTGAGTTTTCTCTTGCTGGTCATAGTGGACATGGGGGTGTCTCCTTGTGGTTGGGGGTTGTCGGTAGTGGTTATTCGGTGTCGAGACCGTAGGCCTTGGCGACCACCTGCAGCGGATGCAACGGGGTGTCGCCGGTTTGTTCGGTGATCGCAGTGTTTGCCAAGTGACAGTCGCCCGCGACAACGTCGCCTTCGGCGGCCTGCACCATCTCTCCGAGTTTCTTGCCGATCGGGATGCTGAGTTCGGCGTTCTCCGCACGCAAACCCCACATGCCGTCGATGCCCGAGCACTGTTGCACGAGCTTGATCTTGGCTCCAGTCAGTTTCATCAAGTCGCGGCTCTTCAAGCCGATATTCTGCGCGCGCAAGTGACACGGCGTGTGATAGGTGATCGTCTCTGGCACTTCGCCCGAGAACTGTGTGTCCAGCGAAGCACCTTCGGTCTTGTGCACCTTCATGAGGTATTCCGCCGCGTCATACGTGTGTTCTGACACGAGTTTGGCGTCCGGACCACCGACGTAGTCGAGGTAGTCCTTCTTCAGCACGTAACTGCAGGTCGGCTGCGGCACGACGATGTCGTTGCCCTTACGTACTTCTGCGGCGAGCGTTGCCACATTGTCGACGGCCACTTTCGTGAAGGCTTCGAGATCTCCGCTGTGCAAGAAGGGCGCACCACAGCAACCAGCGTCGGTGAGAGTGCACTCGATGCCGTTGTGCTCATACACCTTGACGAGGGCCTTGCCAATCGCAGGCTCCTGGTACTCCACGAGGCAGGTGGGAAACACGGTGACGCTCCCCTGCTTCTTGCCGACGCGCACCTTCGGGCGCTGCTTGAACCACGAGGAGAACCTGCTGCGCGCGAACTTAGGCAGCAGTCGCACGCTGGAGATACCGGCGGTCTTCTCGACCACCTTGCGAATCAATGAACCGGGCTTGGCCCCCATCACCTTGTTGGTGATGGTCGCAGTGGCGACAGAAACTTTGCCGATCGCGTCGGTGTTGCCCATGAACGTGGTCGTCGCCTTGTCGCGCAGAGAAACCTGACCATTGGCGCGACGCATCGCATCGGCGCGCAGCATGAGGCGTGGGAAGTCAAGCGCCCACTCGTGCTGGCCGGGGATGTACGGACAATTGATGTAACACAACTTGCATTGGAAGCATTCGTCGATGACGTGATCTTGCTGCGCAGGCGTCAACTTGCCGGCGTCTTGGTCGTCGTGCTGGTCGATGTAGTCGAACAGCGTCGGGAATGACGGACAGAACTTGAAACACAACCTGCAGCCGTGGCACAGGTCGTACACCCTGGTCAGCTCGGCTCGCGTGTCAGCCTCGTCGAGATACAGCGGGTGATGTGGGTCGTAGGTAATGGTCATTCTGGTTCCGTCTTCGTTCTTCTTTGAGTTCTTTCACTTCGCAGACCTCGGCACTACCGAGGCCCGATTGCACGTTCAAGTTCCGGGGCCCGACCCGGATCGCGTGATGTCACCGTGAAGGCGTATCAGCGTCCGGGCCGAGACCCGCGGGACAATGTCCCAAGATTCGCTGGGCGAATCAGCCGACGGTCTTCAGACCTTCGGTGAATCGACCTGCGTGGCTCTTCTCGGCGCGTGCCAGAGTCTCGAACCAGTCGGCGATTTCGGCAAAGCCTTCGTCGCGTGCGGTCTTGGCGAAGCCCGGGTACATCTGGGTGTACTCGTAGGTCTCGCCGGCGATCGACGCCTTCAGGTTCTGCTCGGTGTCACCAATCGGCTCGCCGCTGGCGGGGTCGCCAACTTCTGCGAGGTAGTCGAGGTGGCCGTGTGCGTGACCGGTCTCGCCTTCGGCGACAGAACGGAACAGCGCGGCTGCGTCGGGGTAGCCCTCGACGTCGGCCTTTTGGGCGAACCACAAGTAACGGCGGTTGGCCTGGCTCTCGCCAGCAAACGCTTCCTTGAGGTTCTCATGTGTCTTCGTGCCGTGCAACTTGGCCATGAGTGATTCTCCTTGATGGTGGGTTATTGGGATGATCCCCGACTGGTACGCCGAGGCGCCCGTGTCGTGGACTTCGCCCGCACGGTTTGCTGCCGTGCGGGAGACTTTGCTTTCGAGTGCGCCGACTTTGTCGATGCACCTTTCGCGACTCGTCCGCGGAAGACGATGCTCACTTGTTCTACTTCAAATCCTTCTGGCAACTGCGCTCGGAGTGCATCGAGGTTGTCGACGTACACATCGAACACCTCGCCCGTTGCGGCATCGAGTGCATGGTGGTGGTCGTCGACGTTGGGGTCAAACCGCACGGCGCCACCGTCGCAGTGCATCAACTGAATTTCACCCATTTCCGACAATTCATCGAGTGTTTGATACACCGTGCGCAGCGAGATACCGGGCATCCGCTTGCTGGCCACTTCGTAGAGGCCTTCAGCTGTCGGATGTGTGGCATTTTCGTGCAACAACGTGAACAGCAACTGTCGCTGCGGGGTAAGACGACGGCCATGTGCGCGGTACTTTGCGGCGACGAGTTCTGGCGCTTGCATCGGGATGACCCTATTAGCAGTAAATGCTTCTTTGCAAGTCATGCAAAGAAGCAGGCAGTGGTCACCCGTCACACCACGCCCGTACCGCTCGCACTTCTAGGCTCGGCGCCGTGAATCGCTCGACTGCCCTCACCCGGTTGCGCAGCGAGAGCTTCGACCTGCTGGTGGTGGGCGGCGGCATCACGGGCGCTGGTGTGGCACTCGATGCAGCTGCGCGAGGTCTGCGAGTGGCGCTCGTCGAGCGTGCTGACTTTGCCTCCGGCACCTCGAGCAAAAGCAGCAAGTTGATCCACGGCGGGCTTCGATACCTGCAGCAAGGTGACATTGCTCTTGTGTATGAAGCGCTGTACGAGCGTCAGCGCTTGCTGCGCAACGCCCCACACCTGGTGCGCACGTTGCCGTTCATGATTCCAGTCCTCACCAAAGAGAGCGTTGTCTCACGAAAGATTGCCCGCGCTCTCGGATCGGCGCTCTGGATGTATGACCTCACCGGCGGCTGGCGAGTTGGCAAACTGCACCGCCGATTGCGCGCCAAAACTGCGCTCGCCCACATGCCGACGATGAAGGCTGAGACGCTCGCATCTGCGTATCTCTACTTCGATGCCGAAGCCGACGACGCGAGGTTGACGCTCGCGGTGATTCGTTCGGCCGTCGAGCGAGGTGCCGCGGTCGCCAACTACTGCAGCGTGACAAAGCTCAACAAAGACGCCGCAGGCCGCATCACGGGCGCCTCCGTCTCTACACACGAGGGCGAGACGTTTGACATCTCCGCACGTGTGGTGGTGAACGCAACCGGCGTCTGGGGCGACTCGATGCGCCGAATGGACGTCGGCGGCGACTCGGTGACGATTCGTCCAGCCAAGGGCATCCACATCACCGTGCCGTGGGAACTCGTTCGTAACGACATCGCCGTCGTCATTCCCGTGCCCGGTGACAAACGTTCGCTCTTTGTCGTGCCGCACATGCCGAACGGCGACGGAACGTTCCGGTACACCTACGTCGGCACCACCGACACCGATTATCAAGGCAGCATCGACGACCCGCAATGCACGCCTGAAGACATCGACTACTGCCTCCGCGCGCTCAACAAGGCGATCGCCGGCAGCGGCCGTTCGCTGACGCGCGACGATGTGGTCGGCACCTGGGCAGGTTTGCGACCGCTCGTCGCGACAGAGGACGGTGGTGCAGCAAAGGGTCGCACGGCCGACTTGTCGCGCCGACACAAAGTAATGGTGAGTGACTCCGGCATGGTCACCATCACCGGCGGAAAACTGACGACGTACCGCAAGATGGCAGAACACACGGTGGACGAAGTGCTGAAACTGATTGGTCGCCGAGGCCGGTGCACAACGAAGCGTCTCGACTTGTTCGGCGCCACCTCACGCGACCGTGACGATCATCTCGTCTCACGCTTTGGCACCGAAGCTGCAGCATTACGGCGCTTGATCTCCGACGACCCTTCACTCGGCAAGCCTCTCGTGCCTGGGCTTCCCTACCTGCGCGCCGAAGCGGTCTACTCGGCACGCCACGAAATGGTCGTCACGCTTGACGATCTTTTGTCGCGTCGCACCCGTGGACTGCTGTACGACCGAGACGCCTCCGTTCGGGCAGCGCGCGAAGTGGCGCAACTCATCGCACCAGAACTGGGGTGGGACGCTTCGCGAGTCGAGCACGAAGTGCGGCATTTCGAAGACGTCTGCAACCGCGAAGTCGCTGCCGCCCGCTGAGCGCGCACCAGCCCAGCACACCATCCCGCGCAGCGCGCACCACCCCAACACACCTTCCCGCGCAGCGCGCACCACCCCGACTCGTCACCAATCCGCGTGACAGAGTGAGGTGCGTGACGCAACCGACTCCCCCGATTGAGTTCGGCGCCGGCACGGTCGGCTCGCGCTGGGGCGAGACCAAGCACACCGGCTCAGTGTCCGCGCTCGTCGGAGAACTCGAAGCGATCTGCCCCACTAGCACCGCGCAGCCTGAGCTCGCCGAACATGCACGTGACTGGTGGCCGCTCGCGATGCGCTGGGCGCTGCACGCACAAGTTCCGCGGTTGCCACATGTCGTTGTGACGCCGCGCAACACCGAAGAAGTACGCCGAGTGGTGCTTGCATGCGCCAAGCACGACACGCCACTCACCGTGACCGCGGGTCGCAGCGGTGTGAGCGGTGCATCAGTGCCGATGTTCGGCGGGGTCGTGCTCGACATAACTCACCTGCAGGGCGTGGTGTCAGTGGATCGCACTTCAGGAGTCGTAGAGGTGTTGCCGGGCACGTTCGGCCCTGATCTTGAGCGTGCGATCGCCGAGCACGGCTTGACGGTCGGGCACTTTCCGCAGTCGTTTGATATCTCCACCGTCGGTGGATGGATTGCCTGTCACGGCGCCGGACAGTTCTCCACTCGCTACGGGAAGATCGACGAGATGGTTGTCGGGCTCGAAGTGGTGCTCGCCGACGGCAGCGTGATTCGCACTGGTGGAGCCCCTGCCGCCGCACACGGCCCCGACGTGTCGTCGATGTTCGTCGGCAGCGAGGGCACACTCGGCGTTGTCACCCGTGCTTGGCTGCGCGCACATGATGTGGCACCGGTGCGTCGCAAAGCTGCGTACTTCTTTCCGTCGTTTTACGCCGGAGTCAAGGCGATGCGCGAGATCATTCGTGCCGACGCCACGCCTGCCGTGTTGCGGTTGTACGACGCCGTCGAAGCGCAACGCTCGCACGGTGGCGACGGCACCAACAGCACACTCATCGTGCTCGACGACGGCGTTGAAGAAGTCGTCGCGGCCACGCTTGCCGTCGTCGAACGATTCGCACTCGCGCACGGCGCCGTTCACGCACCTGACGAACGTGTAGATCACTGGCTCGCCCACCGCAACGACACGAGCGGGCTGCAAGCACTCACCAAGAAGGGTTTCGTCATCGACACAATGGAGGTTGCTGCACCGTGGTCACGTCTCGCCGCCGTGTATGACGGTGTACTCGCCGCCACCACAGCCATCGACGGAGCGCGCAGTGTGAGCGCACATGTGTCGCACAGCTACCTCGATGGGGCGTGCATCTACTTCACGTTCGTCGGGCAGATCTCATCGCGCGACATCAACGACGACACCACCGCCGAACACGAAACCCTCTATGTCAACATGTGGAACGCAGCCCAGCGCGCTGCGCTTGGGGCAGGTGGCAATCTCGCCCACCACCACGGAGTTGGCCTGAACCGCGGGCGCTTCATGCGAGAAGCAATGGGCGATGCGTTCAGCGTGCTCGTCGCGATGAAACACGCGCTCGACCCGCAAGACATCTTCAACCCAGGCAAGTTGGGTCTTCCCACTCGGCGCGGCGCAGTGCCGTGGGGCCTCGGCAACACACAATGAGCGTGCTCGTCGTCGACGTCGGCACCACCGGGTTGCGCGCTGCGGTGGTTCGTTCTGACGCAACCATCGCCGGCTTCACGTATGAACCACTCCCGCCATCGAGCCCGTTCGCGGGGCTCGTCGAATTTGACGGTGTTGCCATGCGCGACGCCGTGCTGCGCGTCGCACACGCCGCACTTGCAACTGGTGGCCCCGTTCGCGCAGTCGGCATCACTGCGCAGCGTGCTTCCACCATCGTGTGGGATTCCCGCGATGGCAGACCGGTCGCACCAGGTCTTGGTTGGCAAGACTTGCGCACCGTCGGCGAGTGCATGCGTTGGAAGTCTGAGCGCGGACTCGTCTTTGCCCCTAACCAAACCGCAACCAAACTCGAGTGGCTGCGCAAGAACGTTGAAGCTGCGCGTTCTCCGTATGCGCGAGCCGGCACGGTTGACACCTGGGTCGCTGCAGTGCTCAGCAACTTCGATGTGCACGTAACCGACTCATCAAACGCCGCTGTCACTGGCTTGGCCGATCACGCTTCGCTCTCCAAACACGAATGGTCGACGTCAGTGCTCGAGGCACTCGACATCGATCCAGCAACATTGCCGCGAATCGTGCCGACCATCGGCGTCGTCGGCGAGGCAAGTGCACTACCCGGTGCACCGCCAATTGCCGCACTCGTCGGTGATCAGCAGTCGTCGCTCGTTGGTCAGGGTGGCATCGTTCCCGGCGCAGCGAAAGCCACCTTCGGCACCGGAGGCATGCTCGATGTCTACGCCGGCACTGCTACACCAACTCATCTCACTCGCACGAAGAACGGCACGTTCCCGATCGTCGTGTACTCGCAGGGCGACACGCTGCACTGGGGCTCTGAGGCGATCATGCTCACTGCTGGCTCGAACATCGAGTGGCTGGTAAGCGACCTCGGTCTCTTGACTGATGCAACATCGAGTGATGTAGTTGCGTCGTCGGTCTCGTCGAGCGACGGTGTGGTCTACGTGCCGGCACTCATTGGCATGGGCACTCCACATTGGGATTACGGCGCACGCGGCACGCTGCTCGGCATCACGCGCGGTACCACTCGGGCGCACGTCGTGCGGGCGGTGCTGGAAGGCATCGCTCACCGCGGTGCCGACCTGCTTGAAGCGACCGAACACGACACAGGTTTGCGAGTCGATCGACTCCGCGTCGACGGCGGCATGAGCCGCAATCACGTATTCGCCCAGGCACTCGCCAATGCCACCGGTCGCCCACTCGAAATCTGTCGCGAGACCGAAGCCACCACGCTTGGTGCCGCACTCTTGGCAGGAGTCGCCTCCGGAGTGTGGGACAGCCTCGCCGAGGCGACCTCGCTCGTCGCGCCGCTGCGCATCGTGGAGCCGGGCTCCGCCGACACGTCACACCACAGTGGCGCCGCATCACACACTCCCAGCCCACGGGCACAATGGCACGAAGCGGTGCGTCGTGCTCGCGGGTGGATACCCGAGCTCTCGGCCCTCGACTTCTAAAGAGCAACGCGCCGACTATTCTTGGCACGGCTGTTCGAGGCCCTCATTCACCGATGACTCTCCCTTCCGCTACCACCCCGCCCTCCTCGGCCGACGTCGCTCTGCTCGCATTCGCCAATGGCGCAGAATGGGCCGCTCGAGATCTCTACGCGGTAGCCGCCGGACTGGCGGTGTTTACTGACGAAGAATCGTCGATGCTCGTTGGCTTCCATGACCACCATCGCGCCGCAGCACAAGCACTCGGTGGTCTTATCGGAGCAGACGCCCCGAACGTGCGCGAAGACGCGGTCTACAACGCGTTCCGTTCACAATTGAGTGGCAACGACAAAGGCGCAATCCTCGACGCGTTGCGCCAGCTCGAGAACACGCTCGTTGCGACGCACACCTCGCTGGTCGGCACGCTGGATGGCACCGCTGGGTCATCACTCGTCGCCTCGATTATCACCATCCAGGCTCGTCACGCTGCAGCGCTCGCGCTCATTGCCGGTCGCTCTCTCAACGATGCACTCGTGAACGACGCAGTCGCCCTTGCTCCCGGAGCCACATCATGAACCGCTACTCGAGACGACAAATGCTGCGCTTCGGCGGAGTCGGATTCGCTGGTGTCGTGCTTGCAGCCTGCGGCAAGCAGGCGAACGTGCCGGAGAGCGAGAACGTCATTTCCGTCGGTGTCCCCGCTCCAAAAGTCACGCTGCCCAATGTCGAAGTCAACGACATCGTGCTGCTGCGCACGGCAGCCTCGCTCGAATACAACGCCATCGATACCTATGACGCGGCGATCGGCCTCGGAGTATTCAGCGGTGCCTTTGCTGCGGCTGGCGACATTGCCAAGCGCATGCGCGACGACCACAAGGGTCACGCCGACGCGATTAACCGCCTCATCGCCGACCTCGACGGCGAGCCGTTCACCTGTGGCAATCCGCGCATCAACGAGGTGTACATCTCGCCCGCGCTCTCGCTCATCACCGACGAAGCAAATGAAAATCCGGCGCTCGATGTGGTGGTGCTCGCGCATGCCCTCGAAAACCTCGCGGCGCAGACGTATCAGGGTGTCGTCACGATGCTCTCCGACAAAAAGTTGCGCCAGGCTGCAATCACAATCGGTCAAGACGAAGCACGCCACGCTGCAGTGCTCGCGCAGGCGCTGAATCCGGGGCTCGCGGGTATCTTGCCGAGCGTTGATGCCACAACCGGCAGAGCCAATGTCGCCGCCGTACCTGGCGCATTCGGGCCGCTCACCCCAATCAATGTGACCGTCGGTCCGGTTGCAGCGGATGGCTCACGCACCTCGTTGAATCTCGAGACGCCAAGTCTCAACTCGTTGATCTACGCCGGCATCACCTGCAGCTGACACCCCAAGGTCGCACGAGCAACTCGTCTCGGGCGAGCAACCCGTACTGCTGAGTGCGTCAGGTCTTCGGGTAGCGCGAACCGTCCGGAAAGTTTCCGTAAAGCGGTCGCTCCCCGTTCGTCACTGAGTCGACGAGTAAGTCGCCGCCGACGAAGGCACCCTTCCACGAACCGCCGCGGCCACCGAACACTTCTTCGCGGTCACCACGTGAACGGGGCTTGTTGATACCCAACTTGAACGACAGCACGTCTTCGCCGACCCGCTCCGCGAACTCCGTGTCGTCGGTGGCAATCGACGCAACGAGCGATCCGTTGGACGCGTTCATTGCCGTCAAGAACTCGGCTTCGGTGTCGACGACCACGATGGAGTCGAGTGGCCCAAACGGTTCAGCGTGGTGCAGTGACCACGCTGATGGAGGTTCGAGCACGCATGCCGGAGCAGCGTACGCAGAGGTGTCTTGTCCGTCGATGAACCTGCCATTGGAGAGTTTCGCGTGCAAGAGCGGGATGCCGCCCGTCTCGATTGCCTCGTCGAACTGAGCGGCCAACGCCGACGCTTTTGTGCGCTGAATGACCGGCCCGAAGTCAAGGTCGGGCAAAGCGTCACCATCGTTCTCCACCGAACACGGATGGCCGAACTTGAGCGATGCAACGACTGGGTAGTACGTCTCAAGAAACTCAGGCAGCAAACGGCGCTGCACCACATAGCGCGGATACGCCGTGCAGCGCTGCTTGGCATAGGCAAAACCCTTCTTGAGGTGCCCGGCCAGGTCGTTCCACTGCGAGAAGTTCCACACTCCCCATGCGTTGAGACCTTCTTGTTCGAGCACGTGGCGGCGGCGCAAGTCGGCGAGACGTGTGGCGATCTTGCGGCCGTTGGTGCGCCCTCCAACAAAGACGAGCGCACCGAGGTCGGGGGTTGAGATGAGCGCCTCACTGAGTTCTGCCCCGCTGCCCGACACGAGTGTGGCCGGCAGACCGGCGCGCACCATCATCGCGTGCGAGAGCGTGAGTGCATGAAAACCACCCTGGGACGGTGTCTTGGCGATGACTGCATTGCCTGCCAACAACTGCACCAACTCTGCGTGTACCAACACGCTGAGCGGGTAATTCCACGATGCAATGTTCGAGACTGGTCCCTCGAGCGGCACACGGTCGGCCATCTGACGCTCGATCTGCCCGAGATACCACGTGACACCATCGATGCATCGGTCGACGTCATCGCAAGCGATCTTCCACGGTTTGCCGATCTCCCACATCAAGAGCCCGGCAATGGTGTCGCGGTGCTCGCGCAACAACTCAACTGCTTTGGTTACGCGTCGCATGCGCTCGTCGAGCGGCACGAGCGACCATTCACGGTCTTGCTTCACTGCAAGTGACATCGCCTTCTTCGCTTCGTCAGATGAGATTGCTGGCGCTCCAGGTATCTGCGTAGCGTCAACCGGCACGGTATGCGGCTTGGCGGAACCGCCGGCAACCCACTCACCACCGATGAGGTTGCGAATCGAGTGTGCGTCAAAGGCTTCAGGTGCGGCTGTGCGCGCACGTGCATAGAAGTCGGCCCATGCAGTGCCTGGCTTGATGTGCAACATCTAGTTTCAACGGTACGAGGTGGCGGGCGTCAAGCTGCAGCCCTGCTCGGCGTGAGTCGGGCGGAGACTTCAGCCCTGCTCAGTGTCGATTGCGCGGCCTGCGACTCGAGGCAGATTCAACTCTGCTCAGCGTGCTTCAGCGCATTGCGCAGCATGCCCGGGAAGATGATCGCGTGAAACGGAATCAACACCCACCAATACAGCCGCCCTGCCAAGCCGCGCGGGCGAAAGATGGCGCGCTGCACCACGTGGGTGCCACCCTGAACCGGCTTCACGCGAAACTCCAACCACGCTTGTCCGGGCACGCGCATCTCAGCGCGCAACAGCACCGTCTGGCCGTCGACCACGTCGGCGATGCGCCAGAAGTCGACGGGGTCTCCGACCCGCAGCACATTGGGGTCGGTGCGGCCGGCGCGCATACCGACGCCACCGAACACGGAGTCGATGCGACCACGAATTCGCCATAGCCATTCGAAGCCGTACCAACCAGTGGTGCCACCGAGCGATGAGAGTGTCTTCCACACTTGGTCGGTCGTCGCCTTGGTGGTGCGCTCACGTTCGTCGACAAAGAGTGAGCCACCGGTCCACGACGGGTCGGTGACGGCGACGTCCCAGGCAACCCACGGCCGCGAAGCATCCGTCCAGCGCGTCGGCGCGTTGGTGCGCTCGAGCGCCCGCTTCACCGCTTGATTGAACGTCAGGAGACCCTCAGGCGGCGGCGGCAACACGTTCAACACCGACTTCGACGGGTCAACGACGACTTTGTTGATGAGTGAGTCGATGAGTGGTCTCGCAATCGACGCAGGCACCGGTGTAACGAGCCCTACCCACATGCTGGAGATGCGAGGTGTCAGCAACGGCACCTTCACGATGATTCTGCGCCGCAACCCAGCCGCTTTCGCAAATCGCATCATCATTTCTCGATATGAAAGCGTCTCAGGGCCGCCGACGTCAAACACGCCCTGTACTTCACGCGGTGCACGAGCTGCGGCCACCAAGAAGTGCAGCATGTTGACGATGGCAACGGGCTGCGTGGGGTTGTCCACCCAGCGAGGTGTGATCATCGCCGGCAAGTGCTCGGTGAGATAGCGCAACATCTCAAACGATGCCGAGCCAGACCCGATGATGATTCCGGCACGCAACTCAATGACTGGCACACCAGTGCTGGCGAGCACTTTGCCGACCGATCGACGCGACTCGAGATGCTTGCTCAAATGTTCGTCGTTGGCGATGCCACCGAGGTACACGATTCGTTGAACTCCATTTCGTGCAGCAGCTTCGGCGAACGTACGTGCCATTGACGCCTCGAGATCGTCGAACTTGGCACCCGTGCTGATGGAGTGCAACAGGTAGAACGCGGTGTCAACACCTGCCAACGCAGTGTCAAGTGCTTTCGGGTCGAGCGCATCGCCTTCGATTACATGAGAACGACTCGCCCACGGAGTTTTGGCGACTTTCGCAGCGGTGCGCACCAACACGCGCACGTTGAAGCCTTCTTCCACCAACAACGGTGCGAGACGACCGCCGACATAGCCCGTCGCGCCAGTCACGAGCACCGTCTGCGCCATGCACCGCAGGCTAGGAGCCACCAGTGAAAGCTGCAGCACGCACCTCGGTGACTTCGCGAAATCTTCCCAACGCAAGAAGGTTGCGCAAGCGCCCGTAGCCTGAATATCGACGGCGAGTCGGTCGGGTGACCGCAGTTGCGCGCGAGAGCGCGCGGTTGAGGAAAGTCGGGACTTCACAGGACAGAGTGCTGGCGCGAGCCAGGTCGGGGAAACCTGACATCCCGTGCAACAGAAAGCACACCGCCGATGGCGCGACTTCGGTCGCGATCAGGCAAAGGTGAAACGGTGCGGTAAGAGCGCACCACGGTCGGCAGCGATGTCGGTCGGCGGCACGGCACTCGAAGCAAGATCGAACAGAAGGGATGAGCGGTCCGCTCGCCGCAAGGCAACCTTCGGGTAGATCGCCAAGATGGATGGTCGCCGCCAACGATTCGTAAGGGTCGTCGGTACAGAATCCCGCTTATAGACCGACTCGCCGTCACCCCATCTGGGGCCCTTGCTAGAGCGAGACAACTCCGAAGACAACAAGTGCCCCGAAGATGACGAGGGCGACTCCCCCGACTTTGGTCAGCGCAGTGCTGTCGCGATGTGGAGTACGACTCGCGAACCAGCTCAGCGCGGTGACGACGAGTCCGGGTAGTCCGAGCAACACGAATCCCACCTTCAACATGGTTGATGCATCGTCAATCGCGGAATCTAGCCATCGGGCCCAGAAGACGGCGACTACGAGCAGGATGACCGAACGAATCACACCGCTCGGTAGCCAAGCGCCCAACGAACGACTCTTCGGGAATCTTGGTGAAACAAGTGCCACAAGCTTTGGAGTGATGTAGAGAGCCGCACCGAGCCACAAAGCCCAGTTGTTGCCGACGAACACGACGGCGACAAACACAAAGAGCGCCGTCTGCGCAATGGACACAATCACTTTGCGTTCGGTGGTCGCCGAATCCAGCGCACTCGGGCTGAGCGAAGACAAACGCTGAGGAGTGAGGTGCGCCGCCATCTGCTCGAGAAGGTATCGACTGAATAGTGCGACGACAACGCTGAGCTGCACGGTGAGCGTTCTGTCGGCCGATGCGTACGTGACTCCGAACAACCCGGGCAACGCTCCAAACATCGAGCCCGCACCCCATGCACCTACGAATGCCAGCACCGCCATGTCGGATAGTCGACGCCATGTCGCATCGTCTCCGTACGACTCACGTTGGAACGGTCGCGCGAGCGCTGCAACAACGGGAACCCCGAACCAGAGCACTGCAAGGCCGAGGAAACCACGAACTACATCTGCGCTGTTCACGTCACCGCCGATGGCGAGAACGGCTGCATATACGAGCACTGCAACCAAGCCAGCGAGCGCGTCAAAGACTCCAAGAACAACGATCGCAAGTAGCAGACCGAATACAGGAATCAGTGCGGTATTGCCCGAGTCTTGTGCCACTTGAAGCCCCAGCACCGCGCCAGCGACGATTGGCAGATATCCAAACACCCCAAGAAGTGACCGCACGTACACTCCATCGCTCACCACCCTGGAGACGAGCCGCGACGAGCGAGCCAGCACAACGGCAACTCTTGACAGCCAAACATCGAGCATCCGTATGGCAACGGGCCTGTATCGGTCAGTTCGTAGCGCCCTAACGGAGACTGCACCCGCAGCGCCGATTTCGTTGACATCACCAGACCCCCGCTCCTCATCGGAGTGCTCGTCACTCTCGTCATCGTCGTCACGCGATCGCATCACCACCATGAGCGTCATCAGTTCTGCGATGAGTTGTACCACATCCGATTGTTTGGCGAGCGGGTCGTATGGCGCGGGACCCTCGTTCGGAATGACTTCGATCGTCATAGAGATCGATCGCGTAGACCCATCGGGCGCAATACCATTCACCTGGGCGGTGTGCAGGCCGGGTTTGATGTCGTCAAACAGCTTGTAATCCTCAGCGAAACTGCCGTCACTCAGAACACTGAGCTCACCCAGTTCGCGTGGCGTCGAGAAGATCCACGTCTTGGCGAGGGTTCCACCTGCGAAACCCTCACCCGCGATTGACACGATGTTCCCTTGACGTACGCGCACGGCACCGTTTGTGCCGAGTTCAATCGGACGACCCGCCGGGTCACGCGAACTGATCGCAAGACTGAAACCGTCTGAGTAGGTCAGACGAAGAATGGTGTTTGTAATGCGTACTACCTGCATCGACTTCTGAACTCCGTTATCGAGCATGACGACGGAGTTTGGACGGGGTTCGTCGACGACACCCTGAACGATGACCGGAAGCAATGGATTCACGATTGAATCTCCGAAAATTGACGGATCAGCAAGTATCGCCGTCACAACTTCCAAACTTGGAGTCACTGCTTCCGCCAGCGCAATGCGAGCTTCGACCACCTGTTGAATGGTCGCAGTCGGATCTGACAGCACTTCAGAGAGTCGGGTTCGCGCCGCTTCTACGACGGCAGGCGAAAGAACAACCTGACTTGAAATCTCCTCATTGAGGCGAGCAAGTCGCGTCTCTGCGTTAGATAGCCGTACATCATCAACGCCTGACTCGCGGAGCGAAGTCACTTCGGCCGTCAACTGACGAACCGCCACGACGAGCGCTGATCGTGGATCCATGACGGCAAGCGTTGCTTCGGCGAGCCGCGCACTCGCACTCCGTGCATCGGTGAGTGCATCCGACGCTTGAAGTCCAGATGCGACGAACTCTCGCTGTGCTTCTTCGAGTTTGCTCACCGTACTTCGAGCAAGGGTGGTGGTCGTGGCAGATGTCGTGATCACCGGCGCGAGGGTCGAGGTCGTAGTTGATGCCGTTGAGGTTGTGACAGTTACGGGCGCTGTCGAGGTCGTAGTTGATGCCGTTGAGGTTGTGACAGTTACGGGCGCTGTCGAGGTCGTTACTGGTGTCGGAGCCACGATGGTCGTCGATGTAGCCACAATGACGGTGCGAGGCGTGGTCGACGTCGTTGACCGTGGGATGGTTGTCGAAGTTGACTGCCGCCGAGATCGCACCGTCGTTGCCGTAGACGTGGTCGTGACCGACGGAACGACCGTGTTGGTGGTCGTGGTCGTGGTCGTAGTCGCTGGAGGAGTCGTGGTAGCGGTTGTAGTTGGCGCAAGTGTCGTCGTAGTTGATGTCGTCCCCGATTCGGGTGAACCCCCTGAGGGCGACGGGGCGGGAACACTGTTCGTCACGTTCGTCGCTGCCAAGGTCGTCGCGTCATTCCCCGCTGAGTCCTGCACCGCGTTCGCATCATTCCCCGCGGTCGGGTCGGTATACGCCACCGTCACCGCCTGACCCGACGCCACTGCCGACACCAGCGTCAACACCACCGTCGAACCCGACACCACCACAGACGACACGCCACGGGAGACCCCACCCACCATCACCGAGAACGCCCCAGTCGCAGCGGTCGTCGCCGACAAGGCCTCCGAATATGTCAATGTCACGGTTGTGCCAGCCGAATTAGTCGTGGCAGAAACGAACGTCGGAACTCGAGTATCAACTGTTGACGCATTCGTGACTGCCGTTGACGAAATGGTTGCGACATCGTTACCAGTCGCATCTTGCACTGCGTTCGCATCGTTGCCCGCAGTCGGATCCGTGTAGGTGAACGACACCGTGTCGCCGACCTGAATCGCCGGTGACACGGCAAGTACGACCGATGAACCAGAGACCGTGACACTGCTCGGCGTTACCGCCGTGCCGTTGACTACCACCGAGAACGCACTAGCTGCGGCAGTCGTCGCCGAAAGCGCTTCGCTGAACGTGAGCGTCACCTCGGTGCCAGCCGAGTTTGTTGTGGCTAATGAGAGCGTTGGGCCAACCGAGTCGGCATTGTTTGTCACCGACGTAGCCGACAACGAAGCTGCGTCGTTGCCCGCTGAGTCCTGCACCGCATTCGCATCGTTACCCGCCGTCGGATCG
>Ga0208594_1000117_pt1 | contig 26170 bp, 20 predicted proteins | sample LakMenEpi14Sep10_FD_150699 | JGI IMG/M metagenome (GOLD analysis project Ga0208594, IMG submission 150699) | Freshwater microbial communities from Lake Mendota, WI - 14SEP2010 deep hole epilimnion (SPAdes) | ecosystem: Environmental > Aquatic > Freshwater > Lake > Epilimnion/Euphotic zone ...
CGTCGCTGAGGTTCCCCGGCGAAACCAAGGGTCTGCTGAAACTTGCCCGCAACTGGCAAGGCACGGAGAAGTTCACGTTCTCCTACGGTTACGGTTACGGCGCTACGCCGATACAACTTGTCTCGGCCGTGAATGTGATCGCGAATGACGGCGTCTACATCGGCCCCAAGCTCGTCACGCACGTCGTTGATGATCGCGGCTTGAGCACGCCGACGCCTGAGATGCCGACCCGCCGAGTGATCTCAAGTTCGACTGCCGCCACGATGCGAACACTGATGTCTGATGTCGTGTGTTACGGCACCGCCCAACTCGCAAAGATGAAGGGTCTTTCGGTCGGTGGCAAGACCGGCACGGGCTACATCCGCCAAGACAACGGCACCTATCTGAAAGATGATGGATCTCGTGCCTACTTCGCATCGTTCGTCGGCTTCTTGCCGGCGAGCAACCCAGAGTTCACGGTGCTCGTTTCCGTGGACGAGCCGGATCCAGCATCGCGTGACCGCTTCGGCGGCACTGCTGCGGCGCCGGTGTTTGCGCGCATCGGTCAAGTAATCGTCAACGAACTCGACTTGCGGCCATCAGTCGGTGACACAGGATGCGTCGGTAAGCGACCCGCCGAACTCGGACCTGCGCACTAACGCCATGGGTGTGGGCGGCGCGGTCAGCATCGAAAAGTTGCTCGCCCGCCTCGGCGCACCGACCGTGAATGCACTCGGGCTTCGGGTCGTCGGGGGTGTCGGTGCGGTCGTTACCGACATCACGCATGACAGTCGCAGCGTTGCAGCCGGAACGCTCTTTTGCTGCATTCGCGGCGAACAACACGATGGCCATGACTTTGCGGCACCGGCTGTTTCTGCTGGTGCCGCCGCACTCCTCGTCGACCACGAGATCGCAGGACTCGCAGCCACCCAGCTCGTCGCCACCGACACTCGCGAAGCAATGGGGCACCTCGCCTCTGCATTCTTTGACCAGCCAAGCCGCGCATTGACCGTCGTCGGCGTCACCGGCACGAACGGCAAGACCACGACGGCGCACATGCTGGGTTCGATCTTCGAACAGGCGGGACGGCGCACCGCGGTGCTCGGCACACTGACGGGCGCTCGCACCACGCCCGAGGCCCCTGAGTTGCAGCGCACGCTTGCACACGAGCGAAAGAGCGGCACGCAAGCAGTGGTGATGGAAGTGTCGTCCCACGCGCTCGCATTGAAGCGAGTTGCGGGCGTGCACTTTGCAGCCGCCGTGTTTACGAACCTTGGACATGACCATCTCGACTTCCACCACACGCAGGAGGCGTACTTCGCAGCAAAACAGAGTCTCTTCTCGGCGGCTTACACCGATCGCGGCATCGTGAATCGCGACGATGAGTACGGACGCAAGATTTGTGACGGTAGCGACATCACCATCACCGCTTATGGGCACAGCGATGCTGCAGGAGTGCATGTTGACTCGTCGAGCAGCACATTTGAATGGCGTGGCGCACGCGTGCGCTGTGCAGTGGGGGGAGAGTTCAACGTTACGAACGCCATTGCTGCGGCGACCGCAGCGGCAGAACTCGGCATCAGCAAGGAACACATCGTTGCTGGCCTCGCCAATCTGCCACGCATCCCTGGCCGATTCGAGAATGTGAATCCAGACGGCACCTTCGCAGTGCTCGTGGATTACGCGCACACCCCTGAGGCGTTGCGAAATGTGATTGCAGCGGCCCGCCAGATTGCAGGATCCGCGCATTCTGGTGGCGGGCAGGTCATTGTGGTGTTTGGTTGCGGCGGAGACCGCGACCCGAGCAAGCGTCCCGACATGGGCGCAGCCGCCTGTGTTGCGGATCGAATCTTCGTGACGAGCGACAACCCGCGAAACGAAGATCCGCGCGCAATCATTGATGCAATCGTTTCCGGCGTTCCCGAGCGCCAGCGCGACAAAGTCGTCGTTGAAGTTGATCGTCGTCGCGCCATTCATCTGGGGTGTGCCGCCGCGAACCCCGGTGATGTCGTCGTCATCGCAGGGCGTGGTCATGAAGCGATGCAGTCGATTGCCGGTCGCGAGATTCCGTTCAGCGACGCGCAGGTCGCACGAGAGTTGCTGGAGGTGGCTCGATGATTGCGATTCTCATGGCCGCAGGTATCGCAATCATCTTGTCGATCGCGTTCACGCGTCTCCTGATTGGGTTCTTTGCGCGGCTCGGAAAAGGTCAGCCGATTCTCGGTGCCGAAGATCGTGGTCCCACACACCACATGCACAAGCAGGGCACGCCCACGATGGGTGGCATCGCAATCCTGTTTGCAGCTTTCATCGGATGGCTCATACCGCATGTGCGCGATGGTCTTGCATTCTCCGACCAAGCACTCATCATGTGGCTGGCCATCGGCGTGCTTGCTGGTTTCGGATTTCTCGACGACTACCTGAAGGTGCGTCGCCAGCACAACCGCGGCATCTTCTGGAAGAAGAAAGGCTGGATCACGTTCGGCATTGTCGTGCTTCTGATGTGGTTGCTCGCCGCACAAACTGGCGTGAGCGAAACGATCTCCTTCACTCGTGCCGAAGTGCCGGGTTGGGACGTCAGCACTCCGCTGTGGGTGGTGTGGACGGCCCTCATGGTGTGGGCAACGACGAATGCCGTGAACGTGACCGACGGTCTCGATGGTCTGGCGGCGGGCTCTGCGATGTTCGGGTTCGGTGCATTCGGTCTCATTGCCTACTTTGCGTTCCGAAACTCCGACATCTACTCGGCAATCGTGAATCCTCTCGACCTCGCAGTGCTCGCAGCGGCGATGGCCGGAGCCTGCGGCGGCTTCCTGTGGTGGAACGCAGCACCGGCGCGCATCATGATGGGCGACGTCGGTGCGCTCGGCATTGGTGCCGCGCTCGGGCTCCTTGCGGTCACCACCAATACACATTTCTTGCTGCCAATCATCTGCGGCATCAACGTGATGGAAGCCGGCTCGGTTGCAATTCAGATGGGTGTGTTCAAGGCGAGTGGCCGCAAGAAGCGTCTGTTCAAGATGTCGCCGATTCACCACCACTTCGAGCTCTCCGGTTGGCCGGAAACCACGGTCATCATCCGCTTCTGGCTGTTGGCGGCACTCTGCGTTGCGACCGGCGTTGCGTTGTTCATCGCCGACTTCACCAACGAGATTCGTCTCATCGGTGAGGCTCTGCCGTGATCGTCCTGCGTTCGCTCGAGGTGCCGGCATGACGGTGCTGGTCTATGGCCTCGCAGTGGCTGGTCGAAGCACTGCGAAGTTCCTGGCTGCCCGAGGCGAAAAGATCGTGGTTGCCGACGACCGCCCGTCGCCCGACAATGCAACATTCGCTGCTTCAGTTGGTGCAGAACTTCTCGAAGGGCCCGAGGCGGCAATGACGTGTGCGCGCAGAATGGGGGAGTTCTCGCAATTGGCGCCCAGCCCCGGAGTGCCAGAGTCGCATCCGATCATCTCGAGTGCGATTCGTGCGGGAGTAGAGATCGTGTCGGAAATCGAGCTCGCGTATCGCCACGAGCAGTCGCGCTCTGCGCCGAGACCGATTGTTGCCATCACCGGCACTGACGGCAAGACGACAACGACGCTCATGGCTGCAGCGATGTTGTCGTCGTCGGGTCGACGTGCCGCAGCAGTCGGTAACACCGAGACTCCGTGGGTTGAAGCGCTGGACGAAGATCACGATTGTTTCGCCGTCGAGTGCTCGAGCTTCCGGCTGCACTACACGCGCGACTTCCGTGCTGAAGCGGCAGCGTGGCTGAACCTCGCACCTGATCACCTCGACTGGCACCGAGACCTCGATTCATATCGCGGTGCAAAGTCGCGCATCTGGGCGGCGGCACGAGCGGGAGACGTGGCGGTGGCGCCGGTTCGCGACGCGTCGATCATCGCGAGTGCACGATCAACACCCGCGCGAGTCGTGACATTCGGGCTCGACAGTGGTGACTATCGAGTCGAGAGCGGGGCCCTCGTCGGCCCGCACGGGCGAATCATTGACGTCGGCCAACTAAGTCGTGCGCTGCCGCACGACATGACGAATGCCCTCACTGCGTGCGCCTTGGTGCTCGAATCCGGTCTCGGCACCGTGGAGGGCGTCGCCAACGCGCTCTCGCGCTATCACCATGCACCACATCGCATTCAGTTCGTGGCGGAAGTAGACGGAGTGTCGTACTACAACGACAGCAAGGCGACCAGTCCGCACGCAGCGCAGGCCGCCCTCACGTCGTTTGACCGCATCGTCTTGATTGCTGGGGGCAAGAACAAGGGACTCGATTTGTCGTCAATGGCCAGTCAGCCACAACGGATGCGTGCCGTAGTGGCCATCGGATACTCCGCGAACCTGATCGAGTCAGCATTTCACGGCGTGTGCCGTGTGGAACGAGCCGACTCGATGGAAGCGGCAGTAAAGACTGCACGCGAACTTGCCGACGTCGGCGACGTGGTGTTGTTGTCGCCTGGCTGCACGAGTTACGACTGGTATTCGAACTATGGCGAGCGTGGCGACGACTTCGCTCGCTGTGTTCGGGCAATGACAAAGGAGAAATGAACATGACTGCAGTGAATGTTGACAACAGCGGGGCCTTCGTGATTCCGTCACTCAGCGAACGGCGTGCGGCTGCGCTTGCCGGTCGACGCATCACGAACGCGCGGGTCGAGCCGCGGACGGAGCCACACATGGTGTTCTACGGCATCATGCTCATTGTCAGCGTCTTCGTCGCCATCGGACTCGTCATGGTGCTTTCCGCTTCGTCAATCGTTTCGGTGAACAACGGCGGTTCTGCATTCACGATGTTCTTCAAGCAGTTGATGTGGGCATGCGTAGGAGTGGTCGCTGCAATCGGCACCTACCGAATGCCGTACCGCTCCTGGCAGTTGCTGAACAAACCGATCCTCTTCGTGGTGCTCGGGTTGAATGCATTGCCATTCACGCCACTTGGTGTCTCCGTCAACGGCGCACGAGCCTGGGTGGAGCTGGGACCCATCGGTTTTCAGCCGTCTGAGTTGCTCAAGTTCGCGCTGATCATCTATCTCACGAACAACCTTGGTCGGCGTCAGCGTGACTTGACCGACTTTAAGCGCACATTCCAGCCCGCATTGTTGGCGTGGGTGGTGGCTGCCGGCTTTGCGATGGCGCAGCGCGACCTTGGTGCTGCGGTCGTGCTCTCTGGCATTGCGTTCACCGTGTTGTACATGGCAGGCAGCCCAGTTCGCTGGATCGTGGCGTCGGCAATCGGTGCATCGATGGCCGGGATCATGTACATCCTCACCTCGTCATCGGGCATCAGTCGTTGGACCGCATTCTTGGACATTGAAGGCAACAAAGAACACAGCGGATACCAGGTGTGGCAATCGATGCTCAGCATCTCAAACGGCGGCCTCTTTGGTGTCGGACCCGGCGCCGGCACGAGCAAGTGGGGATATGTGCCGCTTGCACATAGCGACTTCATCTTCGCCGTGATTGCCGAGGAGTTCGGATTCATCGGGAGCACCATTGTGATCGGCGGATTCTTCGCCCTTACGTTCTTCGGCTTCGTCGTTGCGATGCGTGCACCTGACTACTCAGGTGCGTTGCTCGCCGCCGGCATCACGGTGTGGTTCGCCGTTCAGGCGATGATCAACATCGGCGGCGTCGTTGGAGCGATGCCGGTGACAGGTCTCACATTGCCGCTCATCTCGTACGGCGGCAGTTCGCTGCTCATCACGCTGTCAGCGGCAGGGCTGCTGCTCAACATCGCACGAAAGATTCAATGAGGACGAGATAGCGTTCGGCACGGTCTCGTGACGGCACCAAGCACACCATCGTCACCGCGAGTGTTCGCTGTCATTGCTGGCGGCGGCACCGCTGGGCACATGATTCCAGGGCTCGCCATTGCCGAACAACTCGTTGATCGTGGGCGTTCACCACGATCAGTTGCGTTCGTTGCATCCAAACGTCCGGTCGATGCCCAGTTGCTTGCGGAGACGGATCATCCGCGGCTGTTTCTGAATGTGGACGGGCTACAGCGCAGTCTGGCGCCGCGGGCGATCATTCGAAGCCTGCTCGCCATCCCCAAGATGCTGATCGGCACCGCCATCGCGACACGGCGTTTTCGACTGTGGCAACCACGCGTGGTGGTGAGTGTTGGTGGTTTTGCAAGCGAGCCGGCCGTTCGTGCCGCTCGGGCCCTGCGAATACCGGTGGTGGTCGTGAGCTACGACCAGCATCCAGGCTTGGCAACCCGCCGGCAGGCCAAGAAGGCGGCGGCGGTTGCGGTTGCCTTCGCTGGGTCGAAGCTGCCTGGCGCCAAACACACGGGCGCACCGGTCCGCCAGAGTGTGCGACGACTGATCCGCAATACGGCTGGCGACGACACGGCGCGACGACGGGCGGCGGAGGTATTCGGAATTGATCCGGCTCGTCGAGTAATCGTGGCCATGGGTGGTTCGCTCGGCTCGCGCACGATTAACGACGTCGTGCAGCGTTGGGTGGCGGATCACGCCTCGCGTAGCGACCTTGCGGTCTTGCACCTGACGGGGGAGCGATTCATTGATGACAACTCGCTGACTTTGCCAGGTCAGCGCAATTCGACGATGAGTGAACGCGATGGCATCCAGTACGTGCGCCGCGCCAGCCATCACAACATGGCCGATGTGTGGTTGCTGGCGGACGTCGTGGTGTGCCGAGCCGGCGCCAGCACGATTGCCGAACTCGTCGCCGTGGGCAGTGCCGCAGTGGTGGTGCCTTGGGCTGACGCCGCAGACGACCATCAACGTCGCAATGCCGCATGGCTCAGCGATGCTGGTGCTGCGGTCGTAGTGGAAGAAGATGTCGTGCCGTCTCGTTTTGCTGTGGAGCTCTCCCGAGTAGTTGATGATGCAATCCTGCGCGAACGACTCGTCGCCAAGTCGTATGCACTCGGTGCGCTGAATCGATCTTCGGCGATTGGGTCAATCATCGAAGCAGCTGCGCGCTGACATGTCGAAGCCTCTGCCTGTAGGCGGCCGCCCACAACGTATTCACATTGTCGGTGTCGGCGGACCAGGCACCAGCGCAATTGCGATCATCTTGCGGGAGATGGGTCACGACGTTTCGGGCAGCGATGTGCGCGAATCGGAAGTGATTGACCGCCTTCGTTCACTGGGGGTGCGCATCACCGTGCCGCACGATCCGAACGTGGTGACCGGATGCGACATCGTGACATCGTCTGCCGCCGTACGCGCTACGAACGTGGAGCTTGTTGCTGCGCGTGAAACTGGCGCGATGGTGTTCTCGCGAGCAGAGATGCTCGGCTGGATTTCGGCGCACGCCACCACGATTGCCGTCGCTGGCACCCACGGAAAGACGACTACGACGACACTGCTCACGCTCATGCTTCGTGCGGCGGGTCGCGACCCTGGCTATCTGATTGGTGCTGATGTGTCGCAGTTGCCACGCAGTGCCCACTGGGGCAGCGATGTGTTCATTGTTGAGGCGGATGAGAGCGACTCCAGCCATCGGGCGATCAAGCCCCACGCGACGATTCTCACCAATGTCGACATCGATCATCTTGACGAGCACGGATCGTTCGATGGAATCGTGTCGTCGTTCGATGCATACCTCGGCGCCGTCCCGGGGCAAAAAGTGTTGTGCGCTGACGACCCCACGACGGCTGTACTTGCGCGCAAGCACCGTGCAATCACCTACGGACTGACCACAGGGGAGTTCGTGGCACGAGAGCTGCGGTTCGAATCGGGTGGTGCGCACTTTATGGTGGCGCACGGCGGCAGGCAAGACGAAGTGATGCTCCCGCTGCGCGGTGAGCACAACGTGAGCAACTTCTTGGCGGCATATGCGATGGCCACCCAACTCGGAGTCGACGAGGTGACCGCAATCGCAGCGGTGCGTGACTTCGCTGGCGTCCACCGTCGGTTTGAGGTGCGGGCACACGATGGTGGCGCGACGTTTGTGGATGATTATGCGCACCTGCCAGCTGAGATTGCCGCAGTCTTGCGTGGTGTGCGCGCGGAGAATGCACCTTGGACCCGAGTCATCGCGGTGTTCCAGCCGAATCGTTTCAATCGCATGGCGATGATGTCCGATGCCTATCGCGATGCGTTCGTCGACGCCGATCTCGTCGTCATTACCGACATCTACTCCTCGGGAACCGACCGCATCGAGGGTGTCACTGGCAGGCTCGTCGTCGATGCAGTGCGCGCAGCCCACCCGCACGCTCGCGTGGAGTGGTGCGAGCACCGCGATGAGCTGATCGACTTTGTCGCCCGCGAATGTGGTGACGGCGACTTGTGCATTTCGATGGGTTGCGGCGATATTGAGACATTGCCCGACGAAGTGGTGGCCCGTCGGCGAGAATTGTCTCGTGGCGCCTGACGATACCGACGACTACGCACGTCGCACGCGTGCCATTGATCGTCTCGGCATCTTGCTCGGGCCACGTGCACGCCGTGACGTCGACCTAGCGCCCTACACCACCTACAAGGTCGGTGGCCCAGCGAGTGTGCTCGTCACAGCACACTCCATCGACGACCTGCATGCTGTCAGCAATGCGCTGCGCGAGCAGAAAGTACCGCTCCTCGTCATCGGTCGAGGCAGCAACTTGCTGGTTGCCGACGAAGGATTCGAGGGACTTGTGGTGGTGCTCGGAGAGTTTGCACAAGAGATCTCCTGGCCGAAACGGCCAGCTCCACCGCGCGTTGTGGCCGGCGGTGCGGTGCCGCTTCCCGTGTTGGCTCGTCAGTGTGCGTCGCACTCGTTGACGGGCTTTGAGTGGGGTGTCGGTGTGCCTGGTTCGGTGGGTGGCGCCGTACGTATGAATGCCGGTGGACACGGAAGTGACATCGCCTCAAGTATCGAATCGGCGAAGATTTTCCATCTCGGGAAGGGCATCGTCGCGAACGTAAAGGCTGCTGATCTCGGGTTGCGCTTTCGCGGCAGCGATTTGCAGCCGTATCACATCGTGTTATCGGCAACATTCGCTCTGTCATGGGGTGATCAACGGGCTAGTGAGCAGGAGATGTCGGAGATCGTGCGCTGGCGCCGCGAGCACCAGCCGGGTGGCCAGAACGCGGGCTCGGTGTTCGTCAATCCTGAACCAGGTGGTGGCTCAGCGGGTGCAATCATCGATCGGCTCGGGCTGCGAGGTTTGCGCATCGGCAGTGCTGAAGTGTCGACCAAACACGCCAACTTCATTCAGTGCGACGAAGGTGGCAGTGCGGCCGACGTTGCCGACTTGATGGCGGATGTTCGCGAGCGAGTGTTTGAGGAACTCGGCATCGATCTGCGCAGCGAAGTGCGACTCGTCGGCTTCGATGAAGAGACTGCTGCCGACGCCGGTGCTCAGACGACCGGCTCGTTCGAAGCGACAGTCGGCATGACACGGGCGCTCACCCCACTCGACAAAGTGTTTGGCCCACTCGCCACCGACGACACGTTGGGTACGGCGACCATTGCGCCGCCATTGCCTGACGATGCGGTGAGCGAATTGAAAGAGTTGTTCGCCGATACCGGAGCAATCGCGCGACCGACCGACGACGCGGGCAGTGGTGAGACCGTTTCCGAGGGCGCTCCGAGTGGTGACACTCCAGTTGCTGACGTCGTCGACATCTCGACCGCGTCGGTGATGAGGGACACCATCGATGACGACCAAACGCCAGCGCCGATTGTGATCGATGATTCCGACCATCTGCTGCCGCACGAGCGACCAGAGGGCAGTGCGTCGCTCACTCTCGATCCGACGAGCCCCTTTGCCAATGCCAGCACGGGTATGCCAGGAGCGGGAGGCCTTGCTGACGTCATCGTTGATCGGAGGATCAATCGCCGAGCATGGTGGAAGCGACTCGCACGACCACGCGTTTCACCCCTCGTTGCATTTGCAGTGCTCATCGGTGTGGTTTCTCTCGTGTTGGTGGTGCTGGCCTCGCCGATCTTTGCCGTACGCGACATTGAGATAACGGGTGCGACATACACCGACCCGGTCTTGTTGGAGAGCGTCGGCGATTCGCTGCGCGGAGCCAGCGTCTTCACCGCGGATCTCGACGGTGCGCAACGTCGGCTGGAAGGCGATCCGTGGGTGCAACGAGCGAGGCTCAGTTGGTATCTGCCTGATCGCGTCGTGATCGAGATCGACGAACGAACTCCCGTCGCCTGGTTCGTCGGCATTGACAATCGCGCCAGGGTGCTGGACGCAGAGGGCCGGGTGCTTGATGTGCTTGACGGTCAGCCCACGCAGTTCATGAAAATTGAAGGCGTCGGCCCGAATCTTCCCGCAGGTACGGTGCCGACGCTGGTGTACCAGGCGGCAGCACAACTCGCTATCTCCTTTCCGGAAGTGATTCGAGAGCAGTTGAAGCACGTCGTGGTCAACGGCCCTGATGCGCTGGGTTTCGTCTTGGAGTCCGGCACCGTGGTGAATCTCGGTGCGCCTGTTGATGTTCGCAACAAGCTGACCATCGTTACCACCGTGCTCACCAGGCAAGACCCCGAGTTCATCGTGGGCATCGATGTATCGAGTGGACAGCCGATTATCACCAACGGCTAGTGTTTCTCCAGTAGAGGTTGAGGGTAAATCTCAACTTGGGGGTCAGACACAACATGCCAAGCAACTCGCAAAACACACCCATCGCCGTCATTAAAGTCGTCGGAATTGGTGGCGGCGGCGTGAATGCCGTCAATCGCATGATTGATGCCGGTTTGCGTGGCGTTGACTTCGTCGCGATCAACACCGATGCACAAGCGCTGATCATGAGCGATGCAAGTTTCAAGATCGACATCGGCCGCGAGTTGACGCGCGGTCTCGGCGCAGGAAGCGACCCCGAAGTCGGTCGTCAGGCCGCCGAAGCCCACCGTGATGAGATTCAGGAGCACCTTGCCGGTGCGGACATGGTGTTCGTCACCGCGGGCGAGGGCGGCGGCACGGGCACGGGAGCAGCGCCCGTCGTGGCAGAAATTGCCAAGAGCGAAGGTGCGCTCACCATCGGCATCGTTACCCGACCGTTCTCCTTCGAGGGACGTCGTCGATCGGTGCAAGCCGACCAAGGCATCGCCAAGTTGAAGGAGAAGGTCGACACGCTCATCGTCATCCCCAACGAGAAGCTGCTCTCGATTGCAACCGACAAGACCACATTGCTCGACGCCTTCAAGAAGGCAGACGAAGTGCTCATGCAGGGCGTCTCAGGCATCACGGGCATCATCACCACACCCGGCCTCATCAACACCGACTTCGCCGACGTGAAGACCATCCTTGCGAACGCGGGCTCGTCACTGATGGGTATCGGAGTCGCAAGTGGCGACAAGCGTGCATCCAACGCGGCGCTCGCCGCGATCACCTCGCCGATGCTTGAGTCGGCTATCGAGGGTGCGCGTGGCATCCTGCTCAATGTCGCCGGACCAAGCGACATGAGCCTGTTCGAACTGAACGAAGCCGCCGAAACAGTGGCTCGCGTCGCACACCAGGACGCCAACATCATTCTTGGAACCGTCATTGATGACGATCTCGGTGACGAAGTACGCGTCACCGTGATCGCGTCAGGATTTGAGCGATGGGATGCGGGAGCCGGCCGAGTTGCAACTCGCGGTGACGGCACTGCTTCGCGCGGAGAACCACGCCCAGACAGTGGCAAGGGCAGCCAGCGCCTTCGCGAAATCTTTGGTTCGTCCGAAGGTGACGACGACCTCGACGTCCCCGACTTTCTCAAGTAGTCACCGCCGCGTTGGGCGACATCGTCAGCGCAATTGACGAAGCGGCCGTCGCGCGGCGACTCACGCAGCTGCGCGAGCAGTTGGAGCGCGGTGCACGCCGAGGGCCTGTCGCGCTGTGTGCGGTGACGAAAGGGTTCGGCCCGCAAGCGGTTGCCGTTGCGCAGCGGCTTGGCTGTGACTGCATCGGGGAGAACTACGCACAGGAAGCCATTGTCAAGATTGCTGCGACTGGCGCCGCCCACCCGCCCGTGCACTTCATCGGGCGGTTGCAGACCAACAAGATTCGATCGCTCATCGGCATCGTCGATGTCTGGCAGAGCGTTGATCGCGAATCGGTGATCGACGAGTTGCTCAAGCGGGCGAGCGGTTCGCGTATCTACGTGCAGGTCAATGCCACGGATGAGCCCGACAAAGGTGGGTGCCCACCCGCTGAGGCGCCACGGCTAGTGGAGCGGGCCCGCGACGGAGGGCTCGAGGTGCTCGGCCTCATGACCGTTGGCCCGACGAGTGGCGATCTCTCGGGCACCCGTCGTGCCTTTGCCAGCGTGCGGGAGTTGGCTGACCAGATGGGGCTTCGTGGCTGCTCAATGGGGATGTCGGGCGACCTCGATATCGCGCTTGAAGAGGGCACCACGCTGGTGCGGGTTGGCACCGCACTGTTCGGCGAGCGTCCGTCGGTGGCGTGATTCGCTCAGGTACTCTGGCGTATATGTCAATGTTCCGCCGAGCAATGGACTACTTGGGTCTTGGAGCTGACGAGGTGTACGACGACAGTGATCAGTCGGTGCGATCACGCCGCCCGGTTCGCGGACGACCAGCCCAGGATCTCGAGGAAGAGTACGACGACTACGAAGATGAGTACGAAGAAGACGTCGAAGAAGAGCCCGCTCCCGCGCGACGTGGTCGCGTGCGCGATGACTCGGGTGTCACCGTGCGTGGACCAGTCGGCCAACCACCAGCCAAGACCGTCAAGCCACTCGAGTCAGCCAGCGTCGAGCCCGTCACGCTGAAGCCAACCAACTTTGGTCACTGCAAAGAAATTGGCGAACGATTCAAGAGTGGCCAGCCAGTGATCATGAACATGATCGCCACCGACCCTGATGAGGGTCGTCGAATCATCGACTTCGCATCGGGGCTCACGTTCGCGTTGAACGGTTCGCTCGAACGCATCTCGCGTGGTGTTTTTCGCCTCACCCCAAACGGTGTGCGAATTCCGCGCGACTAATCGGTGACACCATCACCGAGTCGCCTTGTTGAATAGAGGAGAGGTGCAACCATGATTTCTGGTCTGATCGGTCTTTACACGTTCGTCATTTTTATTCGCATCATTCTGAGTTGGTTCCCGATCAACCCGAGCGGACCGCTTGGGCAAGTGACGCGAGTGCTCTTTCAAGTAACCGAGCCAGTTCTCGGTCCGGCGCGCCGAATGATTCCGAGTATCGGACCAATCGACATCTCACCCATCGTGGTGGTCGTCGCTCTCGGTTTCGTACAGAGTTTCCTCGCAGGTCTCGGCCTCTGAGCCGCACGCTCTGATGTCGCGCACGTATCCAGACGTCGCTGCCCAGCCGAATCTTCCGCAGCTCGAGGAGAAGGTCCTCGCATTTTGGGAGGCTGATCGCACATTCGAGGCGTCGGTCGATCAGCATCCGCGCCAAGGTGGAGGGTCGGGGCAGGGGAGCAAGCCGAGTGTCGACTCGGAGTTCGTCTTCTATGACGGTCCACCGTTCGCCAACGGTCTGCCGCACTACGGTCACCTCCTGACGGGTTTCGTGAAGGATGCGGTGCCGCGATACCGCACGATGAGTGGAAAGCGCGTCGAACGTCGCTTTGGCTGGGACTGCCACGGCTTGCCGGCCGAAGCCGAAGCTGAGCGCCAACTCGGAATCTCGGGTCGCCAAGCCATCACCGACTTTGGCATTGACAAGTTCAACGACCACTGCCGCACCTCGGTGCTGCAGTACACGAGCGATTGGCGACGGTATGTCACACGTCAAGCGCGTTGGGTGGACTTCGACAACGACTACAAGACGCTCGATCTCCCCTACATGGAAAGCGTCATGTGGGCGTTCAAGGCGCTGTGGGAGAAGGGTCTTATCTACGAAGGTTTCCGCGTGTTGCCGTATTCGTGGGCACTCGAAACTCCGTTGTCGAATTCTGAGACGCGAATGGACGACACCTACAAGATGGTGCAAGATCCCGCGCTCACCGTCGGATTCAAGCTGGAGACCGGCGAGCGTCTCCTTGCGTGGACGACGACTCCGTGGACGCTTCCTTCCAACCTCGCGCTTGCCGTTGCCCCCGATGTTGAGTACGGCGTGTACGAACTCAACGGAGTTCGATACGTCATGGCGGCCGCACGTCGCGAGGCCTACGAACGTGAACTCGAGGGCGCGCAACAGGTAGGCACGATGCACGGGCGCGAACTCGTTGGACGTCGTTATGAGCCGCTGTTTCCGTACTTCGTCGAGCGGGCAAACGAAGGAGCCTTCCGCGTGCTCGCCGGTGACTTCGTCACGACTGAAGACGGCACGGGTGTCGTGCACATGGCGCCCGGGTTCGGTGAAGACGACCAGCGAGCATGCGCTGACGCAGGCATCTCGCTCGTGGTGCCAGTCGACTCTCGCGGGCGGTTTACCGGCGAGGTGAGCGACTTCGCCGGCCAACACGTGTTCGAGGCGAACGCGAATATCATCAAGCGACTGAAGTCAGAAGGCGTCGTGCTGCGCCACGAAACCTACGACCACTCGTACCCACACTGCTGGCGGACGGGAACTCCGCTCATCTATCGCGCGGTTAGCTCATGGTTCGTCAACGTGACGGCAATCAAGGAGCGCATGGTCGCCTTGAATCAGCAGATCTCATGGGTGCCCGACCACATCAAAGACGGTTCGTTCGGAAAATGGCTGGAAAATGCCCGCGACTGGACCATCAGTCGCAACCGCTTCTGGGGTTCGCCCATCCCGGTATGGCGCAGCGACAACCCTGAATACCCGCGTATCGATGTGTACGGCAGCATCGCCGACCTTGAACGTGACTTTGGCGTGAAGGTGCAGGAGTTGCACCGTCCGTTCGTCGACGACCTTGTGCGACCGAACCCCGACGACCCAACTGGCGCCTCGATGATGCGCCGCGTTCCAGAGGTGCTCGACTGCTGGTTTGAGAGCGGTTCGATGCCCTTTGCCCAGGTGCACTATCCGTTCGAGAACCGCGAGTGGTTCGAGAGTCATTACCCCGGTGACTTCATTGTTGAGTACATCGGTCAAACGCGTGGATGGTTTTACACGTTGCATGTGCTCGCCACTGCGCTCTTTGATCGCCCGGCCTTCAAGAGTTGTGTGAGCCACGGCATCGTGCTCGGGGAAGACGGGCAGAAGATGTCAAAGAGCCTGCGCAACTATCCCGACCCGATGAAGGTGTTCGACACCTACGGGGCGGATGCGATGCGCTGGTATCTGCTCTCTTCGTCGATCTTGCGCGGCGCCGACTTCAGCGTGAATGAAGCAGGCATCCGTGACACCGTTCGCCAGACGATACTTCCGCTCTGGAACTCGTGGTACTTCCTTTCGCTCTATGCGAACGCTGCCAACGTGAGCGGCACATTCGACACCGCAAGCGACAACGTGCTCGACCGCTACGTGATTGCCAAAACTCGCGCACTGGTGCAGGCGACCACCTCAGCATTCGAGAGAAACGACCTGTTCGAGGCGTGCGCACAAGTGCGTGAGTTTCTTGATGTGCTCACCAACTGGTACATCCGACGCAGCCGCGATCGTTTCTGGAGCGGTGATCAGGCTGCCATCAACACACTGCACAGTGTGCTGCATGTCGTCTGTCGTGTGGCTGCGCCGCTGTTGCCACTCACCACCGAGGAGATTTATCGAGGTCTCACCGGAGAGCGCAGCGTGCACCTCACCACGTGGCCGACAATCGAGTCGTTAACTGCAGACGACTCGCTCGTTGCCTCGATGGATCTGGCACGCGATGTGTGTTCAGCCACATTGTCGCTGCGCAAGGCGCACCAACGTCGCGTGCGACTTCCGCTTTCGTCGCTCGTCGTTGCGAGCCCCGACGCTGCACTGCTCGGCGAGTTTGTTGATGTCATCAAGGACGAAGTCAACGTGCGCGAGGTGCAACTGCGCACCGATGTGGACGCCCATGCCAAACGCGAACTGAACGTAACACCAGCCGCACTCGGACCTCGGCTTGGTGCTGATACGCAGAAGGTGATTCGAGCCGTGAAGCAAGGCGACTGGTCGATGAGCGGTGGTCGAGTGGTGGCGGGCGGTTTTGAACTGCTCGAAGGAGAGTTCTCGTTGCGACTCGTCGCAACTGGCGAAGGGGAGCGCGGCAGCACTGCGTTGCGCGGCGGAGATGGCATCGTCGTGCTTGACCTCGCAGTCAACGACGATCTACGACGCGAGGGTCTGGCGCGCGACGTGATTCGCCTCGTGCAGCAGGCGCGACGCGATGCGGGCCTTCATGTCTCTGACCGCATCCGTCTGTCACTTGGGCTGCCCGAGGACGCGGTCGCAGCGGTTCGCGAACACGCTGCGATGGTGCAGTCGGAAACGCTTGCTCGTGAATTGGTACTCGGGGGCGTGAACGGCGACTCCAACGCGACACTCGATGATGCTCCCGTACGCGTGACGGTGGAGCGGCTACCCTGACGGGGTCATGAACGCAGCCGCAAAGCGCAAAGCAGCCGCAAAGAAGAAGGCCCTCGCCAAGAAGCAGGCCGCCGCCAAGAAGGCAGCAGCGAAACTGGCCGCCGCCAAGCGTCGCAAGGCAGAAGAACTCCGGCGGAAGAAGGCCAAACAGGCGATGGAGGAGAAGCGTCGCAAGGCTGCCCGCCAGAAAATCGAAGATGCGCGCCGCCGCAAAGCCCGCCTGAAGCTTGAGGCACAGCGCAGAGCCAAGCGCCAGCAGATGGAAGCCAAGCGCAAGGCTGCCAAGAAGAAAGCCGATGACGCACGCCGCAAGGCCGCCAAGAAGAAGGCCGAAGCTGCACGGCGTGCTGCTCGCCTGAAAGCTGAAGCCGATCGACGCAAGAAGGCTGAGCAGCGAAAGGCCGAAGAGCGCAAGCGTAAGCAAGCGCGTTTGGTCGCTGAGCGTGAGCGCAAGCGTGCACGGCTAGAAGCTGAGCGCGAGCGCAAGCGCATCGCCAAGGCCAAACTTGCCGAGCGCAAGCGAATTCAGAACGAGCGTCTTGCTGAAAAGAAGCGTCGTGATCTTGAACGTCAGGTGGCGATGGAAGAACGCAAGCGCGAACAGGCTCGCAAGCGTGCGGCGATTGAAGAAGAGCGACGCGAAAAGCAGCGTGAGCGCGACAAGATTCTGAAGGCCAAAGAAGCCGAGCGTCAGTTGCGCGAAGCAGAACGCGCACGTATTCGCGCGATCCGCGAGGAAGATGAGCGTCGCATTCGCGAGCAGCAAGAAAAGGCGATGGCGAAGCCCGTCAAGCCGCCGATCATCAAATTCGAGCCAGTTGATGGCATCACGCCGACGAAAGACTTTGACCTCGCCTTCCTCAGGTCGCAGCGTGAACTGCTGATTGAGAAGCGCACGGAATTGATGGGCCAAGCCAAACGCCTCGAACAGGATGCGATGGAAATCGTCAACAACCAAGAGATGGGCGACGTCGATTTCGGTGAAGAGGGCGGCGAGGGCGACACGATGGTCGTTGAACGCGAGCGCGACTTGATCCTCTCCGAGCAGGCGCGAGCCGAAGTTGAGGCGATCGACGAAGCGCTGCGACGTATGCAGATCGGTGAGTACGGCTACTCGACGTACTCAGGGTTGCCGATCCCGCGCGAGCGACTCGAAGTCTTGCCGTGGACCACCGAGCTCGTCACCGAGCGAGCCGGCGGTCTGGGCAATCGATGACCGCCGCTTCCACGCGGCGACTGTGGTCGTTGATTGTCGTCATTGTTGTCATTGATCAGCTGACCAAACATTGGGCGCTCAATCGCCTGTCGGGTGGTCGCACCATTGATCTCGTCGGTTCGTTGCGGTTCAATCTGGCATTCAACAAAGGCATGGCTTTTTCGCAGGCGACCGGAGCCGGCCCCATCATCGGGGCGTTGGCGTTCGTCATCGTCATCGTGGTGGTGCTCTGGATTCGGCGTTCTGCCACGGGCCTGGCTGCGTTTGCGGCTGGGATGATCGTCGGTGGAGCGATTGGAAATCTCATCGACAGGTTGTTTCGCAACGAGGGCTGGTTGCGAGGCGCGGTTGTCGACTTCGTCGACCTGCAGTGGTTTCCCATCTTCAACGTGGCCGACTCCTGCATCACCATCGGGGCGATGCTCATGATCGTGGCGTCTTTTCGTGCAGGCAAGGCCGTGGAGTCAGTGCCGCAGAGCGAGAAGAATGACTGACGATTCCCTCGCCGACGTCGACGGCACGAATGATGACACCGGCACGCTGCTGCGCAGGGTCAGCGAGATCATCCCGGCTTCGCTGGCGGAGATGCGCATAGATCGCGTGGTGTCGCTTATCGCCGACGTAAGTCGCAGTGCCGCCGCGACGCTCATTGAGTCTGGTGCGGTAACCCTCGATGGCGCGGTCGTCGAGGCGGGCAAAGAAAAAGTATCAACCGGCCAGCACATCACTGTCGACATCAGCAAGGTTGCTGAGCCCGAACCGCCGGCAGCGCAGAGCGACGTGCAGCTTGATGTGCTCTACGAGGATGAAGACGTCATCGTCGTGAACAAGACCGCCGGTCTCGTGGTGCATCCGGGCGCTGGCAACAAAAGCGGAACGATGGTCAATTATCTCTTGGCGCGATATCCAGAAATCGCTGGAGTCGGCGATCCAATGCGACCAGGCATCGTTCACCGACTTGATGCTGGAACGACTGGGCTCATCGCAGTGGCACGCAGCCAGGCTGCATACGAGTCGCTCGTTGATCAGCTCACCAACAGGAGCGTGACTCGCGTCTATTCCGCGATTGTCTGGGGCGTCCCCGCATCTGCGAACGGCCTTATCGATGCGCCGATTGGGCGAGATCAGCGTGATCCGACACGTATGGCTGTCGTGGTTGACGGTAAGCCCTCGCGCACGCACTATGCAGTTGAGCGATCGTTCTACGAACCGAAAAGTGTCTCACTCATTGAATGCCGCCTTGAAACTGGTCGCACCCATCAGATTCGAGTGCATCTCGCATCAATCGGTCACCCGGTGGTCGGAGATGCGCAGTACGGCGGAGTACGCGCTGGTGTGAAAGCAGCGAGACCGATGCTGCACGCGCGAGAGTTGGGCTTCGACCATCCGCGCACTGGAAAGCGCTGCACTCTGACGAGTGAGCTGCCGAAGGACTTCGCGTCGCTCGTTGCAATATTGTCATGACGCGTCGGTAGCGACGCTCGTGTTGTCGTCACGCGTCGGTGACGACGCTCGTGCTTTCGTGACGCGTCGCTAACGACGCGCGCGCTTTGTGGTCGTGCTCGCCTCATCGGGCCACGACGCTTCGCCACGTGCCGCCGCCAGCACCGACCCGAGCGTGAACTTCGCCAGATGGTTGCGCATGTGGTCTCCGACCGAGTGCCAAATCGCCAGCAACACACACTGGCCTTCGTGGTCGCACGCGCCGTCACGGTGTGGCTCGCCGAAATCACCAAGCGAGATCGGGCCGTCCACCGCCGACAGAATCTCCGACAGGAGAATCTTGTCGGGATGTCGGGCGAGCGTGTAGCCACCGCCCACGCCACGCTTTGATTGCACAAGACCAGCGCCCTTCAGGGCGAGGAGAATCTGCTCCAGATATGGCTGGGGTAGTGCAGTACGCGTCGCGATATCTCGAACCGAGATTGGGCCTGGCTCATCGGCGTGCAGCGCCAGCGACAGCATGGCTCTACACGCATAATCACCACGGGTGGAAACGCGCACGACTCCATAGTAAGCAATGGTCGAGCGCGCAGGATTCGCCGCTCGCAATCATGCCTATCTCTCCGCTGCCACATACCTACCGCTAGACAACTAGGTGAGATGTCTGATGCTGCGCCACGACTCCCTCGGTATGGCGATGCCTGTGTCACCAGCCTGATTCCGTCGCTCCTGGGGCCGAGCGGCACGAATGCACTGCCGGACTTCTTCCCGAGCGTGGTGCGCGGTGCCAGGCAGGTGGTGTTGCTTGTAGTTGATGGCCTCGGCTGGCATCAATTGCAGTCACGAATCACGGCCGATCGCAGCCTGGCTCCGATGCTCGCATCGATGCAGGGAGGCCCGATTACGACGATTGCCCCAACGACGACGGTCACTGCACTGACGTCGATCACCACCGGAGCAACGCCAGGTGAACATGGGCTTATTGGGTATCGCATCGACTTCGCCGGACACGTCGTGCAGATGTTGCGCTGGGCGGACGCACGCGGCGACGTTCGTCGTCGACTGGCTCCACGCGACGTGCAGCCATGTCCGCCGTTCTTGGGCGGCAGCGTGCCCGTGCTGTCCAAGGCGGAGTTCGACGGCACTGCCTTCACCGAGTCGCATCTACGTGATCAACGGGCGCTCAGCTGGCGCGCGGTGTCGAGCATGGTGGTCGATGTGCGTGCCCAGCTACGCGCTGGAGAAAAGTTCGTCTATTGCTATTACGACTGTGTCGACAAGATTGCGCACGAGCGAGGCTTCGGTGAGTACTACGACTCGGAGTTGCGTACGACCGACCGACTTGTCGCTGAGATTGCCTCGGTGTTGCCGGCTGGCGCCGTCTTGCTCGTGACCGCAGACCACGGTCAGGTGATGGTTGGCGCAAACACCACACTGCTGCATCCCGACGTCACTCGATTGCTCACCCATCAATCAGGCGAGGGACGCTTCAGGTGGCTGCATGCAAAAAGTGACCGAATTCAGGATGTTGTCGCAGCCGCGCGTACGCATCACGGGCACCACGCATGGGTGATGACACGCGACGAGATGATCGATGGCGGATTCTTCGGTCCACGAGTGTCCGACGTCGTACGACGTCGCTTCGGTGACGTAGCGGTGATGGCGAGCACCGACGTGAGTTTTGATGATCCTGTCGACAAGACCTACTTTGAGCTGCAGTGTCGACATGGGTCGCTCACATCCGATGAGATTGATGTACCGCTGTTGGCGGTCGGCGGTAACTGACTCGTTGTACTAAAAACAGGATCCTGCTGGTAGAACAAAGGCAACCATGACGAACAACATTCCTGAGCGAGGCGAACTGCTCAACGGCAATGGTGCGGCTGATGGATCCGAGACCGTGCAGGAGCCAGCCAAGGTGATGCGTATTGGCTCGATGATCAAGGGGCTTCTCGACGAAGTGCGTCAGATGCAACTCGACACACCGAGCCGCGAGCGCCTGGCGGAAATTTACGAGCGTTCGATCGTTGAGTTGGCAGACGCGATTTCCCCCGACCTCCGTAAAGAATTGCAGACGCTTACGTTGCCGTTCAAAGAAGGCGAGGTGCCCAGCGAAGCCGAACTCCGTGTCGTGAAAGCGCAGCTCGTCGGATGGCTGGAAGGTCTCTTCCACGGCATTCAGGCGACGCTCTTTGCACAACAGTTGGCGGCACGTCAACAACTGGAGCAGATGCGCCAGTTGCCGCCGTCGGCTACAGAGTCAACCGATCGACCCGGCCCCTACATCTGAGCGCTGCCGCGTGTAGCGGCGCACGTTGACGAGTATCGAGACAGCCCGCTGGTACTCTCGGCAGTCCTGCCGATGACTTCGTCCTTCACTCACCTCCATGTGCACACCGAGTTTTCGATGCTCGACGGGGCAGCCCGTATCGAGGAACTGGTGGAACGAGCTGTCAGCGACGGTCAACCGGCAATCGGTATCACCGACCACGGAAACATGTACGGAGTCCTCGACTTCTACGAGGCGTGCAAGAACGGTGGTCTCAACCCGATCATTGGCACCGAGGCGTACATGGCGTACGAATCGCGCTTCGAACGTCCGCAGCGACGTGGCAAGCTCGATGACTCTGGCGGTGACACCGAAGCGGGTCGCAAGCTCTACTACCACCTCACATTGCTTTGCGAAAACAACAACGGCTATCGCAACCTCATCAAGTTGTCGAGTCAGGCGTTTCTCGAGGGCTACTACTACCAGCCGCGCATGGACTGGGAGCTTCTGGAGCGCCATCACGACGGGCTGATCGCGACGACCGGTTGTCTTGGCGGACATGTGCTGCAGGCGCTGCTTCGCGACAACTACGCCGAGGCGAAGCAGACCGCAGCTCGGCTGCAGGAGATCTTCGGTAAGGACAATCTGTTCGTTGAGTTGCAAGACCACGGTCTGGCTGAGCAGCGTCGCACCATGGCTGACCTCATCAAGATTGCCCGCGAAATCGGCGCGCCGCTGCTCGCGACGAATGACTCCCACTATGTGCATCGACACGACGCGGAGGCACACGATGCGTTGCTGTGCGTGCAGACGGGCTGCACCATCCAGGATCCCAATCGATTCCGCTTCGAAGGCGAAGAGCACTATCTGAAAACAGCCGCCGAGATGCGCCAACTTTTCGCCGAGACACCCGACGCATGCGACAACACGCTGTGGATTGCTGAGCGGGCAAACACGACAATTGAGTTCGGCAAGTACGTGCTACCGGACTTTCCCATTCCAGTCGGCTTCAAGGATGATCGCGCTTACCTCGAGCACCTCGCGCGAGAGGGAGCCAAAGAACGTTGGGGCGAGAAGGTGCCCAAAGCGGTCGTGGAGCGCATCGCTTACGAACTGAAAGTCATCTGCGACATGGGTTTTGCGTCGTACTTCCTCATCGTGTGGGACCTCATTCGCCACGCGCGCGAGAACGGTATCCGCGTCGGGCCCGGTCGTGGGTCTGCAGCAGGTTGCGCGGTTGCATACGCACTTCGTATCACCGATCTTGATCCCGTGAAGTACGACTTGCTCTTTGAGCGCTTCCTCAACCCTGACCGAGTGTCGATGCCCGACATTGATATGGACTTCGATTCGCGCTACCGCGACGAGATGATTCGTTATGCGGCGGAGAAGTACGGCCGTGATCGTGTCGCGCAGATCATCACCTTCGGCACCATCAAAGCGCGCAACGCAGTGCGCGACGCGGCGCGAGTGTTGGGTCAGCCCTATGCGCTGGGCGACCGCATCGCCAAGTTGATGCCACCCGTTGTGATGGGCCGCGATACACCACTCCGCTACTGCTTTGAGCAGAACGACAAGCACGTCGACGGCTACCGTGCCGCCGCCGAGTTGCGTACCGAATACGAGCGTGATCCCGACGTGAAGCGTGTCGTCGATGTCGCGCGCGGGCTCGAAGGGTTGAAGCGCTCGGTCGGAATCCACGCTGCCGCAGTGGTCATCACGAAGGACCCGCTCACGGAATACCTGCCGATCCAACGAAAGGTCGAGTCAGGTCAGAAGCCTGAAGATGCCGCAACCGTGACGCAATACGAAATGCACGGCGTGGAGTCACTTGGTCTGTTGAAGATGGACATCCTCGGGCTGCGCAACCTCGACGTCATCACCGATGCCGAGAAGTTGCTGCAGCGCCAGCAGCCCGACTTTCGTATTGACTCGATCTCCCTCGACGATCCAAAGACGTATCAGTTGCTTGCTAACGCCAACACCATCGGTGTGTTTCAGCTGGAGTCGTCGCCGATGCGGGCTCTCCTACGTTCGCTGTCACCCAAGCGCTTCGAAGACGTCGCGGCCGTTATTGCCCTGTATCGACCTGGCCCGATGGCCGAGAACATGCACAACGACTATGCGGACATCAAGAATTCCCGCAAACCGGTGCGCTACTTCCACGCAGACGCCAACGAGGTGCTTGGAGACACCTACGGACTGATGATCTACCAAGAGAGCATCATGCGTGTGGCACAAAAGTTTGCTGGCTACACGCTCGCCGAAGCGGACTCCTTACGCAAGGCCTGTGCGAAGAAAGATCCGAAGGCGATGGCGGAGCAGCGTCCGAAATTCATCGGCGGATGCGTCGACAATAACTACGGTGAGCCGCTCGGCCGCGAACTCTTCGGCATCATCGAAAAGTTCGCCGACTATGCGTTCACCAAGAGCCACGCATATGGCTACGGGCTCATCACATTCCAAACTGCCTGGTTGAAGGCGCACCACCCGGTGGAGTACTTCGCTTGTCTGCTCACTTCGGTGAAAGGCAACAACGACCGTGCAGCGCTCTACCTTGCCGACGCTGCAGCAAATCACGTCGCAGTTCGCACGCCTGACGTCAACACATCGAGCGTCGACTTCGAGCCCATCACAGGGGAGCACGCGGTGTCGTTTGGATTGTCGGGCATTCGCAACGTCGGTGACGGCGTCGCTTCGATGCTTGTTGAGCACCGCGAGAGCAACGGCAAGTTTGTCTCGTTCTACGATTTCATTGACCGCGTGCCCGAACCCGCGCTCAACAAGCGCACGCTCGAGTCGCTCATCAAGGCTGGGGCATTCGACTCGCTCGGGCACCCGCGTCGCGGTCTCCTCGCGGTCTTTGAGTCGCTGGTCGACCAGGCGCTCATCCGTCGCCGCGAACGTGACCAAGGCGTGATGAGTCTCTTCGGTGACGTTCAGGAGACGGATTCGGGCTTCAGTGATCGAGCCGAGATACCAGCGCTCACCTTTGATAAGGCCGAGCAGTTGCGACTGGAGAAAGAGATGCTCGGCTTCTACGTATCTGACCACCCGCTCCGCGGCCTTGAGACCGTGTTTTCGCGCCGTGTGACCTGCCCGATTATCGACGTGCCGGATCGCACCGAAGATAATCTCACGCTCGGGGGAGTCATCAGCGGAGTCGACCGCAAGTTCACCCGCAAAGGCGAGCAGATGGCTACGTTCACACTCGAAGACCTCGCCGGGTCAATTGAGGTGACGGTGTTCCCGCGACTGTTTGCGACGCAAGGTCATCTCGTCGTCAATGACCAGATCGTCATCGTGCGTGGTCGGCTAGATCGACGAGATGAATCACGATCGGTGTTTATGGCCAGTGACGTGAGTGTCGTTGACGTGCCCAAGAGTGGTATCGAGTCTCTCTACATTGATTTCGCCCGCCGGGGTGTATCAATCGAAGAAGTCAATGAGATTCGTTCGTTGCTCGAAGAACACCCTGGAGACTCGCCGGTGTACCTCACGATCGGCGAGAAGACCGTCGCACTCGGCGCTTCGTATGCCGTCAATATTGGAAACGTCATCGGTATGTTGCGCGCCAAATTTGGAAGCGGTGTCTCAATTCGTTGACTCATCACGTCATGGCGTGACGCATCGTGGCGCTGAATCACACAGCGCCGTGCTCTGCTAGGGCGGGTGCGATTTTCGGTTTTCGCTGGCAGAATGAAGGCGTGAAAGTTGCTACTCGCGACGCGAGCGCACTGACTGACGCAGACCTCGACGAACTCGCTGCGATGGGCGGTGCCTTCGGTATCGGGGCTGTCTCGAAGGCCAAAGACTCGTGGGTGCTCGCCACCACCGCATACGACGGCAAGACGCTCGCCGGCTTCATGTTCCTTACATTGGAACGTCTTGGTGGCACGCCGTGCGTGGTCATGGGTCTGCTCAGTGTGAAGCGCACGCCCAAGCGCGAAGCCGCGATGAAGGGCCTCATGACCGAGGCGTTCCACCGAGCGTTGATGGCGTTTCCGGATGAAGACGTGGTGGTAGGTGCACGATTCATCAAGCCAGAGGGTCTTGAAGCATTCGCGCCGCTTACGAGCATCATCCCACGACCGAAGTACAACGCAGTGGGCGAAGAGCGCGCGTGGGGTCGTCGTCTTGCTCGTCGCTATGCAATCGAGCCGCAGTACGACGCAGCGAGCTTCATTGCAAAGACCAACGCCCAATCGGGTTTCATCGACTACGAGCCGGTGAAGAAGCCGAAAATTCCTGCCGACATTGCCGCCATGTTCAAAGGTGTGAACATTTCCAAGGGTGGCGTCATCATTGTCCACGGTTGGACGATGGCGGAGTCGCTCGCCAAGCTCGGCAAGAAGCGCTAGCCGAATCGTCGCCGTGAGCGACTTCGAGCGACTCGTCACCTCGCGCCGAATGGTGCGTGCGTTTCGCGACGAAGCCGTCGATCGAGATGTGTTGTATCACATGGTCGATCTCGCCGCACGATCGCCGTCGGCGGGCAAGACACAGGGTTGGAGCCTCGTTGTGCTCGAAGGTTCAGCGACCGAGAAATTCTGGTCGGCGACGATGTCGTCAGAGACTCGCGCAGAGTTTCGCTGGAAGCATCTCTTTGCTGCTCCCGTCATCCTGCTCTCCTTTGCCGACCCGCAGGCGTATCTCGAGCGCTATTCCGAGAACGACAAAGTAAAAACATCTCTCGGTGAATCTCTCGATGCGTGGCCCGTGCCATTCTGGACAGTCGATGCGTCGTTCGCGACGATGACACTGTTACTGGCTGCGCATGACGCGGGCCTCGGTGCACTCTTCTTTGGAGTCTTCCGCGGGGAGACTGAACTGCGTCGAGCACTCGGCGTACCAAACCACTTGCAGTTGCTTGGCGCAATCGCGCTCGGCTACGAGCGAACGCCGACATCGAGTGAGAACAAC